>WNGK01004120.1_pt1 | contig 19701 bp, 18 predicted proteins | sample 5400601 | NCBI WGS metagenome assembly WNGK01 (sample SAMN13153376, study PRJNA577476) | soil metagenome | isolation source: 60 cm soil or saprolite under Garry oak tree replicate 1 | place: USA:California | collected 2016-06-15
ACGCGCGAGTCCGTCTTCGAGGCGATTCGCGCGCGGCGCTGCTACGGCGTCACCGCCGCCCAGCGTATCCACATCGAGCTGACCGTGAACGGCCTGCCCATGGGCGCGGAGGGACCCCTGAGCGGCGAGGTGGTCGTGAGCGGGCGCGCGGTGGGCACGGGTCCCATCGAGCGCATCGACATCTTCCGCGGGCTCACCCTCGCGCGGACGATCACGCCGTACACCGCTGGATCGTTCGCCGGCTCGAATCGCTATCGCGTGGCCTGGGCGGGCTCGCGCGTGCGCGGGCGCGACCGGCTCACGACCTGGGACGGCTCGCTCGAGCTGTCGGCGGGACGCGTCGTTGATGCCGTGGTGTTCGCCATGGAGAATCCGGAAAAAGGCATCCGCCTCGTGGGCGAGCGCCGTGTGCAGTGGATCTCCAACACCACCGGAGACGACGACGGCGTCGATCTCACGCTCGACGCCCCGCCCGAAGCCGTGCTGCGCTTCCGCACCCCTGTCATCGACCTCGACGTGCCTCTCGCCGATCTCGCCGACGGCGCCACGCGGACCTTTCCGGCGGGCGGTGTCGATCTGCGCGCCTTCATGCGACGGCTTCCCGCCCGCGACTTCACGCGCGAGCTGAAGATCGAGCATCGCGAGGCACCGCCGCCGGGCGCGCACGCCTACTGGATCAGGGTGACCCAGGAAGACGGCGCCCAGGCCTGGACGAGTCCCGTCTATTTGGGGTAGGTCTCCAGATCACACAGGCGCCCCCTCACCCTGCCCTCTCCCCCGATGGGGGAGAGGGATGATTTTCAGAGAGGGCTTCGCTTGAATCCCTCTCCCCTCTGGGGAGAGGGCAGGGTGAGGGGGACTTACCACCCGACGCGCTCCAGCCGCAAGTACCCGAAGAGCTGCCAGAGGATCCCGATGGCGAAGAGGCCGAAGGCGGCGACCGCGAGCTTGCGAACTGCCGGAGGCGGTGGCCCGCCGTGGGCCCGATCTTCCTCCCGGGTCCACCAGACCGTGAGCCCAATCGCCAGGGCAGCGGCGAGCAGGGTGACCAGCAAGCCTGCGATGACGTTCAGGGTGAAGGCCTCACTGTAGGTGATCGACATTGCGGGGTCCTCCTTGCGCTCCTGTCTCGCGCATCGACGGCGCCGTGTCAATGCCCCCACCGTGTCACATGTGACGGTTCTCATGCGGTTTTCATGAGGCTGTCATCCGTGGAAGGCACTATGGGGAACCACGGCCTAGATCGATGATTGATGTGATGCGGACCTGGCGCGCTTCATGCTAATCAGGATCTAGCCCACTGGTTGGCCTCACCCCTTTTTTCAGGAGGCGGCATGCGCGCATCTCTTGTCGTGTTGATGATGGGGCTCCTCCTCATGCCCTCTGTCCCGGCGCGCGCCGCGTCGCTCGCCGAGGAGAAGCTGCCCACCGATCCTGCCCTGGTGACGGGCATCCTGCCCAATGGGCTCAGCTACATCATCCGGAAGCACCGGAACCCCGAGGGCCGCGTGAGCATCTGGCTCCACGTCTCCTCCGGCTCGCTCAACGAGACCGACGCCACCCAGGGCCTCGCCCACTATCTCGAGCACATGGCCTTCAACGGCAGCGCCAATTTCCCGGCGGGCACCGTCATTCCCTTCTTCCAGTCGCTCGGGCTCGCCTTCGGGCGCGATCAGAACGCTTTCACGAGCTTCGACCAGACCACGTATCAGCTCGCCCTGCCCGGCGGGGGCCGGGACGTTCTCGACAAGGGGATGCTGTTCATGTCGGACGTTGCCATGCGCCTGAGCCTGCAGACCGCCGAGATCGACAGCGAGCGCCAGATCATCCTCGAGGAGAAGCGCGCCCGCTCGAGCGCCCAGCAGCGCGTGCAGGACCAGATCTTCGAGAAGCTGGCCCCCGAGTCGGCGCTGGGCCGGCGCCTCCCCATCGGCATCGAGCCGACCATCAAGTCGATGATGCGCGACGAATTCCAGGACTACTACTCGCGCTGGTACGTCCCCAGCAACATGACGGTGATGGTGGTGGGTGACACGGATCCGGCCATGGTCGCCGATGTCATCGCGCGGCATTTTGGCGGCGGCCTCACGGTGCCCCGCCCGACGCCCCGCGCCGTCGGCATCAAGCCCTCCACGAAGCAGCGGGCCATCGTGGCCACCGACCCCGAGCTGACGCGCTCCGAGGTCTCGTTCACACGGCTCGAGGCGCCGCGCGGTCCCGTGACCACGGTGGCGGAGAGGCGGCGCGAGATGGTCGAGCAGATCGGCACCTGGGTGTTCGGCCGCCGGCTGAGCGCGGAGCTGGCCACGGGCCGGGCCTCCTATCTCTCGGCGGATGCGTCGATCGGCGAGTGGCCGGGGACCATGCGCATGATCACCGTGGAGGCGGCCGGCCGGCCCGGAACGTGGCGAGCCATGCTGAAAGACATCGGCACCGCCCTCCAGCGCGCCCGGCTTCACGGCTTCACCGAGCGCGAGGTGCAGGACGCGCGCACCGCGCTCACCGCGGATGCCGAGGAGGCCGTGCAGCGGGAGGTGACGCGGCCCGCGCGCGAAGTGCTGCGCCAGCTCAACGGCGATGTCACCCGCGGGAGCCGGACGATGTCCGCGGCTCAGAGGCTCGCCCTGTTCCAGCGCCTGCTTCCCGGCATCACGGCCCGTGAGGTCTCGGATACCTTCACGGCCGCCTTCGATCCGAAGAATGGCATCTTCATCGCGGAGCTGCCCGCAACCGACGGGGTGCCGAGCGAGACGGAGTTCCTGACCCTCGGCCGCGCCGCCGTCTCCGTCAAGCCGGGCAAGCCCGCCGACGTCGCGCGGGCGACCACGCTGCTCTCCGCGCTGCCCAAGGGGGGCGCCGTGGTGGAGAGCGTGTCGCATGCCGCGAGCGGCGTGGCCTCCATGTGGCTCGACAACGGCGTCCGCGTGCACCACCGCTACATGGATCAGCGCAAGAACGAGGCGAGCATCGAGATCACCCTGGCCGGAGGGCAGATCCAGGAGACGCCGGCGGATCGCGGCATCACCGAGGCCGCCCTGCGCGCGTGGATGCGGCCGGCGACGAGCCGGCTGACGAGTACCCAGATCCGCGACCTCATGACGGGCGCCAAGGTGCGCGTGCGGAGCGGGATGGGCGCGGACACCGTGGGGATGACCGTTTCCGGCGATCCCGCCGAGCTCGAGCGCGGGCTCCAGCTCGCCTACCTCCTGCTCACCGACCCCGTCATCGAGGAGCCGGCCCTCGAGCAATGGAGGGACGCCGAGCTCCAGCGTATCGTTCAGCGGAAGACGCGGCCCATGCAGGTGCTCATGGACACGAGCGCGGCTGCCATCTATCCCCCCGTGGAGACGCGCACGAAGTCGCTGACGGCCGAGCAGGTCCGCGCCCTCACCCTGCCCGCCGCCCAGGCCTGGCTCCGGCGGCTCATCACGGATGCTCCCGTCGAGGTCGCCGTGGTCGGCGACATCGAGCGCGAGGCGGCCACCCGGCTCGTCACGCGCTATCTCGGCGCGCTGCCCGCGCGCCCGCGGATCGGCGACAAGACGCTCGCGAGCCTCCGGACGATCGCGCGCCCAGCCCGCGCGATCAGCATCGCCGAGTCGGTGGTCGTGCTGACGCCCCAGGCCGCGGTCATGAGCGGCTTCTTCGGGGCCGACCTCCGCGACGTGCGCGACACGCGGCTCCTCAACATGGCGGCGCGCATCCTCACCACGCGCATGACCAAGACCATCCGGGAGGAGAGGCAGCTCGTGTACAGCATCGGGGCCTCGTCCGACCCCGCCACCGTCTATCCGGGATTCGGCTTCTTCTCCGCGACCGCTCCCACGGAGCCCGCCAAGGCGCAGGAGCTGGCGGCGGTGGTGGACACGATGTACGGCGAGTTCGCCAAGGAGGGGCCGACGCCCGAGGAGCTCACTGTGGCCAAGAAGCAGACGGCGACCCTTCTCGACGAGGTGTTCAAGACGCCGGACTTCTGGCGGAGTCGACTGGCCACGCTCGACTACCGCGGGCTCACCCTCGACGACCTGCTGGACGCTCCCGCCCAGTACGAGCGGTTCACCGGCCAGGAGATCCAGGAGGCCTTTGCTCGCTACAACCGTCCCGAGACCCGCTTCCGCTTCATCATCACCCCGCGCCCATAGGACGCGCGCGCCGTTCGGTTGACTTCCCTCGCTCCGGGCCCTAGCATGCTCCGGGAGAGCGAGGGCTCCATGGCATACGACTACAAGCGCTTCTTCGGCGAGATCGACGTCCTGCGGGACATCACCACCATGCCCGGGGAGGCGAAGTGGCGCACCGCCGCGCCCCCGCGCGAGGGCGAGCGGCACCAGATCCTGCTCTATCTCGGCTGCAATGTCTTCCGCACCTCGCACATGATCCGCACCATCAGCGCGATCTTCGATGGCCTGGGGCTCGACTATCTTGCCGTGGGAGGGCCGACGTATTGCTGCGGCATCGTGCATCACCAGCACGGCGACACGGCCGCTTCGGGAGGCATGGCGGACAACACGCTCAAGCTCTTCGAGCGCTACCAGCCCGAAGAGGTCGTGATGTGGTGCCCGTCTTGCATCTACTTCTACGACGAGGTCAGGCACGCCAAGCTTCCGTACAAGGTGAGCCATGCCGCGGAGTTCCTCGTCTCGAAGCTGCCGGAGATCCAGATCACCCAGAAGCTGGACGCCACCGCCGCCCTCCACTACCACAATGTGAGCGAGGCGCGGCGACGCGAAGGGCTCGCGGGGCGCCAGCTCCTCGAGGCGGTGCCGGGGCTTCGCTATGTCGAGGTCGAGCCCGATCCGCGCTTCGGACGGAGCTGCGCGCCGGCCGTCCAGGAGCAGCTTGGTCTCGGCGTGTGGAACGACATGGCGCGCGACGAGGTCGATCGGGCCCGCGCGGCCGGAGCCGACACGCTCGCCACGATCTATCACGGCTGCCAGCGCTACATGTGCGTCTTCGAGGCCGAGCGCCCCATCACGATCGAGCACTACCTGACGGTGTTCGGCCGCGCCCTGGGTCTGGAGTTCGAGGACCGGTTCAAGAAATTCCGCCTCTGGCAGGACCCCGAGCGTGTTCTCGAGGAGACCACGCCCTGCCAGCGCGCAAACAACGTCGACGCCGCGCGGGCCCGCGCGGTGGTGATGGAGAACTTCGGCCCTCTCTCTTCGTCTCCCGATGCGGAGACCTCGCCTCCGTCGTAGCCGCGGCCGCTCTTGATGCCGGCCGCCGTCAACCGCGCGCGCGCCTCGAAGATCCATATCGGCGTCATCGGAGAAGGTGTGTGCTCCCCGCGCGCGGCGGCCCTTGCCCGGCGCGTGGGCGCGGCCATCGCGCGGGCCGGCGCGCGGCTTCTCTCCGGTGGGCGCGGGGGCGTGATGGAAGCGGCCTCGCGCGGGGCGGCCGAGGCCGGCGGCCTCGTGGTCGGCATCTTGCCCGGCTTCAGCCGTCGGGACGCCAACCGCTGGGTGACGGTGCCCATCGTCACGGGAATGGACCAGGCGCGCAACGTGATCCTGGTGCGCTCGTGCGATGCCCTGATCGCCGTCGGCGGCATGTACGGCACCCTGTCCGAGATCGCGCTGGCCATCAAGCTGGGCAAGCCCGTCGTCGGCCTCGGCACGTGGCGATTGCGCCAGCCCGAAGGCCGGCGCGTGCCGATCATCCGGGCGAAGACGCCGGAGGACGCGGTAGCACGCGCGATCCGGGCGGCGAAGACCGCGCGCGGCGCACGTACCTGGCTCTCCTAGCAGAACCACCACCCTCACCCTGCCCTCTCCCTCCATGAGGAGGGAGAGGGATGATTTCTTCTGGAACCCTCTCCCCCGTGAGGGGGAGAGGGCAGGGTGAGGGGGTGGCGTAGTGCCGTCGTTGACCCTCGTCGAAGGGGCGTGCTAGGGTCCGTCGCGTGATCCCCGTCGGCATCGAGGCGGTCGCGAAGCGCTTTGGCCAGGTGGAGGCGCTCCGCGGAGTGTCGCTCGAGCTCGGCGCGGGCAAGCTCACCGCCATCCTGGGCCCGTCCGGCTGCGGGAAGACCACGCTCCTCCGATCCATCGCGGGCTTCGTCGCCGTCGACGGGGGGCGCATTCTCTTTGGCCGCGACGACGTCACCGCGCTGCCGCCCCAGGCGCGCGGGACGGCCATGGTGTTCCAGAACTACGCCCTGTGGCCCCACATGAGCGTCTTCGACAACGTCGCGTACGGTCTCCGGCGCAAGCGCCTCCCGTGGCCGGACGTCCTGAGCAAGGTCATGGCCACCCTCGACCTCGTGGAGATCGGCGACGCCGCGGGAATAGCGCAGCGGAAGCCCGCCGCGCTCTCGGGCGGCCAGCAGCAGCGCGTGGCTCTCGCGCGCGCTCTCGTGGTTGAGCCGCGCGTGCTGCTCCTCGACGAGCCGCTGTCCAACCTCGACGCCAAGGTCCGCCAGCGGCTGCGCGTGGAGATCCGCCGGCTCCAGCGCCGGATCGGCACCACCATGATCTACGTCACGCACGATCAGGAGGAGGCCCTCGCCATCGCCGACCGCGTGGTCTTGATGAACGCGGGCGAGGTCGTGCAGGAGGGCGCGCCGGAGGAGATCTATCTCGAGCCGGCGAGCGCCTTCGCCGCGGACTTCCTCGGCGTGTCCAACCGGCTCGACGCCGTGGCCGAGCCCGGGCGCCTGCGCGTGGGCGATCAGGTCTTGGCGTATTCTGGGCCGCTCACGGGGCCCGTGCTCGTGATCGCGCGCTCGGCCGATCTCACGCTTGACGCCGTGCCCGAGCACGGGGCCGCCGCCACTCTCAAGGGCATCCTCGAGGAGAGCCTCTTCCTGGGCGCGCACTATCGCCACTACGTGCGGGTGGGCGATGCGGTCTTGCTGGTCGACGGCCCGGCGCCCGCGAAGCCCGGTGCCGTCGAGGTCAAGATTCCCGCCGGCCGGCTGAGAGTCTTCCCGCGTTCCGAACATCCTTGAAAGGAGCCAACCCATGCTGGTCAGAATCATGGTTGTCCTCGCCGCCGCCCTCGCCCTCGCCGCGCCCGCCGCCGCGCAAACGCGGCTCAACGTCGCCATCGGGGCCGACGTCAACGTCGTCGAGGTCCACAAGACCCTGCTCGGTCCCGGCTTCAAGGCCATGGAGCCCGCCGTCGACCTCAACGTGGTCGGCACGGGCACGGGCGAGCCCGCCAGCCGCGCCATCTATACGAAGATCAAGGCTCAGGCCGACACGGGACGGAAGCCCTGGGATCTCGACGTGGCCCTCGTGAGCATGACGGTGGCCTCGCAGATGGTGAAGGAGGGACTGCTCCATCGCTTCGTGCCCCAGATGAAGAACGCCGCGCTCGTCAAGGGCGCCGAGGTCAAGGAAGCCTTCGGCGTCAACGTGGACGGCTACGTCGTGCCCATGTTCCACAACCAGATCGCCATCGCCTATCACCCTTCGAAGGTCGCCGCGCCGCCCAAGACCTTCGACGAGCTGGCCGCGTGGGTCAAGGCCAACCCGGGCCGCTTCGGCTACAACGGCATCAAGGGTGGCGTCTCCGGCGTCGGCTTCACCATGGGCTGGGTGTACTGGAAGACGGGGCTGTATCAGCAGCTCACCCAGGGTCCAGTCGACAAGGGCAAGGACGGCGCCATCCGCGAGGCGATCACCGCCCTGCGCGACTTCAACAAGGGCGCCGTGATCACCAACGGCAACGCGGGCACCCTCGATGCGCTCAACCGCGGCGAGATCTGGATGGGCGTGGTGTGGATCGATCAGCTCGTGGCCTGGAAGAACGAGGGGCGCATGGATCAGGCGGTGACGCCGTCGCTGCCTGCGCCCGGCCTGCCCATCTATCCGCTGTACCTGGTGGTGCCGCGGGAGGCGGCCAGCCGTGACGTGGCCGCGCGCTACATCGACTACATCGCCAACCCCGAGGTCCAGGCCCGCGCCATCGTCGAGCGCTTCGGCTGGTACCCGGGCGTCGATCCCGACCGGGTGCTGCCCCTCATCAATGCCAAGACCCGCGAGCTGCTCTTCAAGGGCGTGTCCGCCCAGGATCTCGCGCGCTATTCGCGCCAGATGCCGCTCAAGGACTATCACGACATGATCACGCTCGCCTACGAGGAGCTTGTCCGATAACGCTGCGCGAGCGTCTCGGCTGGGCCCTCGCCTGCGCGCCGCCCCTGGCCATCCTGGGAGTCGTGTTCCTGTGGCCGGTGGGCGTCTCGCTCGTGGCCAGCCTCTCGCGGGACGGGCACTGGACCCTCGCCAACTACGAGCGCGTGTGGCGGCTCTACGCGCGCGACGTCCTCTACACGGTGGGCGTGGCCGCGGCCGGCTCCGCTCTGACCTTTGCCGCCGTCATTCCCCTCTGCGGCTGGCTGCGCGCGCGGGCCTTCGGCCCCGTGGAGTTCCTCCTCAAGGTCCCCCTCTTCGTGCCCTTCGTGGTCGTGGGCCATGCCCTCCGCGTGGTGTGGAGCCCGTATGTTCCGGGCTTCGCGGCCTCCTGGCTCGGCATCGCGGTGGCCCTGGCCTGGAAGCACCTGGGGCTGGCCGCGCTCCTGATGCTGGGAGCCTTCCGCGGCGTCGACGAGAGCTACCTCGAGGCGGCGCGCCAGCTCGGGAGCGGCACCGGGCGCGTGACACGCGACATCCTCGTGCCCATGGCCGCCCCCGCCCTGGCCGTGAGCGCCGTGCTCATCTTCTCCTCCATGCTCGCCTCGTTCTCGATCCCGCTCATGCTCGGGCGGGGGAGCGGAGCGCAGATGCTGATGATCGACGTCTACTACCGCTTCGGCCAGCACGGCGACTTCGAGACGGCCTCGGCGCTGGGCGTCGTCTCCTACGTCCTTGCCATGGGCGCGGCGCTCGTCTATGTCAGGCGGATCACCCGCTAGGCGCGGTCTCGGCGGGCTGACCGCGCGCATCGCGGCCCTCGCCTTAGCAGCCTGCGTCATCGTGGGGCCGCTCCTGAGCCTGGTCGTCTGGTCGCTCGCCGAGCGCTGGACGTATCCCGCCGCGTGGCCGCAGCGCCTGGGCTTCCGCTACTGGTCGAGGATGCTCACGGCCGACTTCCTCGATCCCCTCAAGACGGGCCTCGGCATCGCGGCCGTGGTGACGGTGGCCGCGCTCCTCTGCGCGGTCCCTCTCGGCTATGCCCTGGCGCGGCTGCGCTTCCCCGGGCGCACCCTGGTGCTCCTCGCGTTTCTCCTGCCCCAGGCCTTCCCTCAGCTTCCCGTCTTCGCCGCGGCGACGCGCGAGTTCTATCGCTGGGGACTCGCGGGCACCATCACGGGCGTCGTGCTCGTGCATCTGGTGGGCGGCCTCGTCTTCGCCGTGTGGACCATGGCCGCGGTGTTCCGGGCCATGGATCCCGCCCTCGAGGAAGCTGCGCACAACCTGGGCGCGTCGGCGACGCGGGCCTTCGTGACGGTGTCGCTCCCCCTCGCCGTGCCCGGCATCGTGGCGAGCGCGCTCCTCGTCTTCCTCTACTCGCTCGACGAGTTCACGGGCACGCTGCTGGTGGGCGCGCCCTTCGTGACCACGCTGCCCGTGTACATGTACACGGCGAGCCAGGGCTACGAGATGCAGATCGCCTCGGTGACGGCGCTCGTGCTGATGGCTCCGGGGGTGATCCTGCTGCTCCTCCTCGAGCGGGTGCTTCGCGCGGAGTACCTGACCTTCTTCGGCCAGCTCTGAGGGGGTCAGGTCTCACATTCCTACATTCGGCCCGGAGACGACCCCGGACCTCACGCTGTCGCCAATGTAGGAATGTGAGACCTGACCCCCTCAGAAGCGGAGGGGAATCTCTCGGGCCTCGCGAAGCGATTGCTCGGCGGCCAGACACACCACGATGCGCTTTCTTGCTTCCGCGCCCGAGACGAGGAGCCGGCGCTCCGCGAAGGCAGTGACGACCTGACGGGCCTGCTCCTCCAGCTCCACGAGCTCGCCCGAGCGCTCGACGGGCACGGTGTCGACGTGCCCCTGACCCTTGCGGGCAATGCGCAGCTCGAAGGTCGGATGCAGTGTGCGGTCCAGGGTGCCGGACCACCACGAGCGGATCGATCCCTCGCGGCCGACTACGTGGAGGAGCTGGTGGTATTCGAACCCGGCCAGTGTCTCGGTGATGGTGGCATGAGCCTGGCCGGGAAAGCGGAGGACGGCCGTGAAGTTCTCCGACATGCCTGCGCTGCCCGACCGCGCCGCCCCGAAAGCCTGCACGGAGAGCGGGTCGCCGAGGATCTCGAAGTACCACATGACGAAGTCGAAGAAGTGCACCGGCTCCTCGAGAATCCAGGACCCGACGCGGCGGGCATCGTACCGCCAGGCGCCCGAGCCCGGGCGGAAAGGAAAGCGAAACAGCGAGAAGGCGGCATAGGCCGGCGTGCCGATCTCGCCGGCGTCGATCAACGCCTTGATCTTGCCGTACTGCGCCGAGAGGCGCAGCTCGTGGCCGATGGTCAGGAGACGGCCGTGGCTTCGGGCGGTGTCCAGCAGCCGATCGCAGTCCTCGATGGTGGTTGCCATCGGCTTCTCGAGCAGCACGTCCTTGCCCGCGGCGAGGGCGGCGACACCGATCTCCGCGTGGAGATGGTTGGGAACCACGATCGCGACGGCGTCGATCTCGCGCCGGCCGAGAAGGCTCTCGTAGCCGATGTCGACGCCCACTCCGGGAAAATCTCGATGCGCGGCCGCCGCCGTCTCTTCGCTCGCGCAGGCGATGGCGGCCAGGTCTGCGCCGGGAGCCTTGGCGATGGCGGCAGCATGATGCCGACCCCAGAGCCCATAGCCGATCACGCCGAAGCGTATGGGCAAGGGGCTAGCCTTTGAGGGCCCCGGTCACGAGCCCGCGCACCACATATTTCTGGAGCGCCAGCACGAGAAACAGCGTTGGCAGCAAGCCAAGCAGACAGATGGCCATCATCAGCGTGAAGAACACGAAGTAGTCGGAGACCAGTCCGGCCAGGATCACCGGCACCGTCATGAACTCCGGACGCGACACGAGGATGAGGGGAATGAGCAGCTCGTGCCAGGAGATGATGAAGAGGATGACGCCGCAGGCAGCCAGACCAGGCGCGGACAGCGGTAAGACGATGCGCAGGAAGGCCTGCCAGCGGGTGCACCCGTCGACGCGGGCGGCATCTTCGAGGTCCGACGGCAAGCCCGAGAAGTAAGGCACGAGGATGAGGACCGCGTAGGGGAGGAGTAACCCGAACTCGGCCACGACGATGCCGCTCAGCGAGTTGAGCAGGCCGTAGCGGCGAAACAGCACGTAAAGCGGCACCATCAGCACGATGAGCGGCACCATGCGGCAGACCACGCTTACCTGGAAGAGCGCCTGGGTCCAGCGGAGCCGGAGCCGGGCCAGCGCATAGGCCGAGAGGCTCGCGGCGGCCAGAGTGACGAGGGTCACGGCGAGGCCCACGAGCAGGCTGTTGAGAAACGCGGCGGGGAATCGCTCCACCGACTTGGGCAGGTACGTCACCTGCTCGAAGATCGGTCCCTTGCTCCGTCCCCCGGAGAGGATGAGGCGGAAGTTGGCCAGCGTGTATTCTTCGGGCAGGAGCGCATGAACATTCTTCTGCATGCTCCTTTCGGATTGAAGGCTCCCCAGCACCACGGGGACGAAGGGGAGCAGCAGAAACGCGATGGCGCACAGGTTGGCTACCCACAAGAAGGCGCGGCGCGGCCACGACAGGCGCATCATGTTCGCCGTGCGTGCGATTTCCCTCTCCCCCAATGGGGGAGAGGGCAGGGTGAGGGGGTCGGGCCCGTAACCACGGCGGCCTCACGCATAGTCGACCCGACGGTAGACGAGCTTGACGTAGGCGATGGCGGCGATGCCCACGATCACGGCCAGGACCCACGCGGAGGCGGCGCCCAGGCCGATATTGAAAGGCGGCTGAAAAGCCATCCGGTATGTGTACCAGGCGGCCACCCAGGTGTCGTTGCCGGGCCCGCCCTGAGTGATGGCGAGGATCTCGTCGAAGACCATGAAGCTGAAGGTGGTGCGGAGGATGAGTGTGACCGCGATGACCGGCCTGAGGATGGGCAGGGTCAGCCGCCAGAGACTTTGCCAGCTGGAGGCGCCGTCCACCGCTGCCGCCTCGTAGATCTGGGCGGGGATGCCCTGGATGGCCGCGTGGTAGAGCAGGATGTTGAAGGGCGTGGTCCGCCACACGTAGGCGACGATGACGGCGGCCATGGCGAGCCGGGGATGGCCCAGCCAGTTGACGTAGTCGGTGATGAGTCCCAGCTTGTGGAGCGCTCGATTCAGGTACCCGTACTGAGCGTTGACGATGAAGGACCACAGGAGGCCGTTGACCACCGGCGGCACCGCCCACGGGATCAGGATCAAGACGCGCGTGACCCGCGAGAGCCACACGCGCTCGTCGCTGATGGTCAGCGCGACGGCGAGGCCGATCACGACCTCGAGCGCCACCGAGGCGACCACGAAGACCACGGTGTGCCGCAGGGACAGCCAGAACACGTCATCCTGGAAAAGCCGGGAGAAGTTCGCCAGGCCGGCGAACGGGAATTCGCCCGCGCGCAGGTGGCGGATACTGACCTCGTGGAACGAGAGGTAGCCCGCGAAGCAGATCGGATAGGCGAGGACGAGAACCAGTCCCGCCAGGGTGGGAACATTGAGAAGAAACGCGAGCCGGCCTGCGGAGACCTCGCTCCGGCGCGGCGCGCCGCCGGGACGGACCGGGCTCTCCGCCCGGTCTGTCCCGGCTCCCGGCGTCATCAGCCCCGCTTGGCCGTGGCCAGCGCGGCGATCATGTTGTCACAGGCCTGATCGGCGCTGCTCTTGCCCTGGAGACACGCAGTCAGCTCCACGTTGATGGCATCGCTCCACCGCGGGTACCACGGCTGGGACACCGCCGGCACCACGTCGGCGAAGTTGGTCGCCTTCTTGAAGACGTCGAGGACGGTGGGGACATCCGCCCACTTCGCCCACGCCTTGCGCAGGAGATCGCTCTCCATCACCGACTGGTAGCCGCTCGCCAGCATGGCGTCCTGGGCCAGGCGCTGCGCCTGCGTGTACTCGCCGTTCTTGGTGCGCCCGCCCAGGTACTGCTGGAGCTTCCACGCCCATTCCTTGTTCTTGGTGGCGCTCGTGAGGATGTAGAGCATGGTGTAGCCGATGGTCTTGCCGTCGCCGGGCAGTCCGAGCACGCGTCCCTTCCCGGCGATGGGCGACTGCGCCTGATCGTTGATCAGGCTGATGTAGTAATGGTGCAGCGTGCCGAGAAAGACGTGCTGGCCGGCATTGAAAGCCTTGCAGGCGGGAATGAAGCGCAGGTTGAGCGAATTGGGGTCGGCCAGCTCTTCCTTGAAGGTGCTCTGCCACCACTTGAGCGTCTCGCGCGCCACCGATCCCGGTCCGAGCTGCGGCGCGAGCTGCTTGTCGAAGATGACGCCCCCGCGATTCCACGTGAGATTGAACCAGGTCCCGGGCAGCTGCTCGAATCCCGCGCCGGCGATCCAGAGAATGGGATACTTCGACACGCCGTCCTTCTTGGCCTTGCGCGCCTGCTCGACGAGCTCGGGATAGCTCTTGAACGGCTTGCCCTTGAAGCCGGCCTTCCCCAGCAGCTCGTCGTTGTAGATGAAGATCCAGGCCGTGGAGAAGTACGGCAGGCCCCAGGTCTTGCCGTCGCGCTGCGCGGCCGCGCGCGCGAACGGCGTGAAGTCCTTGACGTACTGGTCGACGCCGGGCAGCCCGTCGATGGGCACGGCGATGCCCTGCTGGATATAGCTCGCCAGATACTGGATGGGCGAGAGGGAGACGTCCACCTCGTCGCCCGCGCCGAACATGGTGGTGAGCTTCGCCACCTGCGGCTCGACGTTCGGCTCGATGATCTGGTTGAGCTTGATGCCCCAGTCGTCCTCGAACTGCTTGGCGATCTGCTCGTAGATCTTGCCGTACTGCCAGACCACGAAGGTGAGCTTCTGTGGATTGCCGGGCGGGCGCTGGGCCCACGGGGCGCCCTGGGCGCCGAGTATGCGGGGCGACAGCGCCGCGCCCGCGGCCGCGGCGGCCACGCCCTGGACGAATCGGCGTCTGTCGAATGGGGTGAGCGGCGCTGGCGATGGGGGCATGGCTATTCCTCCGCGATGCGCGTGTTCGAGTCGAGCCCTTCCTATTTCGCGAGTGAGCCGACGGCGGCCCGCTCGTAGAGCAGGCTCAGGATCTCGTCGATCGCCGCCGAGCTCCACACGTCGAGCATGGGCGAGGCGAGCATGGTCGCGAACTCCTTGGTCGCGCGGGCCTGGGTCTGCTCGGGGGTCTCGCCGGGGCGCGCCGTCGTCTGGTGGCCGCGGATCCGGTCCTTGTGGTAGCAGACGGGGAACTCGATGTAGCGGTAGAGCTCGCGGAGGTCCTTGTCGTAGAAGACGGCCACGGGAATGGACTGGAAGGTCTGGCCGCTCTTCTCGTTCAGGAACTCGGCCATGAGGTCGGCGTTGGGAGACTCGTCCGGTATGGGCCGGCTGCTCCGGCTCATCTTCTTGCCGTCGCGCGCGAAGATGCGCAGCTCGAGGCCCCCGGCCTCGGCGAGCCGAGCCAGAGCGGGCACGTCGCGCCGGCAATCCGACGACCACTCCTCGGAGATGACGAGGACCTTGGCGGGCCCGCCGGGCTGGGCGGCCAGCCACTTGATCATGGCCGTCTGCGCCTCGGTGAGCTTGAGCTTCTGGTGGCGCTCGCGCAGGAAGCCGCTCTGGTCCATGCGCGTGGGCCCCTGGCTGCCTTCCCGCTGGAGATTCTCCGGTGTGCCGACATGGGCCACGTACTGCTCGAAGGTCATGCCCTTGGCGAAGCGGGCGGGGGTGACGACGCTCATGCCGTGGGCCCGTCCCCGGCCACCGTGGTGCGGTGCATGATGCGCGGGTAGCGCGTGGAGTCCCAGGGGCGCCCGCGATGGAGGAGGCAGCGGTTGTCCCAGATGACGAGATCATGCTGACGCCAGTGATGCTGGTAGACATTCTCCGGCCGCGTGGCGATCTCGAGCAGCTCCTTCAGGATCGCGCGCCCTTCTTCCACGAGCATGCCTTCGATGTGCGACGCGTGCGAGCCGATGTAAACGGTCTTCTGGCCATTGACGGGATTGGCGCGGACGAGGGCCTGACGCACGGGCGGGTACAAGGCCTCGGTCTCCTTGCCGAGCAGTGTCGGGTCGATGAGGCCGCGCGAGTACGCAAACGAGTGGATGGCGACCTTGCCCTCGAGCCGGCGCTGCGTCTCGGGAGGCAGCGTGTCCCAGGCCACGCGACAGGAGACGAACTCGGTCTCGCCACCCTCGGGCGGTACCGTGCGACCGGAGAGCATGGAGGCCTGAGCGGGCACCTGCTTGAAGGAGGAGTCGGTGTGCCACATCTGGTTGCCGCTCTGGTAGAGCATGCGGCGATCGGACCAATCCAAGAGCTTGCCGTCCTCGTCGACGTTGGCGAGCTCGACCAGGTTCGGATGGAGGCGGTCTTCCTTGCCGAGCGTCTTGACCGTGGTCTCGAGGGGACCGAACCGGGACGCGAACCGCATCTGCTCCTCGTCGGTGAAGGGCTGGTTGCGGAAGACGAGGAGGGAATGCTCGTTGAACGCTTCCCAGATGTGCGCCCACGTGCCGTCGTCCAGGGGCTGACGCAGGGTCACGCCGCTGATCTCGACGCCGAACTTGGCGCGCTCTCTGGACTGTCAAGACGGCCTCTTGACAATACCGGGGGCCCCGCTTACAAGGACCTCACCCGGCGCACCGCACTCTGCTCAAAGGAGAGCCCACATGTCCAAGGCGTTTCGATGGATTCTTCTCTCCGCTGCCGTCCTGGCTTTGGCCCTGGCGCTGCAGCCGGCCTCCGCGGCCGACGTGAAGATGACGCTCTGGCGGCTCAAGACCTACATTCCGCCGGCCGACAAGATCCTCGACACGAGCATCCAGGAGTGCGGCAAGAAGATCGGCGCCGAGGTGACGATCCAAACCTACACCTTCGACGACATGTGGACGAAGTACACGGCGGCCATCGAGAGCAAGACGCTGCCGGACGTGGCGGAGCTGGACGCGGTGGGGCCGGCGCGGCTCGCCAACCTGGGCCGGCTCTCGGACGTCTCGGATCTCGTGGGCACGGTGACGAAGGAGCTCGGCGAGCTGGCCCAGAACGCCGAGGGCGCCGTCAAGTTCAGCGGCAAGTTCTACGCGGTGCCGCACTACGCGATTCCTCTGATCCTGTTCTACCGAAAGGACCTGCTCGAGAAGGTGAGCGCCCAGCCGCCCGACACGTGGGAAGCCATCAACGAGATCTCCGTCAAGATCAAGAAGGCGGGGCTCCAGGATTTTCCCCAGGGCTTCCCGTGGAACCGGACGGGCGACGGCTATGATCCCGCCATGAGCCTCCTGTGGTCCTATGGCGCGGCGTGGGTGGACAAGAGCGGAAGGTTTACCGGCCTCCCCAAGGACAAGGCCGTGCAGGCCATCAAGGTGGTGACGCCGGCATACACGACGGACAAGACCGCAGCCTTCGATTACCTGTCGTGGTCGGGCTCGGGGAACAACGAGGCCTTCATGGCGGGCAAGATCGCCTTCACGCCCAATGGCCCGAGCATTCTCTTTCAGGAGGACTCGACGAAGCACCCGTTGCGGAAGGACACGGCGATCAAGATCATGCCCAAGGGACCCGCCGGGCGGAACCTCGCCCTGACCTTCGTGATGAACTGGGGCATTCCCGTGGACGGCAAGCAGCAGAAGGAGGCGAGGGCGCTGGTGGCCTGCCTCATGTCCAGGGAGAAGTTCACCACGTACATGACGGGCTCCTTCCAGCAGGCGGTGCCGCTCTTCAAGAGCCTGATCAACCACGAGTACTGGAACACGCCGGACGGCAAGGTCATCGCGGAGACGGTGAAGCTCGGACGGCCCGTGGGCTGGCCGGGCCCGACGACGCCAGCGGCGGCGGAAGTGGTCTCGAGCAACGTGCTCACGGACATGATGACGCGCGTGATCGTGGACAAGGTGACGCCCGAGAAGGCCGTGGAGGAGGCGGACAAGCGGATCAAGGAGATCTACGATCGCCTCCCCGTCAAGTAAGGAGCACGCTTGAGTAAGGTCCTCACGCGGCCTGCGGCCACCGTGCCGCGGGCCGCGGGCCCGGCATGGTTCCGGATCAATCGCGTCCAGGAGCGTGTGCTTGGTTATGCGCTGATCACGCCGGTGGCCCTCCTGATCGTTGCCCTCATCGCCTATCCTTTCCTGAACGCGATCTGGCTCTCCCTGACCGAGAAGATGGTGGGCTATCCCGCCCACTTCGTCGGGCTCAAGAACTACGCCGCGCTCTACGAGAGCCCGCGCTTCCGCATCGTGGCCTGGAACAGCGTGGTCTACACGGTGGGCTCGATCTGCACCAAGCTCGTGATCGGCATGGTCATGGCCGTGGCTCTTCAGAAGGCGGTGCGCGGCAATCAGCTCCTGCGCGGGTTCCTGCTCCTGCCCTGGGTCATCCCCACCGTGGTCATCGCGCTGACGTGGCGCTGGCTGCTCGATCTCTACCGCGGCCTCTTCAACGTCGGGCTCCACGACCTCGGCATCATCGGGGCGGGCATCCACTGGCTGGGCAATCCGGATCTGGCCATGCTCTCGGTCATCATGGCAAATGTCTGGCGCGGCTTCCCCTTCTTCGGCGTGTCCTTCCTCGCCGCCATGCAGACGGTGCCCCAGGATCTCTACGACGCCGCCTCGGTGGACGGCGCCTCCGCGTGGCAGCAGTTCTGGCGGGTGAGCCTGCCGTCGATCAAGGGCGTGGTCGCCATCGTCACCCTGCTCAGCACGATCTGGACGCTCAACGACTTCAACATCGTCTACATCATGACCCGCGGGGGCCCGGGGGCGGCCACCCACATCTTCGCCACGTATTCCTACGAGCTCGGCATCCAGTCCCAGCGCTGGGGCATGGCCATGGCCGCCAGCATGTACTCGCTGCCCGTCATCGCGCTGCTCATCGTCTTCGTGGTCCGCTACCTGCACCGCGAGGAGCCTGCCTCGTGAGCGGGCGCGTTCTCCGCTGGCTCGCCGTGGGGATTCTCCTCTTCCTCGTGGCCGTGCCCCTCTACTGGATCGTCGTCACCTCGCTCAAGACGGGGCGACAGATCCTCATGTCCCAGGCCATCTACATCGCCAAGCCCTTCACCCTCGAGAACTACACCTATCTCTTCGAGGAGACGCGCTTCGTCCTCTGGCTCCGCAACAGCGCGGTGACCGCGGTGGCGAGCACCATGCTCTCGCTGGCCATCGGCGCGGCGGGGGCCTATGCGCTGACGCGTCTTCGCTTCGCGGGCCGGCGCGCCTTCGGCGCCCTCGTGCTCATCACCTATCTCGTGCCCCCCGGCCTCATGTTCATTCCCCTCTACCGGACGTTGATCCAGATCGGCTACACGAACTCCCTGGGCACGCTCATCGTGGCCTACCCGACTTTCCTGGTGCCATTCGTGACCTGGCTCTTGATGGGGTTCTTCCGATCCATACCCCGGGAGCTGGAGGAAGCCGCGCTAGTGGACGGCGCCACACGCCTGCAAACGCTGTGGAGGATCGTGCTCCCCCTGGCCGCGCCGGGGCTGCTGGCGGCGGGGCTCTTCTGCTTCACGCTCTCGTGGAACGAGTTCCTCTACGCCCTGATCTTCATCGCCGACGACGGTCTACGCACGTTGCCCGTCGGGCTCTCGGAGTTCGTGGTCTCCGATTTCGCCTTCTGGGGGCAGCTCATGGCGGCGGCCGCGCTGGCGTCGCTGCCCGTGGTCCTCGTCTACATCTATCTCCACAAGTACATGGTGGGCGGGCTGACGGCGGGCGCCGTCAAGGGCTAGCAGGCTGCTGAAAAAGGCCCATCTGCTTCGTTGGCGCCCTCGGCCGCAGGTTCAACGTAGAGAGACTACGCCTCACCTGCGGCCGTCGGGCGCCGCCTCGCATCTGGACCTTTTTGAGCAGCCTGCAAGGGCAATTGTCGTCAGATGCAGAAGGGCTGGCCGCCGCGCATCACGAGGACGCACGGCGTGTACGGGCTGCCGAAGGGATAGCCGTAGAACGGGGAACCGAAATACGGATAGCCCATGTAGGGAGGCGGGAAGGCGAGCTGAGCGTCCCGACGAGCCTCCGCCGCCTCCCGGGCAAGGTCGGCCGCGGTGTCGAGATTGCTGGCGAGGAGGTTGCGGACCGACTCGGTCAGCGGCTCCTTGCGGATGACCTCCAGGGCCCGGTCCACCTGCTCGGCCAGCCTTGGATCGATGGGAAGCCCGCGCAGAGCCGCCAGATGCTCGGCGGCGCGGGCGGGGTCGTTCTTCTTCAGATAGGCGAGGCCGAGGTAGAGCTGGCCGTTCGGATCCTTGGGTCTTGCCGCCACCGCCTTTTCCAGCGTCTCGATGGCGAGGTCGATCTCGCCTCTCTTGTACTGCGAGACGCCGAGGCCCACCAGCGCATCGATTCGCCGGGGATCGTCGATGAGGGCCCTCATGAAATAGCCCTCGGCCTCGGCGTAGTGCCCCTGGCGGAGGGCGTACTGGCCTTTCGCGTAGTCGGACGCGCACCCCATGGCCAGGACGGCCGTGACCAGGAGGACCAGCGCGCGTCTCATGTCACCTGCGCTCAGAGCAGGGGGAAGGCGCTCAGCGCGCTCGCCTCGGTGACCAGTCGCGCCTCGCGGAGATACGAGGCGTCGAGCTGGCTATAGCTCGTCACCCCGAGCAGGCCCAGGCAGATCTTGA
>WNGK01004263.1_pt1 | contig 19698 bp, 20 predicted proteins | sample 5400601 | NCBI WGS metagenome assembly WNGK01 (sample SAMN13153376, study PRJNA577476) | soil metagenome | isolation source: 60 cm soil or saprolite under Garry oak tree replicate 1 | place: USA:California | collected 2016-06-15
CGGCTCGCCAAAAACGGGTGGTCACGGCGAAGCCGGACTGCCGTCTTCGGCTACGGTCAGGCGTACAGGCCCGGCCAGCGCCGGCCGGCGGCCTACCTGGTCGCGCCGTCGAGCCTGGCGACGTAGGTGCCCCGGGCCTGGACCGTATAGACGAGCCCCTCCTCGCGCAGGGCCGCGACGGCCGCCTCGACGCCGGCGGCGCCCGCCTGCGGTTGCGCGCCCTGCATGTCATGGGCCACGGCTCGCCCCGCCTCGCCCGCGCCCTCGGCGTCCGCAAGACCGCCATCCAGGAACTGGTCAGCGGCAAGGCCCGCACCGTCAGCCCGCACCTGCTCGACGCCATCACCGACTTATACGAAGCCTGGTGGGACAAACGCGCTCCCGAACGCACCCGCGCCGAACGTGCCGCAGCTGCCGCCGCCCGCAAACGCGCCATCGCCGGAGACTGGTGCGCCCCCGCCGCCCTTGACGACGACCAGCTCGACATCCCCGGCTACCGGCCCCAGTACGGCTGGAAACCCGCCACCGGCACCGGCGTCGCCCCCGACATCCGTCGGCCCGCCCGCCGCCACCACCGCCGCAGGAGGGGCGCATGACGGACCGCCGGATAGGGCTGGACCTGTTCACCGATGTGCTGAACGTGTTGGAGCGGCACGGGTTCGCCCGCGGCGACGACCAGCACGCGGGCCGGGCCATCTTCCTCATCGGCGACCTAGCCCGCATCTACGAAGGCTCCCAAAACCACCCCTACGGGCCCTTTATCACCCAGACGCCCCACCTGCCAGCATCGGAACCGCCCGGCCCGGAACCTAACCCCGGACCGCCCATGCCCGAGGACGATCTGGGCGCCGTCACACTCACCCACGCGCAGGTCAAGGCCGTCCGGATCTCGCTGGACATAGCCGCCGACTGGAATCGCGACCGCGCCGAGCTGTGCACCTACTGCGCGGACCAGTCCTGCCTCACCTGCGAGCTCCGCCTCCCGGAGGCCCGCACCTACGACCAGATAGCCGCCCAGCTCGACGCCGAGCAGCCCGCCCCGACCGCACGCCGCCACGCTCAGCCGCACGCCCCGGCTGGCCTCGCAGCCGACAAGCAGGCCGGCCAATGACCACCGCCAGCAGGGTACCGGGCGAACCCGGACCCCGCCGCCGGGCTAACGGTCCCCGCGTCCCTGATCCGCGGCCCGGCGACAGGGACCTGCGCGAGATGAACGACCCCTATGACCTCCCGTTCCCGGACCTGCCTGACCGCTGCCCACCAGGCCGTCCCAGATACGTGATCGTGGTCGACCAACTCCGCGACTGGCAGCCCGGCCAGCCACCCTCCCTCGCTGAGCTCCTGGAAACACGGCCCGCCCGCACCTGCGGACCCGAACCAGACCTGGAAGCCGAACCATGACCCTGACGATCAACGACACCACCATGACCAGTGACCAGACCGATCACGTCGCCAGGCAAACCGGCGGCTCTCAGCGCGGGTGGAGGTGTCCTGGCTGCCCGGCCAGATCCTGGACCGCAACAGCGCCATCACGGCGATGGTCCTGGCCGATCTCGCCGGACCCGACCTTCACGAAAGGCATCAGCTCTGGCCCGCCATCGAGAGCTGGTCCGCCGAGCTCGGCCTGTCCGGAGCCGACGCGATCACCCGCGCGTCCCAGCCATCCCCTGCAGCCGCCCGCCAGCCCGGACCACCTGGGCGGCAACCCGACCGGGAGGCCGCCGATTGACCAGCCCCGCCCGGCACCAAGACCGCCCCGCGCCGCCTCAGTTTTCGACACGAACCACGTCGGCGGCTGTCAACGGCGCAGTCGGCCGCGGTTACCGGCTACCCGAGGACGGCCCGCTCCCGGACCTGCCCCTGTACGAACGCCTGATCAGCGACGGCATCGCCGCCGCCGACGCACGGAACGGCCCGGTCGATCACCTCACCGCCCGACGGCTCGGAATATGGCTGGCAGCCCGGCCGCAGCCCTCAGTCTTCGCCCGGGCCCTAGTCCGCTTCGTGGAAACAGGAACGGTCACCCAGGAACTGAAGACCCAGCTGCGCATCCACGCCCGCTCCGCCACCTACGCTGACCGTCCCCAGGTCGCCCGGCTCATGCACTACGGCATCGCCCGCGGCACCGAACTCGGCCCGGTCGGCGAGAACTTCGCCGCCGCCTGCGACCAGATCGACCGCGCCGACGCCATGCTCGCCGGCCTCCGCGACCGCGCCCAGCACGGCCGCGCCCATCCGGGCAGGCATGGCCCGACATCGACGGTCCCCGGATCACCGCCCTGGCCCGTCAGGATCCCCAGACCCAGACGGTCACCTTGGTCCTGGATGCCACCACCGCCAGCATCGCCACCTTCGCCATCACCGCCCACGCCGACGAGCGTGAAGCTCACATCCGCGAAGTCCAGCTCTACGGCCAGACCTGCCCGAGGACTCCTACGCAAGGCGCAACCGCCAGGCCATCGCCGCCCGCGAGACACGCATCACCGCCCGGCTGCGCGCCGTCGAGCACGCATGCCAGACCGCACTCGACCGCAGCACCGCCACCACTCCCGAACCCGCGAGAATGCCGCGTTCGCTTGAGCATGGAGCCGACGGAGAGGTTGAGCTTGAGGCCGAGCCATGAACCGCCAGCCCGTGACCAGCAACGAAGGGCAAGGCGGAAACCATGTCAATGGGCGACCAGACCCGGCGCAAGGCACCCACTGGGATCTCGACCTGCTCACGCCCGACGATGTATGCGCCCTGCTCAAGGTAAAGAAGAGCTGGCTCTACGACGCCGTCGAGGGCGGCGCACTCGAGGCCATCCGGCTAGGCAAGCAACTCCGGTTCCGCCCATCCGCGCTCGTCCGTTATCTGGAGGAACGTGTGAGTAATGGAAACGGTCACCGGCGATCATAGATGTCTCCGAGCCGCTGCACCCACTAGCTCGCTGTCGGCATCGCGACTGCATGCTAGCCGGGTGAGCATGGCCGAGACCCCGCGTGAACCCTGTAGCGCTTGACCCTGTCCGGCCGGCAAATGAGTGCGTCCGGATGGGTATTTCCTTGGCTTAGTACGATAGTGGTCGTGGAGGCGGCAGCCCAGACGCTGGAGATCTTGCGCGGGCTGGTCGCCGGAGCGGTCCGCGCGCCGGAAGATGAGGCCCCGCGAGGAGCCCGGGCGGAGGAACTGGACAGCCTGCAGGCCCGGCTCGGCTGTTTCCTTCCGCCGGCCCTGAAGGCATGGTTGTCGGTCTGCCGGGGAGCGCGGATCGGGCCCGGCGGCCTTTTCGGGCCGCGGCCCGACGATCCCGGCATTGACATGGCATCGCAGCGGGAGTTCTATCCCCGGTGGGTGGAACTCGGCTGGCTGCCCGTCGCCGGCGACGGATGCGGGAACTATTACGTCCTGAGGGACGACGGTGCCGTGGGCTTCGTCGACACCATGAAAGATCCTGACCAGATCGACCGCCAGGTCGCTGGTGACCTGCTGATGTTCATGACCGGCTTGCTGGCAAGCGACCAGGAGTCCGGCAGTACTCGCAGCTAACAGGCCAGCTTCTCGCGTCTGCACCTTCTTCGCGGCAGAAGGGACATTCTCCGCACGTAGCGGCGTTGCATAAATATACGGCCTGGCCTGGCCGTGGCTCGTACTGCGGTGCGGCAGACGGCGCGGGAGCCTCTAATAACCGCGCGCGGAGCCGATCTGGGCGCGTGCGGAAGCTTCTGATGACGATATTCTGCGTGCCCGTTATGGTGCTGTCTCTGATCGGCACTTCGGTGACACCACAAACAGCGACGTGACGGCGGGGTTCCGTGGCACGGCGGTGACAGTTCTAAAGGCCCTTTCTCCCGAAGGTGAGTAGTTCCGGGCAGCCGGGCACCTGCCGACGCCACGCAGCTGCACGGGTCGGATCGTTCACCTCAGCGTGGGCCTGTCGACCAGTTCGACGAGGACGACAACTTCGTCGCCACGACCCTCATGGACGAGTGCTACGCCAGGCTCGCCGGGACCCGGCTCGGCGTCCTCGGCCGGCGACCTCCTCCCCGGCTCTCCCAAGCCCTCCAGTAGGAAGCCGCATTCTCAGCTTGCGATTCGGCGTGAGACGCGCTCAGAATCGGTGTGCCGGTCCGTCTGCATTGACATGAAGCTCACCGTTCAGACGTTCCTGACCCTCGACGGCGTGATGCAGGCTCCCGGCGGGCCTGAGGAGGATCCCAGCGAGTCCTTCACGCACGGCGGCTGGCAGGCCCCGTTCCCCGACCCGGCCGTCGGCGAGTTCGTCACCGAGCTCAACAGCCACGCCAGCGCGTTCCTGCTCGGCCGCAGGACGTTCGGCATCTTCCGCGGCTACTGGCCTGATCAGACCGACCCCGCCAACCCCATTGCCACGGCGATCAACTCGCTGCCCAAGTACGTCGTGTCCGGCTCGCTCCGCCAGGCCGATGCCACGTGGCGCGGCGAGCACCCTGGCACCGCTCGCCTGGTGACCGGCGACGTCGTTGCGGCGGTGCAGGCGCTGAAGGACGAACCCGGCGACGAGCTGCAGATCTGGGGAAGCGGCAAGCTGCTCCGGACGCTGTTGCAGCACGAGCTCGTCGACCGCTTCCGGCTGATGACGTTTCCGCTGGTGCTCGGCTCCGGTCGCCGCCTGTTCAACGACGGCATCCTCCCGGCAACGATGCGCCCGGTCGGCCTCACCGTGACCGATCTCGGCATCATTATCGGCACCTACGAACCTGCCGGCCCGGTTCGCCACGGCCAGATGTAACCGGCCGGGGATGGCCGTGTCAGGCCGTCACGTCCCGGCTGGCCACCACCGTGGCGATGACGGCGACGCACACGGCGGCGCAGGCGGCGAGCGCGCCGCCGACGGCGGCGCCGGTTCGACGGGGCGCCGGGCTGGCCGGGCTGCATCAGCGAGCGCAGCACCACGCCCGGTTCTCGCCGATCACTTTCTCGATCGGAACGAACCAGCGCGCCCGCAGGTCGGACTTGCAGGGGCCACGAGGGCGCGCCGAGAGTTCAAGGTCCTGGGCCCGGCGCTGGGCGCGGATATGGGACAGTCCAGCCCAGCTAGCTGTTCGGCACCTCGGTGACGCGACGGCGGACCGCGCGCCGAGCGGCTTTGGACGTTCCTGAGGCTTCGGAGGACCCTGAGGTACGTTCCCCGGGTAGGCATGGCCGCCGGTCGACGCGAGACCATGGAGGTCTGATCATGCCGCTTCGGCCTGCCCATCGACCCGGAGGACCAGAAGCAGGAGCTCGGCCTCTACGACAGCGCGTACGCACATCATGGGCCGTACCGCCTGCGAAGGCATGGCCGGAGCCCTGCCGACGGCCGGCCACCCGTACTCCGGGCATCATGAACGCCGCACGCAAGGTCGTCTTCTCCCGGACGCTGAACACGGCCGAGTGGGCCAACACCACGATGGCCGCTGGTGACACGACAGAGGAGATCGACAAGCTCAGGCGAGACGGCGACGGCCACATCGTGGTCTGGGGCGGCCTTGGCCTGTGGCGGTCGCTCATGCGGCTCGACTCGACGAGTTCCGCCTGGACCTGCACGGGCCAGGAAGATGGTGCGCTGGGCGCGGCCGACCTCGGCCATGGCCTGGTAGGCGGGGTGCACGGCGTTGGCCTTGGTGAACCGCCGCAAGATGGCCTCGGTGGAAGCGGTCCCGGTGCGGATCGCGGTAGCGTACTTGATCATCTGGTCGAACGCGCCGAAATGCGTGGAGTCCGACGCCACCGCGGTGGAGCCCGTCCCCCAGATGGCCTGATGCCGGGAATCCTGGCTACGGCTGCCGATAGCTAGCCGTCACCGATGCGGCCCCGGGAATCCGCGTAGTTCCGGTTCCGGGCGTCAAGGCGGAACTTTCTCAGGCAGAGGAGGCGAGCCCTCTGCGGGTGCGTCCTCCCCGTCGGCGTGTGCCTCTGCGGCCTCGCGGAGGTTGGTAGATGTACCGGCACGTCCGCCGGTGCGTGTGTCGCCGCCGCGCGCCTGCACCGCCCGGGAGGCCGCCTACCGGCTCGGGAGTGATCGCGGCAGCCCGAACCATGGCAGTACGCTGGCCTCGAAGCGGGTCATGGCGCAGATCTGGTCGCCGGCAAGGGTGAGCACGTACAAGGCGGTCGCGTGGCGGATGCCGGCCGGGGCGCGCAGGTAGGCTCCGAACGCCGGCTGGCCGTTGGCCCGCGTCGGCACGAGGTCGAACCTGCGGCCCGCGCCGAACAGGCTGGCGCAGAAGCGGGTCACGACGTCTCGGCCCTCGTATCCGAAGGGCATCGGCGGCATCGCGATGAAGACGTCGTCGGTCAGCAGGGCCACCAGCGCGTCGAGGTCGGCCGACTCCCATGCGCGGGCGAACTTGGCCACGATCGCGTCCTCGGCGGGTGAGCCGACGGCGGGCGGCGCCTGGTGGCCGACGGTCGGCTGCGGTCGGCGCTGGAGGCTGGCGCGGGCCCGTTTGAGGGCGCTGTTGACCGATTCCACGGTCGTATCCAGCATGCCGGCCACCTCACTGGCATGGAATCCGAGGACGTCACGCAAGACGAGGACGGCGAGCTGGCGGGGCGGCAGCACCTGCAGGGCGGTCACGAAGGCCAGCGAGATGGCTTCGGCCTGCTCGTAGCGGGCCTCCGGCCCGGGCGGCACGTCGACGGCTCCCTCGAGGAGGGCGTCAGGAAACGGCTGCAGCCAGACGGCCTCGTCGCGCGGGGTCGGCACGGGCGGTTCGAACTGAGACATGTCCCGCTCCCTGACCGGGCGCCGGCTCGCTGCGCGGCGCGCGTTGAGGCACCGGTTAGTGGCGATCTTGTACAGCCAGGTGCGCAGCGAGGCGCGTTCCTCAGCGAACCCGCCGATGCCTTGCCAGGCGGCTAGCAGGGTGTCCTGGACGGCGTCCTCGGCGTCCTGGAAGGATCCGAGCATCCGGTAGCAGTGCACCTGCAGCTCCCGGAGGTGCGGCTCGGTCAGTTCGCGGAACGCGTCGCCGTCCCCGGCCTGCGCCTTCGAGATCAGGTCGGCTGTCACCATGGCCATGCCCCAGGCTCACGCGGCCGCAGGCGGGCGGGGCGCACGGCGGGCCGGCGGGACGGCTCGGTTACAAGCTTCGAGCGCGTCCACAGCCGCCATGTGGCCCTCGACCGCCTCGTGCAGCCGGTCGCAAGCGGCGCTGATCCACGAGCCGACGCCGGTCTGCGGGCGATGTGCAGGGCGACTTCCGCGTCGTACAGGTGCCTGGCAGCGTCGTTGACGGCGGCTTGCAGCCGGTCCTGGGCCGGGGCGGTGGCGATGGCAGTTCCAACGGTCATTGTTTCCTCCGTGCTAGCCCACCTGCTGGGCGATGGACGCCGTGGCCGGGTGTCCGGCCGCCTGGGGCGTGCGGGCGGTCACGAGGTCCTTAGCCCGGCGAGGGCCGCTCGCGGGCCCGCGGCCGGGCCGCGGGCTGCGGAGACTGTCCTGCGCTGTCGTGACCGTCACGGACGGCGCCGCTCATCGGCTCCGGCTTCCGGCAGCTCATCGGGCTTCATGAACAGCTCGGCGAACATCGGATGCATCGCGTCCTCCTCGACTCACCAGCAGCAGGGCCGGTGACCTAGGTGCCGGGCGCTGCCCGGCCGTCACCGCGTTTCCATCCGGTATATACACCGCCCGGGGGGGCGAACTGGGCGGCCGGCGGGCGCCCAGTTTCCCGGCGCCGCGGTGTATGCATCATCGACGGCTCGGACGATCCGGGCGCCGGCACTCATCGGTTGAAGGGTGCGCGGGCCCGGCCCTCTCGTCCTTCGTCGCCGTCGCGCGATCGCGACCGATGAGTTCCGGTACGGCACCGGGCCGTACCGCGACAGCTGAAACGACTTCGGAGGTTGATGATGGAAACTTCTGCGCCGGCCGGGCGCCTGGCGCCCGCCGGTCTCGACCCGCGCCGCTGGCAGGCGCTCGCGCTGCTGTGCGGCGCGTTCTTCATGGTGCTCCTGGACGGCACGATCACCATCGTGGCGCTGCCCTCGATCGGAGCCGGCCTGCGCTTCTCGGCGCAGGGCCTGCAATGGGTGCTGAGCGCCTACGCCCTCACCTTCGGCGGCCTGCTGCTGCTCGGAGGGCGGGCGGCCGACCTGCTCGGGCGCCGGCGCGTGTTCATGGCCGGCGTCGTGTTCTTCACGGCCGCATCGCTCATATGCGGGCTCGCCTGGTCACCGGCGGCGCTCCTGACGGCCCGCGTGGTCCAGGGCGCTGGCGCCGCGATCATGACCCCGACCGCGCTGTCGATCATCGCTGCGACCTTCACCGAGGGCGCGGAGCGGAACAAGGCGCTGGGGATCTGGGGCGCACTGGGCGGCGTCGGCGCCACCACGGCGTGGCTGATCGGCGGCCCGCTCGTCGACGGCCCCGGCTGGCGGTGGATCTTCTTCATCAACGTCCCGGTCGGTCTGGCCGCGCTCGGGCTGTCGCCGCGGCTGCTGCGCGAGAGCCGGGCCGCGCTGGCCCGGCGAAGCTACGACCCCGCCGGGGCGCTGACCATCACCGGTGGGCTCGTCCTGCTCGTCTACGCGGTCGTCACGGCGCCGGCCGCCGGCTGGGGCGACGTGCGGACGATCCTCGCGCTGGTCGGCTCGGCCGTGTTCCTGGCCGCCTTCGCGGTGATCGAGTCGCGCCACCGGGCGCCGTTGGTGCCGCTGCGCATCTTCCGCTCGCGCACGCTCGCCGCCGCGGACGCCGTGACGGTGCTGATCGGCACCGTCGCGGTGGGCATGCCAGTCATCCTCACGCTGTACGCGCAGCAGGTGCTCGGCTACTCAGCCCTCAAGTTCGGCATCAGCACGGTCGTGCTCGCGGCCGGGGCCACGGCCGGCGCGATCGCCGGCCAGGGCGCGGTCCTCAAGGCCGGCTTCCGGCCGGTCGCCGCGGGCGGCCTGGCGCTCATGGGCGGAGGGTCGCTCGTGCTCGCGCAGGTCTCCGTACACGGCAGCTACTTCCCGGACATCTTCGGCGGGCTGCTGCTGTGCGGTCTGGGGATCGGTCTGGCCTTCGTGACCGCCACGGTCGCGGCGCTCGCGGGCGTCGCCGGGCACGAGGCTGGGCTCGCCTCGGGCCTGAGCAACACTGCCCTGCAGCTCGGCTCGGCGCTCGGCGTGGCCATCGTCACGACCGTTGCCGTCTCCGGCTCCCAGCACTACCTGACAGCGCACCAAGGCGCGAACCCGCTCGCCGCGCTGACCGCGGGCTACCAGTCCGCCTTCGTGGCCAGCGCGGTGCTGGCCGGGATCGGCCTGGCGCTGGCACTCCTGCTCCCCGGCCGGCCGCGGAAAGCAGCGCACGAGCTGCCGGAGCCGGTCCCGGCGGCCAGCGCCGCTGCTGCCGGAGATGTGGTGATCAGGTCAGCAGCGAAATGAGCGAACAGCACACCGATTCTCACCATCCGCGCCGCCTGCGGCGGCGGCACCTGACAACACCAATCAGAAGGAGAACCGAAATGGGAAAGATCGTCGTGAGCGAGAACGTCACGCTCGACGGAGTCATCCAGGACCCGGCCGGTGACGAAGGCTTCAGGCACGGCGGCTGGGTCGGCCTGATCAGCAACAGCCCGCAGCTCGGCAAGCTCGCGCTCGACGAGGCGCTGGGCCAAGAGGCCTTCCTGCTGGGCCGACGCAGCTATGAGTTCCTCGCCGCGCGGTGGCCATCCCGGAGCGGCGAGCTGGCGGACAGGCTGAACAGCCTGCCCAAGTACGTCGTGTCCTCGACCCTCGAACATCCCGCCTGGGACAACTCGACGGTCCTGCGGGGCGACGTGCTCACCGAGGTCTCGAACCTGAAGCAGCAGATAGACGGGGACATCGTCATCGCCGGCAGCTTCCAGCTCGTGCACACGCTGATGGAGCACGACCTGGTCGACGAGCTGCGGCTGAAGGTCTTCCCGGTCGTGCTCGGGGCGGGCGAGCGCCTGTTCGGCCAGACCAGCGACAAGAAACCCATGAGCCTCACCGGCACCCAGACCCTCGAGGGCGGCATCGCCTACCTCACCTACCAGCCCGTCCGGGACGCCTAGCGGGCGTCAGACGGCGCTAGAGTTCCGAAATGCTCGCGGGCGCTCTCCCCCAGGGCAGGCATCCGGGAGAGCGCCTCGTGAGCAGCGGGTGCGCTTACCGCTTCCTGCGCGGATCTGCTCAGGACCCCGGCCCAAGTATGGCCACGCTCATTCGGGGCTGGTGACACGTTTCTTACCGGTGCTCACCAAGTCCTACCGGCTCGACCTGGTCTCCAGCACCGCGTTCAGCAACGGGACCGTCGGGCTGCAGTACCGTCGGCACCGCTAGCTGCCCAGTCAGCCCAACACGTCCCAGATCGCCGGTTCGCGGGCGTACATAACGATGCTGCGGAGGCACTAGCGAGACACGCATCGCCGGCGATCTGGTTCCCTCCGTACGCAAAACTACACCCGGGGAGCCATTACCGGTGAGGTGGCGGAGAAGGGTCAATCGCGAGTGAGCATGCCGTCCAGCGCATAAGTATGCGGCGGCGAAACGCGCTCAATTCGGCATGAGTGAGTTCGAGGCAGCCGCCGGAACAGCCTGCGCCAGCGATCATGCCGGGATGGATCGTGCGGGGATCCCGGACGGGTAGCGGCGGCCGGTACCACTGGACTGCCGGTCTGAGGTGGCGGGACAGGCGCGGCCGGGGCCACGATACCCGGGTGAAGGACTGGCTGGCCTGGCACGCGGCCTATGATGATCCGTCGTCGGCGTTGAGCGCGCGGCTGAGATGCGTCCGGTCGCACTTGTCCGATGCGGTTGACCGGGCACCTGCCGGCCGGGTCATGCTGGTGAGCCTATGCGCCGGGCAGGGTCACGACGTGATCGGTGTCTTGCCGGATCATCCCCGCCGCGGGGACGTCCGCGCTGTGCTGGTTGAGTCCGATGCGCGCAACGTCGTCCTGGCCTGCCGCGCGGCTGCGGGGCAGGACCTGCCCGGGGTCGAGGTCCGTCAGGAAGATGCGGGCCTGGTGGCCGGCTTCGCTGACGTGCTGCCTGCTGACGTGCTGCTGCTGTGCGGCATCTTCGGCAATGTGAGCGACCACGACATCCGGCGCACCGTCCAGACCGCGCCGGCCCTGTGCCGTGTGGGCGCGACGGTGATCTGGACCCGGCACCGCCGCCCGCCGGACCTGACACCGCAGATCCGGGCATGGTTCGCCTCGGCCGGCTTCGGGGAGATCGCCTTCGACGCGCTCAAGACCAGCGCCTTGACCAGCGTGGGTGTCCACCGGCTCGGCCGCAGCCCAGCGGCCGGACCGCTCGACGGCCGGCTGTTCACCTTCCTCGCCACATAACGCGCCCGCAGCGGCATGTGCGGGCGTTCGCCGCGCACAGCGGCATGCATGGTCATGCAAACTAGCCAGTGTCATTGCGGGGGAGGGCGTTGACCCTCCCCCGCATTGACGGCACTCGTCTATGGCGCCGTTGTGGCGCTGGAGATGTCGTTGTTGCCGAAGTTCGCCGGGCAGTCCGCTAGCGGCCATGGCGCCGGGAACACCCGGTGGCCGGCGGTGAAGGAGGCCTGCCGCCAGGCGTCCATGGCCGGGCAGTCGGCGGTGTTCGGGACGTCGGTCCACACGCCCGCTCCGTAGGTGCGGGTGGCGATGGCGTAGACGTAGTCGCCCAGGAACTCGTTGTAGAGAATCCGGCCTTGGGTCGTGCCCCGCGCGTCGCCGCTGGCGCCCACGAAGTCCGTGGTAAACCCGGTCGGCGCGCCGCCCGCGCCGATCGCGGACGACCGCAGCGTGCCATGTTCCAGCCGCGGGGTGGCCGTCGTGGTGGCGAACGGCGTGGTGAAGGCGTTGTAGGCGACGTACACGCGGGATCCGTCGGGGGCGATGGCCGGCGCGGAGTACAGCGCCCGGTCGCCCGGCGCGGACACGGTCACCGGGGCGGACCAGGTCTGGCCGCCGTCGGTGGAGAAGGACAGCAGGGCCGCCTCATGGTTCTGGCCGAGCCGGCCGTCGCTCCACACGTCGACGATCTCGTTGGTGGCGCCCGCACCGGTGGGGGCGCCGTTGGCGATGTCGATGCTGGGCATGGCCATCAGGTCGGTCCGCGCGCCCGCCGGCCCTTCCATGTTGCACCGGCCGGCGACCGGGTCCACGAAGAAGCAGGCGTCGTTCATCTGCATGAAATCGACCGGCCGGCCCCAGGTGGCGCCGCCCGTGGTCGACGTGATCAGGGTCTGCGCGCCGGTGTTGGACGTCTCGGAGAAGTGCGTGAAGAACGCGTGCACGACCCCGTGGCTGTCGGTGCGGACGGTGCACCCCTGCCGGAAGCCCTGCGGAGCCGCGGTGGCGGGCGGGGCGACGTGGTGCGGCTTCCAGGTCAGGCCGCCGTCAGTGGACACGGCCACCGACGGGAACAGGGCGAAGTTGTTGCCCTGGCTCAGGCTGTGGAAGTCGGTGTAGCACACGTACACGTTGCCGAAGAACCCGCTGGAGGCTGCGTTGTCCGCCCAGACCTGCTCCTTGTCCAGGCCCGACGCGGCGGCGATGTGCGCGGGCACGAAGGACGGCGCCGACCAGTTCGCCTGGCCGGCCACCCGGGCCGGCGTCAGGTTGTCGATGTGCGAGACGGTGATGGCGAAGTCGGCGTTGATGCCGCCCTGCGAGATCTTGGTATCGGTCAGGTTGGTGGCCAGCGTGGAGAAGTACAGCCGGGTGCCGTTGGCGTAGGAGAACGTCCCGTTGCCGGGCACCGGGCCGAACGCCACGCCGGGGTCGCTGCGGGACCGCAGGCCGTTCTCGAAGAAGTTCGGGACCGTGTGGATCGGCCCCACCTGCGGCGTGCACGGCTCGGCCGTCGGGCTGCAGCCGGCCGCGGTGAGCCCCTGGTAGGTGGGCTGGATCCAGCTGTGGCCGCTGTTGAAGGAGAAGTAGACGCCGGTCAGGCCGACCCCGAGGTTGAAGGTTCCCAGCGGGAAGGAGCAGGCGCCGGCCGTGGTGGCAGCCTGCTGCGAGCAGGGTTGCATGTCCACCAGGTCGTTCGCGCCCGCGGCCAGGATGTTCGGCGCGGTGGGGTCGACCGCCAGCGCCGGCTCGTTCTGGGCGTTCTGCGGATGATGGCCCGTCGGGCTCCCGACGCTGACCAGGGCACCCGTGGCCGTAGGCGCCGCGCCTGCGGCCTGGGCCCCCGGCGCCGCGGCCCACAGCGCACAAAGCACGCTGCCCGCCGCCGTGAGCACGAGCAATCTCCGGTTTTTTCGTCCGTTCATCGCGTCTCCTCTGCAGGTCTGCCGGTCGTTCGCGGCGGTCGTCATTGACGCCGAACGGGACGCAGAGCGGAGGGCAGGCCACGATCGAATGATGAGAGCCCTCGAACTGAGGTGCCCGGGACCATTCCCCTAGCACCCCTGGTCCGTGCAAGAGACGAGTCTGGCAACGGTTCCCCGGACACGCAAGCAATAGACCCGATTCATTAACATTGAGCAATCCTGCGGCACTTCAGACATCCTGCTGCTCATGAAATGAGCGGGACTTCCTGTAACAAGTGCGACCGCTGTTGATTATCGAGACAATCCAAGGTCTATGGGATTCGCATACGACGGCTGCGCTGGTAACAAGAAACACGCCGCCCTGGTGAGCCTTGAGCGAGTATGCCAGGTAGCGCATAGGTATGCACATATGCAACACCCCCTATTCGGCAGATGTGGACGACTTAGCCACCCCCAGCGCTGATCGAAGGAAGCCCAGCCGCGTCATCGAACTCCGTCGTATTTTCGTGGTGGCTTGCGGTATGACTGGAACTGTCGAAGATTGCTTCCAGGGCATCCGCGAGGCTGGTGTCGCGCTCATCGAGGATCGCGGCATACCGGGATGTGACCTCGAGGCTGCCGTGTCCTGCACGCTGGCGGACCTTCTGCAAGTCCACTCCCTTATCGATGGCCCAGCTGATCCCCGTGTGACGGGCGTTGTAAGGCGTGAAGCTCTCGGGCAGACCGGCCGCATCTCTCGCCGAGTTCCAGAACCGCGCCCAGACATCGGCCATCAGGAACTCGCTTCCATCACGGCGCCAGGTGTTGGCCTTGGTGAGCTCGCCCTTGCTGGCCCGCTGGACGCTCTGCTCGCGCCGCCAATGGCGCTGGTAGTCGGCTGCGTAAGCTTTGCACTTCGCGCAATGGCAGTGCATCGCATACCGGGCGCCCATCGTGCCGTGCTCGTGAACGACGCCGGTCTTGGATACCAACGGAGGCAGGCTCTCGTCGTCATCCGCGAGGATTGGAGTGGAGCGCACGTAGGCGAACATCCACTGCGGGAAGAGGAGATCGTCGGGCCCGAGGCCGTACTCCTCGATGTGCGTCTGCACCGCCTGGCACATCTGCTTGGAGATCGTGAACCGGCGCCAGTCGCCGTTCTTGGGGTGCGGCTTGGTGAGCCAGCCCGCCTTGCCCGATGGGTGGTACTTGGCCGTGACGTAGACCGTTGACCGCGTGATGTTCAGCATCTGGTGCCCGAAGTCGAAGTCGCACGGGCGGAAGCCGATCATCTCGCAGCGGCGGGCCCACGTGGTGACGTTCAGCCGGGCGTACAGCCTGGCCGGGGGATAGGTCAGAGTCTCTTCTAGGCGCCGCCACTGGTCATGGCTGGCGACGAGGATCGGTTTGGTCGGCGCCTGCGGCAGGCGGATGCTCCTGATCGGGTTGTTGCTCCGGTAGCCCTCGTCGAACGCCATCTGGCACATGGCTGAGAGGACTCTGCGTGCCGCGCGGACCGTGACCTGCGAGGCTTCCTCGGCCGGAAGCACCTTGGTCAGCAGGTTGAAGAAGGTCTCCCGGCTGACTTCGCTGATCCGCAGATGACCGACGTACGGGACGACGTGGTTCTTGACGACGTAGCCGTATTCCTGTCGGGTGCTCGGGCTCACCGCGTGGTAGCGCAGGAAGCGCTGCTCGCAGAACTCCGAGATGGTCATCGTGGCCTTCGCGGCCGGGCTCGTCCCGTCCAGGAACCCGCGCGCGTGTCGCTCTTCCTCCTCAGCCACCTCGTAGGCCCATTCGTGAGCGTCGTAGGTGCCCGCGGACTTGTACTTGCCGTCAGCCGCCCGGTAGATGCCGACGTATCGCTTGCCAGAACGGCTGTCTCGCTCGATCACGTATGCCATGTCGGACCTCCAGGGCGTCGGGCCGTGGTCGTGTTAGATGAAATGTTAGAACCACCACCGACATTCGACTGCAGCCCACGCCACTACCTAACACAAAGTGGCTGGTTACGTGTTGCTTCATAGATTCAATGGTAGCTCTCTTCACGAGGTATGGATTTTCGGCGGCACCACCGAGATCATGAAAGAGATCATCGGCCGGGGCCTGGGACTGTAGGGCTGGCCAGGTAGGGGTGACCCGGGTGGGAGCGCTCGTGCAGATCATCCTGCTCGGAGCGGAGTTGACGCCGTCACGCTGGCCCCTATGAGGCCTGTCACCGGGCAGCCCGCTGGGCGGGCCCTACGGGTACCTTCGGCGACGGTCCTGGCCATGGCCTGGCGTTAGTGCCAGCGGTGCCCGGTTATGGTTCCCTCACGGGCTCCCGGCTGCCAGGCCGGCGGATCGGGCCGGGGCGGCGGGGGGGCGGGAGCTGGCGTTATGGTGTGCAGGTGGACGGCGCGGTGGTCGAGCAGTTTCCGGTGTCAGGAGCGCAGCTGTACACCGAGACCCGTGGGGCCGGTCCGCTATTGCTATTCGTCGTGGGCGGCAATGGCGACCCGGCCGTGTTTTCCGGCGTGGCGGGCAGGCTGGCCGGGGACTTCACCGTGGTCACCTACGCGCGGCGGGGGTTTGCCCGTAGTCCGGTCGACGGCCCGGTCGACGACGCGAACCGGATCTTCGCCGACGTCGAGGACGCGGTGGCGCTGATCGCCCGCCATGGCGGTGGCCCGGCGTGCGTGTTCGGGAGCAGCTCGGGAGCGATCGTCACACTCGACCTGGTCACCCGCCATCCCGATCTGGTGAGCACTGCTGTCGTCCACGAACCGCCGATCCTGGAATTGCTCGACGACCCTGACGCCTGGGTTGCCCGGTTCGCCGGGATCTTCGCGACCTATCAGACGGCTGGGCTGTGGCCGGCGATGGCGCAGTTCGGGCAGGCTGTGGGGCTTCCAGGCGGGCCGGCCGCTCCGCCAGCTGGCGCCGGCGTGGCCCCTGAGATCGCGGCGATGCTCGCGCGCACCGAGGACAACATGACGTTCTGGATGGAGCACGAGTTCCGCCAGTACCCCGCTTATCACCCCGATCTCGACGCTCTGGCCGCCGTCGCTGAGAAGATCTTGCCGGCTGGCGGCCGGGACCCGCGCGAGAAGGGGAACATGCCGTTCCTGCCCGTTGTCACGCTCGCCGGGCGGCTCGGCCGCGACATTGCCGAGTTCCCTGGTGGCCATGTCGGCTACGCCGAGCACCCTGGCGACTTCGCCGCTCAGCTCGGCCGGCTGCTCGGCGCGGACCGGTGAGGAACGCCATCGCCGCGCATGCCGCGCTGCCCGAGCGCATGACGTGGAGCGGGATACGACGTCATCAGCGTCTCTGTCACACGCGGAGCCGCGCAACGGCCAGCTTTGTGCTCCTCGCAGAACGATCCGCCTACGGCAAGCACTGACCACGGCACCGCGGCCCGATCAGGCAGTTCCGTGCAACGTCGTCGCCCAGCGCAAAGGACCGATTCGCTCGCCAGAACGGCGGATCTCGCGCGGCAGCCGAATCCAGCCGCAATCGCTGAGCGTGATCGCAACGCTGGCCCGCCGAGTTCGTTATCGCCGAATCCGTACTTGATAAGACGGACTTGGCGCTGACCTGTCAGCGTCCGGAACGAAGCGGGACTGTGCGCGTGCTCCCGCGACCGTCGATGACACAGCGTTACAAGCTGAATGACTAACGGCGGCCGTTTATCTAGGTGAAGCGGCACCGCCGCCCAAGTGGTGGTGTGTTCGACTGATGAGAGAATGTTGGCTATGAGCCCCGCCAAGGCCGCGCCCGCAGTCCGCTTCGAGGCGACCCTGTACACCATCGACGGGTCGACCATCCTTCGGCTACCGGAGAAGGCGAGTAAACAGCTGCCGTCCCGTGGCCAGGTGGCGGTCCAGGCAACCGTCAACGGGCACGCGTGCCAGACCGTCGTCGAACCGGACGGCGAGTCCGGCCACTGGGTGCGGATTGACGCGAAGCAACAGCAGGCCGCTGCGCTCCGCGCCGGGGACACCGCGGAGGTCGACCTCGTGCCCCTCGAGGACTGGCCGGCGCCAAAGGTGCCACGTGATCTTCAGGCCGCCCTCGCTGCGGCGCCGGACAAGATCCAGGAGCTGTGGAAGGACATCACGCCGATGGCGCGCTGGGAGTGGGTTCGGTGGGTGAATGCGACCCGGAATCCCGGCACGCGCCAGCGCCGCGTCGAAGTCAGCATCTCGAAGATGCAGAGCGGGAAGCGCCGGCCGTGCTGTTTCAACCTGGCCGCGTGCACCGACCCGGACCTTTCGAAGAACGGCAAGCTGATCAATCCGCGATGATCCACCTGGCGTATGCCGTGAGCGAGCCCTGCGACCCGCGGGAAGTGAGCCAAGGATGACACCGCGCACGAGCAGTCCACGCCAAGATCCGGCGGCGTCGCGCGCCATCGACGCCATCATCGAGGCACCCGGCGACTGGCGGAGCACGACGCTCGCACGACTGCGAGCGGTGATCCTCAGCGCCGACGCATCCATCGTCGAGGAGGTGAAATGGAAGAAGCCGTCCCGGCCGATGGGCGTCCCCGTATGGTCGCGCGATGGGAACATCTGCATCGGTGAGGCACTCAAGAGCGCGGTGCGGCTGACGTTCCCGAAGGGCGCGCTGTTGAAGGACCCGAAGCACGTGTTCAACACCCGGCTCGACAGCGCCACCGTGCGCGCCCTTGATTTCCGTGAGGGGGACATGGTGAATGAAGCGGCGCTGCGGGCACTCATCCGTCAGGCTATGGAGCTGAACGCGTCGAAGGCTCGGACGCGATGAGACGCGCAGACGCCGGTGCGCGCCGCCGTCGGCCGCACTCACCGTTCTTCGCCTGAGCCGCACCCACAGCCGCCACCACAGCGGCATGGGGGTGAACCTACCCGGAAATAGTCGATTGCTCCCGAGAAGACGACCTCCTATCCGCACGAAGGGCCGCCCGGTCGGTGCCTCGACGGACCGCCGACGTCGCCGCAGTACGATCCGATCGTGCCTGACCTGCCGCTTGGAACCCACGGGGCATGTGTCACATGCTGGACAGATGCGAGCAGAAGGTGAGCGTTGTGATCCTCCCGAAAGACCGTGACCCTCGTTTCGTAACGATCCGCCGCGGTGGGACCTTCACCGATTCGGATTACCAGCTCCTCGCCCTGTGGGCGGCATCGTGCGCGGAGCACGTCCTTGACCTGTTCGAGTCGGCTCGGGCCTGAGGAACCCCGATCGCGCCACGCGATCGAGCAGGCCCGCGCCTGGGTGCGTGGCGAGATCACGATGTCCCAGGCTCGCACGGCGGCCGGCCATGCAAGCGCCGCGGCCAGAGACCTGAACGGGGCAGCACGGCACGCCAGGCGCGCGGCCGGCCAGGCCGCGGCCGTCGCACACGTCGCCACGCACGAACTCGGTGCGGCCTCCTATGGGCTCAAGGCCGCACATGCTGCCGCGCCGGAAGGAGTGGGCGACAGCGCGGGGCGCCTCGAGTGCCTGTGGCAGCGCGACCAGCTCCCGGAGGCGATTCGCGAGCTCGTCCTCGGCGACCAGCGGTTGAAGGCGACCGTGGGGAATCTGATTGCTGCAGACGTTGAGACGGTGCCCGACCTCGCCGAGCGACAACGGCTTAGGGTGCTGCCAAATGATAGGCCCGGAAGCCTCAGCCACCTAGTATTCCAGTCACCTTGACAGTCGGGCGCACAGTTGACACGAGCTCGTCGCCGTGGGCGCGCTTCGATGAGCGATCAAGATGAGTGGGTCGCCATGCGCGATATTGCGACGCGCCGGTCAGCGTCCGCGGACGTGCCCCGCGGCCATCCGCCCGAGTTCGAATGCCGCGGTGCCGGTTGTCACGACTGGGTCCTGCGCGGCGAAGTCGCGCAGTGCCTGCTCGTCATTGGTCTCGACAACCGCGAGGCCGTACGAGTCGTCGTCAGTGAGGATCGGTCCGAACACGACCATGTCACCACGTTCGAGATACGGGCGCCAGTGGGCAGCATGGCGATTCATGATCTCCCGCTCCGCGTCGGTCATAGTCTGGGCGAAGTTCGGGCGCGGAGCGATGAGGCGCAGGACGAAGGTGGGCATGCAGCGGACTCTACAGCCGCGCATTCGCCCCGAGGTTAAGCAACGCGGCAGAAGATACCGATCTGCTCACCTCCAGCGGGTCGGACCGAAGGGACCGTTCCAGTGCAGAACGGCGGCTACTTGCGCGCTCGCCGAGGACAGGCATCGATCACGCAGCGTGATCGGACCTGGGGTCTAGAAGCCGATAGATCGCCGAGTATGCACGGCGTGTCTACGGCGAGTTCGCCCTGCACCTGTGGCACAGAACCGCCGGTTCTGCCGGCCGGGCGCCCTGGAGGGTTCACCGGGCGGGTGGGTGAGGAGTACCGATCCGCCGGGGCAGGGACCTGGTGTTCGTCAGGCGCAGCGGCAGGCGCTGCCCGGCCCCTGCAGGGTAGGGCTTGCCGGTGCCGGGTACCACAGGTCAGCGCGCCTCG
>WNGK01002554.1_pt1 | contig 19697 bp, 20 predicted proteins | sample 5400601 | NCBI WGS metagenome assembly WNGK01 (sample SAMN13153376, study PRJNA577476) | soil metagenome | isolation source: 60 cm soil or saprolite under Garry oak tree replicate 1 | place: USA:California | collected 2016-06-15
CCGGGGCACCAGTCGTTGTGAACCTGGGTCCGATAGTTTTTCAGCTCAAGCATGGCTTAGTGTGACCTCCTTGGCACCATCTCTAACAACGTCCTTGACGCCCTCATAAACCTCGTTCTGGGAGAAGGGTCGACCGTCGAACTTGAGGACCTTGCTGTTTATGGCTATCCCGGTTCTCTCGCGGATCAAACCGGCCATTTGCCCAGAATAGTTGTTCTCAACGGCGATTGTGCGTCGGGAACTTGAGAGAACCTTCTGAACGAAGTCTGTCGGGAACGGATTCACATATCGTATTTGTAAGAAATTCGTCTCGATTCCATCAGCCCTGAGATCCTCCATCGCGTCCAGGATCGCGCCCTTCGTCGACCCCCAGCCGACCAAGGTGATAGGTGCGGACGCAGGCCCGTGCAGGGTGGCTTTCTTTGAATTAGGGATGACCTGACCAGCAAGCTCGATCTTGTTCATCCTCTTTTTCATCATCCTGACCCGGAGGTCAGCCGCCTCGGTGATGTGGCCGTACTCATCATGCTCATCTCCCGTAGTCCAGAATACCCCACCCTTCAGACCCGGTCTGGCTCTGGGAGAGATTCCAAGATCGGTAAACTGGTATCTCTTGTAGTCCGGGCTCTTAGCAAGATCCGCTTCCTGGACTAGGTCTCCTCTGTCGACCTTCATCCCGTCCGTGTTGAAGAGTGGGATGTCTTTGTATGTGCTGGCCAGGAACTTATCGGCCAGAATGATTACTGGAACCTGGTAGCGCTCAGCATAGTTGAAAGCATCGAAGGTATCGTAGAAGCACTCCGCAACATCTCCGGGGGCAACGATAATTCTGGGAAATTCTCCGTGGGCAGCGTGGAGCGCGAACCGCAAATCCGCCTGTTCCGTCCTCGTTGGCAGCCCCGTTGCGGGCCCAGCCCTCTGCCAAAGAATAATGACAGGACCTGGTGCCTCCGTTATTCCTGCCCATCCCAGTCCTTCAGCCATCAGCGAGAACCCAGGACCCGAGGTCGAAGTTGACGATCGTAGACCCGCGTGAGCGGCACCCGTCGCCATGTTTATGGCGGATATTTCGTCTTCTGCCTGTACCACGATCATGTTGTAGTCAGGCTGATGGGACTCGAGATACTCACTCTCGTCTGTGGCCGGAGTGATTGGATAGTAGGTCTGGAACCCGCACCCCGCTTTCAACTTGCCAATTGCGATCGCCTGGACTCCGCGTATCATCACCCGTTTCGCGCCTAACGGTTGCTTTCGCAGCCGAATCGGGAAAGCGTTCTGCCCGAACATTTTCTTCGCATAGTCGTAACCGTGACGAGCTGCGCTGATGTTCAAGTCTCCAAGAGCGGCTTTCCGTCCTGTGAAGCCTTCCTTGATTGCCTCGGTCGCCAAGTCAAAATCGTAGTCAACTAACCCGATGGAAGCACCTAGCGCAATGGTGTTGACCATGACTTGATACTTGCTTAGCTCCTTGTCTTTTCCGAATTCTTTGAGAGCATCAATCAATAGATCCATGTAGGGTACGGGAAAGAGCTTGATGTCATCTCTACCAAATGACTCAGGCTGCAATTTGAGGCTGGAGTCGTAGACTATCCCGCCCCCTGGGCTGACCTCATGGCGATGACCCCGATGAGTAGGATGAACCTTGTTCAGGTCACCGAACATCGTTTCCCTATCCAGCGCGACCAGAAGGTCTACCCAGTCAACGTGGGATCGGGGCTCCCTCGAATCAACCCTCAACCGGTAATAGCTGTGCTCACCCTTGATATTCGAGTGATATTCGATATTGGCAAAGACGTGCAATCCTCCCCGGATGCATGCCTTCGCGAAATTCTCGGCGACGGAATTGATCCCGCTACCCTGAGGGCCGCCAATCATCCAGGTGAAACTGTTAACCATGCTCAACGATTATTCAACACTATTATTGCTGGAACCATAGAAATAATCTTGCTTGTACAGAACCGTACCGGCAAGAGCCGATGAATATCCACGGCCTCAGTACGCGAGGTTTCGCGGCTAAAAACAAGCACTATATAGCCTAAGCTCGACGACTGGACTCTAATTTGAACGGAATTAGAAGAGCTTCAGCGGCCGAAGCCTATGGAACATTTCTTTTGACACTCGTCGGTCCAGGGACTATCACCGCAACCAGCTTGGCTGGGCTTGGATCGACAGCGGCTGGGCTAGGGGTCATAGGACTTGCCCACGGGGTTGCACTACTAGTGGCGGTCTATTCAATAGGACACATCTCAGGAGCACACATCAACCCTGCGGTCACAATAGCGTCCTGGGCCACCAAGAGGCTGGAGCCCAGAAGGGTCGCACCATACATCATAGCCCAACTAATCGGTGCGACAATCGCGGGACTAGCTCAGCTCGCCTTATGGTCTTCCAGCGACAACTACGGCGTGGCAAAGGCAACCAATCTTGGCAACACAACTCCTGGCTTAGGCTTCGGGGTCGGGGCTGCTCTGCTCGCCGAGGTTATTGCAACCGCCATTCTAGTATTCACAATATTCGGCGCGACCGACAAGAAGGCTGATCAGTCATGGGCAGGCGTTGCCATCGGACTCGTTCTGGCAGCGTCGATCTGGATGTTCGGTCCCATATCTGGAGGGTCTCTGAATCCCGCTAGGACGTGGGGTCCCACGATTGCTTCCGCCGCGTTCAGTTTGACACCCTTTGCAACTTTGTGGATATACATCGTTGGGCCAATCTTCGGAGGGCTGCTGGGCGGCTTTCTGTACGAAGCCGTCCGATAGAGCCTACTAAACTATCGACAAGAGAATATTGCTCTCTTGACCTGAACCTCTGCTAAGGTGAAGGGGGAGGAGCGTAGTCGGGATTCACTCTCTGGTTGATCTCGTTCGCCAAAGCATGGCCATGAAGAATTACAGTCACCTTCTTCACTCCATCTAGTTTGGAGGTAAGCTGACGAATGTTCATTCCGATGTCCTCTGCGAAAATCGGCGGACAGAATGGTGCCGTAAGATGATATCTGATGAACAACACACCATCATCCTTGATGTCTATCTCATCCACCAGGTGCATCTCTGTTATCGGAAGCCCGATCTCGGGATCGACAACCTTCTCGAGCTCTTTTGTAATCTCATCTACTGTAACCACGTTGTTCTCCCCAATCAGATTGGGCATGATTTCATTTATGCATTCGTGTCTCCCGAGTAGACCTGGACAGTTAGTCTAAGAAGATAGCGATTGACTTGGAATAGGGGCTACAACGACGTAACCGACACGATTTGAAGTATGACGTAGGTCATGTTTAAATAGGCTACTCGTCCTTTTCACCTACCGTTTCTGTTTGATAATTCCCTGCGAAGTGGCCTCGAAGTCAGTTATCCCTGCCCTACGCGCACTTGTCGCTAGGGAACTCATAGAAGAGTACGGACTAAAGCAGGAACAGGTTGCGAAGAAATTGGGGGTAACTCAGGCCGCTGTAAGCAAGTATCAGCATCAGGTCCGCGGAGAGGCCGTTGAGCTCGAGGCCGCCCCTGAAGTTAAGGCCATGAGCAAAGACATTGCATCAATGTTAACTCGGAACCCTAACCCGCTTGCAGTGTCACAGAAACTGTGCCAGGCCTGCACTGATATTCGGGCACTGGGTTTGATGTGCGAGACTTGCCGCAAGGTAGATCCGACATGGGACGTAGAACACTGCACTATATGCTTCGGAAACCACAGTTGCTCGGAGTTAGTGAGTATTGAACCCAGCAGTATCGGAAAGTATAGGCGCATCCCTGTAGTCTCGTAAAAGGATAGCATCAAGTCATTAATCTCGGGCCCTCAAGACCAAGGCAGAGCTAGTGCTCAATGCTGGTGGTCCTTTCCTAACATTTCACTTGGACTAGAGGCGAGTCTGGATTCGTAGAACTTCTCAGGTGGTACGATGTTGGCTAGTATTTGATGAGTCTTCCGCTTGAAGATTTTCGGTAGGGTCCTCTCTTTCTCTTTCGAGATTTCTCCTTTAGCTCGCGTCGTCGCACTAGCTTGTCTTCGACACTCATCTTACCGATAGTCCCAAGCATAGAAACTCGTCGATATCAACGTTGAGGAATGAACTCTTAAATGGGCTAGGCCTGAGGCTGACCCTCAGAAAGGGGAAGAAGTGCTCAAGTGATGCTCGGTCTGTTTGGCAAGAAGAAAAACCAACCCTCTCCTACCGGAAATCCACTCGAAAACGAGGAGCCGCTTGTTCTTAGCAAGCTTCAGGAGATAACCGTCGGCGACGCTGAGATGTATCAGTCTCTGTCTAGACTCCTATTCCTCGACCCCAAGAAAATCACGACTTCGTTAGAAGATGCGGTCAGCCAGGCTACTTCCTTCGACTCAAATGGAAACAAGACTCGGGCCGAGGTGTGGTACAGGATTGCGGGCGGGATTGCGCTATACCGTGGGGATTCAGAAAGTGTCAGGAAGTTTTTCGAAAAAGCCTCTACGATTGCTGGAGACCGTCGACCGGAATACAAGACCATCGCGAGCCGATCCCAGGATGCAGTGAATTTGGCGCGCAAATTCTACGAGAGCATGTAGATCGAGTATTCACAACGACGCAAACCATCCTTTTAGACGGTTTGTCTTCCAATCGAGATCGAGATTCTGAATGATGGTGCTCCGGGCGGGACTTTCAGCAGCTTGCTGCCGCGTTTGAACCCGCGATCAACGGCTCTGGGGCTTGTTTTCCCTCAAGCCTCCCCGATCTAGGATTCGACTGGCCGCCCCCACACGTTTGAGGCAAAGGCCGCTATGCTAAACCGGGCTACACCACCGGAGCGGCCGAAGACCTTGAGCGCGGTTTCTTTTACCTTTTGGTAACAAACGAAAACTCAGAAACCAAAGGCCCATCTTGTTCATAGTTCAAACCTTACTGACGCTACGCGCGCTCTTTCACTTCGTGATCTTGAATCCTCTGAACTCTCCCGCATGATCTGACCATTCAACATCAACTTTTCGAACAACTGCTCCTCGAGGACCGACGTGACAGAATCGGATCAACTCGTCCAATCGCGCCTTCTCGCCCTCAGCCAACGCTTCTACTCTGCCGTCCTGAAGATTTCTGACCCATCCAGAGACTCCTAGTCTTCTGGCGTGATCAGTGATCTCCCTTCTGAAGAAGACTCCCTGTACCAGTCCTGTAACCAGAATTCTTGCTCGAGCTTCCATCCACTAAATGAGAGATGCTTGACGCTTTTCTCTCTTGCTTTGAGCTGATCAGAGGATCAGCGCTGAGGATATTCGTGTGGTCAAGTTGTAGGAGGAGGGATAATCTGACGAAGGGGTGGAGCAAGAGGGGGGAGAGGCAATTCCTTCGAAGCCACATCTAGTTCTTGGAGGAGCCCGGCTAGAACGAGACCATGAATCGCAGAAAATACGTTTAGTGTCATGTACAGATAACCGGCCTCCTCGACGTCAAACCTTAGTCCGTGTTTCATCAGGACATCCCTCGTCCTCGGAAAGGCAACTATCAGATCTCCGATGGTTGTCTCGGCGCGGATCGAATCTAGCTCTATGGTGAAAACACGCGAATCATCGAAGGTCTGAGATGTCGAAGTCTGAGCCAGCAATGGAATTGTCTGAGCCATCGCGCCTTTTTCAGTAGGCTTTGGGGCTGATCTCCCTTGAGGCTTCTTGTAACGAGCACCCTTGGTGGTATTGAGCTTCTTCGAGCTTTTCTTTGATCTTGCTTTATCGCCTCTAGTCTTCTTCTTGGCCATGATCTTCACGGTGTCGCCTGCGAGCCGACTGGGCCCACTAGACTCCTGCTAATAGGGGTCTCCGACTATTAATACGCTCGGATGATGATTCAATTCGACTCTCTAGGGTTGAACAGACCATGCGATTGGGAGACCTTGCATAAGCTGTTGCGCGTGCTGGGACGTTCGGTTTCGGAGCTCGTCCGCGATGGTCTGAAAGACTGGCGCCGAATAGTCTTCAATCTGGCCATGATCTGATAATTGAGCGATTACCGGATCAACGGGGACAGACCCTAGAAACGGTATGCCTAGCTGCCTGGCCAGTTTTTCTCCCTGCGGCTCGCCGAACACGTTGATAGCTTCACCGCAATGAGGGCACGTTAGATAGCTCATGTTCTCGACCAAACCGAATAATTGAGCGTTCATCTTTTTCGCCATGTTGACCGCCTTAGTGACGATTAGGGAGGCTAGTTCTTGGGGAGAGGATACAACGATGACTCCGTCTAATGGCAAGGATTGGAGGACTGTTAGCGGGGCGTCGCTAGTTCCAGGAGGAAGGTCAACGAGGAGATAATGTAGGGATCCCCAGTCAACGTCCCAGTAGAGTTGTCGAATGACACTGTTCACGATTGGGCCTCTCCATATGACAGGCATCTCCGGATCATCCAGAACTAGGTTGATCGACATCACCTTGATCCCAGTCCTAGTTAGGACAGGAGTTATGCGGCCGGTGGAGCTTTTGGAAGGGCGCTCCTTGAGCCCGAACACTTTCGCTATGCTGGGCCCTGTCAAATCCGCATCTAGTATTCCCACCTCGTATCCGAGCCTTCGGAGCTGGACGGCCAACATGCTGGTGACGAAAGATTTTCCGACTCCACCCTTGCCTGATGCGATGGCGATTATGTTTCTCAAGTCGCGCTTTCCCAGTCGGTCGATGCCCGGGCCAGGACCGTTTCCCTGCGCTGGTTGGGTCTGAACGGCCTTGTTTTGGAGCCGGGTTCTGAGTTCGTTCAGCTCAGTTTTGGACATTGCCGTCGTCTCCACGGAGACGGATTTTACTTCGTTCGATTTCTTCAGGGCTTTTTCTACATCGGTCTGGAGAGTCTTTGCAAGAGGGCAATGAGCGACTGTCAGTGCTATTGTGACTTTGACATGGCTGCCTTCAATGGACACGTCTCGGACCATGTTGAGGTCGACTATGCTGATCCCTATTTCGGGGTCAAGTACTCCGCGGAGACTATTGATGACTGAATTCTTGTCGACCAACGCTTACATGATCCGCGGAGACTTTCTCTCGGCTAGAATGGGGCGGGGAAGGTATTTACACTCTCTTGCCCTAGAACGACAGATCCATGTGAGAATTTGGCCTACGGTAGGACCTTGTACGAGATTGCGATTCTTCTCCTTGAGGAATCTAAACTGTCAACTTGCACGACTTTATGGGTCGATTGGGTCTGGGGGACGTAGTAGGAAGAAATGTCTGTTAGCGAGAAGACCAGAAGGGCGTTGAAGGAGTTTGGATTGACGGAGTACGAGGCTAAGGTCTACGTTTCACTGGTCGAATCGGGCACTCAGGCTGCTAGCGAGCTCAGCCGTACCGCTTCAATCCCTTACTCGAAGATCTACGAGATTCTGGGAAATCTTGAGAGGAAGGGATGGGTCGAGACAGAGCAGGGTAGGCCTAGCAAGTACTATCCCAAGGCTCCCTCGACCGCTCTAGAATCATCAAAGGCCAGGTTAGAGACGACGCTGAAATCGAGCCAGGCAGACGCGATGGAGGAGCTTCAGCCACTCTACGAGAAGAAGGGGGTCCGTGAGAAGCCGGACATTTGGATTGTGAGAGGTCAGAATAATATCCTGGATAAGATTAGAGAGACTCTCGGACGGACGAGGAGAGAGCTTTTCGTTGCGATGCCGGTGGCCCCCGACCCGATCGTCTCAATGGCACTACCCGTCCTCGCATTGATGAAGAGTAGGGGAGTCAACGTCTCCGTCATGGTCCCTGAGACAACGAGCCGGGACACGATCAGAAAATTGAAGGGACTGGCTCAGCTCCGGACTAGACAGCAAATGTTCGGTGGAGGGATCATCTCCGACGATAACCAGATAGTGATACTGCTTGGCGAGGATCCCCAGAAAGGATTGACGCTAGCAATATCCTCCGACCATATTGGTCTCGTAAAGTTTGGGAAGAGCTACTTCGAATATCTCTGGGAAAGCTCAAAACCACTCGCTTAATAAAAGGACTGTCCAAGGATTTCGCCCAATCAAAGTCTAGGCAGCACGGGAGTCTCGCGCAGAAAGGCAGTCTCGTGTCCCGAGAAAAAAGTTGTGGCCCCCCTTTTCTGAAAGCGCCTTCGCCCAGCTGAAGCTCTTCCGGACGAGTCTTCCAATTTTACGCCATGGAACGGGATAGTCGAACATTTTCCCAACCGGTGGATCAAGCGTATGTCTCTTCGTGAAAGTCTCGCGATCTAGAATCGCTAACCCCGATTTCGAATTTAGGCTTATTCTGCGCCCGTCGGGTTTGATGAAGAACGTCCTGCGATTTTTTCGCTTCGAAGTGCGCATGGGCAATGGATTACTCTTCGTTAGTTCTCTTCTAAAGTCGGGTTTTGTGTCGCGGGGAGCAACTACTTTTGACATTTTTGACGAGGGGTCTCGCTAGTTGAAGCTGAACCGGGCGAGTCTTGTGAAATAAGGCGCAGAATCAGCAGGTCGGCTGTTTTTGATAACGTGTAACTCAACGTGCAGGTCAACGTGCATAATGCGTGATCTCAAATCGCCTGCCCAGATTATTGATCAGGGCTTGTTTTGTGCTAGTCATGATTGAGAGAGAAGAGTTTTGGGTTTTTTCTACCTTCTAAACCCGCGTCGTTCCGATTCTACACGGGACCTCCCTTTATCGTCGCTGGTTTCTGGGAAAGAGATAGTGGCGATGTGGGCCGCAAGGTAGTCTTTATTCGCCCACGGTTCTCGGACTGTAGCCACAGCTTTCTGCTGCGCGGGGGTACCAGAGCCAGGTCTAATGGGCAGAAGGCGCGATAATAGCCTGCCTCGGGCTTAGGACCCTGTGGCGAAGGCCTTCGTGGGTTCGAATCCCACCCCCCGCACCATCGCATGAACCTCTCCCCATCCTAGAATATGCCTTCTATCTGAGGAAGAATGGCTACAGAGATTCTGCAATTGCGAGGCATGACAGGCTCCTCAAGAGATTGTCCAAGTCTTCTGACCTTGATCGCCCTGAACAAGTCAAGGTACCAGAATAATCCGAGACTTGATCGTCCGATACTCGAAAGCCGATAGACTGATCGAGATGAATGCACCCCCCGGAGTCATCTGGTTTCCCACCAAAGGCGACATTCGTTGAGTACTCAACGAAAGCCGATTCTCCGTTCAGGATATTGGTTTCGATGTTGAGGTTGTTAGCGTAGAGCACGGTTATCCTGCTGCCTGAAATGTGATTGTTCTGGATTATCATGTTGGAGGGAGCGCGAAGAAGATGACCATTTGAGCCTTTCCAGGATTGTGTTGCATGACAGGGTAATGTTCGATGATGCCTCGCTACAGACTCCTTCCTAGACGGATCGGTCGTAGAATAAGCCAAGATGCCGTTGTTTGTCACGTTGAAGAGTACTCCACCCGACGTGAAGCCTATAGACCCATTATCGGAACAGATGAAGACGCACTGTATGACAAAGAATACGTCAGTGTTGGAAATCCATCTTTCACTTAGACGGTCCACGCGGGAGGTTGATCAAATCGGCAAGCGCACGGGAGCCAATTACGCGGGAGATGTTGCAAATGTGGCTCGAATCTATCGGAGGTGCCCGCCCATCTTCCCATAAGGCCTTCGACACGCTTATAGAACAATGTTCCCAAAAAAAAAAAAGGGTTGAGGTTTGGTTAGTCTCCGGTCGACTCTAGATCGCGCAGCTCGCTGATCCTGGGCTGGTGTGAACTAGGCCGCCACTCGTAGCAGTGAACGTCATTCTGAATCCTGTGCAGTCGGCGGGGTCACCGTTGTATGAGACTATCAGTTTGGTCGTCGCTGAGCCTCCACTGCTCAATGTGACGCTAGTTGGGTTGATGCTGGTCGAATACCCAGTAGGAACAGGGGTTATGGTGAAACCGATCGTTCCTGCGAATCCGTTGAGACTTGTCACAGTGAACGTAGTAGTCCGTATACCCTTGACACCCTGCTCAAAGAGTAGGGAGAAGCTAGTGGGCGTGAGGCTGAAATCTGGGCTCTGTGCGTGAACCGAGGCGATCACGGGAACCATTGAGAGCGAGAGCAGTAGAACTGCGACGATGTTGACCTTCGAACTCATCTTGATGTTTTCTACCTCTTGGTTTTCTGCATCATCGCGTCGTGGTCAGCACTATCAGGGCAATTCTAGATATATTTAGGAGAGATGGACGATATTACTCAACAAAAGATAATGAGGGCAAGCCTAGAACACACAAGTTTCACCCACCTCTCTATCTGCGACCAGACAGTTCCTCGAGACTTTCTTTCCAACTATAGACCCATGCGTAGTCTACAATCAGACCACGCAAAACCGCCTTTGACTACTTCCGTCAAAGGACGGACCCACCCGTCAATACCCTCTCCTATTGAGGAACGTATCGCCACCAAGTCGTCACAATTCAAAAAGAAGAGGAGTTTCACCGTCCGCAAAGATTAGACTTCGGAGGCACCTCCCTTTTTCTAGCACGATGCGATACGGTACTATACAAATCAGGTGTCAATTCTAGCGCGACTTCTTCCGTTTCTTCTTGTGCGCACCCTTGACAGAGAACCTCGCAGTCACAGATTCTAGATTGTGGTCAAAGACATCTTGGTTCCCCACATACTGGACCTGTTTCCCACGTATTACTATTGAATTCCTGGTTAGCCTGAACTTTCTGATGCAGGCTTCGATGTCATCCATGTCCCTCTGGTCGAGACGCCCTGCCTTGGTGACGACGATGTCGGCCGGAGCCAGAGCTCTCAGGTCGATGTTCTTCAAAGACCTGATCTGCTTTGATTTCCTCAAATAGTCAACAGGGAGAATCTGGCTGAATACCTGACCGTCTGGCCAAACATCGACCCTGAACCCTGGCTGGGTCGCCTTCACGGCCTTCTGAAACAACTCGACGTCCTTGGCCGGACCAGTGAAGTCGAGGTCTATGGTGGAAGCTTTGGCACGGTATAGGGTAAGAGCTGTCCCCCCTACCGCTACGAGGACAATCTTCCGATCCAGCGTCTTCCCAACTTCTTTCAGGAAATCGACGAGCTGTTTCGAGCTGATGGACAAGTCTACCCTGTCCGCAGGCCATAGACTTCCATCAGGTGCCTGATCTGTCCGTCATCCACCCTGCTTGGCTTGATCCCCCTTTCTTTGAATGCCGAGATTGCGTCGCTGAATTCAGGCGCGGGAGAGATATCGTTGACTGCCTCTAAGAGACCTAGCAGTTGCTCCGCGAAGCCGTGCCTCATCGAGAGGAATTCGAGGAGTTCGAAGCTGGGCCGATTCTTCGAAATCAGGATTGACGCCGCCGCGGCCCGCCTCGGGTCATCCCCTATAAGAATTGACGAGATGATATACTCCATGGAGTAGTCCTCCCCTTGTCTGATTTCCGGCCCCAACTCCTTGTACCCAAACTTGGCAAGGTTGTAAGCCACGTCGCTTTCCTTGATCTTGGAGAGGTTGGTCCGCTCATTGTCGAATCTTATTCGAGTCCCGTGCATGTAGGCATTCCTGATCAGATTCCAGAAACTCTGAGGGAGGTAGATTGCTATCTTGTCTGACAGCATCTCCTTGATTGGATTCTTCTCGCTAGACTTCAGAAAGTCAATCAGTTTACCTTGGCTCAAAATCAGGTCTTCCATCCTGATGTTGCTGTGCCCCCTTAGCTCATTGATCATGCTCCTTGCCTTCTGTCTGTTGGCCAAGTTCTCTTGGTCAATCAGGATCAGGAGCTCTGCCCGACTCAACCTCATATTGTGCTCAGGGTGGATTAGCAGGATAGATCTGATGAACGAGAGGCTGCTGAGTTCCTGGTCCAGATTGGAAAGAAGGAACTGAGCCTCAGGCCACTTCTGTAGGAAGTCGCGTTTCTTCTGAAGCTCTATCTCAATCAGCATGTCCGGGAGGAGATAGTTCGAGAAGTTCAGTGAGGGGATTGAAGCATTCCTTTGCCTTTCTATCTGGATGATGTTCTTATCTTTCAGCTCGAGGAGAGCGTTGTAGATGTTCGGGTAGTGCGCCGAACCGAATTCCTGTTTAATTTCGGTCGTCAGTCCTCTAATTGAGATGGGGTTGCCTATCTCCCGCGATATCGTGTCGATTATCTTGAATTCTGTCCCGCTGATCAACGCCATTCACCCTGACCACATGTTACACCGTCGGCGCCATTTCCATATAAACATATAGTTGTGGTACTATAATCGTATAGTGAAAGGGCTATACATCCTCGAACCAGGCTGGTAGGGTGTTGGGAAGCATTACTGTGAATGTCAGGGTACGAGTGCTGCCGGACTGACAGTGCTCCGACTCTTGCCATCTTAGGCTCCTTTCCTTTTTCCTGCTTGGCCAAAGGATCACCGAGCGCTTGGAGGAAGGTCTGTTTTGTACCGGTACTTTGGTGCGCGAATCCCACCCCCCGCACCAATGCCAACCCTCGCCCCGCCGAGGAACTGATCGCGAGAACAGACCAGAAACCCCCTATTGTCGCTATCCCTCGTGTGGTCACTCTTATAGCGGCGTCATACAATCGAGTCCCAGTCAGTATCAGCAATGACCCTTCGCCTGACGGTACTTCTACTGATCGTGCTGACCCTCCTTCCTTCCTCTTTAATCCAACTCTCAAGGGCGCAACCAGTCCAAGTCACGGTAGGACAATCGTCCATCACCATGAACATGCAACTCCTCCTCCAGGAAAATCTTACCAGTCTCCCTTCTATCAACACCATTCTTAGCGAGTCGAACTCGTCAACTGCCCTCCAGCCGATTCTCCAGCCAATCAACAGCTCTCTCAACAGGCTAATCCCCGGCGCCAGAATCACAAGCTTCCAGCTAGACGCGCAGACATTCAACTCGTCAGGAACGTGGCGTCTGGAAGAGAACTATTCCATCGTAATAACCGGAGCAAACACGAACACCGGCAGCAGCATCAGATCAAACCTCGCCTTCATCGCCATGAACGTGTCCCAACCGCTAATGGTTCTAGACCAAGAAATCAACGCGGTAGGATCAACATACCTACTCGCGCCACTGAACGCACAAGACCCGAAGATCACCAGCTACTTCATTGATGGCCACCAGACCCTCTCCGCAGTAATCCCCGCTCAGACTACAAACACATTCTGGCTACTCGACCTCACATGGGTCCCCCCTATCTCGTCATGGCCCAAAACCCAAGACCCTCTCAAACAGACCACCACATGGACCCTCGATCTCGGCTCGCCCCGTTACAACCTGACATATGGACGAAAATCCCCCGAAGGCACACTCCTCAACGTACACATGGCGACCTACTACCCAACCTTCACCATATCCGTCCCGGCGAACGCATGGATCGATGGAAACACGATATCCTTCGATACCCCGACACCCTCGGAGACCACCATGCCTCTGATCATAGGAGCTTCCCTAGTCGCGTTGATCATCGTGGTCCTCTGGGACCGGAGACTAACCAGCGCGCTGCGAGTCAGAAAGAGAAAACAGTAGAATATTCACGCGGATACAGGATAGAGTCCGAGCGGCCCTTTTTCTTGTGGGAGAATGCTCACTCACGTGTAGAGATGACAGGCGACGTAGTGTTCTTTCTCGACCTCCATCAGAGGAGGCTGTTCGTTGACGCATCTCTCATGGGCATAGGGACACCTAGTGTGGAATCTGCATCCAGAAGGTGGATCCACAGGACTGGGAATCTCTCCACTGATCACGTCCCTCGCCCGTTTCGATTCCGGATCTGGTACCGGCACCGCGGAGATAAGTGCCTGAGTATAAGGGTGGAGAGGCAGATCGACAACGCGCTCAGCAGACCCAAGCTCCATCATCTTACCCAAGTAAAGGACGGCTATACGGTCCGCGATGTGTTTGGCGAGCGCGATATCGTGAGAGATGAACAAGATCGAGGCCTGAGATTTCCTCACGAGGTCAACCATGAGATTGATTATCTCAGCTCGGATAGACACATCCAACATGGAGACAGGCTCGTCCGCGACAACAAAGCTAGGACTCAAGACAAAAGCGCGAGCAACAGCCACCCTCTGTCTCTGACCGCCACTCATCTCGTGAGGAAAACGATACATGAACTCTTCCGGTGGCACAAGCTCAACCTCGCTCAGCATCTTCTTTACCCGCTCCTCAACCTCTCGCTCCCCCATCTTCCGAACCCTCGGTCTACCACTCGCATCAAGTTCCAAGTTACCCTGAACCCTAAGTGGCTCTGCGATAATTTCTTTGATGATCATACGCGGGTCGAGAGACTCGAAAGGATCCTGAAACACGATCTGCATCTCCCTACGAAGCGGCTTCATCTTACTGTCCGGAAGCTCCGTAATGTCCCTTCCAAGGAAGACGATTCTTCCTCCCGAAGGGGAGACTAGTCTCAGGAGAACCTTGCCAAGAGTCGTCTTTCCACTACCACTCTCACCTGCAAGCGCAAAAATCTCTCCCTTCGACAGAGAGAAGCTCACATCATCAACAGCCTTCACATTCATCTCTTCCCTACTGAAAACAGTCTCGAAGAATCCGCGCTTCAGCGGATACCATTTTCTTAGATTCTCTATCGACATGACAGGAGCCGCGGGAATCCTCGGATCGTCCTCGACCTCCTCTACTTGTTCAAAGCGTTGCAGGTCAGGCGGCAGATCCTCCTCGTCCCCTCTGACCTCTCTAACGACCGATAACCTTCCTACCTTATCCACATCCTTGATCCGATAGCACTTGTTGAACTCCCAGCCCTTGACACTTCCATCCGGAAGCATGCGGCTTGGAGGAACAAGGCCCAGAATGACACTCCCGTCCGCAGCGCCAAACCGAACAAGGCGAAGGTCCTTCCTTGCCTTCTTCTTCCTGGACTTCTGCCCTTCCGCCACGACCTTGGAGTCCGTAACTTGTCCCAGTGATCCAGAAGGAGCCTGCATCGCCACCCTCCTAGTAAAGATGGCAGGCAACCAGATGCCCCTTGTCATGCTCCTTCAAGATAGGCTCTTGATGCTTGCACACATCCATCACATACGGACAGCGAGGATTGAATCTGCAAGCGGGAGGAGGATTCAGAAGATCGGGCGGTTGTCCGGGAATGGAGCTCAGGCGGACCCTTTCACCTTTGATGCTGGGGAATGCTTTGATGAGCCCCTGGGTGTACGGGTGGAGCGGATTCTTGAAGATAGAGATTGCATCGCCGTACTCTACAATCTTACCCGCGTACATTATCGCGACCTTCTCACATGTCTCTGCTATGATTGAGAGATCATGACTGATCATGATCATTGCAAGTCCAAGTCGATCCTTAAGATCCCTGAGAAGCCTCAAGGTCTGAGCTTGAACAATCACGTCCAACGCTGTTCCCGGCTCGTCGCCAATCAGCAGGACAGGGTTCGCCGCCAGGGCCATCGCGATAAGTGCTCTCTGCCTCATTCCTCCGCTGAACTCATGGGGATAATTCGCGGCCCGGGACGGCTCGATTCCCACAGTTTCAAAGAGCTTTGCAACTCGTTCCTTGACGTCAGAGTCGGTGACTCCATTCTCGTGAAGCTTAATCGCCTCAGCAATCTGATCCCCAACCCTGTAGACCGGGTTCATCGCGTTCATAGCGCCCTGAAAAACAATAGAGATCCCTTTCCACCGAATCTTTCTCATCTCACCCTCATGGAGCGCGACCAGATCCTGTCCCTGAAACATGATCTTTCCTTTACGAATATAGCCTCCCTGAGGCAGAATTCTCAAGAGAGAGAGGGCCACAGTGCTCTTGCCGGAACCCGACTCTCCAGCGATACCCAGAGCTTCCCCCTGCTCAACACTAAAGCTAACGTTCTCCACAGCCCTCACCCATCCTCGCAGAATGCGATAGTGAGTAGTTAGACCCTGAACTTCCAGCAATGGCAATACTGATGGCGCCAATTGAAAAATCGAAACGGTAAAGTTAAGCTTTGGGGCTAAGATGAAACCTAACCTTGCAAAGGAACAGCGTACATGGCACTGATGGAATAGCGTCCTATCAGCGGATCCAGGAAGGTTATGACCTGAACCGTCAAGGTGCCGTTCGCCAGAACCTGGCCGCTGTGAGTCGTATCGAAGGATTGAAGGGAGCTGGCCTGTTGTGGGGTGAGCTGGGTCACGATGACAGCCGAAACCGTCGAATGGGTTGCCAATTGGCCTCCGACCATTTGTACGACGTTAGAAGAGGCGCCTCCGGGATAGAGGGTATCGTTGCTGTTCGTGGCTTCGAAGAACATGGACAACACCGCGTCCCCGAGACTGAACCCAGAGTAATCCGAGGGATTCGATATGGAGATCCGCGAATCGATCGTCGACCAGTTCGAACCCGGAACGATAGACACGCTGTCCACCTGGGCGGTGAGCTGTCCGAGGGCGGGGTAATAGTTAAGATAGTTCAGAGTTATGGATGACAGGTAACCGGCAGATCCAACACTGAGGAGAATGAACGCGACGGCTACCAGCCTTTCCCGATCCCACCTCATTCTCTCATCACCAACCGGGTAGAGCGATACTTTGCTGAATATTACTTTCCCTCAATGGCTCAAGATTCCTCTCGTCACTGCTGGCTGGGGAACCGTACTTGCCACGCTCACGGTTGGCACGATATTCCAAGGGTTCCTCCTCCCGACAACCGGCGGCGGACTTCTACCTGAAGTCTATAACGCGGGCCCACTTGTGTTGTCGATTTACTATCTAGGATGCTTGGGGGCGTCAACTCTCGCGGCTATGACGATCGCCGAACCAGGGCCAGCGATTGTCGCCTTCTTCGTTTCGTACGGATTCTCCGCATTCCTCACGTTCCTAGTCTTGGCGCTACCCGAACTCACTGGAGTAGTCCAGACCAATGGCATACTACAGGAGTTCGCGATTCTGCACACATTCCAGGCCATCTTTCCAATAGCACTCCTTGTCGACCTAGTCGGAACCCTGCTCGGATTATCACTCGCGGAGAGACTACTCTAATTTACCGGCGCTTCCTGAGCCTTGGATTGAAGATCTCGTCCAAGGCGTATCCTATCAGGATGAAAGACAGCGACACGAGGGCTATACCTAGTCCTGGAGGTAACACCCACCACCAGACTGGTGGGAACCTAACTAGATCTTTGCTCTGCTGGAGATTCGCGAACATGTGTCCCCATGAGACGACAGATGGATCTGATAGGCCTAGAAATGCAAGTGCCGACTCGGAGAGAATCGCTCCTGGAACTGTCAATGCCAGGTTGACGTAGGTCAAAGATACAAGATTGGGGAAAATGTGCTTGACAATAATTCTACCTGTTCCTGCTCCCGAGGCCCTAGACGCTTCGACAAACGGCCTCTCTCTTATAGTAAGCACCTGGGACCGGACGATCCTGGCGAAGCCCATCCAGCCTAAAAATCCGATCACGATAATCAGATTCCAGATGTTGGGCCCAAGCACGGCCACAAGCACTATCAGCAGAGGGAGACCTGGAATGACGAGCATCATATCGGTGAATCTCATCAGCACCTCATCCACATACTTGCCGAGGAAGCCGGCGAGAAGTCCGACCACTAGCCCAAGCGAGATTCCTATCCCTGCTGAGAGTAGACCGACCAGGAGAGAGATTCTAGCCCCGTAAATGAACTGGGTGTACACGTCGACTCCGGCATAGTCCGTTCCAAGGACTCCCCAGGCGGTCCCGAACAATTCTAATTGCAAATCGTCAACGTTGACCTTACCTGGACCATAGAAGGTTACCTGGAGCCCGAAAGAATATGATCCACTGTCGGAGAAAATGATCGGCGAAGGCAGGAAGCCCGATGATGAGGTGCCCAGGAAGCTCTGGACGAACGAGCTTTTACCATCGAGCACGAGATATGGTGGAGGCTGCCAGTTGCTGTTTCCGGTGTCGTTCGCGTCAATGCCGATCTGGTTTCCGTTCGGAAGCTGGCTCGTGTGCAGCGGGAGATAGAAATCCTGAACGATAGGCTGCTGTCTCTCTACGAGAAGGCTAACGTGGACCGGCGACGGCAAGCTGGAATTCGTCACCAGATACTTTACCGTCGCGAAAAAATCTTCCGGTGGACCGTGATAGGGAAACTGGAAGGTCTGACTGAGACGAATAGTCGCAGGACCCTGGCCAGTGTAAATGAGCTGGATGCTACCCTTAGAGGTGGAACTCGAGACGATATTGGGAGTATAGGACTCTTGAATATTCGCCAGTGTCGAGGGCGAGGCAATGAGATTCCAGGATTGCACGTCTGAAGGGGAAGCGATCATCGAGCTCGATGGAACGACGACGTTCTTGCTTAGATAGTAGCCGTCGGGATAATTCATCACCCAATCTGGCTGAGCTAGGACACCCCCCACTTTCTCGTTAGGTCCGTACGGAGTCAGGAGGGGAGCGCCTAAGGCTGCGAACACAAATCCTACTAGTAGTATGAGGCCGACGAGGGCCATCTTGTTCCTGACAACAAGCTTGAATGTGCCTGAAATCCTGTTTAGGTTGAACCTGACTCCTTCTTTGGTAACCAAAGTGAATCCTGAGCCTTTTGGATCTATTCGTATCGTATTCTGGGATCGACGACGCCGTAGAGTATGTCCGAAACGAGGTTCGCGGCGATTACGCAGAGAGCGATGATGTAGAACATGGCCTCCATTACGGGAAAGTCCTTGTAGCCGATAGAGTTGAAGAGCCAGAGCCCGAGTCCGTTCCAGTCGAAAATAGTCTCGGTTATAATGGCACCGCTGAGTATGAATGCAAAAGACAGGGCTGCATTGGTGATGAGTGGAAGGGAAGCGTTCTTGAAAGCGTGCTTGAAAAGAATCGCTCGCTCTGTTAGACCCTTAGCCCTCGCCGTGACAATATAGTCCTCGCTGAGTGCCTCCTGCATAGTCGCCCTTGTCAACAATAGGAAGGCTCCCAAGGAGAAGATCGTGAGGGTCAGTGCTGGGAGGAAGAGATATTCCAGACGGACAGGAATCTGGGCCCACCATGTCGGGTATCCCAAGTTGTCCCAGGCGGGTGGGTAGTTGCTTCCGGATGGGAACCAGTTTAGCGCCTCGGCAAAAACGTAGATGAGCAGTGTCCCGGTGAAGAAGACTGGAAGACCCAGTGTAGCGAGGGATGTGGTGGTTGCGAAAGTGTCCACGGTCGACCCTCGCCGTCTCGAGATAAAGACTCCTGCGACTGTTCCGATTATCAGCGCCATCACTGTGGATGTGCCTAGGAGTAGGAGAGTGTTGACGAGTCGTCCCGACTGGATCATTTCAGACGTAACGTCGAGGTTGCTGCGGGAGCTGAATCCGAACTGAAACGTTAGCATGTTCCTGACATAGTCGTAGAACTGTACCCAGTAGGGCTTGTTCAAGCCGTAGAGGTCGAGCTGGCGCTGGTACTCGCCGGGAGGCAGTCGCCCAGACTGGCCGAGTACGGCATAGAGAGCACCGTTTACGCCGGGCATCGCCTCGAAAATAATCCAGTTGAGAATGATTACGAAGAAGATCAGGACGACTGTGTAGATGACACGCTTCATAAGGAATGAGCGGAGACTCAAGCCTAGTTCAAGAGAAAAATAAAAGGAGGGGGTTTATTTGAGGCTTGCCGTTTTCTAGCAGTCGTATCCGCCGGTCGGGTATGCGGATGTGCATCCAGCCACGCTGGCCGGATTCAACGTTATGGTGTTCTCGTATAGCACTGGATTCAGTGGAATGATGCCTGTAGGCGGACTCGAAACCCAGTTGGACGGCGCGACCCAGTTTAGTCCCACGAACCGGTTGACAATAGCAACCTGTGCGAGACCAACAGTAACT
>WNGK01002555.1_pt1 | contig 19695 bp, 15 predicted proteins | sample 5400601 | NCBI WGS metagenome assembly WNGK01 (sample SAMN13153376, study PRJNA577476) | soil metagenome | isolation source: 60 cm soil or saprolite under Garry oak tree replicate 1 | place: USA:California | collected 2016-06-15
GCGCGAAGGCTGGGGCCTGTCGATCGCCGAGGCCAACGCGTGCGGCACGCCGGCGGTCGCGTACGACGTGCCGGGCCTGCGCGACGCCGTGCGCGACGGCGAGACGGGATTCGTCATACCGGCCACGCCCCAGCGAATGGCGAAAGCGATGACGCAGCTTGTGTCCGATGACGCGCTGTACGCGCGCTTCGTCGAAGCCGGACGCCAATGGAGCGCGACCTTCTCCTTCGACCGCGCCACCGACGCGATGCGTTCGGCCATCGAGGACGCGATCGCCGCCGGCTCTCACCGTTCAGGAACGCGCGCCGCGGCCTCCGGAACATAATTCGCCAGTGCTCCGGATAGGGATCATCGGCATCGGCCACTGGGGACCCAACTACGCGCGCATCCTGAACGGTCAGATCCCCGACGTCACGCTGACAGCCTGCGTCGATCGCGTGCCGGCGCGGCTCGACTCGATCAGGGCGCAGTACCCCCAGGTCGCAATGCTCACCGACCACCGAGAGATGATCGAGAAGAAGCTCGTGGATGCGGTCGCCATCTGCACCACCGCGACCACGCACCGGCCCATCGCAGAGGACTGCCTCGCCGCGGGTCTCGATGTGCTGGTCGAGAAGCCAATCGCCGCGTCGAGCGAGGACGCCGAGGCGATCATCGACAGAGCGCGCGATACCGGGCGGATCCTGATGGTTGGGCACACGTTCCTCTTCAACCCCTCTGTGCAGGCGATGAAGGGGTACCTCGAGCGGGGCGACCTCGGTCGCGTGCTCTATTTTCATTTCCAGCGCACCGGGCTCGGACCCATCCGTCAGGACGTCAACGCGCTGTGGGACCTTGCGCCGCACGACCTGTCGATGCTTGCCTACTGGCTCGGCAGCGAGCCGAGCGAGGTCGTAGCGCGCGGCCAGTCCTACCTGAAGCACGGCTGTGACGACGTTGTGTTCCTGACGCTGCGATACCCGAACGACGTGCTGGCCAGCATTCACGTGAGCTGGCTCGATCCGGTGAAGGTACGCCGGGCGACCATCGTCGGCGACCGGCGCATGGCCGTGTTCGACGACGTGAGCCTCACCGAGAAGCTCCGCCTGTACGACAAGGGGGCGAGCTACCAGCCGGCCGGCGGCGATTTCGGCGCCTTCGTTGCCGCGGTGCGCGACGGCGACATCCTGATCCCATCGCTCGAGAACAAAGAGCCGCTGCGCGAGCAGCTAGCCCACTTCGTGCACTGCGTCACCGCGCGCGAGGAGCCGATCGCCGGGGGGGCCGCGGGACTCTCCGTGGTCCGTGTGCTCGAGGCGGCACAGCGCGAGCTCGATCGAGTTCCCGGCAACGAGATGGAGGTGCGCACTTGATCCATTCCAACGTCCATATCGGCCACGGAACCGTCGTCGAGGAGGGCTGCGAGATCGGTCATCCGCCTCGCGGCAGGAAGCCCGGCGAGCTGCCCACCACGATCGGCACCGGCGGCATGATCCGCAGCGGCACCGTCATCTATGCCGGCACGACCATCGGCGACGACTTCAACTCCGGCCACGGCACGATGATCCGCGAGGACAACGTGATCGGCGACCACTGCAGCGTCGGCTCCAACGCGGTGCTCGAGCCGGGGAACAGGATCGGCAGCGGCACCCGCATCCACAGCCAGTGCTTCCTTGAGCACGTCACGCTGGGCGAGCGAGTCTTCCTCGGGCCAGGCGTGGTCTTTACCGACGACCCGCATCCGGTGTGCCCGCGCTACCTCGAATGCGTGCTCGGCGCTACGGTGGAGGATGACGTGAGCATCGGCGGCAACGCGACCATCCTGCCCGGCGTGCGCATCGGGGCAGGCTCGCTCGTGGGAGCGGGCGCGGTAGTCACTCGCAACGTGGCCACCGGAACCGTGGTCGGCGGCAACCCGGCGCGCGTTCTGAAGCAGATCAAGGAGCTCGTGTGCTTCAAGGGATTCTTCGAGCGGCCGTACGTGTGGCGAGAGGCTGAGGGTGTCCGCCGCTGAGCAGGTCCCGCTCGTCGACCTGAAGGCCCAGTACGCGCTGATCAGGTCCGAGGTCGACGCGGCGGTCGGCCGCGTCATCGCCAACGCGGACTTCATCCTCGGCAAGGACGTCGAGGAGTTCGAGGCCGAGTACGCGCGGTACTGCGAGGCCGCGCACTGCGTGGGGCTCGACTCGGGCCTTTCCGCACTCGAGCTTGGCATGCGGGCGCTCGGCATCGGTCCGGGTGACGAGGTCATCACGCCCGCCCACTCCTTCATCGCGTCCTCGAGCGCGATCTCGTTCACGGGCGCGACACCCGTGTGGGTGGACTCAGACCCGCAGACCTACAACATCGACCCCAAGCTCATCGAGGCTGCCGTCACGACGCGCACCAAAGCGATCATGCCCGTGCACCTCTACGGCCAGCCGGTGGACATGGAGCCGATCATGGAGATCGCTCGCCGGCACAAGCTCCTGGTTGTGGAAGACGCGTGTCAGGCGCACGGCGCGCGCTACAAGGGCCGGCGGGTGGGGACCATCGGCGACATCGCCGCGTTCAGCTTCTACCCGGGCAAGAACCTCGGAGCCTATGGCGACGCGGGCGCGCTGGTCACCAACAACGCCGAGGTCGCGAAGACTGTCCACGACATGCGCAACTACGGGCAGCGCAAGAAGTACGAGCATGCTTTCCTCGCCTGGAACCGGCGCATGGACACGCTGCAGGCCGCGATACTGCGAGCCAAGCTCCCCCACCTCGAGGCCTGGAACACCGCCCGCCGCCGCCACGCCTCGGCGTACGACGAGCTGCTAGCCGACTCGGGCCTGGGTCTACCCCACGTCGCCTCCGACCGGGAGCACGTCTTCCATCTATATGTGGTGCAGGCGGAGCGGCGCGACGACCTGCTGCGCCACCTGGCCGGCAACGGCATCCACGGCGGCATCCACTACCCGGTGCCGATCCACCGGCAGGAGGCGTACCGCGACGCCGGCCGCGGCCAGACGTTCCCGGTCGCCGAGGCGCTGACACCGCGGGTGCTTTCGCTGCCGATGTACCCGGAGCTGACCGAGGAGCAGCTGCAGCGCGTGGCCGACGCTGTGAGCAGTTTCGCCGCCGCGTCCAACGCGAGGGCGTGACCGAACCCACGTCGCCGGGCCCCATGCTGTCAGTCGTCATCCCCGTGCTCAACGGCGCGCGGGACCTTGGTTCCTGCCTGGAATCGATCCGCCGGCAGGCGCCGCCAGTCGGCGGTTACGAGATAGTGGTCGCCGACGGGGGCTCCGCGGATGGCACCCGGTCGGTCGCCGAGGCGGGCGGCGCCCGAGTTGTCGCCAACGAGTTCCGCAAGGCCGAGCCCGGCGTGGCAGTTGGCATGCAGGCCGCGCGTGGACGCCTTGTCACGGTGATGGCCGCCGACAACCGCATGCGCGGCCTCAGCTTCATGACGCACATGGTGGCCGCCTTCGACGACCCTTCCGTGATGGCGGCCTTTCCGCGCGTGGTGAGCACGCCCGAGGACGGCCTCGTGAACCGCTACTTCAACCGCTACAGCGACCCGTTCAACCATTTCGTATACGGCTCGATCAACACGTCGATCGACCTGATGCTGCGCCGCGGCATCAAGACGCTGACGCCGACTGTCGAGAACCATCCCCTCATGGCCATCGCGCAGGGGTGCACCGTGCGGGCAGGCTCCGTTTACCAAGAATCGCCTGCCGAAGCCGACGACGTAATGGCGGTGATCCGGCTCATCGAGTCGGGCGGCAAGATCGTGCTCGTCGAGCAGGCGGAGCTCGAGCACCACCACGCGAGCGGGCTCGGGCCGATGTACCGGAAGTACTCGCGGCGAACGCAAGAGGCGCTCACGAGCCGCCAGGGATTCCTGCGCCGCGAGTCGTCGATGGCACGCTCGCGCAGGATCAGGCGCTGGCTGTGGATCCCTTACTCAGCCACCCTGGTGCCGGCCGCGGTCCACGGCGCCTACATGGCCGCGCGTCATCGTGATCCGGTCCTGCTGTTTCACCCTGTCGTCAATTCGGTGCTGTTCGTGGCCGTGGCCCGGGGCGTGTTGGCGGCACGCCTCAGCGCGCCGGCTTCTCGACTGCCATCAAGTTGATGTGCAGACCGTTCCGGCGGGTGGCCGCACGCTCGTCTCGTTTCTCAACCCACCGCCACAAGCGCGAGTCGTCGATGCGCTCCCGCCCGTCCCAGGGCTGGACTGCGAGCCGCCATACCTTGGCACGTGCGCGGACACGAATGTGTGATCGATCTCGAGACCTCCGATCGTGCTCAGCGTATGGGTGGGTGTTGACGATGTGGCCGGTCCTCCCGCGATGTCTTGGACGGAGCTGGCCAAATCCCATCTCCATTCCAATTCGATGGTCTGCACCCTCCTGACCGGTGATCTCGCGCGACCCCACTAGAATCCATCGGTGCGCCGCTCTCGCACCGCTGACTGTTGCGTAATCCAATGAAGAGCCCCAGCAATCTGTTGAGGCTCGTGCCACGCAAAGCTGTTGCACGTCTCAGGTCCGATGTGGTCTTGAGAAACAACGCCATCTACCTGACAGGCAGTGTGCTCACAGGGCTCCTGGGCTATGTGTTTCATTTCGAGACCGGCCACCTGCTTGGCCCCAGTTCCTATGCCGTCGTCGCATCAGCGATCGCGGCTCTGTATGTGCTGACATTGCCGGTGGTTGGCCTCCAGCTGGTCACCGCGCGGTTCTCGAGCGTCGCTGCGGCGAGGAATCAACCGGATGCTGTCCTGCCCATGGTCATACGCGTCACTGGCATGTCAATGCTTGGCGGCGTGCCGGTCGCCGTACTGCTAACGATCTTCTCCCCCCTGGTGGCCACGTTCCTGAACCTTTCTGATCACCGGGTCGTATATGTGCTGGCTGCCGCCGGGCTCACGACACTTGCGGTCACCATCAATCGTGGGGCGCTCCAGGGTCTACGACGCTTTGTGTCCTTGTCAGCCAACACGCTGACTGACATGACGAGTCGCCTGGCCCTTGCGGGCGCGCTGGTGGCGGTTGGCTTCGGCGCGCTGGGAGCCATCACGGCCTTGGTCCTGGGGCCGGCAGTCGCGTATGCCCAGAGCTTCTTCTTTCTGCGCGGGCGAGGCGCCGCCGCCTCCGAGCCGGACCGCTTCGTCGGGATCGGCCAATATGCCATCCTGGCCACCGTTGCGAGTGTCGGCATCAACTACCTGTTCAGCATCGACACGCTACTTGCCAAGCACTACCTCGCCGCGGATGCTGCCGGCCTGTACGCCGCTGCTTCGGTACTTGCCAGGGTCGTCTACTTTCTCGGGCTGTCGGTCACCGGCGTCATGTTTCCAGAGGTCGCGAACCTCCACGCCCGCAACGAGGCGCACTTTCACGTGGTCGATATGTCGCTCCTGCTGGTCGTGATCATGGGAGCGGCCCTGATCGCTACCTACACGCTGTTCCCGGGTGTCGTCCTCCTCCCTTACGGTCCCAGCTTCACGCCAGCGCGCTCATACCTGGGCGTGTTCGCGATCGCCCTGACGATGCTTACGATCGCCAACCTGTTCATCAATTACTTCCTGTCGATCGCGCGCCGGTCGTTCGTGATACCGCTGTTCGGCGCCTGCATCGCCGAGACGACCCTGCTCACCCTATTTCACTCCGGCATCTGGCAGATACTCACGGTGGTGACGTTCTGCCTCGGGTTGCTGGCTGCCGTAATGGCAGGCCTTTACGCAAGCGACCGCTTCGCCGCCCGAAGCACAGCCACTTGACACCGGCGCCCCAGCTGTCGGTGATAGTGCCCGCATATCGCGAAGGGCGCCGGATCCACGACAACCTTCTCCACCTGCTTGGCCAGCTCGATGTGACGGGCCTCGACTACGAGGTCATCGTCGTCTCGGACGGCAACACCGACGACACCGTGAGCGAGGCCGAGCGTGTCGGATCCAACCGCATCAAAGTCCTGGCGTATCCGGTCAACGAAGGCAAGGGATTCGCGCTGATGCACGGCATCGCGGAGGCGAAGGGAGAGCTCATCGCGTTCATCGACGCCGACATGGAGCTGGACCCCCGCGGAATCGGCCGTTTCGTCGCCCTGCAGCGGGCGGGCGCATGGGACGTCGTGGTGGGCTCTAAGCGCCACCCCGAGTCCGAGGTTGCCTATCCGGCTCTCCGGCGCGTGCAGAGCTGGATGTACCAGCAGCTGATCCGGATCCTGTTTCGCCTCGATGTCAAGGACACCCAGACAGGGCTCAAGCTGTTTCGAGGAGACCTTCTGCGCGCCGTACTGCCACTGCTTGCGGTGAAGCGCTTTGCATTCGACCTGGAGCTGTTGGTGGTGGCGCGCAAGCTCGGCTACCGAAAGGTGCTCGAAGCGCCCATCAAGCTCGATTACCGATTCGAGACCACAACCAACCCGAGCGCCGCTTATCGGGCGCTGTGGGACACCGCGGCGATTTTTTACCGGCTGCGCATCATCCATCACTACGACCGGCGGCTCGAGGCCCTGCGGGCGGCGCACCAGGAGATGCCGGCGGACGTGGGCGAGCCCGCCGACACAGAGCGGTCGTGAAACAACCGGCCGCGAAACCGGCGCCGTCTAGAGCGGTCTGGTGGCGGTCCCCGTCTCTAGTCATCATCGGCGCCTCGACCGCGTATGCACTCGTGGTCACATACCCGGTCGTCTTCAACCTCGGCTCGATGATCTATGGCTACCCCGGCGACGCCACCGGCACCGTGGCCACGTACGAGTTCTGGGCGCAGGCGCTGCGCCAGCACCAGTCGATCTTCGAGAACAACCTGTGGGGAGCGCCGTACGGCGCGGGCTGGCAGGCCGTGCCCTTCGCGGTCATCTCACTGGCGCTGGCCTCATTGTCGGCGCTTCTCGGCGGCATCGGCGCCTACAACCTCGAGGTGCTCGCAAGCTTTCCACTGACCGCGTGGACCACGTACCTCGTCGCCCGCAGGTTCGGCTGCCGGCCCCTGGCGGCTGCGTTTGCCGGACTCGCCTTCGCCTTCATCCCGTACCACATCGAGAAGGCGCAGGGCCACGCCGGCCAGACGCATACGGAGCTGTTCAGCGCCACCCTGCTCTTTCTGATGCGCTGGCGGCAAGGTGGCAGCCGGTGGAACCTGGCCGGCGCCGGGACGGTCGCGGGCGTAACGCTGTGGATCGACTATTACTTCGCATTCATCGACGCGTTTCTGGTCGCCACGTTCTTCGCGGCCAGCTTCCTCCGTGGCAAAGGGGGCGAATCGTGGTGGCCGAGACTCCGCACGCACGTGGTCGCCGCGCTGATCCTGGGCCTGGCGACCGCTGCTTTCGTGCCGGTCACCGTGCTCGTGGCCGAGCGCGGTTCCCTGGCCGGCTCGCTGGCCGCGCAGACGGCGAGCTTCAACCAGAGCCTCGCCGAGGTTCGCGTCTACTCGTCCCGCCCGTTCGAGTTCCTGCTGCCTTATCACGCGAACCCGCTCGTGCCGAAACGAGTCGTCGACTACGAGACCTCGCGACTCCATTCCAGCAACTTCACCGAGCAGTCTCTGTTCATCGGCTACACGGTGATGGTGCTGGCCGCGCTGTGGGTGCTCGTCGCGTGGCGGCGATTCGAGACCATCGTGCTGCTCGCCATCGGCGCGGTCGGCTTCCTCGTTTCGTTGCCACCCGGACTCAATTTCAACCACTACGTCGTGCCGACGCCGTCGCTGTTGTTGAACCCGGTCTTCCCGATCTTTCGGGTTTACGCGCGATTCGGGATCCTGGTCTTGCTCGGAGCCGCCATCCTGGCAGGCCTCGGGCTCAGTTGGGCGCAGGAGCGGCTGCGCCGGCGCGCGGCGTTGCTGCTGGCGGTCCCGTTTTTCCTTACCGCGCTCGAGTTCAACAGCCTCCCGCCGACACACGTACTGCGCATCCTGCCCGCACCCGCCGCGTACCAGTGGCTGGCGGCGCAGCCCGCCGGCATTCTGGTCGAGTACCCGCTCGCCGCGAGCACGCCGCAGACGCAGGAGATCCAGACGCACCAGTACGAGCTATATCAACCGGTCCACGGCCATCCGATCTTCAACGGCGCCACAACGGCCAGCCAGGCGTACATCCTGTATCCCGGCCTCGAGCCGTACTACGGTCCGGGCGTCGCAGGGGCGCTTCTTTCGATCGGCATCCGCTATGTGTTCGTGCATCGTGACGAATACAAGCAGGACGGCTATTCGCTGCCCCACGACGTGCCCGGCCTCACCTACGTGCAGACGATGAGCGGCGTCGATGTATACGAGGTGACCTGAGCGGACCACCGCGGGGACCGCGGGGTACGCTTGCACCGATGGCACGCCCCGAGCAAGCTCGGCCGGCGGCCGGCGAGCCGTCGCCGCCGGGGCCTGTGGTGGCGGCGCGTACGTCGAGCCGCCTCGCCACGCTCGGTCCTGACTGGCTGCCGATCGCGCTGCTGGCCGGCGACGCGATCATCGTCGTCGCCTCGACGGTCGGCGCCTACCTGTTCCACCGCTCCATCGACCCGTTCCACACCGAGGGCCGCTTCCTGACGTTCGGGCCATACATCGCTGCCATCCCCGTCGTCGTGCTCCTCTACCTGTTCGCCTTGACCATCAACCACCAGTACCAGTCGTGGCGCGGGCGCAGCCTTTCCGACTTGCTGCTGGGGCTGTACAGCGGCATCGGCCTCGCCGCGGTGCTGGTGCTGGCGGCCATCTCGCTGAGCAACGTCGGCGTTCACTATTCGCGTCTGGTCATCACCTACACCATCCTGCTCACCGCGCTGCTGATGACTGTCGAGCGCTATTGGCTGCGGCAGTACGAGACAAGACTTAGGCGCAAAGGCATCGGCACGGAGCAAGTGCTCGTCGTCGGCACCGGCACGGGCAGCGAGGTTCTCGTGCAGCGCATGAGCATGTTTCCGCAGTACGGCTACCACGTGTGCGGCGTGCTCGACGACCGCCTGCCTGCCGGCTCGACTTTCGCCGGCGCTCAGGTCGTGGGTCGCATCGCCGACCTGCCGAGGAAAGCGCTCGAGCTTGGCGCGGATCAGGTCTTCATCGCCACAGCCGAAGAGGACCGCGGCCGGCTTCTGAACCTCATCAAGCTGTGCGAGGACCAGCAGCTGGAATTCAAGGTGGTGCCGAGCATGCTCGACATCATCAGCACCCGCGCTGAGGTCAACTCCATCGACGGCCTGCCGCTGGTCGGCATCCGGCACAGCCGGCTGCAGGGCACCAACGCGATGCTGAAGCGGGCGATCGACATCGTGGTCAGCGCAATCGCGCTCGTCATCCTCGCCATTCCGCTGCTGGTCGTCGCTGCGTTCGTGAAGCTCATGTCGCCCCGCGGTCCGGTGCTGTTCAAGCAGGAGCGCATCGGCATGAACGGCCGGCCGTTTACTGTGATCAAGTTCCGCACCATGATCCCCGACGCGGAAGCGAAGACCGGTCCCAAGGTGGCGGAGCCCGGTGACCCCCGCGCCACCCCGCTTGGCCGCATGATGCGCAGGCTCAGCATCGACGAGCTGCCGCAGCTGTGGAACGTGCTGCGCGGCGACATGAGCCTGGTCGGACCGCGACCGCAGCCGACGTTCTTCGACGAGCGTTACGGCGCCGAGGTGCCGCGCTACCTCGAGCGCCAGCGTGTGCGTCCTGGCGTCACCGGTTGGGCGGAGGTAAACGATCTCCGCGGTGCGGCGCCCATCGTCGACCGCACCATTTACGATGTCTACTACATCGAGAACTGGTCCCTCGCCCTCGACTTGAAAATCATGATGCTGACCGCTTTGCGCATGTTCTTCCAGCGCCACGCCTACTAAGACCCCCTACCGGCTCACAACACTCGCGGCTGCGCTGACCTGCGCGCTCGCGCCGGCGTACGTGGTGCGCTGGCATGTCGGGTTCTATCCGAGCACGCTGCTCGAGGACGCGATCGTCGTCACCGTCGTGATCTTCCTCATCGAGACATTTCGCGAAGGGACGATGTTCGAGGTGCGCAGTCCATTCCTGTGGCCGGCGATTCTGTTTGGCGTCGCCGGGGCCCTCGATGTGGTTACCGCGCCGAGCATGACCGCGGCGCTGGGCCTGTATCGCGCGTACCTGCTGGAGCCAATGGTGTTCGCGCTGGTGCTGGCCAACGTGCTGCGCAGCCCACAGCGCGCGATGCTCGTCGCGGGCGGTTTGATGGTGGGCGCCGCCGTCGCCGGCGTCGCCAACTCCTACGTCGTGCCGCTGGTCGCGGTCGCGGGCAGCCTGGCGCTGCACGCGCGCCAGCCGGAGCGGCTGTTCGGCGCAGCGTTCCTGCTGCTCGGCGTTGTGGTCACGATGCTCAGCTTCTCGCGCGGCGGATACCTGGCGCTGGCGGCGGTGGTCGCGAGCCTGGCATTCTCACACCGCCGCCGCTGGGTGCTGCTCGGCCTGGCTGTGCTCGGCGTGGCTGCGCTCGCGCTCATCGAACCGATCCGCCACCGCGTGATAATCGAGACCGAAAACGTCTACGGCAACACGGTGCAGAGCCGTCTCGACTTGTGGACCGGGGCCATCAAGCTCATCGAGCAGCGCCCGTTGTTCGGGGCCGGGCTCTCCGGGTTTCAGGAGCGGGTGGCGCCTTTCCTCACGAACTTCCACGCCAGCGCTTTCTTCATCGATCCGCATAACATCGTGCTGAACTTCTGGGTCGAGACCGGCCTGCTGGGCGTGATCGCGATGGCATGGATCATCGGCGTGGGCCTGTGGGTGTCGTGGCGCGGATGGCGGTCGGGGTCGGCGGAGTGGCGACCCTTCCACCTCGGCGTGCTGCTGGCGCTGGTGGCGGTCCTTGTCCACGGCCTGGTCGACGTGCCTTACTTCAAGAACGACCTCAGCCTGGAGTTCTGGGCCCTGATCGCGATCACATGGGCCGGCCGGCGGTGGTCTTATCTGCCAGCAGCCCCTCGTACACCCGCTCGACCCGAACCACTACTTGCCCCCAGCTGAACCGGCGCTCGAGCTCGCGCCGGCCGTTTTCGCCAAGCCTGCCGGCCAGGCCGGGGTCATCGAGCAACCGCCGTATCGCGCTCGCGAGCTCGGCCGTCGATCCAGGATCGACAAGCAAACCCGTCTCGCCGTCGACGACGACCTCCTTGACCGCTGGGATGCGGCCGCCGATGACCGGTTTGCCCTTGGACCACGCCTCCAGGAAGACGCGTCCGAAAGCCTCGTTTGCGGATGGCAGGCACAGCATTGTGGCCGCCTCCAGCGCGTCCCACTTGGTCTGCCTGTCGACCGGCCCGAGGACGTGCAGCCACGGCCGCGCGTGGCTTGCAAAGAGCCGTCGGGAGAACGGCGTGTGCGGGCCGACGAACGCAACGTCAGCTCGGCGCTCGGCGGCGTTGATCGCGTCCATGGCCGCGACGATCCTCGCCACACCCTTGTACTCGTAGAGCTGACCGAGGAATACGACCAGCGGCCGATCGCCGGCTGCGATGCGCTCCCGGAAACGAACAGATTGTCCGGGCAGAGGATCGTCGGGTCCGCCCCCGACGACATGAATGCGATCGGGCGCCACGCCGAGGTCGACCAGCTGGCCGACCTCGGTCTCCGTGACCGTCAGCACGGCGTCCGCGTTCCGGTAGACGTCCGTCCAGGCGCTGTAGATATAGCCATGCCATTTCGGATGGTGATGCGGCGTCAGCACGAACGGCACTCCGCGTTTGCGGGCGACCGACAGGCACGCCATTGCGAAGAACTCTCGGCCGATGCGGTGGTTGTGGATAAGCACGTGCTCCCGGGTCATCAGGCGCTCGACGTGGGGGGCCATGATCGCTGCGATGCGCCGCGCCGCGACCGGGATGAGAGCGTAATAGCCAAGGGCCCAAGGAGCCATGCGTAGGCGCTCGCCCTCCGACCAGCCGAGGGTCACCGCGCCTGGCGGCGAAGCACGCGGGCCCAACCTGATCGTTGTGCCGAGCAACCAGTCAGTCCGGTTTTCCAGCCACAGGGTCACGACGTCCGCGCTGAAGCGCTCCAGCCGGCTGCACAGGTCGGCGACGTAGCTCTGCACGCCGCCGATCGACGGCGGGTAAGCGGTCGTCGTCATGAGCACGCGCCGCGTCATCGCTGCGAACTCGCAGCCTTGAGGATCTCCTCCATCTGGTCGCCGGTCCGGCGCCAGGTCCAGCTGCGCACCACCTCCTCCCTGCCCCGCCTGCCCATGCCGTCCACGAGCGAAGGATCGCCGGCGAGGCGGAGGATGCCGTCAGCGATCGCCTGTGGGTGAGGTTCGACCAGGAACCCGGTCTCGCCGTCGATCACTGATTCGCGATAGCCCGCCTCGCGGATCGCGACCACCGGCGTGCCGCACGCCATCGACTCGATCGGCGTGAGGCCGAACGGCTCGAGGCGCGCGGCGCACACCGTGGCGAGTGCGGTTTGGTAGCACTCGACGAACCTCCCCTCATCGACCCTGACTTCGACCGTCATCTCCACGTGACGCTCGCGCGCCAGCCGCTCGATCGGCTCGGTCCCGGTATGCCGGGGCAGGATCAGGCGCAGGGCAGGGCGCATGTCATTGGGCAGCAGGGCGAGAGCCTCGACGACCACCGCGTGCCCCTTGGCGCTGATGGGCAGGCCCACCGACACCACCTCGCGACGGCGAGGCTCGGGCTGGGCAGCGGGCACGAACCGTGTCTCATCGATGCCTAGGTAGCAGACCACGGCGTCGCGTGCGTACGCGGCCCAAATGCGCTCGCGGCTATAAACCGAGTTGACCACAATGGTCTTCGCGTGACGCGCGTTCGCGTAGTCCGCCTTGGCCAGCCGGTCGAGCGCCAGGCGGTCATCGGCGAGCCGCGCCCAACCGACCACGTGTGGCGATTCGGCGAGATGCTCCCGATGTGCCTCGAGGATCGACCTCTCGGTCGAAAAGCGCGGCGGCTCCTGGCAGTAGTAGACAGTGGGCAAGCCGTCTAGCCAGCGCAGCGCGTACGGCGACTGTGCCAGAGCGTCCTGATGCAGGAGGACGGCGTCGAAGTCACCGTTCCTGATCCGCATAGCGAGCCGGCGATGCGCCCTACGCAAGGGGCCGAACAGCGTGTAGGAGCGCGGGGCCAGGCTCATACGGGCGAGCCTCGTGTCGAGGGCGCCCCACAGCGGCCGGAACGATTCGACGCATACGGATTCGCTGACAGGCGCGAGGTCGAACGGTCCCTTGTCCGCGGGCACGCTGAGCCGGAAGAGATGAAGCGAATGGCCGTGCGCCTTCAGCTGACTTCCGATCTCGTAGCAACTTCGCAGAGCGCCCCCGGGCGGCAGGTTCTCGAAGACTGCGATCCGCAACGTCAGACCGCCAAGTGGTGCTCGCTGAGCACGTCGCGGTAGACGTCGATCGTTCGCTCAGCGCACTTCTCCCACGTGTACATGCGTGCGCGGGCGGTGCCGGCCCGGCGCAGCCGGTCGCGCAGCTCTGGTTTGGTCAGCACCCACTCGATCGCCCGTCCAACAGCGCGATCGTCCTCTGGGTCGACCAGCAGCGCGGCGTCCCCCAGCACCTCGGGTAGCGAACCGTGATCGGACGCGACCACTGGCGTGCCCAGGGCCATCGCTTCCAACGGCGGAAAACCGAAGCCTTCGTACAGCGACGGATACACGACGACCGACGACCTGGCGATCACGGCCTGCATGTCGGCTACGTGTCCGAGCCAGCGCACGCGCGACTGGAGCCCGAGCTCCGCGACCATCCGCTCGTACTGTGGGAAGTCGCTCGCGGTCGCGCCGGAAATGTCCAGCGTCGAGCCGCGCAAAGCAGGCGTGCCTGCCATCACACGCAACACCACGTCGAGGTTCTTGCGCCCGATGGGCGCGCCGGAAAACAGCATCGGTCCACTCATTCCGTCGAGCGTCGCCTCGCCTGCGGTGAGGTAGCGTGGGTCGAGGCCGTACGGCACCGCCACCACGCGGTCGGCCTCCACGCCGTACGCGCTGATCACCTCCTGGCGCGCGAACTCACTGCCCGTGATGACCCGGGCGGCGGCGCGAAGGCGTGATGGCATGAGCCAACGGTCGTAGAAGCGCCACTCCAGGGGATGGTCCTGAGGAAATCGCCGCGTGGCTGCATCATGCACGGTGACCACTAGGGGCACGTTCACACGCCACGGAGCGACGAAGCTCGGGCAATGCAGGAGCTCGGGCGGCTTCGCCATCATTTCGCGGCGCGCGTCACGCAACAGCCAGTTCATCGTGCCCACCATGCCCGACGTGCGCGGTCCGGAGATGACCCAGGCGGCGATGCCTTCCTTCTCCCGAAGGGCACTGAACAGTGAGCGAGCGTAAACGTGGGTGCCGCCCCGGTTCCGGTTGGCGAAGGTCATGTCGAAAGCTACGGCCAGTGCAGCCAATGAGCGCCTACGCAGCTTAAGGCATCAAACCCCGGCCGTCCCCGCAGCGCGGCCGCTGACAGGCACCTATTACTCGGCGGTCCGCTAGATTCATACCATGACCGATCGTCCCGCCACAAATTGCCTTGCTCATCCAGCCGGCACAACGGTTACGAGGGCATTTTCGACATCTGTGCCTAGGGCCCACGCTGGATGATTCTGTTCGTCAACAATGGCTGGGCTTATCGGGGAATTAGCGGCGGTGACCTCCATGTCATTGAGGTGGCTTCGCGCTGGTCGCATATCCAAGCAATCGGGATTGCCATGCCCCAGTGGGCTTATCAGCTCCACGCGGAGCGCTTGCGAGGAATACAACTCTTGCCGTCAGGCCTGTTCGAGGCGAAACCTCCCCGCTTTGCGACAACAATCCTACTGCGTTACCTCTTGAGGTCCGCGTCAAATCTTCGCGCTCGATCGCAGCTTGTGGTTGCTGCGTCGCATTATCCATACGACTTGATCCCCGCAACAGTCATAAGTCGCAAACGCAGAGTGCCTTTAGTTGTGTATGTGTTCCATCTCACGTCGATGTTTAGGAAGAAGGGCCCTAGAGCAGCCCTGACATCTCGGTGGGAGAACATCTCTATCAACCTGTTGCGGCAAGCGATCGTGCTCGCTGACAATGACGACGTCGTCAGAGAGTTGATTTCGCGGGGATTGTCAAGGAGCTCGGTACTGCGGACTTGGAATGCTCCAACGGTGAAGCCCGATAACGTACGAGAAACGAGGCGTCGAGACGAAGTTGTGTTTTGCCATCGCATCGCGGATTCCAAGGGCTGGCAAGATCTCGTTGTTATCGGCGAGCGGTTGCGCGAAAAGCGCCCTGGCACGTGTCTGCGGGTGTTGGGTGACGGACCACGCCGATCTAATTTGGAGCGGGCGTTACGCGATGCGCGGCTGTCCGATGTAGTTCGCGTGGAAGGCTTCGTGGACGAGGAAACCAAGTGGAGTGCGCTGCAGCGATGTGCGGTCTTCATTAGTACGAGTCGCGAGGAGGGTTGGGGAATCGCAGTAGGTGAAGCGCTTGCTGCGGGGGCTCCTGTCGTTGGATACGACTTGCCCGTCTATCGAGAGGTCCACGGCGAGCGAGGCATGCACCTTGTCCCATCCGGCGATGTCGAGAAGTTCGCAGACACTGTAGTTCAACTGCTCAACTCAAACCGCGCGACAGATTCCGTAGCACAACCTTCCGAAGTCGATGAATCGCCGACGACCTGGGATCAGATTGCTCACTACGAACACCGCATCGTCCGTGGACTGCTGGATGCCAATGCCGGCAAGCCCCCGACTTCGAGCTCCAGCGCGGACGACGATCACAAGAACGAACTAACCTAATCTCATTCCGCAAGGCGCCGCACTGCCAATCAAGCGCGACGCCTTGATCCCGAATTACTCGACGGGCCGCCCAGGCTGGTGGCTATGTCCCAACCTGGCCAATACGCACCTTGAGCAACGCTCGGGGCATTGCCAAACGGATGCAGTCCGCCCCAGCCATCCAAGACCCATCCCCCGCTCCCGCTACCACTGGCCGTCCATGACACCAGTCCTCGCGCTATGTCCCAACCGGGCCAGTAGGCTGTGGTAGATACCGCCGGGGCATTGCCGAATGGATGGACGCCTCCCCAGGCGTCGAGGGTCCAACCAGCTGGATTGGTCCGACTTGTGTCTGGTGACAGTGCGATGCTGCGAGCGAAGTCCCTGCCCGGCCAGTAGGAAAAGTTGCTGACGGCTGGTGCCCCGCCAAATGGATGAACGCCGCCCCAGCCGTCAAGCGTGTAGCCGGCGACTGAGGTTGGGGTACTGTCGGGAAGAATCACGATTCCCCTCGCGATGTCCCATCCAGGCCAGTACGCATAGCCCGCTACGGCCGGTGCGCCGCCGAATGGGTGGATTCCGCCCCAACCGTCGAACGTCCAGCCTGCGGGGGAAGACTTCGTTGCCCATGGCGCCAGAACGACCTCGCGGGCAATATCCCAGCCTGACCAGTAGGCGAAGCCGGTCACAGGTGCAGCGGCTCCCAACGGATGGAGGCCGCCCCAGCCGTCCATCACACAGCCGCCAGAACCATCCGGCAACAGCGCGACGCTGCGCGCAATGTTCCATCCGGGCCAATACGCGCTGGTCGAAAGCGCTGAGGACGTACCGTCGGCGTGAAGGCCGCCCCAACCGTCCAGCGTGTACAGGTGCGCGCGATTGTCGAGCGCGCCCATGCCGTACATGGGGATGGTCTGCTGGCTGGCGGGCCCGTCATCATTGAATGTCAGCGTCGCCGGCAGGCCGCCAAAGACCGACGGGCTGAAGCTTAGCTGGACGGTGCAGCTACTTCCCGCCGCCACTGCCGTGCCCGTGCATGCGTCTGCGCCCTTGACGTAGTCGGACGCGTTGGTACCGGTGAAGGCCACCGTGCTCACGTTGACCGCGATCGACGTGTTGTTATGGAGGGTGACGGTCTGCGCGGCCGATGTGGTAGTGGGAGCTACGCCGCCGAAGTCGAGGTGCGACGGCGTCAAGGTGACGTTGCCGCCGAACGAGAACGAGCGCATCACGGTGCCGGACGGGACGAACACCTGGCCGCCTGCCTCGGACGGTGTCACGAACCGATTGATGCTGAAGCCCGAGCTGTGGAAGATCTGCGCACCGGTGGTGGCGTTGAACGCGTACAGCCCGCCGCCATTGTTCGCGACCCACACCGCGCCGCCGGCGACGATGGGTGGACCGAACGTCGTTGTTCCACCCACGTGCCAGTCAGGTGACGCGCATGTGTCGCAAGGGTTGAATGACGGTGTCGCGGTGTTGACGTTCAGCGCGACCAGTCCGTTGCCGTCGCACTCCATATAGACGAACGGAGCCAGGTAGGCGTATGAACCAAACGTCGCGTCCGAGTGGTTGCCCAAGCAGGTGTTGGCCTCTGCGTATGCAGCCGGCTTGGGAGTTGGAAACCGCTGACCGTCCATCCCGCCCAACGCGGTTGGGTTGAGCAAGAATCCGGTCCCCCACTTGCCCGACTGGAACAGCAAGCTCGAGCTCAGCAGTACAGGGCTTGTCGAGCCGAGGTCCTGGTCGTTGCTGCACCAGTGGGCCTGCCAGTCCTGCGGTACAAACGAGTCCTGGCGCACCAGAGTGCCCGCAGCCAGCCGGACAACGGCGTCGTTCTCAAACTTCGGAGTGCCGTCATTGTTCGCGTCGCAACCACTCGCCGTGCCGTTGCCGGAGGTGACAAAGACATTACCGGTGGCGTCGTCGATGGCCACGCCGCCAGCAGCCCAGAAACCGGCGCCCTGGCCAGGCGTCAGATAGTAGTTCCCGATCGCCCCGCCATTGGTGGGGACCGCGATCACCCAGCCGTGATATGGGCCGCAGTCGCCCGCCCGCCCGCCGAAGGGTACGTACACGTTCCCACCCCGCAGTCCCAGCGCACCGCGCTGCTGCTGGATGGTCCAGTCGAAGCCCGCGGGCAGGATCGTCGTGTTGAGGACGACGCTTCCGCTGTTGCCCAGGTCAAGCCCGAACAGGTGGTACGTGGTGGCGCCGGCGATCACGACTTCGGCGACGGCATACAGTCGGTTGGCGCTTGTGTCGATGACCGGAGTGCCAAGGATGCCGGTCGCGCTAATGTTGCCGCACCCCCACCCGAAGGTTTGTGGCGTGCCCACGTGCCTGGACCAGATGACAGTCCCGTCCAACTGATTGAGGGCGTAAACGGTGTCGTTGAGTGTCGCTGCATAGACGATGCCGTTGAGAATCAGCGGCTCGGCGTACACCTGTCCGTCCATCGCGGGCGTGGTCCACCCTGGGGTGGCCACCACGTTCGTAGCAGTGGGCGCAGACGGGTCGTAGCCCGTGCGCGCGTCGTCGTGGTGATAGGTGGTCCACGAACCGTTGGGCACGATCGCGGCTGTATGCGTCGTGCCAGGCGCGGAGGCGCGTGTCGAGGCTGCTGCAGACGTTCCCGGCAGCAGTGCCATGACCAGAGCTGCCAAGGTCAGCAAGCCTACGGACCGATTTCGCATCTCTCGACTCTCCTATCCTCTGGAGCCGTTGTGTCGACAAGAACAACTCCCAACGGCCGGACTTGGGTCGTGGTGGCTGTGCGCTGGAGCCGGCTTACGCTCAGACCCCGTCGAGAACACCGTCATCATCGGGCGAACCAGAGCGTGCCGTCAGAGCTGGAGCGGGCCCATCTCTTGACGAGACCGAAACCCATGCCCTCGAGACGCTCCACCAGCGCTGACGGATCCGACCCCTCGACGGGATGATATTCAACAACCACACGTCGGACTCGTTGCCATGACGCAGGGGCGCTGCCGAGGACGATTTCATATTCGGCTCCCTCACAGTCGAGTTTTACGAGCGAGATGTCGCCTGCGAATCCCTCTACAACGTCCTCAAATGTCTTGACGGCCACGCGTATTGAGCCTCCTGCATTTAGGTGCGGATGAGCATGCAGGGAGCTTGCGCCGCTACCGGGATCGGAGCGGAATAGATTTGCCTCGCCGGCGCGATCCGAAACTGCTTCCAAGTGGGTTTCGATGCGCGAGAGGCCGTTGGATTTGAGATTCGATTTCAAATACTCAGCGGCGGCTGGGTCTGGCTCGTACGCGACGCCCGTGATACCGGGATGTTGCTGCGCAAACCAAACCAGAAATGCCCCGACATGCGCACCAATGTCGAGCACGACCGGGCTGGACTCGATTTCCCAGTTGCATGCATAGGCCTCTGCAGCAAAGACATCAAGGACTGGATAGAGAGCACCTGCGTTCCGCTTGAGGCGCACACGAAGCTTGCTGCCGGCCCGGGTCGCTATCGTGATATCGCGTTCTGGAAGGGGCAGGAATTTGTAGAGATAGGCCAGGACGCTCACCGATAACCAGTTTCGTATCGCGCCGCGGACGAGAAGGAGTTCTCGAAAAAGACGCGCGTGGCGGCGAACCAATGTCGCGGTCGCCCTCTAAAGCCTCGTGACGCAGCAAGCAGTGCCTTCGTGGAGTTCCGTTCGAGTCAGGCTCCCCACGCGCATTTGGCGATGTCGCGGCCCGGCCAGTATGACTGGCTGGCGATCGCGGGAGCACCCCCGAAGGGGTGCAGCCCGCCCCAGCCGTCCAGCGTGTAGCCCGCACTCCCCGACCCCGGCAACAGCCACATCCCTCGGGCGATGTCCCAGCCCGGCCAGTAGCCGCTGACCGTGATCGCCGCCGGCATCGTGCTGCCGTCGCCGTTCACGTGGAAGGGGTGCACCCCACCCCAGCCGTCCAGCGTGTAGCCCGAGTGGCCTCCGTCCCCCGGCACCAGCACGATGTCCCGGGCGATGCTCCAGCCCGGCCAGTAGCCCGTCT
>WNGK01002556.1_pt1 | contig 19692 bp, 12 predicted proteins | sample 5400601 | NCBI WGS metagenome assembly WNGK01 (sample SAMN13153376, study PRJNA577476) | soil metagenome | isolation source: 60 cm soil or saprolite under Garry oak tree replicate 1 | place: USA:California | collected 2016-06-15
ACTGCGCCCACCGAGAGTTACGAAATCGAGGTACAGACCCTCCGGTAGCTGGGGCCGTTTGTGGTGGAGACCTTTCAATAACCTCGGCTGATTTCAAAGCACTTAACAGGATCAGGAGAGCCCAACTGCGAAAGTTCGGCTAGTCGTGCCGGGTTTGACGGGCGGGGTGCCCGCCCTTTGAATCACATCACATCGAGGCTGCCCCATCCCCCGTTCCTTTCGCTTTTTTGCGACAGGGTGGGAGACCACGACTGTGAGTCCATAGGCATTTCCGACACTACCGCAGGTTCTCGACTACGCGGATCGTTTCACGCTCCGCTCCTAATGACAGATCAATTACAGATCAATTATTGATGCCGGGAACCACGTGATACAGCGATCCGGGGCAGATGGTCCGAATGGACTTACTCTTGCGATAATGTAAGTTGGGATATTTTATACCCATGGCCCAAATGACCACTGAAGCTTCGAGACTCCTCGAGAAGGCGCTCGCTTTATCTGTTGAAGAGCAAGAAGCTCCGGCCGAATCGCTGATCTCCAATCTCGGCGGCAAAGTGGACCAGGGCCTGTAGGCCGCATGGGAAGCGGAGATCGGGAAGCGGCTCGCTGAACTCGATTCGGGCACAGCAAGAACCGTTCCATGGGCGGAGGTGCGAAGACCAACCTAGCGAAGCTGCCCGATGGTCAGTAGAAGCGTCGAGTTTCACGATGAAGCCGCTACGGAATATGACGCAGTATTCGATTGGTTTCTCGATCGTCCCGACGCAGCCTGCAAATTCGATATCCAAGTCGGAGCATGCGCGTCGTACCGTGACCGCGTAATTATTCCTGCACGGCAACGGTCGCACAAAGACTGCAGCTCTCTCTGTGAATGCTCCTCTGTATAACTTTGTGTCCTCTGTGGTAATGACCTTTCTGACAACCACAGAGGACACAGAGGTTCACAGAGGAAAATTCACGGAGGAAGACTTTAGAGAGCCGAGCGGAGTTGCCCCCCTTCGCCGAATAAATCATTCGTCATCACGGATTTGTGCTGTGCCGTTTTGCCAACCGGAAGATCGTTGAGCGGTGGGCGACGATAACTCCTCCTCGGCCCGCGTAAGTTCAAGGAACGAATCCGTCGGTTATGGCGTATCAGGGACTGAGTGGGTATACTCGCATCCACTTTCCGTTCGATCAGGTGCAAAGTCCGACACTCGGGAAAATTCAATTGATGAATCACAAGCTATCTGCGGGGCGGAGTGTCACAATTCTGGCCGTCCTGCTGCTTCTCATGATGGGCATCCTCGCCGGAGGAGCGGCGCGACGCGAATCGGTCACGGTGGACGAAGTGGCGCACGTGGGAGCGGGTGTCAGCTATTTACAGAAGCTCGACTACCGGATGAATGAGGAGCATCCGCCGCTGGCGAAAGTGCTGGCAGCGATACCGCTGGTGATTCGCGGAGTTCATGCCGATTACACGCATACGTCATGGACGTTCAGTGGCGGGTTCTTTCGCGAGTATCTCGGAGAGTGGGTATTCGGGCACGCCTTGTTGACACGGTGGAATGATCCATACGCAACTCTGCTCTGGGCGCGGGTGCCCATGCTGCTGCTGATGCTGGCGCTGGGCTGGGTCCTCTACGCATATGGAACTAGATTGGGAGACGCATGGGGAGGCTTGCTGTGCCTGCTGGCCTATGCCACCATGCCCGCGTTTCTTGTGTTCGGCCCGCTGGTGCTGACCGACGTCGCGGTCACGCTGTTTGTCGTATTAACGCTGTGGACTTTCGCGGACATGTGGCAAGTGCCAAGCCGCGCGAATGTGTTTAAGTTTGGGTTAGCTTTCGCGGGAGCGCTGTTATCGAAATTTTCCGCTGGGCTCTTGTTTTTCTGCTTCCTCGCGTTCATCTTGAGTCTGCGGCTCGGTCCGGCGGGCCTGTTGCCGGTGGGAAAGCTTGAGCGACGGGGCTGGAGGCGCAAACGATTATGGAGTTTGGCCAAAAGCACGCTCTTCGCTGCAGTTGTGGTGTACGCGGTTTATCTGGTCCTCTCCTGGAACCAGCCTACGGACTCATTCAATGTGATCAAGCACTTTCCTGCCTCACCGGTGCTTCGTCGCATGCTGATGCCTGTGTGGGAGTATCTGAGAGGAGTGATCGGCTTTGCATTTGGAGCGAGCCGGCCGACCTATGTTCTGGGACACTCTTATCCTCACGGCGTTTGGTTTTACTTTCCAGTTGTGTTTCTTTTCAAGTCGCCGCTGGCGTTTATCGCCTTGCTTCTTTTGGCGCTGGCTATCTTCATGTTCGGAAAGGTGCGCTTGAAGAACGAGTTCTGCGTTCCCGACGGCATGGGACTGCACTGGCGCGCGCTGTGGATGTTTTTTCTGGTTTTTACTGCCGCTTGTATGCTGAGCCGGCTCGATCTCAGCATTCGGCACTTTTCCGTTCCGTTGGCGCTGCTGATTCTTTCACTGTCAGCCTTGCCGCGGATGATCGCTTCGCTGCGCCGATCAGGCTGGCGTCTGGCGAACCGTGCTCGGTGGAGCACGGTTGCACTGGCGCTGACTTTGGTCTTTACCGCGGTGCGCGCATATCCGTATTACTTCCCGTTCCTCAACTCATTGAGCATGGGGCGTCCAGGTTACGCGCTGGTGAATGATTCGAACCTCGATTGGAACCAGGCGCTTCCTGAAATCGAGCAACTAGTACAGCAGCGCGGGTTGAAGCATGTTTTGGTGGACGAGTACGGCTTTTCGGAGCCGGGGGCCTATGTTCCGCAAGCGCAGTTCTGGAATTGTCAGGAGCCGGCCGTGTCGGATGGCGGGCAGTGGGCGGTTGTTTCAGCCGGAATGATTGAGGATGGGCACAACTGCTTGTGGTTGATGAACTATCCTCACGAGACTCTGGTTGGCGGAAGCATGTATTCTTTCCAGCTGCCGGTTGTGATTCCTGCGCCGGGGTCACCTGGCGGACCACCGCTTCCTTCTGACCGGCGCAATTTCGGAGGAGCTCCAGGTCAGGAGGATTTCCGTCTGCTGTTTTTGAATTGCATTCGCGATCCGCAACAGCTTCAGCCAACTCTTGATCGGATTCAAGCAGAGTTCCAGGCGCAGGCGAAAAAGGGGAAGAAATGAGCTCGCATTGGTCTTGGAAAACACTTCAAAAGCTTTTAACCGCAAAGCACGCTAAGGACTCGCAAAGTTCGCGAAGAAGACCATTGTGAAATCCTTTTCTACTTCCTATTATCTTCGGAGTAATCAAAGCAGTCATTACCAAAGTGCCCGTCCTTCGATTTAATCTGTGGTAAGTCGTAGATATAGAAGACACTTAGGCGCGATTGCCGCAGTTACCTTAATTGAAAAATTCTAATTGCGCAAATCCAGGTAAGTCTCATAAGATCAAAAAATTGCACGAACTTTGTTGAACTTAGAGCCACTGGCAGGGTTCTTGCAATCTAAGTAGATGTGAATTCCGGGGACAGGAAAAGGGAAGTGATCTCCAGGGGACCTCGCGTTGTTCGCCTCGTTGTTTTTTTCGGCTCTTTAATTCTGCTCGTTCAATCCGGACTTGCCGCGACCATTAATACGCGGCCACTGACCTCAAGTCGGACCAAGTCCCGCACAATCCATGAGAGCCCGCGCGCGCGCCGCCACATGCGTCATCTGGCACGCAGCCGCAGAGTGGGCTCGCGCACGGTTACTTCGCTCAAGCGTCACCATTATTACGAGCGCTTTTACGCGAGTTCCTACTCCAATGACATTACCGACGGAGACGTGACTGCGGGCGAAGATCCCGTGGTCCGTCAGGCTGCGATTGATGCTCTCGGCAACATGAATGGCACGGTGCTCGCGATTGAGCCTACCAGCGGACGCGTTCTCGCGATGGTTAACCAAAAGCTGGCGCTCTCGAGCGGAGCGCAGCCCTGCTCGACAATTAAAGTGTCGGTCGCGCTGGCAGCGTTGAGCGAAGGCATCATCACCAAGGAAACGCAGGTTCGGCTGGGCGGACGCAGCCACATGAATCTGACCCTGGCGCTGGCCCACTCGAACAATGAATACTTTGAGGCGCTCGGACGCCAGCTCGGATTTGAAAAAGTCGCTCACTACGCCCACATGTACGGGCTGGGTGAACTGGCTGGATATCACATTCAGGGTGAGCAGCCGGGAGTTTATCCGGATGCGGAAATCTCGTCGAAGCTTGGCGGAGTAGGCAAGATGTGTTCGTTCGGCGAAGGCATTTCGATGACGCCGCTTCAGTTGGGTTCACTGGTCACCGCAATTGCAAATGGCGGGACCATGTATTACCTGCAGCATCCGACTACAGCAGCTGAAGTCGCCAATTTTCAGCCGATCGTGAAACGCCATCTCGATATCGCCGGAGTCATTCCGGAAATGTCAGACGGAATGGCCGGCGCAGTTAACTATGGCACCGCCCGCCGCCTGCTGGTGAATTTCAAGGAAGAAGAAGTCCTGGGAAAAACTGGCACTTGCTCACATGCTGGGACGCGTTTTGGGTGGTTTGCCAGCTATGCGAACACGAGCTATGGCCGCGTGGTTGTAGTTGTCTTTCTTGAAGGCGGACGGCCAACCTTCGGCCCCAAAGCAGCTGAGATTGCAGGGCGGATGTATCGCAACCTTTTCGACCACGATTTCTTCCTGGCAAAGCCGGTGCCCCCGCCGGGAATCCGCAGTACCAGTACTGCTGACTAGAAACGTATTTGAGGCCGCAAACCCCCTCCTTTGGAGGGGTTTTCTATTCAGTCCAATTGGATAGGTTTAACGCCTTACTTCATCACGCTCGACCACCCCATCTTTAATGTTGACGATCCGGTGAGCATACTCGGCAATATCGTGCTCGTGAGTCACGAGCACGATGGTGTTGCCTTCCGAATGCAAACCGTCGAACAGGGCCATGATTTCATTACCCGTCTGCGAGTCGAGGTTTCCGGTGGGCTCGTCTGCAAGAATGATGGAAGGCCGGTTCACCAGCGCGCGGGCGATTGCGACCCGCTGACGCTGGCCGCCTGAAAGTTCGTTGGGTCTGTGGCCCATGCGGTCTTGCATGCCGACGGCGCTCAAGGCCTCTTTAGCGCGCTCGGCACGCTCATTCGCAGGAATTCCAGCATAAATAAGCGGCAATTCCACGTTGTGCAGGGCGGTAGCGCGGGCCAGCAAGTTGAAAGTCTGAAACACGAAGCCGATTTCTTTATTGCGGATGCGCGCGAGTTCGTCGTCGTCCAGTTCGCTCACAAGTTGGCCATTCAGCCAATACTGGCCCCGGCTGGGACTATCAAGGCAGCCGATCAAGTTCATTAAGGTCGATTTCCCTGAGCCAGACGGGCCCATGATGGCGACGTACTCATTGCGGCGGATCTGCAGGTTCACGCCGCGAAGCGCATGTACCTGCTGCTCAGAGCCCATGTCGTAGGTTTTCCACAGGTCCGAGGTGTAGATCATGCAGGATTCGGGCGGGGCCGACACCTGTGGCTGGGTAATGCTGATGACTTCTGCGGTCGCCATTCTCTTCTCCTGGTCCGCCTGGGACAAAACGGTTACTCCCAGTCCGTTACTGCATTGGACGAGCCACTTGCGAGTTGGTATGAGAAAAAATCCGCCGACTATCGAGAACTGACACTGGTCAGCTTGACTTGTCTCGCACTAGGAATACGAAGTGCTCTTACGAAAAGTTCCAGGGCGTGACTCCGGCAGCTTTCAGGATTATAGCGTCGATTTGCGCGAGTTCGGCCACCGTGCACAGGATTTACAAATAGCGAACAGGCCATCTTTCCAACCTTCGCGCGCAGCGGGTAATTTCTCCCTAGTGCCTCCATGGAGCCTTTTACTATCACGGACAACCAACTTAGGTCTGTCGAGAATCAGGGGTATTAGGAACCATTGTGCGCCGAGGCTCGATTCGTGTGGTTGCCTTGTATTCCCGCGATTAAAGAAATAAAATGAACAGGCCTAGAGTGTCTAAAGGAGTGTCCGTCCTTATGTCTCATCCAGGTTTGCTGAATCGCATATTTCCGCCCGTTTTGGTATTGCTGGCGATGACGCTAGGGCCTGCCGCTATGGCTGATAAGGACAACCATCCGGCGGATGCTCAGGGGAAGCAAGCTTCTGGGTCAGCTACAGATCAAGCCACTTCCGACGACCAAGCGGGGGACCCGCTTAAGCGCCCTGTGGATGAAAAGCGCCGGAAAGAAAATGCCAGGTCGCTGAAGCGAGAGCTGAAGGGCGAATACAAGAAGTGGCTGGATGAAGATGTGCGCTGGATCATCACCGACGACGAGCGCAAGGCCTTCACGCAGCTCTCCAACGATGAGGAGCGGGACCAGTTCATCGAAGCCTTCTGGCAGCGGCGGAATCCTGACCCGGACAGCGAAGATAACGAGTTCAAGGACGAACACTACCGGCGCATCGCCTACGCCAATGAGCATTTTCCCGCCGGGATACCCGGCTGGAGGACTGATCGCGGGCGCATTTACATCGTTTATGGGCCGCCAGATGAAATCGAATCGCACCCCTCTGGCGGCGCTTATCAGCGTCCGATGGAAGAAGGCGGCGGCGAAACCTCCACTTACCCCTTTGAGGATTGGCGTTACCGCTACATTGAAGGGATTGGACAGGAAGTCATTGTTGAGTTCGTGGACGATTGCATGTGCGGCGCATATGAAATGACCATGGACCGCAGCAAGAAAGACGCCCTGCTGATGGTCCCGAATGCCGGCCTCACCTTGTACGAAGAAATGGGGATGCAGTCCAAAGCTTCCCGATTCAATGGTGGCGGACTCGAGCGGTTGGGAGTTTCCCCGTATAACAATGATTTGCAGACAAAGCAATTCGATCGGCTCGAGCAATTTGCAAAGCTGAATTCGGCGCCGCCGGTCAAGTTCAAGGACCTGCAGGAAGTTGTGCAGCACAAGATCACCTATAACCAGATGCCCTTCGATGTCCGCGCCGATTTCGTGAAGATCACCAGCGACACAGTATTGGTACCAGTAACGGTCCAACTGAAAAACCGCGACATCACTTTCACGAATAAAGATGGAGTGCAACACGGGGTCGTCAATATCTTCGGACGGCTTTCGAATCTTGCGGGCAAAGTAGCGCAAACCTTCGAAGAAACGGTTGTGGCCGACGTTCCCGCCGAGCTATTGCCGCGGGAAGCAGAGAATTCTAAAGTGTACTGGAAGGCAGTCCCGCTTCGTCCGGGGCGTTACCGATTGGATGTTGTGGTGAAGGACGTGAACGGCGACCGAATGGGAACTTACAGCCGGAGCATTATTGTTCCCGACTTCTCCGACGACAAGTTGGCCAATTCTTCACTGATCCTGGCCGACGATGTACAGCCCGTGCCGTCGAAGAGCGTGGGTACTGGCATGTTCGTAATTGGGACCACGAAAGTGCGTCCGCGGGTCCCGCCGTCAGATGGTAAGCCGGCGATGTTTAAGCGTGGCCAGAAGGTAAATTTTTGGATGCAGGTGTACAATCTCAGCGTCGACGAGAAGACGCATAAGCCGTCGGCGACGTTTCAGTACGATATTGTGAACGCGGCGACCAACAAAGCCGTGGTGCATGCGGTGGAGTCATCGGAAAAGATGGGCAACTTGAGCGACCAGGTCACATTGCAAAAGACGGTGGCCGCCGCCAATCTGGATCCTGGTGTGTACCGTATTCAGATTAAGGTGAGCGACAATATCTCCAAGCAGTCGATCGATCCGACGGCGACCTTCGCCGTTGAGTAACCTTCTTGAGGAGATTGATGCTGCGTAAGTTCGGCTATCTCGTGATTGCACTCGGTATGGCGGCGCCATCCTGGTGCGCAGAGAGATCAGCTTCGATTTCCGGATACGTCCGCAACGCCGGAGGAGCGCCTCAAATGGGCGCGGCGGTGGAAGTGTTCGGATCGGCTGTACAAACCTTTAAGGTCTTTACCGACGAAAATGGCTTCTTTAGCGCCGTGGGCCTCGTGCCTGGCGTTTATGGCGTCAAGGTTTCAGCGCCTGCCTTTCTTCCCACATTACGCGAGAAAATTGGATTGAAGGCTGGCGCGACCGTACTTCTTAATCTGACTCTGTCCACGATTTTTGACGCAGTCCAATTCGTGCCGCGACAGGGGAATGCTGACGACGGAGATTGGAACTGGGTCTTGCGTTCTACCGCAAACCGTCCGGTTCTGCGCGTCCTTCCTGACGGGTCTCCGGTGGTGGTTGCAAAGACAGCTGATTCCGGTCCTGACCTGAAAGGGACACTCTCGTTCTTTGCCGGGGCGCCTTCACAAGGATTCGGCTCCGTTTCCGATGTGAGCACGGGATTTCTGGTTGAGAAGTCCATGTTCTCGTCCGACACGCTGCGATTCAATGGCAATCTCGGTTATGGAACTGGAGCTCCGAATGCAGTCGTGCGCGCCTCGTACAAGCACCGAATCGCGAACGGTTCCACGCCAGAAATGGCGTTTACGCTGAGACGGCTTTCGTCACCTGATCTTGGCCTCCGCAACGCTCAACTGCAAGCTTTGGCGTTGTCCATGGCGGACGATCTTACGCTGGGTGACGTGCTGGAACTGAAGTTCGGCAGCGAACTGCAGACGATTCAATTCATGGGTAGGGTGACGGCATTTCGCCCGTTCGGTTCGGTTGCTGCGCACCTTTCGCCGGATACGGTTCTTGAGTACCGCTATACGACTTCGCGTCCAGACAGCCGTGTAGAGAAGGGCTTTGAGTCCGCCCCGGCTGACCTGAGTGAGACCGACCCGCGGATGAGCATTGCGGGATTTTCGCCCGCGCTAGAAAAGGCCCATCATCAGGAGATCGCCCTTTCGCATCGCGAAGGCGCGACCAGCATGCAATTGGCGCTTTATTCCGACCGGCTCGATAATCCCGCGCTCACCGGGGTAGGAGAGTTTTCCTCTTTCGATGGAGAAGTGCTGCCCGACGTCTACTCCGGAACGTTCACTTACCAGGGCAGGAACCTGGACGTCCACGGAGTGCGGATGGTGGTTGAGCGCAAGCTGACGGAGGACGTGTCCGCGATGGTTGATTACAGCTACGGAGGAGCGCTGGATCTGGATAACGACCGGCTCTCATTAGACGATGCGCGCGATCACAGCGTCACCAGAAATCGCCAATACGTTTCCGGCAAATTGAGCGGCACTGCGCCGCACACAAAGACGCGCTGGATTGCCTCTTACGGATGGACTAGCGGCCGCGCCCTGACTCCGGTGGATATGTTTAATTCGTCGGCGGGACAATGCGACCCATTCCTCGATGTCTTCTTGCGCCAGCCGATCCCAGGAACCAGGTCTCTGCCGGGTCATATGGACATGCTGCTCGAAGTTCGCAATCTCCTGGCGCAGGGGTATGTTCCTCTTGTTGGCCAAGATGGGCGCACGGTTTATCTGGTGCAGTCCGCGCGGGCTGTGAGGGGCGGAGTGGCGTTTAGTTTTTAATTTTCAGGCGTTCCTTCCTAATTGCTCCGGCGAACTACTCCGAATTCTCATTTGTCTTTGTAGTCCGACCCTGAGAACCAGGCTTCGCAATTATTTCGTAAATCAGAGCAAAAACGTTTGAGTACAAGAGTTGCGGCATGAAGCCGCATGCTTTGAACCTGCCTGCCGAGTTTTGTTGCTGGAAGGCGTACACTCGCTTGCGCTACAATCCTCGCCGTCATCCACACTGATTCATTCGAAGGGGGCTTTTATGAAGTTGCGGGCAAATCTTGTTCTCTTTCTGCTGCTGAGTTCCACAGCGCTGCTGGCACAGACCTTTCGCGGGACCATTCTGGGGACGGTTACCGATCCTCAGGGAGCGGTCGTCGCCGGCGCGAAAGTCACGGTTCACAACATCAACACCGGTCTTGAGCGCACCACGCAAACCAGCGCCGACGGCAGCTATTCCGTTCCTGAGTTGCCGATTGGCGCTTACACCGTAATGGCAACACAGAGCGGATTTCAGACAGCGGTGATCAGCAATGTGGCGGTGGATGTGGCTGCGGAGAAAAGGGTGGACTTCGTGTTCAGGGCGGGACAGGTTTCGGAAAGAGTGGAGGTCTCCGGGGAGGCACTGCCGCAGGTGGAGACGACAACGGACAGTCTGGGCACCACTTTTACCGCGGAGCAGGCGAAAGATCTGCCGCTGAATGGCCGAGACTTTCAGAAGATGATCTTCCTGACGCCGGGAGTGTCCGGATCGCCTGATGAGATTACCGACTCGCCCGGTTCATATGGAATCTTTTCCATGAACGGGGCGCGTGGGCGCTCCAACAATTTCCTGCTCGATGGCACGGACATGAACGACGGCTACCGCAACGATCCGGCGATCAACGAAGCCGGCGTGTTCGGTACGCCGGCCACGATCCTTCCGGTGGACGCGATTTCCGAGCTGAACATCATTTCAAATTTCATGCCTGAATACGGGCGGAACGCCGGAGCCACAGTCAATATCGTGACAAAGAGCGGAACCAATGCACTGCATGGGACCTTGCTCGAGTATTTTCGCAATGATGCTCTGGATGCGAGGAACTACTTCAATAGCGAGGGTGCCCGCGCCCCCTTTCACAACAACCAGTTCGGCGGCTCGCTCGGTGGGCCCATTGTGAAGGACAAGACATTTTTCTATCTCGATTACGAAGGTCAGCGCGAGCGTGTCGGAGTAGTGACTTTGGCGTGCGTGCCCGAGGGCTCGGGACCAGGCGGATCACTTAGTCCGAGTGATGCAAGCGATGCCGTCATAGCGGCCTTGATCGCTCAGCACAACCCCTGGCCGGCACCGAATAGGCCTGGTTTCCACTCTAACGATACAGGGTGCCCCAGTGGCCCGAATGCTTCCTTGATAAGTCCGTCATATAACAACCTGACCAGCGCTATTGCAAAGATTGACCATAATTTCAATGCGAACAACCTTCTAAGCGGACGGTACTTTATTGGGGACAGCTCACAGTCATTCCCGCTGTCTCTCACCGCCTCGGGTGGCCAGCTTCCGGGGTTCAATACAGTGACTCCCACCCGTGTGCAGCTAGTGGCACTCTCCTACGTGCATGCCTTTGGCCCGACGCAGGTGAACGAAGTGCGTTACGGCTGGAACCGCTTCGCAGAAGGGTTTTTTCCGCAGGACGCGGCTTTCGATCCCAGCAGCATCGGACTTTGTAACACTTCGGATCCTGCTTCGTGCCATTCTTCGGGGCTGCCGATTATTCTGGTCTCAGTGACGCCCAGCGGCAGCAGTAGCTTCTTTGCTCAACCTGGCGCCACTTCGGGCGATCCAAGGCGCCGCGTGGATACGAATGTTCACTTTGTGGACAATTTGTCGTGGAAGCTCAACAAGCACGACCTGAAGTTCGGTGTTGAGTTTCGGCGTACCAGCATTCAGCAACACTTTGACAAGTACTCCCGCGGACGGCTGAGGTTCTCGGATTTAAGTAGTTTTCTCTCTGGCTCTCTACACGACGCGTTCCAGTACAGCGGCAATACCTTGCGTCATACATCCGAAAATAACTATGGACTTTATCTGCAGGACACGTTCCGCTTGACGCCACGCCTCACGGTGAATTATGGCTTGCGATGGGACTACTTCGGCGTGGTCGCTGAGAAGAATAATCTCTTCAGCAGCGCCACTAACCTTGATCCCGTCGCTCAAACATTCACCCTGACGCGTGTGGGGCAGCCTGGGCTCAGCAGATTGTACGAGCCCGACTACAGGAACTTTGCGCCTCGTGCGAGTATCGCATGGGATGTAACAGGACGAAGCAAGACCGTAGTGCGTGCAGGATGGGGCCTGTTCTATGACGCGTTCTCACAAGACTTCTTCCTTGGACACTTGCCTTATCCGCCGTTCTTCGATCCCGGCCCAGCGTACAACCCAGTCGGCCCCGCACCGGTTCTCGTATCCGTAAATACGACGGGCAGCGTAAGCTCAGGGCCCGTGTATGATGACCCGAACGATTGCCAGGCGAAAGAATGTGACGCATTTACCTTTGATCGCCACATCCGTACACCGTACATGGAAAATTACAATTTGAATGTTCAGCAGCAGATCGGCAATAAGACGGTCTTGCAGATTGGATACGTGGGATCGCAGGGACATCGGCTATTCAGGTTTCGAGATCTTAACCAGCCTAATCAGGCAACAATCACCGCTTCGGATATAGCCGTTGCGCAGGGACTAGGTTGCTATCCTGCAGGAGGGCCGAACTGTTTGGAGAATAACAGTTACGGTGTACCCCGCACTTACGGCGGCGTCTTCGGCGACAACAACCCATTTGCGGCTTTTTACCTCATGCAGGAGGAGTCCACCGCCAGGTCGAATTACAACGCGCTGCAGACAAGCCTACGCATCACAAATTGGCACGGAGTGGGTTCGATTGTGAACTACACTTGGTCGAAGTCGCTCGATACCGCCAGCGATGGCGAAGACTTTGTGAATAATGCAGCTCAGCCGACTGACAGTACACGTCCAAACCTGGAGTACGGTCCATCGAATTTCAACGTGCCACACCGTTTCTCGTGGATATTCAGCTATGAGTTGCCCGGATTGGGCTCTGGCCGGCTACGAAACGGATGGGGGTTCAACAGTTCTGTCATTCTGCAAAGCGGCCAACCGTTCCAGCTCAACTACAATTTTGAGGATGACCTTAGTGGAAGCGGCGAAGGCAATGACCGGCCGGATGTCGTGGGCCCTGTTGTCTATCACAAGCATAATCCAGCCAACTTCCTTGACTTGACTTCGTTTGCGATTCCATGCACAGTGACCAGCTTCGCTCAGGCAAATGGTCCAACCGGCACAGCCGATGATTGTGTTCCGGGTACCCGTCATTTCGGTAACCTGCGACGTAATTCTCTGTCGGGACCGACATACAAGCAGTGGGACTTCGCGATTTTCAAGAACACGGCTATCACGGAGCGCCTGAATATGCAGCTGCGTGCAGAGTTCTTCAACATTCTTAACCATCCGAATTTTGCAAACCCGATCCTGCCGTCCTTTGTCGCCGATCCTGGATCGAACTTAAGCTCCACTTGCGGGTGCGGTTTCAATATTGCCGGAAATCGCGAGGTGGGGAATGGCGGCTACCAGATCGCAGCAACGGGCGACGTGGGGATTGGCAATCCTTTTCTCGGCGGCGGCGGGCCGCGGGGGATTCAGTTGGCGGCGAAGTTTACGTTCTAGTGATCAAGCGCTTCGCGATCAGCAGTACACTTCTTGGAGATGTCATTCCGAAGACCTCTTAGGTCTGAGGAACCTGCTTCCTCCGGGGGCAACGTCGGGAAGCGACAAGCAGGTTCCCCGCCGCGAAAGCGGTTCGGAATGACAATTTGTTTTCTAGGGTAGTCTTCCTAACGTCTGAGAGCCGATGGCTCCGAACTGAAGGCTGACGGCTATTTCTCCGCTCTGCCCAGACATCCTGCTCGAAACGAACGGTCGTCCAGGCGGTGAAGTCTTTTCGCCATTGACGGTCTGAGCAGCGGGAAGTGGCGGATGGTGAACAGATATTCAGCGATGAACCAGAGATGCTGATCGGTGATCATCCAGTTCAGGCGGTCGAAGCGGGCGAGGTTGACTGGATTTGAGAAAGTCCTTAGCGTGCGCTCACGGCGAAGGTTGAAATAAACCTCGAAGTAACTTATCGCCAGCTCGCGTAGTGTGCGATATACAGGCTCGCGGTAACGGCATCCTGTGTAATTGGATTTCGCGATTGCGCCCCAGTGACCATGGTGTTTGTAAACCGCGATCACGTGATCGGTGTCGTGCTCTGCTTCTAAATCAACGACCAGGGGCTGATATCCATTTACACGTAGTGCTGCCGCGGCGAACGTCGCACCTTCAAAGCAATGTGAGGTGTTTTCGCGCAGAACGCGGCGCGGCGACCAGGCGGTGTCCGCGAGGTGATAAGGCTGACTATCTAGGAATTTCTGGATGCCGTGAGGATCTTTGAGGCTGCGCAGTTTGCGGAGTTCCGCCAGCGTGAAGCCGGTAAGCCAGTTGTTCATTGGAGTTGAGTTTAATGGAGGGCAAGATCAAAAACGTTAACCACAGAGGCCACAGAGAGGCACAGGGGAAACACAGAGAAACCTACAGAAACAGTTCTCTCAGCTCCTGAGGGCTTTCTACCACAACATCGGGAGGGGCTTCGCACAGAGTGTGTGGCGCGAAGCCATAGGTAACGCCGCAGGTGGCGATTCCGGCGTTGCGGCCGGTTAAGACGTCGACGGAAGAATCGCCGACGATCATGGCGTGTCCCTGGTCCGTCTCAGCTTCCTTCAGAAGAGTTACAACACCCAGCGGGTCGGGCTTCTTGGTCTCGAAGCTGTTGCCTCCGTAGACTCGCAGGAAAAAATCTCCTATGCCCAAAGCCTCTACGATCGCGCGCGACGGATGCACTGGTTTATTCGAGAGGACAGCCATCTTCCGATGAATCCCATTGGATCGAATTTGCTTTAGGGCCTCCGGAATTCCGTCGTAAACGCGGGTGTGATCGAGCTTGTGCTCGCGATAGTAGGCGAGAAAAAATTCCAGAGCATCTTTGAAAAACCGTTCATCGTCGGGATCGCCAAGCGCGCGGCGGACGAGCATGGGCGCGCCATCTCCAACGTAAGAAGCCACGATTTCGCCAGGCAGTTCGGGGCGATTGAAGTGACGCAGCATGGCGTTCACCGAATTGATCAGGTCGAGGCGGGAATCGATCAGGGTTCCATCAAGGTCGAAGATGACTAGGTTGATCGAGCGGGGATCGAAAGGGCGGTTGAAACGAGGCATGAGTGAAGGATAGCAAAATCGGCCTGAGGCTTCGGGCGCTAGGCTTCAGGCCCTAGACCTCAGGCTCCAAATTTCCGTCTGACGTTTCGGCAATGCAAGCGAAAGCAGGTTCCTCACGGCTGAAGCCGTTCGGAATGACAGGAGTTTTGAGATGGGGTTTAGAGAATGTACTGACGGCTGATGCCTGAGGGCCGAAAGCTGATTTACAATACCCTTCGGCATCAGGAAAATTGCTTCCGCCAGCTCTGACGCGACATGCCGAACAGATCTCAGGGAAAATCGGGCGCGGTTGCTGAGGCGAATAAGGCAGGGAAGACTTACGAAGGCCTGTCGCGGCAGCAACTCATCGAAGCTTACCGGCTGATGTACACCTCGCGGCGGCTCGATGACCGCGAGATCATGCTGAAGCGCCAGCAGAAGATCTTCTTTCAGATTTCTGGTGCTGGGCATGAGGCTGTCACTGTGGCGGCGGCCTTGGCGATGAAGCCCGGGTACGACTGGTTCTTTCCTTACTACCGCGATCGAGTGCTTTGCCTGGCGTTGGGCGCGACCCCTTACGAGATGCTGCTGCAAGGCGTTGGCGCGGCGGAGGACCCGAGTTCCGGCGGGCGTCAGATGCCTTCGCACTGGGGCTACAAGCGGTTGAATGTGGTCACGCAGTCGTCTTGCACCGGCACGCAGATTCTTCATGCGGTAGGTTGCGCGGAAGCCAGCCGATACTCGATGCTGCATCCGAATGTTGGCCAGAAGGCGACCGGAGATTATCGCGAATTCAAAGATGTGGAGTTCCACGGTGACGAAGTGACCTATGTTTCGCTGGGAGACGGCACGACCAGCGAGGGCGAATTCTGGGAAGCGATGAATTCAGCCTCGAACCTGCGGCTCCCGATCGTGTTCCTGGTCGAAGACAACGGCTACGCGATTTCCGTGCCCGTCGAAGTGCAGACCGCCGGGGGGAATATTTCTCGCCTCGTTTCGGGATTCCCTAATTTTCATTTTGAAGAGATCGATGGCACTGATCCCGTAGTCAGCTATGGAGCATTATCGCGGGCGGTGGCCCACTGCCGTGCAGGAGTGGGGCCGTCGTTCGTTCACGCTCACGTAATCCGGCCATATTCGCATTCGCTCTCTGATGATGAAAAGCTCTATCGTCCGGATATCGAGAGGCAACGCGATGCTGCACGCGATCCGATCTCGCGCATGCAGCTGTTTCTGATCCGCGAAGGCATTCTTGACGAGAAGGGAATCAACCGACTGGAGAAGGAAGTTGACGACGGCTTGCAGGCCGCTGTCGACCAGGTGCTGGCAGCGCCGGTTGCGGTGCCTGAATCGATCCAGCAATACCTTTATTCGCCGGATCTGGACCCGACTTCGCCGGCTTTCGATACGCAAGTTGCGGTGGTCGAACAGCCAGCGCCCGAGAAAAAGCATGCGCCGAAGACCATGGCGGACTTGATCAACGCCACGCTTCGCGATGAGATGAAACGCGATGAGCGCATCGTAATGTTTGGCGAGGACGTGGCCGATTGCAGCCGCGAAGAATACTTGCGGCAAAAGATGGTGAAAGGCAAGGGCGGAGTTTTCAAGCTCACGGCCGGATTACAATGCGATTTTGGTTCCGACCGCGTCTTCAATTCTCCCATTGCCGAGGCGAGCATTGTCGGCCGTGCTGTGGGCCTGGCGGTGCGCGGCCTGAAACCTGTAGTTGAGATCCAGTTCTTCGACTACATTTGGCCGGCCATGATGCAATTGCGTAATGAACTTCCGGTGATCCGGTGGCGATCGAATGGTGCATTCTCTGCGCCATGCGTGGTAAGAGTGGCGATTGGTGGATATCTGACGGGCGGCGCGATTTATCACTCGCAGTGTGGCGAGAGCATCTTCACCCACACGCCAGGGATGCGTATCATTTTCCCGTCTAACGCGCTCGATGCGGCCGGGCTGCTACGGACTGCAATTCGCTGCGACGATCCTGTGATGTTTCTCGAGCACAAGCGGCTTTATCGCGAGACTTTCGGACGCGCGGCATATCCCGGACCGGATTACATGATTCCGTTCGGCAAAGCCAAACTGGTGCATCCTGGTTCTGATCTGACCGTGATTACGTATGGAGCGGTCGTGCCTCGCGCGTTGCAGGCCGTCCAAAGGCTGGATCGCGAACAGGGAATCAAGATTGAGCTGATCGATCTGCGGTCGCTGAATCCCTACGACTGGGAGACCATTGCAGCTTCCGTTGAGAAGACGAATCGAGTGATCGTGGCATACGAAGATACTTTGAGTTGGGGCTATGGCGCCGAGATTGCGGCTCGAATCGCTGACGAACTCTTCGAGCACCTGGACGCGCCAGTGAAGCGGGTTGCCGCCAAAGATACATTTATCGCCTACCAGCCGGTGCTGGAGAGCGCGATTCTGCCACAAGTGCAGGATTTGTATTTGGCGATGAAGGAATTGGCGGAATACTAAGCTGCAGGCACGGCGTTTGACAGCCCGGCACGGCAGTGCCGGGAGGTTGTAGATACGCGCGTGAGTCCCGGATGGGACGCCACGTCTTCACTATTTGCCCCTCACATCGTGCCGTCGTGCGGGACTTGTTCCGATCCTCATGCTCTCCCGGCACTGCGGTGCCGGGCTATCATATGCCGTGCCTGCGGTACTGGACGACTCTCCTACAAGTCAGCGGTCCCTGAGAGGTTCGAGGATATCTTCCCTGACCGGCTTGCCCAATTCGTTCCGAGTTACCAAAGGACGCACCTTCCGGAATACTCGCTTTTTCTCTCTGCTTTGCCATACTGTGCTGGGAACGATTTAGCGCGTTTGCGGAGGGGCAATGAAAAAACTATTCGGGATCGGGTTTCTGCTGGCCATGTTCGCTTTGCCGGCACTTGGCCAATGGCAGCAGTGGCGGCTTTCAGGCGAAGATCAGCACCGCTTTGACAGCTATTATTCGCGTTGGCAAGACTACCGGCGCGCCAACGATCGCGATCAGACCATTAGCATGGAAAAGCGCATGCAAGACGTGTATGCGCACTACAACATTCCTGCCGAAACGCCTTACTGGCGCGTGGCCTCGAATGGGCGCGCAGGACGCGATCAGTGGCGCGGACGGCTATCTGCAAGGGACCAGGAGCGCTTTGACAGCTACTACTCGCGCTGGCAGGAGTACCGAAACCGAAATGACCGCGAGCAAATCGCCAGCATGGAAAAGCGTATGCAGGATGTGTACGCGCACTATCGAATTCCGGGCGGCACGCCGTATTTCTGGGTGGCTTCGAACGCCCGCGACGAGGATTGGGACCAGTGGGAACGTGGGCGATGGCGCGGTCGGCTATCCGCCGAGGATCAAGGCCGATTTGATAGCTATTACACCCGTTGGATTGAGTACCGGCGCGACAACCGTCGATCCGACATGGACGGCATGGAACGGCGTATGCGCGACGTAATGGATCGTTACGAGATCCCGCCGCGTGTCCGTTATGAGGAGATTGCGTCAAACGACGGGGCGTACCAGAGATAAGCCGAACCGTGCGGGCTGAAAGCCGGACTTTCACTTTCAGCCCAGCACTCAAGCCTTGGGCATTGATCCGTATGCCCAGTAGCGTACCTTCAGCCCCCTTACAGCAAATCCTCCATTTCCAGTTCGGGTTTCACCTGATTTCCCTCTCAGGCCACGGATCTCGGCCAACCTCCAACTGAATTTCCCAGTCGTACCTCCGACGAACGACGATTTGCAAATCTCTCGCTTGCCGGAGGATTTATGAAAAAACTTTTGGGAGTTCTGGCTATGCTGGTTTCGATCGGTATTCCAGCACTGGCGCAGGTACAGAGGATGTCACCGGACGATCAAGACAGATTCAACAGCTATTACAGCCGCTGGGTGCAAGACAAGCAGATCAACAATCGTGATGACATGATCAGCATGGAACAGCGCATGCAAGATCTCATGTCGAAATATGGAATCGCTTCCAATACGCCATACGACGAGATCGCGTCACAAGCCGGCTATCCGGCCCCTGACCGTGGGTATGACCGGGACCATGATCGCGACTATGACCGTGATCGCGGGTACGCTGGTTCGTGGCAAGGGAGGATGTCGCCCGACGATCAGCACAAGTTCAATGAGGAACACCGGAAGTGGCAAGAGTCGATGTCAAAGAACGACCGCGACGATGTAGAGAAACATGCGCGCAAGATGGAAGACATCATGATCCGGTACAACATTCCGGCGAATGCGCCATTCGGCGCAATTGCCACGTCGAATGGGTACTCGCGGCACTATGATGTCCGCGAATTCCAGGCTCGGCTTTCACCCGAAGACCAGCAGAAGTTCAACAAAGAGTACGAACACTGGCTGAATGATCGCCGCAAGGGCGACCGCGATGACATCGCGAAGCACGAAGGCAAAATGCAGGAAATCATGGCGCGGTACAACATCCCGCGCGATGTGCCTTATGACGTGATCGCCTCCGGGGGACGTGGTTACTGAGAACGCGCTGTCAGTTCTGTGCCCTCTGGGCAATCTTCAACCACAGAGGGCACAGAGGTACACGGGGAAATTCAAAACTATTAGGGTGGATTTGTCGCATTTTCGCAGAATCTTCAATGCGAACAACAGCGGAGGCGCAGAGTTAAGCTGGATTTTGGTGCCTGGCTTTGCGGAGTGGCCGGTGGCCAGTGCTCAGTGTTTGGCTTTATGTAGCCGAACAAGACGCCCGGAAAGAGCTAAGCAGGATTAATTCAGGGAGTGATCTTGCGGAAAGGCGGACCCTTTCTTCTGATCTGTGATAGCCAAGACTTGACCTTTCACACCGTGCTGTCGGACTGGGTCGCTACCGTCAGACAAGACCCTTGGCAGAGGGTTTTGAGCGTAATCGCCTTCTATGAGAAGGTCATAAAAGTCAAGGCCGACGTGGCGGCCTTCCTTAATTAATTGCTTTCCATCTGCATAACCCTCCGGTGGTG
>WNGK01004336.1_pt1 | contig 19692 bp, 21 predicted proteins | sample 5400601 | NCBI WGS metagenome assembly WNGK01 (sample SAMN13153376, study PRJNA577476) | soil metagenome | isolation source: 60 cm soil or saprolite under Garry oak tree replicate 1 | place: USA:California | collected 2016-06-15
CGAATGAATAAAATGTTGAAGGATGGTTGAGATAGTAGGACTCCGGTTAAGACTTCTTGGCATGCCTCACTACAATAGACGTCTCGTGTCTTGACAGAGGGAAAGCGATCATGCCATACTCTGTCAAGAACATGGAAAGTATCCGGGGGAAGTACCGTATTTATCCTACGGATCTGGAAGACTTCAAGCGGCGACGGAGCACTAGGAGACAACCAGGTGACAAGGACTAGTTTTTATTCTCACTAGTTGCTATACTCTTCTGTAAAGAGAAGCTACGACTTTGTGTACGAAGGAGCCGTGATTGCATGCAGTCCTCCGACCAGCAACCAGTAGAAGAGCCGCGGAAACGGGAGAGCGAAGAGGAGCAGGCGGCCTTCCAGCCCCTCTACGAATTCCCTCCCGAGGGACCTCTGACCAACGTAATGCCACTACCTGCGCCAATCACGCAGGTACTGCCGCTGGAAGAGCTGGCAGGCGCAGCGCTTGATGAGGAAGCTATCCGCAAAGGTCTCGTCTATCCACCGCCGCCGGCTTACTATCAAAATATGTCAAATACGCCTATCCCCCCTGTGCCACCGGCATTACCGCTGCAAATCCCGGGGATGCAAGCAGCGCAGCGGGGCAGCGCGCCGACTTACCCGCCTCCCTGGGCATCCTCCGCGCCGCCCGTTAAAAAATCGAAGAGGTGGGTCTGGGTACTGGTCACGATCATCAGTGTGTTCGTGCTCGCAGGTTGTGGATTATGTAGCTGGGGATTTTACAACATTTTCAGTTCGACCTTCCAGCAGGTAACGGGCGCTCTCAATGTCGTGGACGATTTCTATACAAATCTCGAGTCGCAACAGTACACGGCCGCCTACAGTGACCTGGCCCCCCAGGGACAAATCAGCGGCCTGACAGAAGCAGTATTTATTGGACAGGCAAGCAAACTTGATGAACAAGACGGCTCTGTTGTCTCTTTTACGCCAGGACAACCCACATTTAGAACGGACCCGAACACAGGCCCGGACCTGTCTCATTTTACGATCACAGTGGATGTTAAACGAACGCACAGTAGCTATACTGTGCTGCTTAGCCTCGCCAACATACAAGGGACCTGGAAGATCACAGAGTACGACCGCTTATAATTGGAGCGTTCTGCTTAACTGGCCGCGATGTTACCCTGCATATTAGCCATGGAAATCTCGCGACCGACGCAGGAGCGCAGGTCTTCACGATAAAACCGCCAGGTGCTGCCAACCTTGTGACCGGTTAGTTGACCAGACCACATCAGGCGGTAGGTTAGTTGACCAGACCACATCAGGCGGTAAAGAGTTGAGCGGCTTACCCGTAAATAGCTCATAGCCTCTTTGAACGTTAAGAGGACGTCATCCTGGATCATTTGTAAAACCATGTTTTTGCTCCTCAAGGTGATGGGTATATACAGTCAACGATGACCGTCTAAAATGTATCCGACGATACGAATATGTGTCTCATTGCATGTTATAGTAACCAATGGTGACACACTTTTGCATTGAGGATTAGTTGTGATCTGGTTAATTTTCCCATTACAATGGTTTGCAATTCATCACCTGTAATCTATAGAAGCCACTTTTTACGTATTACTACCGTCGCTATGCTCTTACCACTTACTGGCCAGCAGCGCATTTAATGCAAGAATATCGCATGATACCGGAAAAATGGTCAAACCCGTTATCTCTCTCAGAGCGTGTACAGCGTTATTATTGCCGGGGTCAGCCATAGCGACGGTCAGGTATTGGTGATCGCGCCCCACGGGGACGCAGCGCCATTCCAGGGCGATATGATAGGGGATAAGCTGTTTCAAACGGGAGGAAAGTTGTGCCGGCAACTGCATGAATGGGATATTATCCTCTGAGCGGGTGGGTTTTGGAGCTTTTTGCCTGGCGGGAGGTTGTGGAATACTGGTCGGCTCTCCGATCTCCTTCATCGTAGACATCACCCCCCACAATTGCGCGGTTAAAGCGGGACGCAGCGTAAATCTGTGGGCGGTGATACCCACGTGGTACAACAGATGCTCCAGCGATGGACCGGATTCTGGATAAGAGCCAGTGCCCAGGACGATATCTGTTTCGCGTTTTAATGGGGGAACGACAGTCTCTGCCTGCAACAGGCCAATGCTATGAGAGACACGCTCTAATATCACACCGATTCCTTGCTTATCAACTTCAGGAAAGATGATAGCAGCCCCCGTTCCTTCATGCGCCAGGAATGCATCGCTCTCTCTGATGGCACGGCGCACGTTTACCAGAACTTGATCCAGGAAACTGGTAGCTGCATGGTAGCGCTGCCGTTTGTAGAGTAACCCTGACTGCGGATTGATAGTGATATGCTCTAACTGCGAGATATGAAGCAGCAGTAGACTCAGCGGCGTTGAGCGCGGGAAGAAGCTTTCCAGTTGCTCGCGTAGAAGGATATTCAATGCTGGCGAGACGGGTGTGACGCGGTGATATTCTTCACCATTTTCTTGCTGGTCTTGCGAGGGCACAACTTGAATTGAAGAGATCGGCAAACAATTACAGCGTTCTGTCGCTGGAGAGCCTGATTGTATATATAAATGGTCCGCGCCATCTCTTCTTCTGTGATTCATAATGCTGTCAATTTCTTTGGATACTATTGTTCCACATAGCGGGAAGTATACATAATTATACGGCAGCGCGGTAGCAAAAAGATGAAGAGTATGTTGCAGTATGGTTAAGAAGAGTTGATAGCGGTTAAGGTGAAAAGGGTCTGGGAGAGAAAGCCAGCGGTTTTCTCTCCCAGACCCTTTTTCTTTTTAGGGTTCTATCGTGATGGGCGCGGTAAAAGTATAGCCTACACCTGGGACGGTCATAATATATTGTGGAGTGTTGGGATCAGGTTCGACCTTCTGGCGCAGGTGACGAATATGCGTCTTCACCAGTCCAGAGTCTCCAGCTTCGTCATAACCCCAGACACGCTCAATAATCATATCAGTAGTAAGTACCTGCCCGGTATGCGTAATCAGCAGGTGAAGCAGGCGGCTTTCGGTAGGAGTCAGCCGGACCTTTGTGCCGTCTCTTGTCACTTCATGGCGCATAGCATCCAGAGTAACGGGTCCGACAGTAACGGAAGAGGAATTCGACGTTCCTCGTGAAACAGTTGAACGGCGCATCACGGCTTTGATACGAGCGAGAAGCTGTCTTGGACTAAACGGCTTGCGCAGATAATCGTCAGCGCCCATCTCTAACCCGCGTATCTCATCGTCTTCACGGTCATGCGCGGTAAGAATTAAGACCATTGAATTGGTTTCGCTGCGCATCTGGCGACATACTTCGAAACCATCCAGCTTGGGCATCTGCACGTCAAGAATGACGAGATCAGGCAATGTCTCGCGCCAACGCTTGATGGCCTGCTCCCCGTCAAAAGCGCGAACCACGTCATATCCGTGCCCTTTTAACCAATAGCTAAGCATATCTACCATATCGCGGTCATCATCTGCCACCATGATTTTCAACTCAAGTTCCTCCTGTAGGTCTGCATTACAATAGAATTATAGACCTGAGCAGGCGTGTTTCCCCACTTGTTGATTGCACTGCTCTCATTGCTAGTAACGCGAGGTGCAGCAGCCAGTAACACCATGGTACAATTTGGGCTATGGATAAGCATCAAAGATATTTTTTGACGCATATTGCCTGAAAAGGCAATAATGTGTGAGATGCCCATCCGGCAATCACATACCAGGGGAGGAAATGTTAGTATGACACGAGAAGAACTGCTGGCGGCGGCTCGCGAAGTTGCGCCGCGGGCGCATTGTCCCTACTCACATTTTAGAGTGGGCGCCGCAGTTGTGGCAGGGGGAAAGCTCTACACGGGGGTCAATATCGAGATTTCGAGTTACGGTCTGACGTTGTGCGCGGAACGTTCGGCGTTAGCCACGGCCATCTCTGCCGGAGCTGGCCCGATTACCCAGGTTGCTGTTGCCTGCATCGATGCGCCCGCCGGCGCGCCCATTAACCAGCGTACCCCCTGCGGGGCCTGCCGCCAATGGCTCTCGGATCTCGCTCCCAACGCCACTATTTATATCGATGGGGTCTCACAGGACTTCTCTATCTCAGATTTATTGCCGTATGCCTTTGGGCTGTAAGAGGTTCACCGTTGTGTATGTGAGAAACTCTTCTGCTGTTCTCTTGTAGGTCTGGTAGTTCCAACATCTTTGGTCGATATGTAGTGTGATTCTATCCCACGCACGCACAGAAGTACTTTCAGTCGGCAGGGGTGCAAGGAGTCAGGCATGACAGCGCGATACACTATTGGCATCGAGGAAGAATTTCAATTAGTAGACCGAAATACGGGCCAACTCAGCCCGCAAGTTATGACCATTCTGAAAAAGGGAGCGTCCATTTTCGGCGAACAGATCAAGCCGGAGATGTTACAACCTACTGTAGAGCTTATATCTCATGTTTATCCAGATATTATGGTGGCGCGGTCCGAGACGCGCAGGTTGCGAGCGGAGTTAGCTAGCCTTTTAGCTCAGGAAGATTTGGCGTTGATAAGCGCTGGAACTCATCCTGGAGGCATCTGGATGGACCAACCGGTAACGCCTAATCCGCGTTATCATGAATTGCTCGAAGAATTGCAGGATGTCGGGCGCGCCATCTTGATCTTTGGCCTGCATGTTCATGTTGCCGTTGAGAGCAATGAGATTGCGCTCGCGTCTGGAAGAGCTTACCGCGCAGCGGCCTGCCTGATAGTTTCCCGTCCTGGAGTGATTTCGAGCATTATGTACAGACGCTCATCAATACGGGCTGCATTGATAACGGCAAAAAAATCTGGTGGGATATCCGTCCCCATCCTTTTTTTGGCACTGTCGAGTTCCGTATCTTCGACATGCCCCTCACGCTCAATGATGTTATTGGTATTGCAGCCGTCTGCCAATCGCTGGTGGCAAAGGTTTCCTGGCTGAATAAACATGGCGTCGAGATGGATGTCGTGCCGCGCTTTTTCCTCGAGGAGAATAAGTGGCGGGTCACGCGCTATGGCCTTGATGCGCAGATCGTTGACTTTGGGCAGGGACGCACGCTGAGTATGCGCGATTCTATGCACGAGTTGCTCAATCTGGTGGACGATGTTGCAGATGATCTCGGCACGCGTTCCGACCTGAACTATATTCGCGCGTTGGTGGATGATCCGCGCGGCACCGGCGCCGATCGTCAGATCGCTCTCTATAAACAAACCGGCAGCATTCACGCTGTCTACCAGTATTTGCTAGAACAGACAATGGAGGGTGTTGCGTTGGATTCGGGGGAGCAGACGTTGGCGGGTTGAGGTGAGGAGTGGCTGGTGATGGCGCGGCAAGAGGACAGCCCTGTCATGCTGAGCCGCAGCGAAGTATCTCTGTGCGCAGGGCGAGAGACCCTTCGCTGCGGCTCAGGGTGACATGGAGGAGGGGAATGGGGTGACAGTGGCGGGAAGCGGCATGGGTGACACTGGCATCTCAGGTTGTATTCGTACGGAATATGCGCTCTCGACATGTCCACCGGGTTCGGGTATAATGTGAGCGATGAGCGCCACGTCCCACGCTTTGGGGACAGGGACCAGGTCAAGTATGAGAGAAAGGCAGCACAACACCGTGTCTACCCCGGCTAACCCTGGTCGAGAGCATCCCAGCACATATTGGGTGCAGGACCGCTCCAATGAAGAAGAACTCACCCGCTTGCAACTCCAGGATCAGATGCTCACAGCCGATATGGGCGGAGTGCTGTCAGAGCAACCGGACCCGGCGATCTTTCGAAGAGTGCTGGATGTGGGCTGCGGAACTGGAGGCTGGCTCATAGAGGCAGCGAAAACCTATCCGAGCATGACGCCGCTGGTGGGGGTGGATGTAAGCGGCAAGATGGTCGAGTATGCGCGCGCGCAGGCAGAAGCTCAGCAGCTCAGTGGTAGAGTGCAGTTTCGCGCGATGGACGCGTTGCTTATGCTCGAATTTCCCGCTGATACCTTCGACCTGGTCAATCAACGCTTCTCAGCGAGTTACCTGCGGGCCTGGGATTGGCCCAAACTCCTGCAGGAGTACCAGCGCATAAGCAGGCCAGGCGGGGTGATCCGGGTCACGGAATTCGATACCATATCTGAGAGTAGCAGTCCAGCCCACAAGCGCCTTTTAAATCTAATGCTCGAGGCGCTCTACAGGGCGGGGCATTTCTTTACCCCAAACTATGACGGAGTGACAAGCCAGCTCGTTCGCCTGTTGCGCCAGTCTGGGCTCCAGAACGTGCAGATGCGCGCTCACGCCCTGCAATATCGAGCTGGCACCGTTGAAGGAGAACTCTTTTGTGAGGATACGAGGCATCTATTCCGGACGGTAGAGCCTTTTCTCCGCAAGTGGACGCGTGTGCCTGAAGACTACAGCAACATCTACCAACAGATGCTCAACGAGATGCAACAGCCGGACTTTGTGGCAACATTTCCCCTGCTCACCGCCTGGGGGAGAATGCCAGGACCCCCGATTTGACGCAATTTGGGCAGCGAATAGCTCTATGCTCCCTTGCTCCCTTGCCTCCTTGTATCTATGAAGTTCTCTTTTTTCCTGGTTAGTTGACGACCTGTAGGAGCTGCGCGGTGATATGATCGGTAACCAGTATATTCACGAGACCAGCCCTGAGCACTGCTCGAATAGCTGGAACGTAGGAGGGGCTTCCACCAACTACAAGAATCACTTTAGCATTGCTTTGCTTGATCTTGTCTTTTAATCGAGGTATCTCCAACCCCGTGAGAGCGTATGGAAACGGCTCAACCAACTCGTTAATACACCTTCCAGCTGCATCAAATACCCAATGGTTGATGTCTGCGACTACCCGGTACGCTTCTATCACTTCTAATTGCTCCTGTGAAAGGATTCCTCGCGTGAGCAGGTCCTGGTTGGTTCCTGGAGTCCAGAGGCTCGTCACAATTACGTTTGCGCGCGTTATCATCTCATAAGCCTCATTGATGATGGGAAGTTGACGTACCCGCTGCACTTCATCACTACTGGCGAGAAACGCCGGACACGGAAACCACAGGTGATTGGCTCCATATGCCTCGGCCAGATCATACGCGATCAAATTTGCGTCTCCAGAGGTGGTGCGGGATTCAACAAATCCGATAGTCGCGACTACCTGCATATGAGGGAGGACCCTGGTTGGATTCAAATACCGCACGATATTGCGCATAAACCTTCCTCCCCCGGAAACAGCCAGGATATCCGCATCGGTCAGCATTTGATCAAGATAGTCGGCGGCCGCGCTTGCAATCTCCGTTGCTACATCATCGAGGTGCTCATTGGAAGCAATCATGTTCATGTTGCGACCCGACACCATAATTAAATCTTCCAGGCCAAGCTGCACGCGCACATCTCGAGAGAGATTGCGGAGATATCCAGTACGTAAATCAGGGACAATAGAAATACGGACAATGCCCCGGTCTTTTGCTTTCTGCAAAGCTTTGCTGACAGTTTGCCTGGAACAAAACTCCATTTCCGCGATGGTTTCTTGAGAATGGCCGTCTTCATGGTACAGGTATGCAAGCCTACGTACAAAGCGTTCATCAGTAAGGAGTTTCGCTTCGCTATTATTCCCGTGCGCGTTCTCTGGCATATGGCCTCTTCTCCTTTGAAAAATATCCCTGCTCGGGTTCAACAAGAATGACACATGAAGCAACAGGTTGAACCTGTGCATACAGAACAGATGGCTCAGGCTCACTTCTGAACATAGCATACTGTAAATCGTCCTAAAGAGCAAGGTGTAAAAAATAGAGCGGGTTATAAACACTGCGCCGGGAATTACCAATATTGCGCGGTATTCAGAATTATCGAAGATTTCTAACATCTTGTCTGAAAATAGCATTTGTTTAACAAATGCTACATTTTTGTCCATTTTGGTAAAATGTCTTGCATTTAGCATTTGTTTTAGTATACTTAGAGCAAGTTCAGTGTAAGGATTCACCGCAACGGCCAACTGTCTCTATGCCTGGAGGAATAGAGGCATCTACGGGTTCGTTCGACGGCCCAACGTTTGGAATGGACAAGGGGAAACGCATGAAAAGACGTATCGAGTTCAGCGTGGAAAAGAATCGTGTTCTCGTCCCTGTTGGCGAGCCGTGCCCCTTTGGATGCAGGTATTGCTATACCAGGGGAGGGGAGGTGGGCCTCTCGCGTGTCAATGCGGAAGATATTCTCTCCCGTTTCCAGCAGTTTGCTCGTGAGGCCTCTTTCGAGACGATCCAATTTGGCTATGACGGCGATCCGTTTGCTCGTCCCGAACGAGGCATAGCGATGTTGAAAGAGTTGGCAGCGATGGGCAAGCATATCAACTTTAGCACGAAAGCCTTGCTCGAAGGCGCGACTCTCGACGCGCTGAGTGATATCCGTCGCTATATGGAGGCGGCGGGGACCTCGTTGAGCGCGCTGGTCTCTCTCAGTTGCTGGGATTCCGCTGCGGTTGTGGAGCCTCACACACCATCCCCGTCTGAACGCGCGCTGACCATTGCGAATCTCAAACGCATCGATATTCCTGCATTCATCGCGGTGAGACCGATATTGCCACACATTTCCGATAGCGAGTATGAACGTATCGCGGTTGAAGGAATCCGCGCGGGATGCGAAGGATTTATTCTGGGACCACTCTACGTCGACGCGAGGAGGCAATTCGTGCGTTTCATTCCACCTGCTATTCTCGCGTCCGTTCCAGGCCGGACCGGCACGGTATCCTGGTCGGCCCACGCGCCAACGTGGACGCGTTACGAAGACGCAGATCGTCTGCAAAGGCTGCTTCTGATGATCGAGCAAAAGGGGGGGCGCACCTTCCTCTCGTCGGCAGATGCAGTGGCTCTGGTTCATCAAAAAGAGAAGGCGGTATGAAGGTCGAGCCATAGATATTGAGGAGTTGTTATTTCCTGTATGAAATACCGAAACGGTATGAGCAACTACACAACAACGGGGTAAAGGCTATGCAGTTGATACAGACATTGGCCTCTTTTAATAAAGAGAAGGAGAAGAGCGGGGACCATCCCGTGGTTCTGGTGATCGACGACCAGCTAACCATGCTCGACATGCTTTCCTGGATGCTTTACCTTCAGGGATATCAACCGGCTTGTGCCGCAAATGGGCAGGAGGCACTAGAGTGGTTGGAGAACGCTCTGCATACAGAACAGTACCCCGTGGCTATCCTGCTTGATCTGTACATGCCTGTGATGAATGGGGCCAGCTTTTTAGAGTGCCTCCGTGCTGATTGGCATGCTCCTATACCAATTCCACCGGTCATTCTGCTCACTGTAGATAAACATGATCAAGAGCACCTGGCATGTAGTGATGTTCTTTTGAAGCCGTTCCATATCAACGATCTACGTGAGAGGCTTGGACGGATCACCGGGAAGGAGCCTGCAACATGGTAGCGCGCAGCCACTATGTTGCTACCGGCTATGTTTATGATAGAGATACTGATAGATTTTTGTTGATCCTGCAGAAAAAGTCGGGGAAGTGGTTGCCGCCTGGAGGGCATCTTGTTACCGGGGAAGAGCCTCATAAGGGTGTCCTACGTGAACTGGTAGAGGAAATCGGTGTTCAAGGTCAAATAATCGAACTGCTTGACTCGCCTGAGGTTGGGACGCAAGCTACTGCGCAACTTCCTGCTCCATTCTGTATTTTATATGAGAAAATTGCCTCGCAATCGGAAGGCGAAGAACACATGCATATCGATTTCGTTTATGTTGTAGCAATAAATCTTGCCGAACCACTTAATTTATGCGCGGAAGAGGTGTCGCTTGCAAAGTGGGTTTCTTCTGAAAATATTGACCACGTGGATACTTATGAAAATGTAAAACAGGTCTGTCGAGCTATCAGCTCCATCACTTACCGCCGTTCTGCACCGCGTCAAAGATGATCTGGTCGATCAATTGTTCGACGGGCGCGCGGTCATCAGTAAAATAGACGTTGGTCGTTTTCTCTTCGCGGATATGCCCATAGGCAATGCTCGCGCCGGCGATACTTTTCAAGTATGGGTTGGTCAGCGCGCCGGCGTTGCTATAAAAGTTGCTGATTGATGTGGGGGCATTGGTGCCGATAACCAGGCTATTTTCAAAGCGCTGCGTGTCTATAATGTAGACGTTGGCAAACACAGAGCGCATCGTCTGTGCCAGCGCTTCTACGAGGCGAAAATCGCAGCAGGTGCGACCGGCATTGATGACGGCCACTCCTGTGGGCGACAGGTGCGCCCGTACCTCCTGGAAAAACTCGCTCGTGGTCAGTTGGAAGGGCACGTAGGGCTGTTGGTAGGCGTCGATACCAATGACATCGTAGCGCGTCTCCGTTGTCTGCAAAAAGTAGCGTCCATCTTGCACAATGACGCGCAGGTTCGGTTCATTCATATGAAAATACTGCTGTGCCAGCCTGACAATCGTGCCATCGATCTCAACGCCATCAATAGGAATGGGGCCATAGACGGCGCTGAATTCACGCGGAATGGTGCCTGCTCCCAATCCGATCACACCCACTCTATGCACCTGGTTCTGTGTAAAGGGCGCTTTGTTGAAAAAGGGAGCAATCAGAAAATAGTCCCACGGTCCCTGTGTCAGTATCTGATGCGGGTCATAGATCGAGTGGATGCCAAGGCCCTCATTCAAGACCAGTTGCATTTCATCGCCCACGCGCACCACCTGAATATAGTTGTAGGGCGACTCTCGTTCGGCCACCAGAACTCCCCCGTTACCAGTGCCGCCCGGCGGTTTGATTGGCCCCTGCGAACCAAAGAGCGCCAGCACCACGGGGATTAAGAGGAGCAAGGAGAGCAGGCTTGTAGGTGGACGATTACGAGCGGATGGCCTCCCGCCCGAGCGGGGGAGTGAAGCTACTAAGCCGACTATGGAGACGAGCAAGAGGGAGAGCGCAATGACAATAAATGTGCGGTACGTGCCAATGGTTGGAATGAGCCACAGTACCGGCAGGAAGGTGCCAAAAATACTGCCGGCGGTAGAAATGGCGTAGAGTTGACCGGCAGTGCGCCCAGAATGCACCACCTGCTCGACACTCAGACGTATGGCAAAGGGAGAAACACACCCCAGCAGGATCATCGGCAGAGCAAAGAGGAGAATCACCGAGACCAGCGAACCATAAAAGACGCTGACAGAGTAGGTTGCGAAGGATGATAACGACCAGAAGAGAATGGGGCGCGAAATGAGAGGAATAAGTCCGATCAACAGGCTTGCAGCGGTTGTCAGGAGATAGAGGACGGCGGGACGTGGGTAGCGATCGGCCAGGCGCCCGCCAAGATAATAGCCAATGGTCAGGTACAGCAGGATAAGGCCGATGAGATTGGCCCACACGAACAGGGACGTGCCAAAATAGGGAGCGAGCAAGCGCGAGGCCGAGAGTTCCACGGCGAGCGAGCAGGCGCCGGCGACAAACACCAGCAGTATCAGTAACCAGCCCTCTACCCTGCGGCCAGAAGTTGAGATAACGGCTCTCGCTTCCTCTGCTGCTTTTTTCGGGCTTGGAGTTGTAGTGGACATAGTGAAACTCTCTCTTTCGCTCGGCTGTGAGATGCTTCGCTGCACTCAGCATGACAATGCTCTGTTGGTTAGCCCCTATTGTCTCATATTTGGGGACATGAGTCGAGAGATTACCGGTTCTTCTATTGCGCGCGATGCCTGGCGCAGCGCGGCGAAGGCGTTCGGTTCCATGCTGTCTTCGAGTGTCGTCAGGAAGCGTTCTATGTAGCTAACAGTGGCGTATTGCAGGGACTGGCGCTGTTGTAAAGTGTAGAAGAGAACCGCCAGGCTTTCGGCGTGATAGCCTTGTTCGTAGAAGAGCACGCCTATGTTGGTCAGGATCATGCCCTCGTTGTAGCGTTCCTCGAGCGCGCGCGCGAAACGCAGGGCCTCCTGGTAATAGATCAATGCCTGCTGGTAGTCTTTGACAGCGTGGTGCAGGATGCCGAGATTATGTAACAGGACGCTTTCAAGCAGCGGGTCCCGCAGTACGCGGTTCAATTGTCGCGCCTGTTCAAAATTTATGCGAGCCTGCTGCCAATCAAATAGGCCGCGAAACAGCTCGCCTTGATTGGTCAAGGTGATGGCTTCGCCGTGTTCGTCGTGAATCTGTCGTTGCACGGTTAGAGCGCGTTCATAATAGGCCAGGCTCAACCGGCGGTTTCCCAATCGGTCGTAGAGCAGGCCCAGGTGGTTGCAGATCAGCCCTTCGTCCTGGCGTGCCAGCACACCGTACGGTGGTATCATGGTCATATAGAGGCCGATCAACGTATTCCACGCCCCCCACTGCGCCATACTTTCGTAGATACCTTCGGATAAAATCAGATCGCATGCCTGTTGCCAGTGCCATCCAAGACAGAGGTGGCGCACAGTCGCCAGTACGTAAGCGATGTCTTGCGGCCCGCCGCGCTTCTCGCGGGGCAGGTAGCGCTCTTTTGCCATGAATAGATAGTACGCGGCAACGCGCATATGTCCGGCAGCCAGGGCTACTTCACTGGCCTCATTATGCTCTGTAAGCAAGCTCTTTGCGCCTGTCACTCCAAGCGAGATCGCCCCTGTGCCTCCTGGTCGCTGGGAACTTGCCGCGAGATAGTTTCCGAGAATATAGCGGCGGAAGCGCGAATGTAAAGAATAACAGGAGAGACCTTCCTGGTTTACCGAGAGCTGAAGCAGCGAAAGCAGGGTCAATTGCGCCAGTTCCTGCTCGTACACGGACGAATTGGCTGTGGGATTATCCCCAAAAATGGCCATTAGCAGCCCCTGCGCGGGCACAGGTTCAGTGAAGAGGCTCAGTATGCTCACGAGCGTATGCTGGATTGGATTAAGGTACGAGTGGACGGCGGCGAGAAGTTGCAGCGGAACCTCGCCGCTCCAGAGGGGTTGATAGTCCGGCGAGTTGAGCAGGTAACTGAGTGAGAGGCCGCTGAGTTTCATGAAGGCGCTGAAGAGTGCCAGCGCGAAAACATGGCCGCCACAGCGCTGCCACGTTAAAGATAGCTCCTCGTATGCCCCTTGAACGCCGCGCTGTTGCAGCAGAGCCACACCCTCCGGCAGGCTCACGCGTGAGACCAGAAACGAGCGCGCTCGTGTTTCTTGTTGATCGTGTGGTGGAAATGGCGAACGATAGCAGGTCAAAAGGATGCGAGCTACTCCCAGGTCCTCTTGAAGCATATCCAGAAAAGAAGAGATAGCGCCCCGTCCCTCTAATCCAAGTTGGGTTTCAGTATCTAACAGTTCCTCAAACTGGTCCAACACAATGAAGGTAGACTCTCGCGGTCGTCGCAAAGCGCGCCGCAGCGAGGCGATTTGCTCTGCGGGTTTGAGCAAAAAGAAGCCGGGTTCACTCAAACCCAGGTTGCTCAAGATAGCCGCGATGACATCTGGCAGCGTCGTATATGCCCCAATGCTGAGCCAGACAAAGCGCCGGGGAGCCGGGAGACCAGCCTGAGACATTAATTGCAGGCGGCGGTACAAAAGCGCCGCCAGCGTCGATTTACCTACTCCGGCATCGCCTGACAGCAGCACAGTGCTGGTCTGCAAGTCCGTCAACATGCGCAAGACGGTAATCACCTCGTCGCCGCGCTGCATGATCGTGCTGCTATCGGTCGCCGGTGGAACAGTGGCATCGATGCTGAAGGTGTAATTGCGGGGAGGGCGCCGCGCCTTGAGTCGCATTGTAGCGAGCAGATATGTGCTCTCTGGCGGCTGAAACGTGAAACTATGAATATCCTGTACTCGCTCTGGCCCGTGCATATTCTCTATATTTCCTTGAATTGCAAGCTAGCGCATACGTAGTGGCAAGTATACATCATTGTCCCATTCACAGTACTCAGATAGCCTAAATATGCTAATATAAAGCGGCGATCAATTAAGGAGCAAAACCATGTTACGCGTTATTTACATGGGTACCCCACAATTCGCGGTACCCGCGCTCGAAGCGCTTGTCGAGGGAGCGCCCCCTGGTAGAGTGCTCCCAGAGGGCTACGAGATTGCCGCCGTTATCACCCGCCCGGATAAGCCCGTGGGACGGGGGCAGGCTATTATTTTTTCGCCGGTGAAACAGGCTGCGCTGGCTCACGGTCTTCCCGTGTGGCAGCCTGGATCGCTCAAGCGAGCAGAGAATAAAGAGGCCCTCGCGGCATATCATGCCGACCTCTTTATCGTCGCCGCCTTCGGGCAAATACTGCCCCAGGATGTGCTTGATCTCCCCCGTTGCGGGACGCTCAATATCCATGCCTCACTGCTGCCCAAATATCGCGGCGTCTCGCCCATCTCCGCGGCGATCTTACAGGGCGATACTGAAGCTGGCGTGACTATTATGCTCATCGACGCGGGCGTTGATACCGGTCCAATGTTGCTCAAACGCAGTATTCCGCTGGGGGAAGACGAGACAACAGGCAGCCTCACCGGTAAATTGGCGGAGCTGGGGGCGCAGGCGTTGCTTGCAGTATTGCCGCTCTGGGTCTCCGGCGCAATCACCCCGGCGCCGCAAGATCAGCAGGCGGCTTCCCATACCCGGATGTTACGAAAAGAGGATGGCGAGATCGCCTGGGAACAGCCCGCTGCCGTACTGGCGCGCCAGGTTCGCGCCTATACTCCGTGGCCGGGCGCCTACACCTGCTGGCGCGGTAAACTGCTGAAAATTCTCTCGGCCAGGCCGTTCCCGCGCAGCGCCTCTACTGAACCGGCAACCCCGGGAACCGTCACTCTTGTGCGTGACGCAGGCCACAAAGCGCTCGCGGTGGCAACCGGCGCGGAGCTGCTGGTAGTCGAGCAGCTCCAACTCGAAGGAAAGAGAGCTATGGGCGCGGAAGAGTTTCTGCGGGGCTATCCACGGATTGTGGGAGAAACTTTGAGTAAAAAATAATAGCGCGAGAAAAACCCGGCTCCTCACGAGGAGCCGGGTTTTTCTCGCGCTATGTTGAATCTATTGCGTGTTCGATTTGGGACGGGTCACAAGCGCGGCAATGACGCATACGACAGCGATGCCCATAAAGAGAAGAATATGGCCGGGTTGTGGGTCCTTAGCGGGATGAGAGCCGGTGGTCAACACGTGGTAGACGCCAGGAATAGCGTAATAGATACCAAGAGCAAGAGAAATCACCGCAACAACAATTGCGCCAAAGAAAAGAGCCGGGTTTTTCATACGTGTAAACTTCCTACTTTCTACAATAATCATATCTGGTCAGTATACTCCACTACTTGACCGCCCTGCGACGATTGACAAGGGCCACGATGACACTGATCGCCGATAGCGCGAGAAATGCGACAACATGGGTTGAATGCGATTCCATGGGCGGGCTAAGCGTAAAAGGGTGATAGATACCAGGAATAGCATAATAGACGGCTAAGGCAAGAAAGATTATCGCGAAGACAATCCCTCCATAAAAAAGCCTTGACCTGTTCATTTTTTCACCTATCTCCTTCTCCGGCTATCAGTGTTTTCTCGTCCAGGGCACAGCTATTATAGCAGGCATACAGCGCTTTTTAAATACAATGCCAATCAGGTAGCCAGATTGGTAAAAAAAGAAAGCACTAAGATAGAGCAATGTCTCAGTGCTTTCTTTTCTCGTCTCATGATGAGAACGGCAAGATTACCTGGCAGCCTTGGGCTTCATAACAAACCAACCAACAACGCCGCCGATCACCAGCACAGCGCCGATGATAAGAGCGGCGGGGGCGGTGGTGTGATGAGGATTAGCGGCAGTAGCGGTAAACAGCAGATAACCACCTGCTGCGAGAGCAACGACGCCAAGACCGATGATTACATAATACATTACGGGATTCTTCATTGGGATCTATACCTACCTCTTCTAATAAATATCTACCCTGGTTTGTCCAGAGCTTCTTCATTGTATCAAACGTGTAAACCATTTCAAGCTGCACATACGGGGACAGAATAGCCAATTTGGGTATTTACACCTACAGGTGTAAACCAAAGAGAAAAACGGTGAGCGAGAATAAACCCACGGCCCAGCAGTAGTAGGCAAAAGGATAGAGCCGCCCGGTCTCAAAGTATTTCATCAGGAACCTGGTGCTCAAATAGGCTGCCACTCCCGCCACGACCATACCTACCAGGACGAGCAATAAGATGTTCAAAGGTTGGCTAAAGAGCTGCGGCACCTCCAGCAGGGCGGCGGCGGCTATGAGCGGCGTTCCCAGCAAGAAGGAGTAACGGGCCGCGTCCTCGTGATTGAGGCGAAACCCCAGACCCGCCACCATGGTCACGCCCGAACGCGATATGCCAGGGATGAGCGCGAGCGCCTGGGCAAGGCCGACGAGCGCAGCTTCTATCCAGGAGAGGGAGGAGAGGGGGCGAAATTGCGCCTCGCGCTCTTTGATGCTGAGATTCTCACCCGGTAGGTTTGACTCCGCCCTGCGGCGCATGCGCTCGCCCAGGAAGAGCAGCGAGCCATTGACCACTAAGAAGGTAGAGGCAACCAGCGGCGAGGCAAACAGTAATTTGAGTGGTTTTTCTAGAAAGACGCCGAGCAATCCACCGGGAATGCAGCCGATGATAATGAGAAAACTCACCCACTCTTCGGTGCCCCTCTTCACTTCGCCATCCTTGATGCTCTTCACTACGCTGCGTCCAACTTGAAACCACTCGCGCCAGAAATAGATAAACAGCGCGATGCTGGTGCCCAGGTGCAATGCCACAATAAGCGGCAAGAAATTTGGGTCGCGCACGAGATCACCCCAGCCCAGCAGCGCCGGAAGGATCACGGTATGGCCCAGGCTGCTGATGGGGAACAGTTCTGTTACGCCTTGCAGCATGGCCAGGAATAGAATTTGCCAGATGTTCAGGTCCATTTGTGCTATGTACTCTCTTTAATGCGGCGTTGAGTTATATTTTTGCAAGAACTCTTTATAGGTGGTTGCATAGACTATACTCCCGCTTTTTGTGCTAAAAAAGTAGAAGAAATTCGACTTTGCCGGAGTCGCGGCAGCCTGGAGCGTGACAAGCCCGGGGCTACAGATCGGCGTGGGCGGAAGGCCCTTGAAGATGTAGGTATTCCACAGACTTTTGGTTTCAATATTTTTCCCCGCGTCCGCCAGTGGCAACCAGTACTGTTGTGGAGGGTTATCCGTATCGCGGGCATACTCAACCGATGGGTCGGAGCCAAGAAAGCCGGCGGTATCATTGGGGACGGTGCTGAAGGCGCGGTTCCAATACACACCGGCTACGCCGGGAGCATCGCTATTATGAGATATCTCCCGCTGTACCAGTGAAGCCAGGATCACCACCTGATATTCGGTCAGTCCGCGTGCCTTAGCCGTCGCAAAAAGGTTATTTTTTTGCGTATAGTCATCGAAGGCCGTCAGCATCCTATTCATGACGTCGCTCGCGGTGCTATCGATGGGCATATTGTAGGTCGCGGGAAAGAGCAGGCCCTCCATACTGTGGCCTTTAGGAATGAGCTGCAAGACGTGATATTTGCTCGCGTTGGGGAACTGGTCCGGGTGCAAGGCATACTTCAAAAAATCCTGTTGGTTGAACTTGACTAAGCCGGCCTGCGCAAAGGCCTGCGCAATCTGCTCGATGCGATAGCCTTCAGGGATTGTCACATACAGCACATCGGGCGAACCGGTGAGCAACTGGTCAATGATATCGCTGATGGTCATGCTCGTGTTCAGGTGGAGGTAGCCACCGGCCTGCAATTGCGCATCCAGGCCTTTGATGCGCGCCCACAGGCGGAATGCCAGCGCATTGTGAATCAATCCCTTTGCCTGTAAATCATCGGCAATCTGGGCAGCGGTCTCACCCTTCTGAATTTGAATAGGAATTGTTTTTCCCTGGCCAGCAGCATCCACGGGCTGAAAAATGGAGGCGGCTGTGTTCCATGTATAGAAGACAAGGCCGAAGATCAGCAGGCCAAGTAACAAAACTGCTATAGTGGCGCCGCGCGCGTTTCGTCGTTTCATACGCTCGTTTCCTTTGTTTCACACCCCAGGGAATCTAGATACTCCTGTAGAATAACGGTTGCGGCCATCGCGTCGATCTCGTGACCGCCCCTCTGGCGTCGCTTCGCGTGCCCGCGTCCTTGCTGCGAACGCCTCTGGCGCTTCCCTCTCTCCTGTTCATTGCGTTCGGCCAGTAGCCGTTGTGCCTCGACCGTTGAAAGACGCTCATCCCAAAACGTGATGGGGATGGCGATATGCTGCTGCAAGCGTTCAGCAAAGGCTTGCACACGTTCCCCTTGCGCGTGAATCTGACCATCGAGACTGATGGGCAGACCTATTACAAGGCCGTCCGCCTCTATGTCATCGATACACTCCTGTATTGCTGCCCATACTTTCGTCTCATCGCCACGATTGATATGCAGTGTCGTATAGGGCGAGGCCAGCAAGCCTGTCGCGTCACTTATAGCCACTCCTATTCTCGCCTCTCCGACATCCAGCGCTATCAGTCGTGTCATTTGTTGTGCATTCCGTTCCTTGACATGGACGTGGACATGTTTCACCTTATAGCATTCTAACGGAGCAGGAGGGTTTTTGTCTACTTTTTTCGCGCAAAGTAGGCCAAAGTTGGCCAGATGCGACTGACATCCACTCATAAATTATGCATGATGACAGGATGCGGATGGTTGACAAGGGGCAACGATTGTTGTATCCTATGGGAGCCGAAGTAAATGAGTGACGCGGGGTGGAGCAGTGGTTAGCTCGTTGGGCTCATAACCCAAAGGTCGGAGGTTCGAGTCCTCCCCCCGCTACCAGTATTCCCTCATAACGAAGCACTTACTAAAGAAATGACGCGGGATAGAGCAGTGGTTAGCTCGTCGGGCTCATAACCCGGAGGTCGCAGGTTCGAATCCTGTTCCCGCTACTAATGAAAAGAAAGAAGCGTCTCAAATGGCTTGTATAGCGGTTTGAGACGCTTCATCATTTCTTACATCTACCGTTCTGTAGCAACCATGTAGCAACGCGAAAATGCTGTAGCAAAACGCTCTTCTAATTATCCTCAGCTACAGGCTTATCAGCACTTCCCTTTAGCCCCTTGCCATCTTCCGGCAGTTTGTAAAGAGCCGTGTGTAGCCTATTTATAGCCTCTTGATGCATACCAGGGAGTACATGAGAGTACACATCCATCGTCATGCTGATTTGAGTATGACCGAGCAACTCCTGTACCACCTTTGGATGAACGTTAAGCCGGAGAAGCAGTGTCGCCGCGCTATGACGAAGATCATGAAAACGAATGTTCGGTAACTCTGCCCGTGTAAGCAGCTTCTTCAATTCAGCGACTACATTATTCGGGTTCAGGCATGTACCAATCGAAGTGCAGAACACATAATCATGTTCCTGCCATGCCTTACCAGCCTTTAACTTTTCCCTTTCTTGCCGTTCCTGATGCTTTATAAGAACGACAAGAGCAAAAGGAGCGATAGCCACACTACGACGACTCTGTTTTGTTTTCGGTTCTGCTTCAACATAGACATGAGTCCGCCCAGGCATTTTTGTTGGCACCCGCGAAAGGATACGGCGTACATGTAATGTTCCACCAGCAAAATCAATATCTTGCCATTTAAGACCCAGTATTTCACCCCGCCTTAAACCCGTCACCAGAGCCAGGATGAAAAGTGCTTCCCACCTATGCCCTCGAACCGTGGCAATCAGCTTTTCCGCCTGTTCCGTAGTCAACGGCTGAATTTCAAACCTCTGTCTACGTGGAGGCGAGACCAGATCGCACACGTTTCG
>WNGK01009545.1_pt1 | contig 19684 bp, 17 predicted proteins | sample 5400601 | NCBI WGS metagenome assembly WNGK01 (sample SAMN13153376, study PRJNA577476) | soil metagenome | isolation source: 60 cm soil or saprolite under Garry oak tree replicate 1 | place: USA:California | collected 2016-06-15
CATGAGACCCCAGTCCTCATGAACACCACCCCCTCCGATGAATGGCGGGTAATGAACCCGAAAGAGAACAAACGGGCACCTAAACACACTACACGTTTCATATGTGCAAAAGCGGGATCGCCTACAAGCCGCGAGGCTCATGGTGACGGAACCCCCATATGAGATCTCAAGGAAACAATGACAACTCCGAGAGGTCAAAGGGGCAGCCTACGAAGGTAGGCCAGAGTGCGTGAAAGATACCCACGCAGAGGGAAGGTATCAGGAAGTTACTAATGCATGGAGGTATGCGAAATTGCAAACAACCGAAACGTATTTAGGGCTTCTCCGTGAACGGGGCAAGCGGGGCTTGCCATTAAAGCGCGTCTACAGGCAACTGTACAACACAAATCTGTACCTAACTGCCTACGGTCGAGTCTACCGAAATGCTGGCGCGATGACGCCCGGCGTGACGGAAGAAACGGCTGACGGCACCTCACTGGAAACCTTTGAGGCCATCATTACTGCACTGAAGCAGGAACGATACCAATGGCAACCAGCACGACGAACCTACATATTGAAGAAAAACGGGAAAAAGAGGCCGCTCGGTATACCCGTTTGGAGCGACAAACTTCTTGCTGAGGTCATGAGAATGATCCTGGACGCCTACTTCGATGGGACATTCAGCGAACACTCTCATGGCTTTCGTGAAGGACGGGGATGTCATACGGCTCTCCGAGAAATCTACCGAGCCTGGAAAAGCACAATTTGGATCATCGAGGGCGACATAGCCGACTGCTTCGGCTCCCTGGACCATGACCTCATCATTTCGGCACTCGCCGAACACATCCAGGACGGGCGATTCCTCAATCTCGTCAAAAAGCTCCTCGACGCAGGATACATGGAAGACTGGAAGGTAAATAAAACGCTGAGTGGTGTCCCACAAGGTTCAATATTAAGCCCCATACTCTCCAATATCCTGCTTTCAAAGCTCGACAGGTTCGTAGAAACAGAACTCATCCCCGAATACACCAGAGGGAAGAAAAGAAGGCAAAATCAGGAGTACAATCGCCTGATCTACCGCGCCCGCAACCTGCATAGAAAAGGGCAGAAGGAGGTTGCCCACGAAATCAAGCAACAGGCTCAAAAACTTCTCTCTATTGATCCCCAGGACCCCGACTTTCGACGACTGAGATACGTAAGGTATGCAGACGACTTCGCCCTGTCTTTTATCGGCCCCAAGGAAGAAGCAGAGGCTATCAAACAACGGCTCCGAACATTCCTGCTTGAAGAACTCAAGCTCAATCTCTCGGATGAGAAGACGTTGATCACCCACACACGGGACAGCGCTGCCAAGTTCCTGAACTACGAAATCACCACCTTACAGAGCGATGCAAAACAAACCCGCAACAAGAACGGGCGAAAAGGCCGAAGCATCAATGGAGGAATCGGCCTGAAAGTGCCCAGAAAGGTCGTCGAAGACAAATGCAAGCGATATATGCGCAAAGGAAAGCCCACTCACCGGGCAGAGTTGCTCAACGAAAGTGACTTCACCATCATTGCCACCTATCAGCTTGAATATCGGGGATTGGTTAACTACTACCGGATGGCATACAACCTTCACACTCTCGGAAAACTGAAATGGATTATGGAAGTCTCGCTAACAAAGACGTTGGCGCTTAAACACAAGATGTCCGTTCGCAAAATATACAAAAAATATCGAGCGGAACTGGATGTCAATGGGAAAAAATACAAGGGACTCCAGATCACGGTCCCGCGAGAGGGAAAGAAACCACTGGTAGCCACTTGGGGAGGCATCCCCCTCACCTGGGATGTCACCGCACCCATTGAGGACGAAATGAAGCAATACGCCTGGAAACGGTCGGAACTGGAACGACGGATCTTGGCCCAAACTTGTGAACAATGCGGGGCAACCCGCATGACGGCTCAGATAGAGGTGCATCACATCCGGGCGCTCAAAGACTTGGAAAAGTATACCGGTCGAGAGAAGCCACAATGGGTTCAAATTATGGCTTCTCGCAGACGAAAAACACTCGTCCTCTGTCACACCTGCCACATGGACATCCAACATGGACGCCCACATAGACGCACGGTATCACCACGTTCACGGACAGGATCAACCTGATGATGCTGGAAAGCTGATTACAGTGAAAGCTGTACGATCAGTTTGGAGGGGGCCAGTCGGAAAAAGGAGCAGGAATGTCACCTTCGTCGGCTGGCTACCCTACGGGGAGGCCATAGCCATCCTTGGTGGCCAAAGACAGAAGGTGCAATTTTTCGTGATGCACCTGTGTTTCTCTCGTCGTACGTATGCCGCGTGTTTCCCCTCGCAGAACCAGGAAAGCTTTCTTTGGGCACACGTTCAAGCCTTTCGACACTTTGGAGGTGTTCCTCATCGGATGAGCTATGACAATTTAGCAACCGCAGTCAAACTGGTCTTTGATAAAAGCAGGAAGCGGGGTCGCTTTCGTCAGGAGGCGTGAACCTTTACCTCGTTTCGCAGTTACTATCTGTTTGAATCGCACTTCTGTACGCCAGCTTTTAACCATAGTACGATGAAGTGAAGCGAAAGCTCGCAGGCAGCTATCCTTTCATACAAAATAGTAGTTTATACCGATCTCAACAAGGTTAGAGTTAGGTAGGCTTTATTGAACCGCTGCATTGTGCTGAAAGTCGTTACCTGTTGAAGAACCGCTGGGTCAAGGTGGCAATAAATGTGACCTCGATGATCAGCCCAACCAACGCCTCCAGCGCAGCGAACACTGTGAGCGGATTATCGAGCGAGATATTGTTCCCAGGAAAAAAGCCACGCCCATGAAAGCTGGTCATGCTGAACACAAAGGCTCCAAGCGGAGAGAGCGTCGGCCCAACAGCATGTCCGAGGAGATAGTAGACTGTGGCAAACCCGGAAATGACGAGGAGGTAGGCGAGAAAACTTCGGCTTGGTCGATAGCCGTAGCCGGCAATGAGAAAGAGAAACCAGGAGAAAAGCCAGGCTCCTAACGACTGCATACGCTTTCTAAGGGCAATGCCCGATTGCAATGATTGTATCCGAAAGACTGTTTTCTGAAGCACCTGAGCACGGTAGGCGAAGCGCGCAGCCTCTTCATTGAGTCCTTGCCCTTGCAATACCGTTCCAAGTTGACGATTGGCGCGGACTGCTTGTTCATACTCTTTCAGACGTACTGCTTTGCTTTTCACCACACCTTCACGCGTCTCTTGGCGGGCCTGCTGTTCGTCGCCAAGCATTTTCATTTGTGACCACTCCACAACAGCAAGGTTAACATTTCCCCACTGGATATCAGCGAACTGAGGGCTAACATGGTTCCCATCACTGAGTACGACATTTTCGAGTTTGGCACTATCCAACCGTATTCTTCTGAGATCGGTATCCTCTAGATGGGCATCAAGGAGGTAAGCCCTTTCCAAGTGAGCCCATTGAAGATCTGCACCTACTAAGTAGGCCCCATTGAGATCAGCTCTTTCCAGGTGTGTCCAGTACAGGTCGGCTCTTTCTAGGTGAGCAAATCTCAGATTTGCCCCTCTCAGATCCGCCCTGCTGAGATCTGCCTCTTCTAAATGCACTGCAGCTGCTTCACGCTGCTCTGCTGTTTCAGGCTTCCCTCGGAACCAAATTAACCCTCCATGTATACCTGCTAACGGGAGTCCTTGCAGATTCACACGGCGTAAGTCAGCACCACGTAGATCTATTCCCTCTCGTTCCTGTTGGCTCCAATGTATAGGGCCGTGTTTGCTTTCATGCGTCGCTAAAAGCCATTCAACGTCGGCTCGACTCAGTTTCATCCCACTGAAGGGATAGATTCCTTGCTCAATATCAGGGTCAATAGCCCGACATCGGGCTAGTTCTGCCTGGCGATTTGAGTCAATCTCCGGCTCTGTCCGCCACGGTTGGCCTAGTGCTGCCCAGAAGGCTTTCCATGCGTCTCGATCATCAGGAGCAGGGCGCGGTGCTGGTGTTTGGGGTAAAGCCGCGGTTGAGGAGGCAGCCTTTCCATTGCGTTTGACAGGGGTAGAGGAGGCAGAAGAAGAACGCCCGTGTGGTTTGCTCATGAGATGCTTCCCTTCGACGAGTAGTCGATCGTCGCTACAAGCAGCAACGACGTTTCTGATATCTTACCTCATCTATCTTACCTCATCAGACGAAAACGATGGAAGAATCTCCAATGATCCTGAATAGCGTTTGCCGCAGGCAGAATTTTCCACGAGCAAAGCAAAACAAGAGGCGCGGGCCTGCATAAAACAGACCCGCTTAGGTGATTACTCTTTTTTCAATCTTGCTTTAGCCGCCTCTGCTCGGAGCCGCCAAGTGAGCACCTCATCTTGCTGCGAAAGCCAACGCCCCCGTTGTTCGGCCAGCGTTCGCTCTGCGGTGATCAGACGCTCAACGAGCATCTCCTTGCTCATTCGCAGGTAGCGCTGGCGCACCCGCTGCTCATCCCGGCCAGGCTTGGCTACTCCCGGCGAAGCAGGAGCTGTCGCAGCCAGAGGTTTCGCTCGTTTTCTCGACGAACCTCGCCAGCTTCGATGCTGCTCGTAGTACGCTCTGGCCTCCTGGTTATCAAGAATGGCGCTCTCCGATACACCTCGGTGCTCAGGGTCCAGTTCTTTCGACTTAGCGGCCACCGTAGAAAGCGAGACGCGCTGCTTGTTCTTGAGGAGTGCATCCACGCTTTGTCTCACCAAGTCAACCGTGCGCTGGCGAAGTTTTGCGTAGACTTTCTCCTCTAGCCAGGGATGCGGCTCATGATGGTCGTTTGGGTCTTGGTTGAATCTGGATGACACGCGTCTCGTCCTTTCGATAGGCGACAATTTGCTCCATCTCTCTGATTTCTAAATCACACGCTCGGACCAATTGTCGCATCTTTTCTGCTTCTAGCACGAGCCCTTCCTGCTCGTAGTAGGTGAAGCGTTCTTCCGCAAAGTTTCGCTTCTCCTCAACTTGATAGCGTTTCTCGGGATCGGGTGCCTTTGCTGGACAATGAATACAGTCAAACTGGTTTGGGCAGTAGACATCAATAGTGCAATCACCGCCACAGACGGGAACTAACATTCCTACACGTTTTCGTGCCGCCTCTGCCTGCTTTTGAATCTCTTCAGGAGAGCGAAGAATCGCTTCGCGCACATTAATCTGTGTAGCCAGACGCGCGACGAAGGAGGATTGCTGTTCAAGCTGCATGTACTCCGGCATTTCGCTGTAGTAGCCAGTGACCTCCAGGTTCTTTTGCTGCAACCACTTCGCGACCAGATCAATCGGCAACCCTTCCACATGGACAGCAAACGTGGCAAAAGCGTGGCGAAGCAGATGCGGCTTGATGACAACCGGAGCCCCCTGGCTCGTTTGGAATACCATTCCATGCAAGAGAAAGCGCAGGCAGGCAGCAATAGCCTGATCATTTAAGTGATGATGCACATACTGGAAGAGGTACGGTCCTACTTCAAAGCGATGGCTTCTGCCATGATGCGGATCAAAAGGAACACGGGGAAGAACTGCACCTGGCTGAAGGTGGTAATGTTCGCAGAGCATCAAGCAGAGACGCTCGACCAGGCGCACGGTTTCCTTGCCAACGCCGTAATTGTGCAGCGTGTTCGTACGCTCTCCCTTTGGGATTAACCGAAAGAGATACCGAATACGGGGTGTCCGATCTCTGGCTCCTGGTGGAGGATCATCGACCAGGCGAACAATGCATTCCCGCGATACTTTGATCTGCATAAGCTCATTAATGCGCATGCCAGATCAAAGGCGAAAGCAGAATACTTTGAGCGGAATCTGCGCCTCATTGATGTGTTGATTGATCAGAATGCGATTAAGAGCGGCGCAGCCGCAGCAGGCCAACCCTGGCGCTACTATGATCTTGGGCACGGTCTATGCACGTACGATTTCTTCGATGCCTGCCCACATCGCATGGCCTGCGCCAGGTGTTCGTTCTATGTCCCAAAAGGGTCAAGTCTGGAGCAGATCATTGAGGGGAAAGCCAATTTGCTGCGTATGAAGCAGGAGCTGCCACTGACCGAGGAAGAAGTGGCAGCAGTTGATGATGGCCTGGCCGCGCTCGATGCCTTGCAACAGAAGTTGGCAGACGTTCCCACACCCGCCGGACCAACGCCACGGCAACTTCAGGGAAGTAATCAACCGACAGCATTTGTCTCGGTGCAAACAATCCAGAAAAAATCGCTGAGGAAATGAACATGACGCTTGAACCATCGCCTCGTCACCTTGCTATCGTTACCGGTGCCAGCCGCCAAAGGGGTATCGGCGGTGCCATTTGTCGTGCGCTCGCACAAGCAAATGTTGATGTATTTTTCACACATTGGAGCCCCTATGACAGCAAGATGCCTTGGGGGGCAGAAGAAGATGAACCTGCACATCTACAAAGGCAGCTTCAAAATATGGGGGTTCGTTGTGAACATCTCAGGATTGATCTGAGTGTGGTCAATGCACCACAACAGATCCTGAATACTGTTGAGTCGTGTCTCGGCTTTCCTTCAATCCTGATCAACAATGCAACGCATGATGATACACATGCTCCGTTTGATCAACTTGATGGGACTACACTAGACGCGTACTATGCTGTGAACATGCGGGGTACCATGTTGCTGAGTGTCGAGTTTGCGCGCCGTTTTTCACGGCCGTCTGGCGGACGAATTATCAATCTCACTTCCGGGCAAGGACGCGGTCCCATGCCTGGAAAACTCGCGTATGTTGCGACAAAGGGAGCCATCGATGCCTTCACCGTGACGCTTGCCGCAGAGGTAGCTTCGCGAGGGATTACCGTTAATGCTGTTGACCCTGGTCCGACCGACACCGGGTGGATGACGGAAGAGGTGAAACAAGCACTCCTTCCGCGCTTTCTCATGGGACGTATCGGTCAGCCGGAGGATGCTGCCCGTTTGATCGCATTTTTGGCAAGTGAGGATGCCGGGTGGATTACTGGTCAAATTATTCGCTCAACCGGTGGTTTCTAGCGTGAAAGAAGGGGGAGGAGTGCCATATTCCACGTAACATGGATGCCGGTAGAGGTGAGAATATCAAGCGCAAGCAGTCCAAAGGCTGCCGCCGCGTACAGTGGTTCAACCGGAATCAGGGTTCCTTTTGTTCTTCTTTGCGCTTCTGACATGAACTTGCTGGCCCCTCTTTCCGCCTCTGCCCAGGTCAAGAGGCCAGGAGTGTAGGTGGCAAAAGGAGTGGTGATGGCGTCACTTTTGTCTGTTCCATAACCCCAATCGCGGAGCCACTTTTGTCGCGTCTTGACCTCTTCTTCAGTTCCAGCGTGGGGATTGGAGGCAAGTAGATTGAGCTTCAGAAGCTCTGTGAACCAGAAACCTTCAGCCGGCGCATGTTCTTCCTGTCGTTCTGATCCCACAAATTCCAGAAAGATGTCATTTCGATCATCTGTGTATTGGCGTACTCCTTTGTTGGCGGAAGCGCGCGTGGTTGGACCGTACTGCTCGGCATGCGTTTTGACAAAACTTCGGCGGTCCCACAAGCGAAAATGGTAGCATTCAAGCGGAGGATCACCTTCTTCGTAGCTAAACGCAAAGGGAAGATTCGAACGGTCCGGGAGCACTTCTTTCAGTGCTTGTTGATAGGCTTGACGGAGCCTGACGAGCCGATTGTAACGAAAATGTGCTTCAGCTCGTAAGGCCGAGAAGCGCGGCACTACTGCTTCTGTCTCCTGCTTACGCACCTGTTGCTGGTGTTGCACAATCTCTCGTTTTGTAATCAGCCCGTCGACGACAAAGGGATTGGCCAATGGGAGGACGAACTTTCGATACAGGTGTTGCTCAGTTGCTGGCAACGTCTCCAACCAGTTCTCCACCTGTTTGGTGGCAGTCGTGTAGTTTTTCAAAAAGTGAAAACGGAGGGATCGACTGTCCTCAGCAATGACTTCTCCCTTGAGATAGAGCGGGAGGTGCCGATCAGCATTCCATTCGTCTACTGTGTTCAAACCCAGCACCGGAAAGAGGGCACGAAAACGGGTGTTGAAGGTACGCACTGCCTGCTCTACAGTACTCACGTCACGTCGGCGAGCAGAAAGCACCGCCGCGATGAGTGCGACATGATCCGCCCACGGCGCTCCTGCCACACTTCGCAGAAGATAACGCACAATGCGCTCGTGGACCGCCGGCCATACCCCATGTGGATCGCCACCTGTCTTGGGGGCCCGGAGAACTTCCGGCGCAAATTTGCCCTCGAGACATTGCCATGTGTATTCTGAAAGCGCTTTACTGGTTTTCCTCGCCATATTACGCCTCCCCTGCGAGAGCATACAGAAAAGCGAGATCAGGCTCATCAGGAAAAGGAGGAACAAGCGAAGATGGCGGCGACACCGGCTCTTGCTTCCGCCGCTCCTTTTGCCCTCGTTTGCCCCGTTTGTGTTCTGCCAGGTATTGCTGAATCTCCTCGTGCATACGCTGATGAAAAGAATCGCGCGTGTCAGCGTCGAGTTGTTCATCAAAGTAGTGCTGGTAAGCGACCAGGGTCTCTTCGCTTTTCCATTTCATGTACTCAACCAGTCCACGGAGTCGTCGCTCGATCTCGTCTTTGCTTTTCGCCGTCTCGTAAATATCTCGGACAGATCGTGTCACCAGCCAATGCCTCGCCTGGTGTACATCTGCGTCAATTCCTGCTGCCTGGCAGGCCGGATTCCAGTAGTGCTCCCGGTATTCCTTTGGCGTTAGTTGTGTGCTCTGGGTGGTTAAAAACAACGGGACGGTCTGAAGATCGATCAGTTTGCGCGCAGCGAGTTCGAGATAGACATCGAGGGAGTAGCCCTGGGGATCAAAGCGAATGCGCTCCTCGTCGAAGTAACGTCTGAGCAGGATCACGGTATTTTCATGAAAACTCAAAACTTTAGTACGCCTGCCAAAACTCCCTTTGTTGAATGCTCTGGCTTTGGTGTGCGTCCCGTGGACTGCCCAGTCGCAAAGCATCAATCCGGTCACCTCCGAGACGCGAGCGCCTGTCTCGAAAAGCAACCAGGTGACAGCCTCATCGCGCTGTCGTGTGTACTTGAGCGAGAGCTTTCTTCCACCCTCAAGGATGAGAGCTGGAAGCTTCGGATCATCAAGAATCTGTGGGAGCCACTCGTCGTGCTGCAACTTGAAGTAATTGTCAGATAACCGATGGGCTGGCTTCTTTTGGGGAGTTACAACCCCACTCTGGTCGGGCATCCTTGGAGAGCTGTCCTCGTGCTCCAATCGAGCTTCGACCGTCGCGACCGTCGCTGAGATCGGTTCCACCAGCGGATTGAGAAAAGGGTAGGATCCACGAGCGACCATACATTGATAGAACAATTTTAACGCTGAGAGAAAAACACGCAAGGTACTGCGTGTACCGCTCGTTATGGCAACAAATTTCCAACCCTGGTGGTGTGGCTGCACTTTGCACTGAAGTTTGCTTACCAGGTAATCCTCTATCGCCTGACGTACTTGCCGTGAGGGAGCATCCCACCTGTTTCCGGCACGAAGCTGCCAGACATCTGTGTCTAACCACGCAAAAAAGGGAAGAACAGCATGGAGATACGTCTGGACGGTTTTCGGAGAGAGGCGATCACCGGCCTCTTTGCCAAAGATGGTCAGTGGAAGGTGGAGACGGTCATTGCCATCGAAGACCAGAAAAGGGTACTGATGTTCAACTCCCTTTGGTCGAGGAGCAAACCAATACGAGGTCATTGTTACTACAAAACTCCTTTCAGTTACTCGTGAATGAGTAGCGACTCCCATTATGTAGCTGAAAGGGCTGTTAGACAATGTTCAGAAGCTCTATATTACAAAGGGGTTTACTGTTGACAAAGGGAACGAAAAGGGTGGTGTCGAGGGAGGTGTGTTATGTAGACACTTCCCTGTGGGCAGAACGCTTGCTTCTCATTCGATGAAGCCATGAAAAAAGAAAAGTGATCTCGTTGCGCCACTGGACACTTCGAACAAGTGCTTGCTCGTCCAGTGAGGTATTTTGTGGCAAAGATCGTTGCCTCCAGGAGGATACGCGCAGGGTCGCTCGTGAAACCCAGACCATTGGAGAAGCCTGGGAAGAGGAGCGCCTGCACCTTTTGCCTCTTCCACCCTCGGACTACGACTGTTGTGACATGGTGACTGCTCGGCTTACCCCCTATTCACAAGTTCATTACGAAACGAACCGCTATTCAGTGCCAGTCAAACACGCACGCCGAACCGTGACGGTAAAAGCCTATCCTTTTACCATCGACATTTTTGATGGAGCGCAAAAGCTGGCCAGCCATGTCCGCTGTTATGAGCGTGAACAAGATGTGTTTGATCCTCTTCATTATCTGGCTTTGCTGGAAAAAAAGCCAGGAGCCTTCGATTTTGCTAAGCCACTGAAGCGGTGGCGAGCCGACTGGCCGCCTGCTTACCACCAGATGTTAGGTGTGCTGAAAGAGAGTTGGCCAGATGGAAAAGGCATCCGGGAATTTGTGCGTGTCTTGATGCTCCATGAACGCTATCCCGCCGAAGATCTGAAACAGGCGATTGAGCGTGCACTCTCCTATGGCTGCGTCCACCTGGATGGAGTCCTGTACTGTCTTCATGAAATGGCGGGTGAAGCTTCACAAGCTTCCCCTGCTGATACGAAGCCGTTGGATCTTTCCGATCGCCCCGATTTGGATGCGATTGGCAACCACCCCGTCGATCTTGCTCGCTATGAACAATTGTTGAAGTTCTCCTGGTAGGGAACAGGAAGGAGTCTGACGTATGCAATCCTCTGGACAGAACCAAGACCATCAAGCGTTACTGGAAGCCTATCTTCGTGCGCTGAACCTGCCGATGTTCCTCCAGTTGTACCAATCCTACGCGCAAGATGCCGCACGATCTGGCCTCTCGTTTGAGCGCTTTTTGTTAGCCCTCTGTGAGGCAGAAATGGCAGATCGAGAAGCCAAGCGAATCGAGACTGCTATCAAACGGGCAAAGTTCCCTTTCCTCAAGGAACTCACAGACTACGACTTTACTGCGGTCGAGAATATCCCCAAAACCACCTTTCTGGAACTGGCCCAGGGGGGCTACATGTCTCGCGCTGAGAACCTCATCCTCGTGGGAAACCCTGGTTTGGGGAAGACGCATTTAGGAATTGGCCTGGCTCTTGCTGCCTGCCGACAGGGCAAACGAGTACGATTTTACAAAACAGCAGCGTTGATCAATGATCTGCAAGTGGCCCAGAAAAAATTAACCCTTTCGGGCTTTGTCGCTCGTTTTGTCAAGCTGGATCTCCTGGTCCTTGATGAACTCGGCTTCATTGCGGTAGACAAGGCTGGAGGGCAGCTCCTTTTTCAACTGGTCAGTGATTTGTATGAAAAGGTTTCGATGGTCATTACCTCCAATTTGCGATTTGGCGACTGGAACTCGATTTTTGCCGATGCCACACTGACCACGGCCTTTCTCGACCGACTCACGCACAAGGGAAGGATCATTGAGTTCGTGGGTGAGTCCTATCGCTATCGCCACCGTTTGCAGCAAGGCGAATCGGAAGGAGCATGAGTTCGCCCGAAGAGTCGTTGTGCAGCTTCATTCCGCGTGTCTACAAAGGGCAATTCAAAATACCCAGGGGCGTTGTGAAGGCAGTTTCTCCCTCCTGGGTATTTGGCTGTCAGCGCTGTGGTTAAGGCGGTCAACATGATTCGCGCTGGGCAGCTTGTGTGAGTAACATTTTGAGAAAATGAGGGTTTTCTGGTCAAGTTCAAGTGTAACAAAAGGGTAATCTGCCGACTAGCGTAAACACTCAAGGTACCCAGCGTTCAGTAATCCCTGAATGAGGTGAAGGAAGCGTCCGTCATGGATTTTCTCCTTGAGCGTTGAAAGCAAGATTTCGTGATCGAGCGAATCAAAGCATTTAGAGATATCGCCCTCCACATACCACGTCGTTCCCCTCCAGTTGTAATAGATCTCTCTGAGCGCGGTATGGCATCCACGTTCAGGTCGAAACCCGTGGGAATGGTCGCTAAATTGAGGTTCGTAAAACGCCTCAAGAATCAGGCGTATTACTTCTTCGAGCAATTTATCAGACCACGGGGGAAGTCCGAGGGCGCGCTTCTTGCCATCGCGTTTAGGAATGTAGATTCTCTTGACTGGACTCCACACATATCGTTCATATCGCAGTGCTTCAATGATGGACATGATTTTGTTCATGGACATCCCATCCGCCGTTTCCTTCGTGACCCCTGGTGTCATAGCCCCAGCGTTCCGATAAATCTTCCCGTAGGCCATGAGATAGAAGTCAGGGTTAAACAGCAGCCGGTATACTCGTTCCAGTGGTAGTCCTTTGCGACCTCGTTCACGAATGAGTTCTAAGATAGCTTTGGCCTCTCGCATCACGCGCACCTTTTCTTCTCAGAGACTCGATGACACCTACCCTGCCAACCTTTGTCAAGGGCTGGCTCTGGCGCCCTTTCGAGCGCTGCCCCTTCACCCTGTAGCCAGCTTTCCTGGCCTCCTTGACGGGTCGTTACTTCCGCGATTACTACGGGGGTTCCGTGACCGTGAGCGTCTCCGCTGGTAGGCCATCCCGCATTCTCACTGGTTAGACGTTCTAGCGCGCGTTAGGTGCCCGTTCGCTTCCTTAAATGAGTTCATTACTCATCATTCATCGAATTGACGTTTAAACTAAAGTAAGCTCAGCAATCCTTGTGAGGGGATTGCTGAGGGGGAGTAATGTATCCAAAACAAGCAAAGTGAGGAGCATTACTCGGATGAACCTTAACACACTGAACGAATTTCGTCATAGGATGTACCACTGTTTTGGCAACGCCAAAGACGCGCTGGTCAATCTGGTGGACGCGCTCGCCAGTGAAGCCGCAGCCAGCAGCTTCCCCGAATTGTCGTTCTCGCCGTTTTTTGAGCGCAGCTGGGCCAGCCTGTACGAAGCGCTGGAAGACGGCCAGATCGATGCTGACCGACTGCGCCAGCTCTTTGTGGACTTCGCGCCACTGCCAGCAGCCGGGGAAATCGTTTTTCTGGGAGTGGACACCAGCAATCTGTACCGTCCAGAGGCCCAAACCGCCGAGGATCGCACGTTGGTTCCCATCGCTAATTTGCCCAAGAACACGCACGCGGCCAGCCCAGGCTGGGTCATGAGTCACGTGGTGCTTTTGCCCAAGCAGGCCGGTCAAGGCACCTTCATTTTGGACACGGCGCGGGTGGCTTCGACGGAACTGGTCACGGAGGTGGCTGCCCGTCAATTGCGCGCGGTGGTGGCCTTGTTGCTGGCTCGGGGAGTGCATCCCATCATTATCGGCGACCGCTGGTACGCCTGCGCGCCCTTCCTGACGCGCCTGGTCGACGTCGAGGCATGCAGCCTGTTGCGGGTCAAAAGCAATCGCGTCTTCTACCGTCCTGCCCCGGAACGCTTTCCCGGTCAGGTGGGAGCGAGCCGCAAGGATGGGGAGCGCTTTCAATGCCAAGACGAGAGCAGCCACGGCGAACCGGATGAGACCTGGGAAGGTCTGGACGCCAAAGGGGCGCGCATCCAGGTGCGCTGTTGGCAGCACTTGCACCTGCGCACGGCTCGTCAGATCGAGGTGAGCGTGATCCAGATCATCCGTCATGGGGCCAGTGGCAAGGCTCGTGATCCCAAGATCAGTTGGTTTGTCTGGAAAGGGCAGCCCTCGGCTCCTTTGGCCGAGATCAGCCCGACGTATCGCTTGCGCTACTCGCATGAACATGGCTATCGCTTTGACAAACAGGAGCTGCTCTGGGATGAGCCACGGCTGAGCACGCCGCAGCGGACCGAACGCTGGACGCACATCGTCGCCTGTGCGCACAATCTGCTGGTGCTGGCTCGTCCGCTGGTGCAGGGGTGCTACCGACCGTGGGAGACCCGCTCCTCGGTGCCGACGTTGACACAGGTGCGACGGGCGATGCCCACCCTTTTGCGCCAGTTGGGGACCCCTGCTCGAGCGCCGCAACAGCGAGGAAAAGCGCCGGGACGGGCCAAAGGCTTTCATCCCAAGCCCCGGACTCGTCATCCGGTGATTCGCAAAACGAGCAAAAAGCAGAAAAAGAGCAAAAAGAACGCCTCTATCTGAGGGGATTCGGCGGTTCTTTTTCATTGTGACTCGTCTTTCTGACTTCTGAGCCCTCGCCCACATGGCTCAGCTAGCTTCGTGTTAGTTTAAACGTCAAATCGAAGAGAGCTTTCTCATACCCAGTGAATACAGGTATGTATTTCGATGACATCGCAACAGGCGTTATCTACAACGATGAGCGTCAGGTTCGCCATTGGAAACTGGGTTCGGCAATTCAGCCTCACCATAGCGCGCGGGACACCCGAAACCCAGCTTAAACGCCTTCGGCTGTCTTCGGTTTTGTAGCATGCTCCGGTCCTCTTCGAGTTTCCTCTCTGAGTAAGCTATCGTCCCAAAAGTATGTACTCTCAACTTTTCCCTTCTCCGAAGGGGATCTAACCAGCGCCTATACGGCGCACTTCACTGTCCTGCTCCTGATCATGGCTGTCTCCTGCGGAAATGATGAACTGCATTTCCCACAGACTACCGCCATCTCGGGGGACGGTCAATTTTATCTGGGCGCAATTATACACTGGCGTTAATAATTGGTTCCAAACCTGTCAAAATGTGCCATAATGCAGGTATGAAAGAACCTGCAATCTTGTATCTCCTGGTGGGACTTCCAGGGTCTGGCAAGACCACCAAAGCCAAGCAATTAGAAGTGGAAGCCTCGGCCTTGCGGTTGACCCTTGATGAGTGGATGATTCCGATATTTGGAAGAAACGATCAGGCAGAACGAGATGCCCTGGAAGGTCGTCTGATCTGGATAGCTTTGCGCGCTCTTCAGCTTCATACCAATGTTATCCTGGATTTCGGATTGTGGAGCAAAGACGAACGGTCCTCTCTGAGATGGTTCGCCAGGCAGATAGGAGCGAAAAGCCAGGTCATCTACTTGCCCATTGACCCAGAAACGCAGCGAAAGCGCGTCCAAAACCGCTTTGCAGAGACACCGGACCAGACATGGTCAATGAGCGAAGAGGAACTGACGAAATGGCGTGCGTTCTTTCATGAGCCGGATGAAGCTGAGCTACATGGCACCGTCCTGGAAGACGCCCCTCAAGGATATGCGTCCTGGTCTGCCTGGGCGGCCTCGCGCTGGCCGTCGTTGCCTGATGAATATGCTGAGCATTTGGAGTGCTCAGATGAGAGCCTGAGTAGAATGTATCGTAGTCCACACACTTTTTGAATCTTATCTTGTCCAATGAGGACAGGGACAATGGCAAATCACACAAATAGGGGTTCCAGTAGGAAGTGGACAATTTCCAGCGTTAAGCAGATGAAACCGCTTGTGGAGGGAGGAGAAGCATTTGCTACTCATCCGTTCTCAGCCGCTGAGAAGACTGATCATCGGCGTCTTTTTGTTTGTTAAATCTTCGATTGACACAGCAATGAATATTGACTATACTATAATTGGTTAATTCACCAGCTAATTCTTGTAAATACCTTCTTCAAGGCAATCTTTGTACCATCTATTTTTATCACGCTTGCCTCGTGAGTATCGATCTCTTCGTAGTTGAGGAAACAACATTGCCAGAGAACATTGCCGTTCCTGGCGGGACAGAGAGCCCCACTTGACCACGAGGTGGAGAAAAAAACTCCTGGCTAATGGTATTCATCAGGCTGAGTAATGGCACTACAGGGAGGTGATGCTACTCTTCTTTGATTTACAAAGCTTCTTCTGCCACACTCCCATACGTTATTTGCAACGGTCAGGCAAACCCACAAACTGTTAGTGCGCGTACAGGAAATCCGTAGCTTTCTTCCGTCCACTGCGGAGGAAAGTGGCTCCATTGTGAGTAAGGAGGCATACTCATGCGAATCCTGGAAAGGTCGAAACTATCCCTAACGCTGACTGTCCTGGTAATGGTGATCGCGCTCTGCCTACCCGTGGCCGTCTTGGCTATACATCCACAAGTTGCGCACGCTGCAGTGCAGGCGACGTCCAACCCGAAAAGCAACAACCCAGTCTGTACTAAGAATGGCCAGAGTGTCGAGTTGTCGCAGGGAGGCCAGATGTTCTGCAAGGGACCCCAGTCCAATGGCCCATCGTCATCGTTGAGAACGAGCACAAGTATCGCTTCGTCTAACCCCTCGTTCGGCTCGAACGTCGATGCTGCCAGCCCTCAGGAGGATGTGACACCATCCGGTGTGCAGATCCACGGGCAGTCGGAAGTCTCTGTTGCTTCTGCTGGACCTTATGTCGTTGAGGCGTGGAACGATGGAACAGGGTTCTTCGCCCCCTGTGGCTCACCTATGAACAAAGAGGAGTTGACAGGCTTCGGCTTCTCAAACAACGGGGGGAAAACCTTCACGGACCTGGGTGGCTTGCCCAATGCCAACTGTGCTACGTCTTTGACCTTCGGCGACCCGAGCGTCGAGGCGTACACGGTTGGTGGGCAGACCTACTTCTACATCAGCAGTATCTTCATTCCGTTCACTGTCCCTGAGAACGCACTGTCCGTGACTGCCTGTAAGGTGAACGGATCGGGTGCAACGGCCACACTGGCCTGCAGCCAGCCTATCGTAGCTGCGATTAGCTCAGATTGCCAGACCATCGACAGCTTGACCTTCTGCAGCTTTCTTGACAAAGAATTCCTGTCGATTGACGCCGTGCGTGGCCGACTGTATATGTCCTACACGGAGTTCGGACCAAGCACCGGCTTTAGCGGCGTGATCGAACTGGCTGTGTGCGACCTTAGCAGCCCAGCAAGTCCGACCTGCCATAATGGGAGCGATGGAAGCATCACTGGCGCAGGTGCCTCTGCTGCTCCGTACTTTGTCGTGGCACCCGGTGACCCGAATTTCTGTGAGAACGAGGGCGCATACCCAGCCGTAGACCGGGCGACGGGCGCTGTCTACGTTGCCTATGAGCACGACTGGTTCAGTGGCCTCTTCAACTGCGGTGGTGAAACAACCCAGAACGTGGTGAACTACATACCCTTCTCGTGCCTGACGCTGACACCCACCTCACCCTGTGCAGGGCCAGCAGCCACCCAGGCGGTCAACATTACCTCGCTGGAAGCTGCATTCATCCCCGGCTATAACCGCTTCCCGATGAACGACTTCCCGCGCCTTGCGGTAAGCGCCCAGGCGGGGACGGTGAGCATGGTCTGGAATGACACTCGTCGGCATGGAACTGGTGATATCTTCCTCCAGAGCTTTAATCTGGGGAGTCTCACCGTAGTTCAAAGTTCGCCAGTGCGCGTCAATAGCCGCACTGATACCGGTGGCTGGCTCTTCCTCCCTGCCGTGCGTAACGCCGATGGGTCAGGTAACCTGGATGTTTCATTCTACAGTCGTAGTTCAGCGAACACGGCACTCACGAACGTAAACGCTTCACTGCGGGTAAACCCTCGTACGACCAGCACGCCTGCGAGGGCTGATACCCAGATAACCACGGGATCGAGCGACTGGAACGGTGTCTCGTCGATCATTATCCCGAACTTCGGCGACTACACGGATAACTACTTCGTCGGTGCTACGCTTTATGTGGCCTGGTCTGATGGGCGCCTCGGATTCCCACAGCCTTTCGAGGATCACGTTAGCGTGCATTAGTGAGGTAGACATCCTCTGGATTAGTACCTACCTGGTGAGCGTGCGCTCACCAGATCAGGAGCAAGGGAGGGTTGGAAGAATACAGCGCTCTTCCAACCCTCCCGGCCCCTGGCCATTTTTGATGAAGCATTTGGTCGACTCGTAGCTCAAGGTATCGATTACCGAGTATAATTGAACAGTCAGGAGGTGCTATCATTGCAGAGAGAACAGCTGATTGTGCCGTCATCTGACGTTTTGCGTGACTTGGGCACCTGTAGCCTCCGGTTGAAGTGTACAGGAAGGCTGTGTGCCATCTGATAGTCGTTTCCGGTCAATGTTGACCAGGAGGAGGATTTGATGCATCGGTCAAAGCTTGCTAAGCTCGTCACCCTGGCAGTCTTTCTGATCGTCCTCGTAGCTGCTGTTCCTCTCGGTTCGGTCCATGCCAGTTCGTCCCCCAGGCTGGTCTCTGGTCCCAGCCCCTTCGCCAGTTGTAGCATTGGTGGGCCGGGCACCAACTACGTCAATGCTGAGGTTGAACCACGGGTCGCCGTCAACCCGACCAACCCGAGTGACATCGTCGGCGTCTTCCAGCAGGACCGCTGGTCGAATGGTGGAGCCCACGGGCTGGTCGCCGGTGTTTCGCACGATGGAGGGATGACCTGGGCTGAGACCTGGGCGCACTTCAGTTCGTGCTCGGGGGGCACTGCCACCAACGGTGGCAACTACGACCGCGCCTCTGACCCCTGGGTCTCGTTTGCTCCCAACGGCGCTGTCTACCAGATCAGCCTGTCGGCGAGTGCAGACCAAGTTACCTCCGCCATTTTGGTGAGCAAGTCAACGAATGGAGGGGACACCTGGAGCGAGCCTACTACCCTTATCCGCGACTCGTCGCCCTTCCACTTCAACGACAAAGAGTCCATTACCGCCGACCCGACCAACGCTTCCGATGTGTACGCCGTGTGGGATCGCAGCCGCTTCCCCAGCGACAACGCCAACTTCAATGCCCTCCATTCCTTTGCGTTCCGGGGGGACATCTTCTTTTCGCGGACGACAAACGGCGGCGCGAGCTGGGAAGCACCTCGCGACCTCTTTACCCAGAACAAGAATCAGTTCGCGATCGGCAACCAGATCGTGGTTCTGCCCAATGGCACGCTGGTGGATATCTTCAACCTGGGCAAGGGATCGGGAATTCAGCCGTCGGATCAGTACTTCCAGGCGGTAATCCGCTCGACGGACAAGGGAGTCACCTGGTCAAAGCCTACCATCATCTCGAAGGACATGTCTGTGGCGGTCACTGATCCTGACACGGGAGCGGAGGTTCGGGCCGGCGCGGGTCTGCCGGACATCGCAGTCGATCGCACGACTGGCACCCTGTATGCGGTCTGGGCCGATGGACGCTTTAGCAACGGTGCCCACGACGACATCGCCCTCTCCAGGTCGACCGACGGGGGTCTCACCTGGTCTGCGCCCGTCAAGGTCAACCAGACGACGAACAACGCCGCAGCCTTCACTCCTTCGGTGTACGTCGCGGCGAACGGCACGGTCGGCGTGACCTCCTATGACTTCCGCAACAACACTGCGGCGGTGGGAGTGCCGACCGATTACTGGCTGGTGCGCTGCCCTTCCACCAGCGGAGACTGCACGAACCCGGCGAACTGGTCGGAGACGCACGTTGCTGGCTCCTTCGACATAGAGACGGCCCCAGTTGCCCGAGGCTACTTCCTTGGGGATTACGAGGGCTTGACCAGTGTGGGGAGCGACTTCAACACCTTCCTGCCATTCTTTGTCCAGACCAACACCGGCAATACCGCTAACCGGACCGACGTCTTCACCGCAACGATCTAGCAGCTTCTCATCTCTTGAAGAGCGAGGCCGTGCTCTCACGAGAGCACGGCCTCTGGCTTAGTACCCTTCTATACCAGGTTATCAGTGGTACCTCAAAAATGCTGGCTAGCCTTAGAGGAAAGTGCGGGCAGTGCTGCCAGTGAGCAGGAGGATAGGCCAGCATCTGCGCAACTTCCCACCTCGCTCTCGACGGATTGCTGCAGGACAAAATCTTAAACGCCTGCTCAAGAAGGCCCAATACATACCTCGATGACAACTGGGGCAAGATAGTTATA
>WNGK01002562.1_pt1 | contig 19673 bp, 23 predicted proteins | sample 5400601 | NCBI WGS metagenome assembly WNGK01 (sample SAMN13153376, study PRJNA577476) | soil metagenome | isolation source: 60 cm soil or saprolite under Garry oak tree replicate 1 | place: USA:California | collected 2016-06-15
GCCCGCGGAGCTGGAGAACCAAAACCGACTTGCCTCCACAGGAGGCGGCAGGGTAAAACAACTAAGTCCCGGAAGGCTACTTCCGTTGGCCGGTTTTGACCTGATAATCGTTGGCCGCTTTTGAAGTGATCACTGAGGCACCGATGTCGCAGAGCGTCCTGGAGTTTGAAAAGTCGAACCTGGCGACGAAGGCTTCGAAGTTATCCGCGAGAGGCCGGTCATCGCGCCCATGAACTGTTCCAGTCTAGGGAGTTCTTCGTAGAGTTCCTCGAACATTCCCTTCTGGCCATGCTTGACTTCATTCTGCGGCCTTCCACTACGCAAGGCCTCGGGCAGATCGTGCCAGAACTTGAAAAGGCGGTCGTTAGCATCACTAGCCAACCCCCGACATAGCGAGGGCTGTCGTGGTCTATGAACGAGTGACGGGCTAAACGGAAGTTGACCTCCTGAGGGGCGTTCGTATCAGGATTACTTCCGTATTCCACGCGGAAGTCGAAAGATTCTTTGAAATCGAAGTCTTTCCATTTCAGCCCAGCCCGCTCGCCACGGCGTAGTCCGGCTGCCATATCGAGAACGCGATAGCTCTTTCTCGCGTCTCCAGATCCGAATTCGGCGCTATAATCGCGCGCATGAAATCCCCTTATCGTGGAGTTCCGATTCTCTTAGCTGCGTTTGTGATGGGTGTCACTTGCATGGGGCAAGCGGCGAGGGCGCAGGCTGCGGCACCGTCCGAAGATGCGCAGGCGCTGGTGAGACAGGGGCAAAAACTCAATAGCGAAGGCAAACAGGATGAGGCATTGAAGCTGTACAAGCAGGTGCTCGAGAAGTCTCCGAATTCGTACGAGGCGCATCTGGAGTCGGGCGTCGCGCTTGACCTGAAGGGGGACTACGCGGCCGCGCGCGAACACCTGAGGAAAGCGATCGATGTGGCTCCGGCGGACCAAAAGAATCGCGCACTGCGAGTGCTGGCGTTTTCGTATGCGTTCGAGAGCAATGCGGCCGAGGCGGAGAAGTACGAGAAGCAGGTGTTTGCCGCGCTGACTGCGAAGTCGGACTTCGAGGCCGCAGCCGGAGTTGCCAATGAGCTGGCGCGCATCAAGCTCGAGTCGGGCGATATCGACGGCGCCGCGAACTGGTACAAAACCGGCTATGACACCGCGATGCGCAAGACGGACATGAAGGACACCGACAAGAACCTGTGGGCATTCCGCTGGGCGCATGCCCAGGCCCGTATTGCCGCGCGCCGCGGACAGCGCGACGAAGCACAGAAATAGGTTGCCGCGGCGAAAGCGGCGCTCGACAAGGCGAACAATCCGGACCAAGCGCTGTTCTTTCCGTATCTGACCGGATATGTAGCGTTTTATGGCGGCGACTACAAGACGGCGATCACGGAGCTAGGGAAAGCGAGCCAGGAAGACCCGTTCATCTTGATGCTATTGGCACAGTCATATGAGAAGGCGGGCGACCCGGCGCGCGCGAAGGAGTATTACGGCAAGGTGCCAATAACGGGCACGGTCCGACGAATGCGTTTGCGCGTCCGGTGGCGAGGAAGAAGTTAACGGGCGGGTAGGAGCAGCCGTCTGCGAACCACTTTTCCTTAGGGTCTGCTACCTGCACGGGTGCCACTGGCGAGATGCCCCGATCCTGGGCGGATAACCGCCAACTCGGAACTTGGCATTGGGCCTGATCACAACCGGGCGACGCTTCAGGCACCAGCTCGGCGCGGCGAAACAGAAATAATCCAAAACTCCGAAATGAAGGCAGTCGCTACAGTTTCCGCTACAGGGGCGCGAGTGGAGCTCAGAGGTGCTTCGTAAGTAACTGAAAGAATGGAGGCGCGGGTCGGAATCGAACCGACGTATAAAGGTTTTGCAGACCTCTCCCTTACCACTTGGGTACCGCGCCAATTAAGCTTTTAGTGTGTGAGGCTTTAGTTATCTTGTGCACACGAACCATTATACAGTAGCATGGCAGTATGGATATCTCACTCCTTAACCGCAACCGCCTACCACGGAAGCAAAAAGGCCAACGCATAGAGACACCGACCGCATGGATGCTGCGCTACTACGTCAACGGCTCGCAAAAGTGTATCACGCTGGCGTCAAAGAATGACCTGTACCGGTCTTGGGCTGACGTAGAGCCTTTGATTGTGCGTGTGCTTGAGGAAGTGAATGCAGGGCAGGAATTCGTAACGGGTGAGATTGCGCTTGCGGAGTTTATCGAAAAGCAGTACCTGCCGTGGTGCGAAGCCAACAAATCAGCACCGACCGCGAACGGCTACAAGCGAGTTTGGGAGAATTATTGGAAGCCGCACGTCGGAGTGGTCGCGCTGACGGGTTTGCAGACCGCACAGGTCACGGCGGTTCTTACCGGTCACGCGAAGGACAAGGGCAACACAACCTTGTCACACATCAAGTGGTTTCTAAGCGGTGTGTATCAATACGCTATCGCGCGGGGCATCGTACCGAGAAACCCGGTACCGGATGCCAAGTGGCTTGTGAAGGTCGCGCGGAACAAAAAGCAATCCGAGTACTCCCTGGAAACGATTCTCGCCATGCTGCGAATCTTGGAACCGGTAGACCTCCGGGCAGCCCTGACCGTCGCACTGGCCTATTTCGCTGCCTTGCGGCCTGCTGAGATTCGCGGGTTGCAATGGGTGGACTATGACGGCAGTGAATTGAACATCCGGCGCACCGTTTGGCGCAATAAGGTCGGTGAAACAAAAACAGAAGATTCAGCCGCGAGTGTGCCGGTGATTGAACCGCTTCGCTCGCTACTCGAAAAACTTCGTGCTCAATCGCCGGATGGTTTCATGCTTCAGAACAGCGCGGGCAAACCGCTCAGTTTGGATTCGCTGAATATGCGCGTAATCACGCCCGCGATGCAAAAGGCGGGCATTGACTGGCGCGGCTACTATCCCGGTCGGCGCGGTGTTAGCTCTAAGGTGACCGACACAAGCAAGAATGCGCTTAACAGCACCGGCCTGTTGCGTCACAGCACACCGATTACCGCGCTCAAGCACTGCACACGCGCTCAGAAGGATTCCATCGGCGCGGCCATGAAACACATTGAAGAACTAGCGCTAGACCTGATGGCGAAGGCTGAGACGGAAACGGTTCAATTAAGATCGGCAGGGCGCGGGCCGGGAAGCGAGACGCCCAATCGGTAACGAGTGCTGGCGGTCCCGGCACTCGTTTTTATTTATTTCTGCTGTCGCTACTCGTGAATGGGTTGGAAGCCCAAGGCTAAAAACAACCTATTTTTCGCTTTCGACCGTTCTTCTCGGCCATACATTGCCTTCTGAAACTCAGCTTCCTCTGCCCCAGTCAGTTGGAGAATTTTTCCTCTCCGAACCGCCACAACGTACCCACCCGACTGTGAGATACACGCGGTAGCTGTGGTCACATTTGCATGTTTGTGATTGCAACCGAGTAGGCAACCGCTATCAGTGTGAACGGCGACGAAGTGCTTTTCCATATTCGAAAACCCGTTCCCTTCTCACTCTCTTTAGATTCCGAATCGGGAAAAGTGCAATGTGACGGTGGTACATGAACCAAAGTAACCGCGCCGGAAACCTGAAACCGGCGCGGCCTTGTTTACCCTCGTGCCGTCGGTGAATCGAAGACGAAGCTAACGTAAGGCCTTCGTGCCGTTCCCTACGGCTGCGCTGGTCGTTACCGTCAGAGTGCGCTGCTAGGCTATCTCGCCTGCTTGTCACATTGGGCGCATACCCACTTATCGCGCACTAGCAGGCAATAGAGCAGCCTGCCGCATTGGGAGCACCGCGTCTTGTTCCAGATCAACGGCATAACGGATGCACCCTAACACTTCCCGCCTGACGATTCAACAAACCCGCGCCGCCGTTCTCTGTTCGGACTGACGCGGCGCGGGCCGGTTAGTACTTCACTACAACTGCTGGCGTTGGTTTCAGCTTGTCGCCGGGAGTCGGTGCCTTGTCGTTCTCTCCCATGCTGTCAATGTGATACTTATCAACGAAGGCCGCTGCCTGCGCGGCAACGCGCTCGTTAATTTGATCCGGCGTCCATTCACCGTCCGGCAAGTCAGCTGCTGCATACAAGTTGCCCCCCGGTTGTCCCTTCTCAATTTTCTCAATCAGTTTCTTGCTCTTGCTTTAACCCATTGTGTTGCTCTTTTCTCAGAGTAACGCTGCCCGTCGGTGTTTGTTTTGTTACCGACTTACCCGTACGCGCTTGAACGCCTTCGGAACTTTTAGCGACCACCCAACCTTTCATATTTTTCGTCATAGGCGGCCTGCTGGCGGGCCTTCTTTATTTCAACGGCTTGACGGTTGTACTCATCAATTTCCCGCTGTTTTTCGAGAGGGTCTTTCAGCCCTGCCCGATCAAAGGCCATCGTGGCGTACAGGTCGGCAACCTCCGGACTCGTTTCGATCACGCCGCTGCCATCGAAAGAACCTTGTCCGCGCCAGCAGATATGCGTCCACCCATTCATCCACGTGCGCCTGAATTTCGTTCACACCGATGTGGGCTACTTCATGCGCAAAGGTGTGATGATTGTTCTGCATGACTTCAGCGAACAGGCGGTCGCAGAAAGTTGCCCAATCCTGTTCTTCTATACTGACTGCCACGACGCGCAGCCAGTTCAAGCCCTGCAACAAACGCGGCCAGTCCACTCCGAACGCGACTTGGCGGTCTCGGCAACCGCTGATGTCCGCGTGGAAATCAGCGACGGTGCTCTGTGCTGGTCCTGCAAGGTTCCCCACGCGGATGCCGAATTGATTGAATGCCTCGTCAAAAGCGCGTCGGGCAAAAGAGGTGAGACGGACTCCGATCTCATCGGCGGTTGCGTCGGGGATGTCTTCAAGTTCTCTGAGCAACTGGGCGAAGCGCGGCCATGAAATAGTTACGATCATTTGTGACTCCTGTGCTGCAATCGTTTTGTGCGGACGATACCGCGATTTGAAAAGCTAGAACTTGATGACGCGAACAATGGTCGGTACCGCCTTGAATCGCGGTCTGCCGGATGCGTCCATGTGGTCAAACGCGGCTCCCTCGATTACGTGGGTCCGAAGTTCCACGATGCGAATGCCGACGCGGTTAATCCAGGGATCGTGTTTAGGTTTTGACATCGAAGCCTCCGAGGGCGGTTAAGAGTTGACTGCCGCAAAGTGCGAGGATGATCTTGCGGGCTGGCGGGGCGGGGAATAATCGCTCAGTTCTCCAACGCTCCTGCATCGTCTGCCACTCCCATCGGCCATCGTCGCTTCTGAAGTTTTGGCTGCTGTAGGCGGGTCGGTTGTTACGGTAGAGGGTCAAAGGTCGCCTCCGGCGCGGGAATGATATCTTCGGCCTCGCGTGCGGCTTTTTCCTGTGCCTGTTTCCGTTCCCACTCCAACATGCCGAGCGGTTTGAATCGGCCTTTGCCTCGAATGATGTCCTCTTGCAGGTCACGAGCGGTCTGTGGGGTGCCGGTGTAGATTGTTCGCCGTTCCGCCTCCTCCTGCTTTTGCAACCGCCTCGGCTTTGCGGCGCTCGGCCACCACGTCGGGCGGTAGGTTCAATTCCTCAAAGGCCGCGTAGCCCTCGGCTGACATGCGGTCCTTTACGAATGCAAAGACCGCCTCGATTGAAATCTGTCTCAGGTCGAGGATTCGCGGCCAGTCGGCGCCAGTGTGGGCGGCCAGCCAGCTCCAGCCTTCGGCGGTTATGGTCGGCTTGGGTTTCTTGGTGCGGTTGCGTAATTTTGGAAATTTCGTAGGCGGTCTGCTCGGCTTCACGGCGCTGCTTGTCTTGGAGTTCACCGGCGAGGCGTTCCCGCTCGGCTTGCTCCAGGTCCCTCCAGGCGTTAATGCTGTCGAGCGTGATTCCCTCGAAAATCTGGTCAACGGGTATGTCGGTGGGCTTCTCTCCGAACGGAGCGGGTCGCTCGCCTCTGGCGCAACCGCACGGGACAAGCTGGCACTTCGGACAGCGGGCGTCGGCAAACTGGGCTGGCCGTTCTGGCGCGGCATACGGATCAACGAACGGTCGGTATCCAGAAGCCTCTTTCCCGTGCTCGGCGCAAAAGTTGCCTTCGGGAATCTGGAAGCAAACGGGCTTGCCGCAGCCTGGGCGGTCACAAACTGACGTTTTAGGCCCCTGGGCTGTCGGGGTGGGCGTGGGGGTCTCCTTTTCCCGTCGGTCGCTCATATCGCCTCCTACAGCGTCAGCCTTTTTAAAAGTGTCAACTGTATGGGGTTCCAGAGGGGTGGTTTTTGGCGTGTCGGTGGGTCTGATGGCTTCCAACCGCTCGGCATAGTCCACCTCGGGGCTGACCGGGCTACCGAAGTCGGCAAGGCACTTCTGTACCTTTGACGATTGCCACGTTCTGGTCGGGTTGGGCAGGTCCAAGGCTGCGGCTGCCTCCATGTAGTCCAATCCGCAGAGTAAAACCAGCTTTACTAGGCTGCGGGCATCTGGGGTTAGCCTGGCCGTAGCTGGCCAGGGCGCATAGGCGTTTCTTTTGGCTTTCGGTGTACATACGGTCTCCTTTGAAATCGACGATTTGGGGCTTGGCGCCGCCCGCGCGGCTGGGGCGGCTGGGGCGCACCCGTCCCGCCTCGATGTTTTAGGATTAAAAATCCCTTTGAGCACGCCACCACTTAGGACTGAGCACGCAACCACTTACGAGCAGGCAACAGGTTTTTCGAGGGAGCACGCAACAAGTGGTTGGGTGCTTTTGGCTGTTTGGTGGCGTGCTCTGGAATACTGCGCGGCGGTTCGATTAACCTTTACACGCGCAAGTGCCCTATTAATAACGGCTTGAGAGGATGTTGTGTGAGGCTACTGTGTGCGATTGGATGCAAATTACTGATGGACAATGTGTTACTTTGGTGTTTTTGCACAATTTGCACAGCTTTTGCACCGCGCCTAGTGCTGCCGCATACTTTCGAGGTAGAGTTGCCGCGCCAGGTTCGCGCCTGATTTCCACAGCTTACAACTTAAGTTGTAGGTGCTAAATTTGACCCGTGTTCGCACGACACAGCCAAGCGCCTAGATTAGGCATTGCGGCGGTCCTTCCCAAAGCTCTTGCTGGGTGCCTATCTAGGCGAGGCGACATTCGCATAGTTGACGCGGCATCAAAGCGAAAATGGGCTGATCGGTGTATCGATGGGCTGCTTTACGGGATGATCCTCACTTCTGTGGTTGGCCTCGTTTACGCCTTCGTGGTGGACAACCGCTAAGTTATCTGGGCTTGTAACCGACGACAGCGCTTGCTCGGCTGGCACGGCTGCCCGCGCTGTGAGCAGATCGCGCCGAGTCGGTGCATTGTGGCTGGTGAGTAGGACGGTGATTAGAGAACCCGACAGCGGGGAGCGAGAACTCCCGGACCGCCTGGCGGGTCTCTCCTCATTTGTTTTTTCTCTATATAGGTATAGAGAAAAACACGCCTTTTTCTCAATGTAGCTCACGCACCGCCCTTCTTTGGCCGGAGTCGATTGCGCTCAATCATGAGTTGCTGCCACCATACCGCCTTGTACTCGCCATTAAGCCAAACCCGGCTGCTGTACCGTCGTGTCTTGGGGTTGAAGGCCGTGGTTACGGTGCGGACCTTCTTTGTGGCGCCGTCCATTATTTCACCGCTGGCGTTAGTCCAGATGCCGGGATATTCCTCGCTTTCTATCCATTCCTCTTTCCGGACGGGAACAAAGGCGGTCTCCGGTGCGGATTTTTCTCTATGTAGAGAAACTGTTTCGGGAGCTGTTTTTTCACTGTTCGGTGACTGTTTCCTGGCTGGTTCTCTATAAAGAGAATCTTGTTCTGGCTCGGAGTCTACGAGAGCCTCCGCGCGTTTCTTGCCCAATTCGGCCTTAAGGCTCGCAAGAATGCTATCCTGCTCCTCCATGACTTCGGTGGTGGGCATTTGACCGCCAAGAACGTTAAACCTTGCGGCTTTTGCGATTTGTTCGGGAGTGAAGGTCATTGCTCACCGGCCTACCTTCTCGGCGGCAATGGCCATTTCGAGAACCGCAACGGTTTGGGCACCGTCAAGTTCCCTCAGTAATTCGCTCTGGCTGCGGCTGGTCTTGACGCCAGTTTTCTCGGTGTATTGCTGAAGCAAAACAATCTTGCGGGCGATTTCCTTTAGGTCTGTCATGGTTTCCTCATGTTTCGTTATTGGCCGTGTTCACCGCGACGGCCTTGAGCGCGGCTTGCTTATTTCGAGGCGGTCTGTTCTAACTTCAAAATCCATTCCTGCAAAGCTGACGGGCGGAACAGTGTCCACTTTCCAAGTCGGATTTTTGGAATGGGATGTTTCTGCCGACAACGTGAACGGTTGCGACAAAGTTCATAAAGTTGGTTGGGCTTGAGGCTGAGTAGTTCGGCGGCTTGCTCTAGCGAAATGAGCGGTTCCACTGCACTCTCCCGAAAAAGCAAAAGCCCTGCATTCCCGGTTAGGAAGGCAGGGCTGGAGAGTTCCAACACGCTTGGCCGTCGTGGTGGAAGCCGTTAAAAATTTGGTAGCACTTTCGGCCAAGAAAGGGCTGTGACTCTCGCACTGCTCCGATTACGGGCAGAACTTTTGCTGAATTTCTCGGTGTTTTGCGCTTCCGCGCTGACACACTGCCCGAGGTTGGCAGGTCCAATGCGTTCCGGTCTGGCTGGTTCGCTACGTAGCGACTGTTGGCACAGGCGCGTTTGAAGGACTACACATCTTCCTCATAAGTGTCCAAAAAATGTCGATTTTGTGCAGCCAAACCACTGAAACCCGCATAAACATTGCCGATTTCTTAGGTAGCACCTCGGCACTCTGTGATTCTGCGGGAGTTACTGGCGGTAATTCTAAAGCCTTTAAGCTGAATGCCTTTGCGGTGTGTGATGCCCACAGACTTCAACCGTCTAGAAAGTGCGTCGGTTTCCCGCTGCGTCAGTCCCATGCGGCGCCTGATTTCGCGGGAGGATAAGTCAGGCCGTGCGTGACGGGCGTTGACGAATCTCCGCAACAGTCGGTTGTAGGCAGTGGAATATTTTTGCCGTTTCAGCTTGCGGGATAGCTCCCGATTTTCCTGCTCAAACTCCGATTGTGCGGTTCGGGCTTCTTCCCGCTTTCGTATATTGTCCTGAATCTGCATCTCGAACTCCGGAGTGAGGACGAAGTCCTTTCCGCCGGTCCATAGTTCGAGCGGTACAAGTCGCCCGGACATATCTATATAATCAGCATCTTTCCTGCCAATTGTTACCGTGGCGGAAATTTTAAGAGTTTTTGTTGCCTCAACCTCCGAGTTCCGCGAAGAACGCGAACGTCTCAAGCAACAAATTGAAGAATTGAACGTTCTGTGGGCAACCAAGCTGGGAATCGTCCTGCAATTGGTCGGATGGGAAACGCACACGTATCCCCGGAATTGGCACAGAACCTCAAGCCGTGATTGACGGACAGATTGGGGAATATGACATATTCATCGGCTTGCTGTGGACCCGCTTCGGCACTCCGACCAGTGACGCTGGGTCCGGAACTGAACACGAATTTGAGCGGGCTTATGAGCGATTTCGAATGTACCCGGATAAGCTTCGCATCATGATTTATTTCAAAGATGCGCCTGTGACTCCGACGGACATCGATCCCATTCAACTGGCGCAAAGTGAATGAATTCAAAAAACGGATTAGCAACCTTGGCGCATATTACTGGCCCTTCAACAGCGGTGACCAGTTTGGCAATCTTGTTCGCGTGCACTTAACACGGCAGGTTCAGGAATTTCGCACGTCGTGGGGCACAGAAGCTGCCTCGGCATCAATCCCCATTCCCGTTGCTAGCCCATCTGCCCAAGCGATTGCGGCGGAAACCGTCGAGATCGGATTCCTCGATCTCCTAGAAACGGCACTCGATAGTTTTAACCAACTCCCACTAGGCTAGTGGGGGAACGGATAACGCAAACCGGCGCTGATTTCAAGACGCGAATGGAACAACGGGTTGCCGAGCTGGCAAAGGGAGATCAACTCGATACCGGCTCTCGACTACGGTTTTACAAACGAGTTGCTGACGGCTTCGCTCAAGATTTGAATGATTTCGCCTCTCGGTCGCAAACGGAAACGCCAATATTCGAGAACTTGGTTGCGACCGGTGCCGACGCTATTGCTCGGGCTGCCCCTATCGTCCTCGCCATCGGTCCGAATCAAAAACATGAAATCCAACCCTTACTGCCTGGGATTCGCGCATCTGCGAAGGCTTTGTTAGAACCTATCGATGCAATACGAGGGTTCCAGCAAACAATGAACTCCTTCCCTGGGGTCACAACAAGGCTCAATCAGAGTCGAACTCGGTTGATAGGGATCACTGAGGGCTTCATCAAGGCAATCAGCGACGCGCATCAGCAACTACTCAACCTGGCGGATACTCTGGAGAAGCTCACGCGGGAGTAGCTGTGTATTCTCGCTGTGTCTTGAGTACCAGACTGCCCGAATGACGGCCTGAACGGGCTGGGCAGGGCAGGCTAACTCACTGATTACTCGTGCGGGCAGCCAATAGCAGACTTTTTGCAGACCTCTCCCTGACCACTTGGGTACCGCGCCCTGCCGGATATTAAAGTAGCGTCCCGCGCGCGAAATGTCCACCTGAGCGGGACCTAGCAGAATCTGGAGCGGGAGACGGGATTTGAACCCGCGACTTCGACCTTGGCAAGGTCGCACTCTACCACTGAGTTACTCCCGCTCAGTACTGAAATTATAAACTAGGTAAGCTTCACCTGGATTGAATCAGTGAGGGATTAAATCATCCGACCATTGAAACCACGCACCTTCGGTCGGGCTCTTCAATGATTCAATCGCTCAATGATTCTATGATTCAATTTCAGTGCCCTACATGCCACTGCGGATCTTTTTCAGGCGCAACAATCTCTCCATCACGCATATGGATGATCCGGTCGCCGTAGGCCGCCGCTTCCGGGTTGTGCGTGATCATCAGCACCGTCTGACCCAGTTCCTGGTTCGAATGGCGAAGCATCTTCAGCACGATTTCGGAATTCTTAGTATCGAGGTTGCCGGTCGGTTCGTCGGCAAGCACAATTGCGGGACGATTGATTAATGCCCGTGCCAGCGCCACGCGCTGCTGCTCGCCGCCCGAGAGTTCCGCCGGCCGATGCTGCAGGCGTTTGCTGAGGCCCAGCAGTTCGACGATCTTATTGAAGTGGGCGGGGTCACGATCACCGTTTCTGCCAGCGATGTCGATGGCCACGTCGATGTTGGAACGCGCGTCGAGCGTCGGCAGGAGATTGAATTTTTGGAACACAAATCCGATCTTTGTCTTGCGCAAACGTGTTCGTGCGGCGTCCGAGAGCGAGCTGAAGTCGACACCATCAATCAATACCTTGCCGGAATCAGCCTTGGTCAGTCCTCCAACCAAATAGAAGAGGGTTGACTTGCCGCTTCCCGACGGGCCGACGACGCTGACGAACTCCCCTTTTTCCACGCTGAAGGAAATCCCGCGCAGCGCCGGCACATCAATCTTGCCGATGTGGTAAGTCTTGTGAAGATCAACCGCTTCGATGATCGGGGGCATGCGAAGTATTGATCTTACAACAAGGCCTGTGCTGGTTCCGCGCCGCAAAGAGCCAGCGGATTTCGCAGACCATCACGAATTGACCAAGATCTTAGATCCGTGAAAATCCGCCCAAATCCGTGGCCAGTCTTTGATTTTGAAGATCAGGCGGATGCCATGTGCACCGACGGCGGCGCTTGCGCGCGGGCATGCGCGCGTTTCGGACCGCGCTTACGCACTAGCAGCAAGCGAATCCGCTCCAGCAGATCGGCCGGACAGTACATTCCTTTCGCGAGGAATACATCCGCGCCGGTCTCGCGTTCGTAAATTTTGATTTTTCCGGAGAGCAGAATTGCCGGAGTTTCGGGCGACAGCCCTTTGATTCCATCGATCAGTTTTGATCCATCAATCCCAGGCATGATGAGGTCGGTGAGGACCAGATCTACTCCGCCTTGCGAGAACCTATCGAGCGCCTGTTGCGCGTCCGAATACGCCAGCACGCGGTAACCCCGGGTTTCCAGCAAGACTTTTCGGATGGAGAGTGATTGTTCATTATCGTCAACGCAGAGAATCGTTCGCTTTGGTTTCATGGGCCTTCCAAATCGCGCGTCCAAGTTCCGGGCGCAAAAAATTCAAATTTGTCAGTTGGAAAATCGACTAGAGCGAACTGAATCCTATCGGGGAGGAACCCAGTGTGTAAAGTGTCGCGAAAGCCAATGCGAGTTTTCCACCTTGCAAAATCTCAAGCTATGTGCAGCACTGGGTTTTTCGCGGGATTTGCGGGCTGTGCATTCAGAAGAAAAGTTCTCCGCGCAAAACTTCAACAACATTTCCACCGACGCGTACATTAACCACTCTGCCATTATGTCGCGAGGCACGAACGAAAATCCGGCTGGGACGTTTCATTTCTACGCCCTGCTCAATAAGCACACGCTCGTCTGGTTGCGTTACGTTGTGTTCGACCATCCATGCGGCTGCGCAGCCGGAAGCTGATCCCGTCGCCGGATCCTCACCGTTATAAAAAAGCATTCGCGCATGCAAGCGCGCGGTCGGATCCACCGTCTCGCGCGATGCACAAAAGAAAAACTTTCCACCCGAGGCACTGAGATACTCTGTGGCGCGCGCCTGATTGATCGCCAACCGGCGGATTGCCTCTAGGTTACTCAATGGAAGAATTGTGAACGGCACGCCGGTCGAGACGGTCTGGATTGGAAGGTTCGCATCGATGTCCGCCACAGGGATTCCCGTGACCTCAGCAATTTTGCCTCGGTCGTGGACCAGACCAAATACCGGCTCCGCCTGCGTCATTTCTCCGAACACAGGCTGCCCGGAAGTATCTTCGAAACGAACAGGGATGGTACCCACATTCAGTTCAAGCCGAATTTCCGATGTGTGAGTGTCCCCGCGCAACGCGAATGCCGTGCCCAGCGTGGGATGTCCTGCAAATGGAAGTTCCTCCTGAACTGTAAAAATACGCACTCGCACACCACGTTCGCGCTCAGTGGCGTCATTTCTGGGTAGGATGAACGTTGTCTCCGAGAGGTTCATCTCCCGCGCAATGGCTTGCATTTCCTGATCGCTAAGGACTCGACCATCGGGGAACACTGCTAACGGATTTCCCTGCAAAGGGTGCGAGGTGAACACGTCAAACTGAATAAATGGGAACCGGCCGGCGGCTATGGCCATAACGATTGGATTGTCGACCTGGCGCGAACGGCACAAACTTTTTGTGTCAGGCTAATGCCGGGCGAAGCTGGCGCACGTCGAATGAGTACCCGCTCTCTTGGCGGACAAGAACAACGTTTGTCGGATGCACCTGTGTTTGACGCGCCCTCAGAGCCTGCGTATCCTATCCACATGAAATTCTGCTTGCAAAACCGTTGTGCTTGTTGTTGTACTCTCCCGCCGGTTTGCGGGTAGCCAAGAGATTCTGGATCCACCCGGCGCAACGCGGGTGGGTTTCGCCCGCTGTTCTCGCCCCGACATTGCGACCGTGGAGGCCCTTACACCCGGCACGTCCGGAGAAATGATTTCATCAGGAGGAAAATAATGAGCACTGCAACTCTGACTCCAGTTACATCCAGCATTCCCCGCATCAACGAAACCGCTCCCGATTTCACGGCCGAGACCACGCAAGGCACGATTAACTTCCACCAGTGGATCGGCGACGGCTTTGCCATTTTGTTTTCGCACCCAAAGGATTTCACTCCAGTCTGCACAACCGAACTGGGCTACATGGCAAAACTCCAGCCCGAATTCACCAAACGCAACACAAAAATTATCGGATTAAGCGTTGACCCGGTAAGCGATCACGCGAAGTGGGCAGCCGATATTGAGGAGACGCAAGGCGCCAAAGTGAATTATCCAATGATTGGCGACCCGCAACTCAAAGTCGCTAAACTTTACGGCATGTTGCCGGCTGAAAGCGGCGAGACTTCCCAGGGCCGCACCGCCGCCGACAACGCCACCGTGCGGACTGTCTTCATCGTTGGCCCCGACAAGAAGATCAAGCTGCAGTTGAGCTATCCGATGACCACCGGCCGCAACTTCGACGAGATCCTGCGCGCCCTCGATTCCATTCAGCTCACAGCCAAGCACAAAGTCGCCACGCCCGCGAACTGGAAGCAAGGCGAGGACGTGATCATCAGCGGCGCAGTCTCGAACGACGAAGCCAAGCAGAAATATCCTGATGGATGGAAGTCGCCGAAGCCATATCTGCGAATCGTGCCTCAACCGAAGTAATTGACTGAGGATTGAGCAAGAACCTGGGCCAGGGATCTACACGGATTTTCACGGATCTCTTCTATGATGTTTATAGAATCCGCGGAATCTGTGTTCTGATCCGTGGCTTATTTTTCTGATAGCTGATAGCTGAGAGCTGACAGGTGCTTTTGGAAGCGCAAGGGGTCCGGTGACTCTCGCGGTCTTCAAAACCGTTGATCGTTATCTCTGATGGCGATGGTGGGTTCGACTCCCACTCGCTTCCGCCACTACTGGCGCTGGTTTCCGCTTGACATGGGCTAGTTCATGGGCTAATATCAATTCAATCCCAGGCGACGTGGTTGACGGGGGAGAAACCACATGGAGTCGCTTCAACCGCCCGACACACCCTTTAAGATCGCTCGCAAGAGCGTTGTTGTCATCTTCGTGCGGCACCGTCCGAACTGCGAGAAAGCCCATTTCGGCGCCTATCATCGCGGCTGCGACTGCCCGAAATTCTTTCGGTACAGCCGCGCCGGTCGGCAGCGCCGCGAAAGCGCCAACACCCGAAGCTGGGCTAGTGCCGAAGCCCACGCAAAAGAACTAGAGGCAAGACTAAACGGCGCTAGTTCGCCAGCCTCCGACAGCTCGACAGCTTCACCAGCCGCGAAGCACAACGCCCAAGCCACAATCGCGCAACTCGTGGAGACGTTCATCACACGCAAAGAGTCGGAGAACATAAACGCGGCCACAATTCGCAAGCTGCGTTACCAGCTCTCGCTTTTCGAGCAGTTTACGGCATCGCGCACAAAGTTCTATCCTTCCGACATCACGCCTCAGGATGTAATCGACTTCCGCGCCTCTTGGAAAAGCTGGGGCGATCTGACTCGCATAAAAGCGCAACAGAACCTTCGCGGTTTTCTTCGCTTCTCTTGCGATGGCAACAGGCAAACCGTACTCGACGCCCTGGGCGCGATCAAGCAGACACGCGATGGCCGTGAGCGCCGAAAGCCGAAGCCACTCTCCGAAACCGAGCTGAAAAAGCTTCTGGCTCAAGTCCCGAAGACATTTGCCGATGAACCGCAGAAAATTCCGCTCGTCATCGCATTCATTAAATGCGCCGTAAGTACGGGGCTAGCCTGTACCGATGTCGTGCATCTCGAAAGGCGAGTGCTTGAGGCCGCAGACGGCGTTCTTGAGATTGAGCGCCGGAAGACAGGAAGGAAGGCCACGCCTAGAATTGACCACGCATTACGGGATCAGCTGCTCACCGTCATGAACGGGAACCCAAAGTTTGTTTTCTGTCATGGCGCGTCATTGCCGAGCAGTGCGACCGGCCTTTGGCAAACCGACCTCCGGCAACTCTTCCAAGACGCGGGGCTGTGGATCAAGGGGAATCTCTCGCATCGCTTCCGTGATACCGCCGTCGATTTCTGGTTGGCGGAAGGATGCTCAATGACTGACGTGGCCGCGATGCTGGGCGATACGGTCGCGGTGGTTGAGCGCCATTACGCCGATCTCGCATCGAAACGTATGGCGGACAGACTTTCGAAACTTCCGGCGCGGACGTGGTAATGCTTTAGCCTCTCCCATTGGCAACGGCTATGCGGCACAATACCGGTAGTCAGATGGAGTTGTGTTGTCCCTTCGCAGAAACTAAGGGGTTAGCACTGTGAAATACGCAAAGATCGCTTGGTACGTGTTAAGAGGTCTTCTCTACCTTGGCATCGTCGTAGGTGTCCTGTCGGTCGCAAGTACGCCATTCGAGACTGTATTGCTAGCGGGTCTTGTCGAACTGTATGCAGCCATCCTTTACAACGCCTCGCTTCTGGCAGTCACGGCAGACGCGAACAACCACGCAGCTTTTGTTCGCTTCAGAACCTTGGCAACGGCACTAGGTGTCACCGAAGATGAGAGTGGGACATACGTAGAACAAGAGAAAGCATTGGGCGATCAAATAAATGGCTACAATACGAGACTCATCATAGGCGAGATTGCGAATGCTCTAGTCTCGTTCTACGCAATCTACAAGATAGTGCGAGCAGTGTTTTTCTCCTAAAGAGAGCCATCTCGCGAAACTCCCGGCGCGAACGTGGTAGGCCACAGGAGGATTTTGAATGAGGTTTCTATCTTGGTTGTTCGCTGCTGTGATCCTTGGCGCTGGCCTGGGATTCTTTAAATTCGGGCACGCCGGTTGGCAGGAGTGGCTTGGCTTCTCTCTCATCTTCGCTGGGCTTCAATGGCTTATTCAGGCGGAGATTCATGACGCCCTGGACAGCTTTAAGTCGGAGGTAAGAGCCATAGCCGACGAAGCCGCATCCGACGCCGTTGAGAATGCGCTCGCCGATGAATCGATCTAATGCAGGCATCGGAAAGACGAACCGGACAAAAGCGAAAGCTGGGGGAGTTGCTTCGCCTCGCTCTTACTTCTCGTCCAATTGCGCGACGGACACCGGAACAAATTTGACGAGCCTAGAACCGTCTTTAAGCTGCAAGGTGACAATCTTAACCCAACCGAGTGCCGTTACTCTTCCCGCGAACGATTGCCAGATTTCCGAGCTGCATCATTAGTTGTTTCCTCCTGCCACAAACGTACGCGACTCGGATCGTGCTGCAAAGTAACCTCGTCTATAAAAAAATCGCGCTTGAAACAAGTTACTTGTTTACTAACTTATAAGCATCTTTACGAGGTGATTAACCCGCGTCAGTTTGTCGCGTTAGTTTGTCGGGTTAGTTTTTGAATCCGTCCGTCCCGCCGTGTCAACGATAAAGATGGGAGCAGTGTTCTGCTCAGTGCCAGATGCAGACGGTGTGCGCTGTCATCTGTGCTTCTTTAGCCTGATCCTCAAACGTGACCGGCTGACCACAGAACGCACAGTTTGGAAAAGCCGTCAGAATTTTGGTCTTAATAAAGTCATCGGGTATTGTGTTCGGCTTGAAGGTGATCTTCTCGCTCTTGTGCTTATTGTTGAATTGATCCACAAACACGAGTCTAGCTTTCAATTTGTTCCCAGGTTTCGCTTTAACTGGCGTCACGCTGATGCAGATTGACTCGTGCCCATTTTGCGTACCCTCCACGACGATGGGATTCATCGCGAACACTTCTCTGGTGCCCGACAAGTAGCCGCGTTTCAAAATGATGCTGATGTTCTCGCTGTGGGCGAAGTTCATTGAGCACAGCAGAATCATCATTGGTTTCTTGTCCGAAGGACTCTGACTGATGCTCCAGTTCGCGTGAAGAGGATCACCAGGAACCATTCGCAGATCAACGCGTCTATCACGATGCTCTGTGATTCGCGCATGAACTAGGGTTACAACATGTGTGAGCAAGATCGCACCACTCACGAGCAGTGCAATGACCAGATAAACTTTGTTGGCGTTAACCCAGTCCTTTGCGCCCAATCGATCCGGAAAGAGAAGCATCGCGCTGCTGGCGATGAAGATACCGAAGAAAGTACGCCACGAGTACTTCGCCAGACCTTCGACTAGAGTTTCGAGCACTCCTGCCACACATCTATGTTAGCCGAAGAGGCACCGTTTTCGTGATGAAGTGATTAACCCGCGTCAGTTTGTCGCGTCAGCCGGGAACCAAAGTTCCTCAGTGGATTTGTTCCCTGCGAGTTTCAGGTTCATAGCGCCGTTCTGGCGATTCCGAAAACCGCTCATCAGCGCCATGCATCAACCTTGGACGAATTATCAGACCACCCGCGCGAAGATTCAATTCAAACTCGCACGTTTTTGAAAGCCTCTCGACAATTTCAACCACTACATTGACGAATCGCTTTGGTTCAACTTCTTCTCTCGGAGCAGCACGGTAATGCCAATAGTTTGTGTCTAGAGTGTGAGGCCACTCATCCAGGTAGACCAACAAGTTTTCTTTTGATAGGTCGGCGTGAGGTATGGTTAGCGACCAGAACGACAATTGCCGATATGCGTCCTTTAGAACTTGCCCTTCACCTGCCCGGTCATCAACGTATTCTGCGTCGATATATTCATGAGAAACTTCTTCTGTGACGATATACTCATGGGCAGCCGAAACTGGCTGCAAGTCGTATTCTTCCTGCTGCTTTGGACGAGACTCCGAATCGGAATTGTAAAAATAGATGCAGACCGAGACTATCGCCGCAATGATCCCTACCGTGCCCACAAGCCAGTTTAGATGTCCGGCTTTGTCGAACAGAAACGCTGACGCGACTGCAAGAATCAAACAAAGCGTCGTCCAAAACCGATAGGTTCTTTCACTCATTCGTGGCATTCCATAGTCTATGCCGTATTCTTTCGCCGAGCAATTGCACCCGTCCAGCCGAGACCCGCCGTGATTGCCTGGCGCGGATTCGTAGGATTTGTCATGCCAACACCTACGACACAGCCAATGGCTATGAACAGCACGAATTCAAATAACGGGTGCCAACGTTTCCAAGGGAGATAGCGTATCAGGTCAGGTAGAATGAACGCCCTCAGCTTCGTGCGCCCCCACGTGCTCCAAAACACAGATGCACCAATTGCTGTGTACACGATGTTCCAGACCGTAAAACTCGGAGCTTCGAAAATATGAGCATCGAACATACGTCTTCAGGCGCGGCTTTGCGCCCATTTTTCTGCCTGATCCAATCTCCCAAGAACTTTTCTCAAGTCTTCCGACAGCCTTTCAACCTGGGTCTTGCTCATCTGAAACCATAGCTCCTCGTGCGCTGCATCCGTATCGAGATGGGCCACAATTATCGGGACAGCGAGTGCGATCTGTTCCTTCTCGAAGTCCACGCGAATGTCAACGCTCAACTCAAAGTCCACCAGAGAAGGAAGGACACGAGAACTCACGGCGGCCTTACGAAAGGCACCGGTGACCTTCGTGCGTTCTGCTTGAAAGTGCGTCAGGACACTTTCCACCGCTTGCCGCTCAGTTTCAGTAATGAACTGCGTTTCCAGCAGAGCGGCGACAGTTGTGGCTATCGGTTCTTCAGCGGAAGTTGATGAAACCAGTGCGAGGAAGCTTAACGCTCCTATCAAATTTGTCGCATCGGAAACCGTAAGTCCCAGTTTGCTTGCAATCTCCCCTGGTTCCGGCTGCGTCCGTGAGATGAGAGTTTCAACAGGAATACTGAGCACGGCTTCCGAATAGCGAGGGAACAGACGAGATAAGACAGAAAGGCCCTGCCGCAAGAATGACCGCGCTTGCCTTGGGATATCACGAAAAAACTGGGAGGGTGCCACACCTATAGGAAGACGTACCGAGTATGATCCCATCTGCACCTCCACAACGCCCTTTGCTGCCGAAATCTACAAACGCGCAAGTGTAGCAGAGCCCTGCAAATTACGCACGGAAATCGACCAGTTTAGTGATTTTGGAACAATACCGGGAAACGAAAAAAGTTGATCGATGGATACCCCATTCCATCAACGGCAATGCCGGTGCCTACTCACGTACTGGAACCCCGGCAAGAGATGCTTCCACGATCTCCCGTTGACAATCGCGTGAATG
>WNGK01002563.1_pt1 | contig 19672 bp, 50 predicted proteins | sample 5400601 | NCBI WGS metagenome assembly WNGK01 (sample SAMN13153376, study PRJNA577476) | soil metagenome | isolation source: 60 cm soil or saprolite under Garry oak tree replicate 1 | place: USA:California | collected 2016-06-15
ACGAATGGCATGGTTGCCGTCTTCTCAGATACTGGTGAGCAGATGCCAGCGTATCAGGGACTCTTTGAACGGGTTGCACGGCGCATCAATGTGGTATTTCGCGGCGCATGGGAATATGGCGATTGGAACAAGGGTATCATCAGTGGAGTTCCACTACAAAGATAGGAGACACCCATGAGCGGATTTCCGGGCAAGAACCTTGCTGAGGCACGCGGTGACGCAGATATCGGCGAGATGTTTGCCGCGATGCAGCGAGCAGAGGCACGGTGGACATGGCAACGGTGGGTCATCACGCTCAGCCCACTCATGATCGCGGTCCTCGTCGTGCCCTTTGGCGTGCTCAATGTTCTGCACCCATCTTTCCTCTGGCTTATGATTGTCCTGGTGGGCACGGCGGTCAGCATCGCGCTCTCAACCGTCGTTATCTGTACCGCGTTTGCGCACCATGCGCGTACAATGAGAGAGGAGCATGGGCGGCACGAACAGCGTTTAGGCGAGATTTACGGGTATAGACGGCAGACAATGGAAGACGTAGGGATTGTGTTCCCACAAGAGGAACGTGATAGAAGGGAGGAATAGCACATGCCACGACAACAGGGGTTTGCCACCATGAGCAAAGAGCGGCTCATCGAGATTGCGCGTATGGGTGGGATTGCGGCGCATCAGATGGGGATCGCGCACACGTGGGATAGCGAGGAAGCGCAGGCAGCTGGGCGCAAGGGTGGCGCGATCAGTAGAAGGAGAGGACGCAGGAAGTCACGAGAGAAGCAGGCGGGACAGGGATGAACGTGTACTGGCCCGTCACGGGCAGTGACCTGTACGAGCACACACGCGCCCGCCTGACGCACCGCCAGGGGAGACTGGCAATCGGTGCTACTTCTTATGACGTTGGACGTGGGTGAAAGATAAAAAACATGCGCGTCTCGTGCAAAAGAGCGGCGTACCCTAGACGTCATGTACCCCTGCATAAATGCCAGGGGCTTGTCCCTGCCGTTACGCGCCGATCTGATAGCATCCAGTTCGACTACCGAGCGAGACAATAGGCACCATGACCGATGCCCTTTCCTAGATGGGCCAACATTTTTACATGGCAAACCCATTAGTTGCCAGAACCGCTATGTTGCTCTCGACGTACAAACCGTTTCCCTCCCTCTAGGAAGAGGTGTCTAAGTACAAGAAAAGTGTACCATAGAGGAGTATCAATGTCAAGTAGAGTCGCCTGTAGCGCGGGTCTGGCCTGTAAAGTAGTTCAAGTAGCAAACGTCCTCTTTGAGGCGTCGAGCGGAGCAGAGGAGCGTCCTCCGTCTGCCTTCATTCCTCCCCTGCTTCAAAGGCAGGGCTTCCAGAAAGGGTGATCTTGTGAACTAAGGAAAATAGGGTACGCCGCTCTCCAAAGAGGGGGTCGCATCCTGCTCTGGCCTGATGACATCGATGCGTGACCTGTGAGAAGAGTATACACGAACAAGGGGCCAGTGTGCGCGGAAATACTACGGACATCATAGCGTGAGCACGTCGCACATTCTCATGACGTAAGGTGCAATCTCATCGCCCTATGGTATCTTCTTCACGGTGATATCAAGACGGGGATTGGCGGGACGATGAAGGAGCGGATGAGTACCAGGTGGAAAGAAACCGCTCCCATCATGAAGAGCCTGTTGTATGGCCTCTCTTGAGTCTGTCACGCCGGTCGGATCAGCCCCATAGGCTTCGACGTTGTACATCATGCCATGCACGTTCAGCAGCCGTGTACCGTCATCTGAGGGCAAGATGAACCTTGCTACATCCAGATACTGCCGCTCTCCCAACACGAAGCGTAGGAATGCGCACCCATGCGAGAAATACAGGTCAGAGAGCCAACACACGTCTTGCTGGTAGTTTTGCCCGTCACGCTCAACTAGCAGGATGTTGAGATGATCGCCGTTCTGCTCGCACGCGAAATAGTGCTTATCGAGATCGTACATATTGAAGCGCCTGTACCCCTGCTTGATGGCGCGGGCGATTTGCCGCCGGATGCGGTCGGATAGGATATCTATGCTCGCCATTTTCCCTCTTTCCCTACTTCTCTAGAGCACTTCAGGAAGATCCATGCGCTCCTGTAACCACTTCACAAAACTGATGGCATCCTCTATGCCGTATCCCTCTTCTAATGCTTCCTCGCTGAGATAGGCGTCACGGATAAGGCGAGAGAGCCATAGGCGCGGTGCAACCTCATACGGGTCTGTGGGGATAGCCTTGATTGCAGCGATACACTGCTGGCGTAGCCCCTCATCATGGATACCGCTATCAGTCGATCCAGTGTCATACGCAAAGAGCCCTCGCAAGGCTTCGCGTAGTCGTTCTTCTGTCATCTATCCCCTCCCTTTTCCCTTATAACGGGTCAAGCCCTACTTTCAGACACTCGTGTATCCACACGTCCAGCGCCTTGAACGTCGTCGCCTCGGTCACCTGCGTACGTAGTGCCATGATCTCCTGTATCGTCTGCTCATCGATGTCAGGACTGACCCAGCACGGCGCGTTGATATAGTAGTCGCAGTACGCCCGTACCATCTCCAGGTGCGCAGGGGTCGCGGTGGCGCGTCCGAGACCCGTGTCAATGAAGGTATGGACGGCGGTAGTGAGTTGCCCGGATTGCTCATCCATCCATCGGAGTGGCGTGTCGTGCGGTGGCAGGTAGGGGAGCGTGAGTTTCATGGCTCTTCCCTCTCCATCTCTGCCTGCTCCTGCTCGCTCATCAGTTGTGCCCTGAGAAAGACGAGCATGGGGGTCAGCGTCTCCTCCAAGTCGGGATGCTGTTGTAGTGCGGTGATATACGTTTTTTGCAGTGCGGGATAGATGGGCGCGATGAATGCGGAGAGTACCGCCTCAACCTCTTTACAGTAGATTTCCTGGACGCTCGCCCCGGCCGCTGTCCAGGAGGGCGCGTAGGATGAGCGCGGCGTGCTCACATCGTGATCGTGGTAGATGCCGGTCGCAAGTAGGGCGCGGCGGGCATTGTAGGCCGCCTCTGCCAGTTGTCGCTGTAGTGCTCGGTTCATACGGCCTCCTCAACCTCTTCCCGTGCTGTCTTCGCCTCTCTCATGTAACGCAGGAAGGTGGACTTGGTCACTTTGAACATGATACACAATTTCGCAATACTCAGGGTCCGACTCTCATACGCGGCAATGGCGGTCTCCAGTTCCTTCCCTTGCAGCTTCCTATTCCTGCCGCCACGCTTGCCTCTTGCCCGCGCAGCCTCTAACCCGGCCATTGTACGCTCACGAATGATATCACGCTCGAACTCGGCCATCGCACCGATAATGTGAAACATCAATTTGCCGGTGGGTGTGGTGGTATCGATGTTCTCCTTGAGGCTGCACAATTCGATGCCACGCTCGTCGAGAAGCATCAGAGTCTCGATAAGTTGCTTGAGTGAGCGGCCCAGACGGTCAAGACGCCACACCACGATCACATCACCAGCGCGGGCCACGTCCAGCATGCGTAGGAATTCCGGGCGGTCAAAGCGTTTGCCGCTCAGTTTATCGGTGAAGACGCGAGCGCACTGCTCTGCTTGCATGGCGTCCTCTTGGAGCGCGGTGGACTGCTTGTCACGGGATATGCGGATATAGCCTATTTTCATACGCTCTCCTTTGAGGGTCTGTCAGATAACTCGTACTCTGTAAGCCAGAAGTCATTTTCACTTTTTGTTGACCTCACCCGATATACGGGTATGTCTTCAGATATCCGGCGCTCTATCACCACTAACGGTGTTGTACCATCATCTGTGAAGTAGGCGATTGTGCCTATCTTGAATTGATATGTCTCTTGTTCATTCATCGTCTCATCCCTCCATCACTGTCGCTAACGGCACGACTTGCACCGCGTACCCAATCTTGGCATAGTGCACAGCCTGCCGCCATGCCTGCGCTCTATCCTCCGCAAGTACCCACAAACGTCCGTAGTAGACCTTGTGGGTGTAGTGTGGTGCGGAAGCGAGAGTAGGGCGCTCGTGCCACCCGTTGAGTTGCCACCAGTGGATATTCCCGTTCATCGCTTATCCCTCCGTCCAGGGTGGTTAGCCCCGGCTCTCTTACTGCTTTTACTAGCGCCATGCCTTTTCTCTGCTTCGTGCTGAGAGGCTGCACCACGGTCATATTCATATACGATCCTTTGGCTCGTATCCAGGCTTATAATGTTCCCAACCCTTCTCGCTTACGCTAGCGCGTCGGATGAGAAGCGCGCCACACTTTTCACAGCGGAACTCTTGCCTGTCGCCTCTCTGTGACAGAAATGTAAATAAACCTTCTTTACACTTGTTAGGGTCTGGAGCAATGGCCTCCAAATAGTCGAACAGATGAAAGTCTCTCCCTGCCTCCTCCATTAATTTGAGGTGACCCTGTAACTGGATTTTCTGCTCATCGGTTACTTCTATACGCATGGTTGGCTGGCTCATCTAGCTTTCTCTCTCCTGCGCGTGTGCAAAAGCAGCAATAATTCGTGCATCTTCTAGGGCCGATTCTGGACTACGATAGGTTCTGATAACCATTAATCCAGAAGAAGCAATAACAAGCTCGCAAAACCCGTGGGATTGATACACCCCCATCTCTCCAGATTTTGTTTGCCACTCTTGTAAGGGGGTGAGTTCGTACTTCAACAACGATTGAAGTTGTTCTAATAGAGGCTGTCCCATCTCACTGTATCTCTACAGGTGCCCCAACTGTCCTGGTGCAAGGAAGTTCCCCAAGATTGGCAAGCCCTCCTTTGCAAGGGGCAAGCTTAATCATCCATTTGCCGAACCGCCCTTGATACATGGCAAAGCCACAATTCATGAGTGTTGTCCCGTGAAACTCAACGGCCATTTGGGTATTTTGAGACTCCTTTTTAATAACTTCCCCAAAGGAGATCTTGAGGGGAATATCTCTCTCATGCAATAATCCCATAGCACCTTCAATATCAGCTTTAACCATCTGTGCAATAGTTTTCATTTTTACACTCTCCTTTCAGAACGTTGTAAGTCTTGTAACTCAACTCACTCATTCGTTTCGATACTTTGATTATAGCACAAGTTTTGATACCGCGTCAAGCCAGTATTTGCATGTTTCAATGGGTGAGTGGAAACTGGTGCTACAGACGTTCATTTATGGGACTGTGCAGAAGGGGTAACACTACCCCTTCTGCGTCGCGTGCAACCATTCCTGATAGGTCACGAGGCGCTGTTCACTCAGACACCAGGACAGCACATAGTAAGGATCATCCTGTGGGTAGGTCTGCCCTGCCAGCGTAATGCGCTCGATATAGGCGGGTATCTGGCCCGGTGGCAGATCAAGCATACAATCAATAGCGGTGAGGGCTACCTGAAACTGCTCGCCCTGGAATTCGCGGTGGAAGTGTTCACGCAATGCAGTTATATCCATCCTCTTGCTCTCTCCCTTGCTCTGATCTCCCTATACACTTTCGTCTCCCTTCTCTGGACGCGCTAATTCCTCACGCGTAACTCGCCTGACCTCGCAATCTACCCCGCGTGGTTTCTCGTCGAGCAGTTTTTGTATGTGCTCATCGGTATACACTAGATGGGGTAGTTGCCTACCGTCGGGGTAGTGGTATGTGACCAACCATGCCATATCCTTGCCCTCCTCTGTTATGCTTCTCGCGCCATGCGCTCCAACTCATACCGTGCTGTCTGGAATATCTTTGCCGCATCCTCTGCTGACACGACCTCGTACGCATGGATGCTATTCTTTGCATCTAGTGGTGTACCAGCCTCACCGAGTACGCCGACGATCATGCTATAGCATGTCGCTTGTCTTGCGCCTTCTGCCTCGTCAAACATCTGCCTATATCGTTCTCGCATCTCTGCCATAGTCATCTGCTTATCCTTTCTGTTATACTCTCCCTATGCACTCTTACAGCTAGGGCATACACACCTTGCGTTTGTGATCAGCCCTAGCGACTCGTGCATGCGCTACGCTCTTACTCAAACACGAGCACTTCTGTCTGCGTTACCGATGCTACGAGATGATCGATACCAGTACGCTCTTTCAACTCTTGTATCACCTGCTCATAGACAGATCTATCATCACCGTGATAGGCTGTACGCATCACCTTGCCCTCTTTCAGGAGATATCTTACTTGATACATGGTATAAGATTCTTGGTTCATTGCGTTATCCCTTCCTCTCACTATTTGCAACATTCTACACATAACCGATAGAGTGCCTGCCCATCATCACGCAACACCGAGGTGTCCATCGTCGTCGGACGCTCGCAGCAATGGCAGGCGAGCACGGGAAACAGTTTCAAGCGACCCGGAAGCGGGGACGGCTCGTCCAGGGCATAGGCACCCTCTAGTACAAAACCGTACTCTCCCCTGAACCAGGGGTCGGCGCTCATCGTGACCACATCGGTCAGGGTCGCTCGCCCGACAATCGCCTTCGTGGTGTAGTCGCTCTTTGTTTGCGGCATGAGCGCATTGATGTGCTCTGAGAAGTGGTTAAGGTACCCACGGCTATCGAAACACTCATCGAACTTGGCTGAGGCATGGATGTAGAGCGGTCCCCTGTAGTGCGTATTCCAGTCTCTGTTCTCGATCGTCTTGGGCGGGATGCCTGCCTCGCTGAAGACTCCGGGATGGGTGAGCATCCATGCAAAGGGCTGGCGGATAGACAAGCAGGGCACCATACCCGCTACGGGTACGCTCTCAGGCTGTACGACGGTGACCGAGGGGACGCGCTCTTGCACCATCTCCACGATCATTTTGCGGTGACATATCTCGTACCGTTTGCAAGCACAGAGCAGTATCAATGTATACCCCTTCTCCAATCCGCTCAGCAGGCGCGGGATACCAATGTCTGGACGCGCAATCGTGATCGGGTCATGCGTGTAGTAGTTGACATTGCCCAGGCTCTGTAGCCACAGGTAACGCTTACCGTAGCGTGCCCGCAATGCTTCTCCGCTCCATTCTGGGCGTTTCAATGATTTGACGCTATAGCGGATATCCACCAGCATGATCTGCTCGCCCTGCATGAGGGTATCCAGGCACTCAGACGAGCCAGGAGCAGCGTAGCCGAATGGGATGAGATTAGGCATAGCAGAGATCTCCCATATGAGTAGCGAGCGTGACCATCAGTCCCTCACCTCGCACATCATCAAAGAACACGTTCCAGTCGCCTGCCCATGCCACGAACGCGAAGCCTGGGCAGGGCAGGATCTCCACATCGTGCAGGTCGGCTATGGGCACATCCAACGCCTCGGCGCAACGCGCGATGATACAGGCGAGGAGGGTATGAAAGGCGGTGATGGTGGTCATGATGCGCTCCCCTCTGTGGTAGTTCGTGTCCAGTAATCTTTGATGTTCCTCTCCCGCTCAGCCTTCAGATCACGTAGCGCTCGCACCTTCCCTGCAAACTGGCCGGGCTCTAACCAGCAACAGCCGCCACTCTCCTTGAGGTTCACTGAGGCCCATGCCTGGAACTCGCCGCTCGCATCGCCTGGATCGCCAAAGGGCTCATCACACTCGAAACGCTGCTTCTCCCAGGTCTGCGGGTCAATGTAGTCGACGGGATAGGTGCGCCCGTTCTTACGGACACGCACGGTGTAGAATGTTAACATGGCTGTACGGTTCCTTCCTGTTCTGCTGCCTCTTGCTCAATACTAAATGTCTTGCCTATCACACACTGCACTTCCTCAACCACCCGTGCGAACTCTGCGCTCTGCATGCCGATGGCACGCCCGCGTCCACTGCTGAAGTGCAGGTAGAGGGCACCATCGGTAATATAGGCCCGTTCAATCGAGCGTGGGTTGATGTAGTCGTTCTCGCCAATCTTGATGAAGGGTAGGTAGTCAGCGTCAAACACGTGATTTCTCCTTATTTGTTCGTTGGGGCGACTTCCAAGAACTGCGCAATCGCATCCAGGGTGGTCCCTGAGAGGACCGGGCGCACACGCATCTCATGGAAGAGACTCCACAATTCATAGGTGTCCACCAGGGAAGAACTGGCCTTGACAATCTGATAGCCCTTCTTGAGTGCAACGGCTTGTAAGCGGGCATAGCGCAGTTCACGCTCGTCACGATCAGGGAGCAGGACGGGCTGCTCACACGTTACTTGATGGACGGGAGATGGCGCGTGGAATGGATACCATGTGGCCAATACACCGAGCACGCACAGGGTGATCGCGCCACCTGCCACCGCACCAAAGACAAACACAAGCATAACTATTTCCCTTTGCGCGACGTGCGGCGCATCACTATGGATACAACAAACAGTACGACGAGCCATGTGCTCTCCAGCACGGACATGCTCAGCACCTTGGGGATATGCGGGATGGCGAGCAGGAAGGCCAGGAGGCGCAGTACTGACCACGTGTATGCGAGCCAAGCCAGCACGGTGAACAACTCGCGGGCGTTGTAGTTCACGGTGAGCACGTCGTAGATGGCGGTCCAGACGGTGTGCAGGCGCTGGCTCATGCCTGCCTCCTGTCACGTAGCCATGCACCCACAAACGCCATGAAGGGTGCTTTCGCATCATTAGAGAGGGAGGAGTCGTTCTCCCATACGCGCATGACCTGCTCGCTGTAATCGGTGAGTAGTGCCAACGCATCCTCTACTGGTAGTCCGTAGGTCTGGGTCAGCATGGTCAGGTCGTAGAGGGCCATGCGGTAGCCTTTGCCGATGTTGCTGCGCTTCTGCACGACTGGTACCGGCGTAGATTGACGCACTACCGGAACGGGCGTGGGTGCAAAAGAGCGCCGCAGTTGTCCAACATGCACACGTCGTTTTCGTACAAATTCACGAAAACGTATGGTCGCTAGACGTTTCTCGTCTATCTCTGCTTTCCGGGTGCGTTCGTCTTCCTGCCCAGGCAAGAGAGAGGATTGCTGTTGTTTCAAATCAGTGAGGTGCAGTTGTGCCTCAATACCCATTTGCGCCAGGGTGTCATCCCAGCGTTTCAACAGTTCTTGCGTTGAAGAGAGATACGTATACTCCTCCTCGCTAGCAGTATTTCTGAGGTCACGCTCGACCAAGCGATAAAATTGCTGATCAGTGTGTGTGTTCATGATGCCTCCTGTAGCCGCATGGCACGGCGTAGGGCATGGCGGGCGCGCATCACCCAGGTTTTGGCCGTACCGGGCTGGACGTGCAGCAGGGTCGCGATCTCCCGGTTGCGGTAGCCATACGCAAGGGCAGCCGCGATACAGGCGTCACGGGTGCGTAGGGTCAGGCAGGCAGAGCAGAGCAGTTCGCGTGTCTCGACAGGCAGGAGGTCATCAGCGGCGAGCAGGTGGCAGGCGTGCCACTCAGTGAGTGCTTCTTGATGGCTGTGGGTACGCTGCTGCTTGCGTAGCCAATCGATGCAGGTATGGCGGGCGATAGTGAAGATCCAGGGACCGTAGGACTGCTGGCGATGTGGGTCACCGGGATAGGCACGCCACACTTTGATGAAGGTGTCTTGGACGATATCCTCCACCATATCGGGATCAGCGGGTGCGGCGCTATAGACGGTGCGTGCCACATAACGCCGGATGGGCGCGTGATATGCCTCGTACAATGCCTCAAAGGTGGGCATTGTGCTGCGCTGGTCGGTCGCTTCCAGATCGGGTATACTGAGGGTGGGTGTTTTCATGATGGTTGCTCCTTTCCTATGGTGTGCTCTGCGTAGTAGTCGAGTGCTGCGCAGAGCACCTATCAGACTAGCGTGTACTCCTCACGCGTCAGGGCTTGCGCCCTCTCGCGCGCGGCGCGTCCTCCTCGTGGCATGTATCACACTTCGGGCCTTTTGCCTCCAGGGTGTAGCCGTACTCCCTGACCTCTGCGATGGCTTCAGCGGGGCTCGCGCAATCAGTGCTTACAGTGTGGGAGTGGTAGCAATACTCGCATTGGATGAGGTAGCGTACCTGCACATTCCATTGCGCACTCATGGCTGTGCCTCCTGTTCGATTGCATATCTTGCGCCCGCTTTGTGTGCTATCTCGTACTGAATACCGGCACGCTGGAGGGTGTAGGACTGCTCAGAGAGTCTGACAGAGAGACCAAGGGTGAGACTCCCGAATGCCACCATGTTAGGGAATGCGCCACCGCAGGCGGTGATCTGCTCTATGGTGGCGTGTATGATAACGAAGAACTCGCTATGGGGTACATCGCTATACCAATACTCAAATCTATCGGTGTAACTCGTGTCCATCGGGTGCGGTCCTGGTTCGTTGTGATCGATCATGGTTCCTGTCCTTTCTAGCGCGGGGTAATCCCGGCACGCGACTCTTTGTACTCGGCGGTGAGTGCTATAATCCACTTCTTGCCCTGCTCGTAGGTGGCGCTGGTCAGACCCTCCGGTTCAGACTTCCCCAGGTGCTGGCATAACTTGCGAATACTGCTGATTTGTTGCTCAGTGATGTTCACGGATTGAGCAGTTTCGGAGGGAGCACGAGAGGGTGCGGCATTGGTGGGCGTAGGATGCGGCTCAGGGCTGTTCTGTGCGGGATCACGCTGCTCGGTAGGGTCTGTGGCATTGCGGGTCCCCTCGCGCTCTACAGGGCTATCGACGATACGCGGTCCCTCATCGAACTCAGCGGCATAGGCCGTGCCAAAGCCAAGCGCCGCTAATGCCCGTCCTACACTTCCCGTCTCTGCCTTTTCAATATAATCCTGAAAGTTCGCCGCGTTCTCGGACTTCGTGCCGGTGGCGCGGCCACCCTTCCCATCGGTGACCACTGCCCGGAAGCGGGCGTACCCTCGCGCTTTGCGGGTAACTTTCTCGCTCTTGCGGCGCTCGTTATTCCAGACGTAGGTCTCTATCTCCACCTCGCGGTCAAGATCGACCACAACTTCCTCAGTGTCGATGGTGCCCTGCGGAAAGGCTTCACGGAATCCGACGATCCGCCACTGCACGGGCAAGTAATCTTGTGAGCCCTGCCTGCTCTTCAACTGGATAAGATGTTTTGACGGGTCAAACCCGCGCACTTGCTGGCCGTTCTCCTGGCTCTGCTCACTCATAACTTCACTCACTTTCTACTTCAGTATATATCTATTTGACGCCCGGTTGTGGGTCGCGATGAAATGCCTCGTCCACTTGCTCATCGATCAATGCGCCCTCCAGCACGTCCAGCGTGCGCGACACATAGTAACTGTACCGTGCGTGTGCTACTTCCCCGACGGCGTGCCATTGGCGGCTGTACTTGATGTACAGGCCACCACAGCGCACATCTGGGATGTAGACGTGACGGGTGACGATACGCCCGGCAATGAGGACACGCTGGTGTTCTAGTCGCTCCATGCTTCGTCCTCCAATTCCCGTATGGCCACGTCCAGGGAGGCTATCCTCTGAGAACAATAGGTGCCATACGTGCCGTATTCCGCATCCTGGGCATAACCTCGTTCCTCTGAGGCGAGACGGAAGCGCTCTTGCACCTTGCGCAGTTCTGCGATGACCCAGGAGAGTGGCGCAGGACCACTGACGAAGCCGTAGACATCGCGCGCGGTACACCACTCCAGGGACTTTTCAGGCGATGTCTCATAGCTGTGCCAATAGCGCTCAATGAGTACCGCCCGCTGTTCGGTGTGTGTGCTCATCATCCTATTCCTCTTCCCCGACAAAACTACTGGCGAGATGCGCCTGCGCTGACTCGCTCATCTGCTCAAACGTCACTGCGCCGTGCTCCCATGCGGCGATCTCGCGGCAATCGGGACACGTCATCTGGCCCTGCTGGTCGTAGCGCAACCCGCGCTCTTGCGGTGACCACTTGCGCAGGCAGACGCTGCAATTCGGCAGGGAAGTGGACTCCCCATCGACGTAGCACTCAGGACCGAGCGTACCGTCGGTATAGTTGATCTGCCATACTTCGTGATCGTGGTGAATGGTGATGTGGTAATCACCGCGTACTTCTGTTCTTAGCATGTGAAAAGTTCCTAACTTGATATCTTCCTCAATACTTCCCTGCATGTCTTGCGCGTCCTCCCACCAGGGCGTGCCTATGACGCTTTGATTGAGACATCGAGCGTCTCGGTGATGCGTGCCTGGATACGAGCCACCGTGGCGTGAGACTGTGCCACCAGCCGGGCGGTCTCTTGCACGTAGGCGGTGGTCTGTATCTGATCTACGATGACGGTGATCGTGGCAATCAGGATGAGCAGGGCGATGATGATGAATGGTGCAATCATGAGTGGTGTCCTTTTGCTTGGCGTCCGTGCTCAACTGTTGTTGTGTGTTCCCTCACTGCTATCTATCGGCAGTTGGCAGGAGAACAATAGGGTGAATATGGGCAGTTTTTAGGCTACCCGCAAAACTGCTTGCCTGCTCTCGCAGGTTCTCAGGCAGCGAGAGGCTTGCAAGGCAGGTTCTCATCGGTGATGAGCAGGTCAGGTTCTGCGAACGTGAGATGTTGCTTGCCCTGTGCGTCGATCAAGCGAATCCAGTCGGCATTAGTATTCTGGCTAGGATAGAGTCCATTCGGCTCGGGAATCGAGCCCTGATTGCCGCTTCCAACGGACTGTGACCACTGCGTTCCGTAGGGCACACCATACCCGGCGACCTTGCCTAGGCACGTGAGTTGTCCGGTGGTGGGAGAATACAGGTATGCGTTGAGCACGATCTTGGGATTATCCCGTGCTTCGTAGACCTGCTTCAGTTGGAGGTATTCGTAGTAATTAGAGATGTTGGGACTCTTGCCCCATTTATCCGAGGCCGTTGCGGCGTTCTGGCTGCTCGCCGTTGTTTGATCGCCCTCGCACGCGACTAGTGCCAACGTCAAGAGAGCAAGCAGGGCAAGAACGATCTGCCATCGTTTGATCGTTGCTGTTTTTTGCATAGAATGGGTCCCTTTCATTATTTGCCGTTCGTGACATCGCGCACGGCGGTATTGACGCAGGTACGCGTCGTATCAGACATGGTGATAGAGGTGAGATCAACCGTACTGGCAACCTGATAGATGTCGTTCTCAATGGCCAGTCGTTCTTGCTCGCTTTTCGCTTGCGAGAGTTGCAGGCAATCATCCGAGAACTTCTGCGCAACCGCGCCGGTGTGCTGCTGGCTCGTGTTGAACAGGTCATTACTGATCGCGTTGCTCCACTTGCCAAGGATGCCAGTAAGCCCCAGAATGATCACGCCAATGACCAACGCACATACGAAAAAGGTGGCAGCCCCTTTGAAGAAGGCTTCCCACGAAAACTTTCCGTCCATAACACATTTCCTTTCTTCTGCTATGCGGCGCAACATACGCCTTGACCATAGGAACGAACTTCTGATGGTGCCCATCAAATGAGCAGATTTTCAGGCAGCGTCAATCCGCGCTACAAATGCCTGCACCCGCTTGATGAACTTCGCATCATCCCCTGAGCACACCCAGGCGCCCGTGCTCGCATCCTGCACAACCACGTAGTAGTGGTGCGCAAACTTGGAGGCCGCGTAGTAGTAGGTCTGGCCAGCTACCACGCTCACCCGACCGACACGAAACGCCTCCAGGGCTATCCACTCGGTGACCAGTTCTTGCGGGGCAAGACGCAGGTCTACGCGGGTCTGCGCTGCGACGTGCGGTGCTGGTGGCGCAAACATGGCGGCTTCGACGAGGTTCCATGCTTGCGACCGTTGACGCTGGCCACTGCGGTAAATGGGTTGTAGGACTGGCATGGTGTGCTCCTTTGGTGGTTGGGCTTGTGTGTCTGAACGTTTGCTTCGATATACGTAGTATAAACTATAGTAGTTCACATGTCAATACCTTGTAAGCCCTCTTTATAATCCTCATTTCGATATCATTTGACAAATTGCTGGCGGGCTGTTACAATGGTGAGAGTGCACATATCAGGAACATACAACAAGGAGGGAGCAGAGCAGAAGATGTCGATACTCTACACACAGGCACAGATGGAGGGCGTACTCAAGAAGTTGCGTATTAAGGCGCACGATGGGCGTGTACAAGCCCGTGAGGCAGCGCGTATCCTTTCATGGCGTGTGCAGGCAGAGCAGGACGTAACCCATGAGTACACCGAATTATCGGTGCGCAAACATGCGAAGTCGATGCAGGTGACCCACCCTCTGACCAAAGAGGGGAAGGTCAATACTCGAACGAACCTCTATCCGGTAGAGGAACTCTTCGAGATTACGCTAGTGCCACAGCGCAGTCGGAAGGGAGTAGCGAGCGAGGCAGCAGTTTTACACATCCCAGAAAACTGCTTGCAACTACCCTAAAGTTTCTCGGTAGAGTGCCGATAGTAGTAAATGAGGGACAAATACAGTAACAGGCAAGGAGGTCTACCACAAAGGAGATACCTATCATGGTAAAAGCCATTAGCATCGAGGTACCCACCACGGCAGCAGCACTCTCTGCGTTGGCCAACCAGTTCAACGACCTGCGTACATCGGCCATACGGCACGCCTTCGCCAATATGCTAGGGGGGATGGCATGCGAGCATGGCTACATCGCACTTGAGGGCAAGGTGTGGCGCTTCAATGGCGAGCAACTGACGCGCCATTACGAGAGAGGGCAGTGCCCAGATTGCGAGCAGGCTGCGGAGAGCACTACACCCGTGTGCATCGCCTGGCAGACCGATGTAATGCCGGTGCCAGCCTTCACCTACGGACACCAGGGCTGTCTGCTGGCAAAGGGCGGCTGGCCCAACCAGAGCATCAGAGTGCTGATAGAGGGCGAGACGGTGACGCGGGTGTGTCAGATGTGCGGCGAACTGCTGTTCCCTGATGAGGATGAGCCACTGGTGTATGACGCGCAAGTTGGCTACATCACGCGAGAGGATGCAGGGCGTAGCAGTGACACCACGAATGACGAGATTGATGAGAGCTTGGCAATGCGTCAGGCACGTGAAAGGACGAGTATCGTGAACAAAGAAACAGAGATCACGCTCTTGCATATCATCAATGATGAGCAGGCATGGAACGATGTGCAAGTGTTTCTCATGCAAGATGAGCACAAGCCGATTGAGGTAGCCTTAGAGCAGTTTGTTGTTGAGGAGTTGCGCATGCCGGAAGACTATTACCAAGAAATAGACCGCATAGGAGAGGTGAGTAACTACGGTGCCATCGACTGGCAAGAAGTGACGCGTCAGGTCATCGAAGTGGAAGAGAAGGGAGCATAGTCATGTACGTAGGCTACGATGGGCGTGAATATGAGGATAGCGAGATGGATGCGATGCGCAGGGATGCCCGTGAGGAGGCGCGAGCACTGCACAACGAATACTGGAAGCACCTGAGCAGTGGCGAGGTCTACGCTGTGATGGTCAAGGACGAGCGGGCGTATCTCGCTGCTGGTCCACTTGCGCATACAGAGGTCACTGCCAAGAACCTCGCCGAGTGGAACTTTGAGTATGAGGCTGACCTGGAGGATTGGCTTAACGAGAACAGTGATGACTTTGGGTTACATGAGATCAGAGAGGAGCACCCATCATGAGCGACAACAACCAGCAACAGACACCCATCACCTACAGCGATCTTTTCAAACAAGACGACTTTCGCCAGCAGTACGCACTCGCTAGGTGTATCGGCGATACGCGCTTCGGTTCGCCGTGTGAGCACAAGGACGTAAAAGGCGAGCATTGTGTGCAGTGCCTGCGCAAAGTGATTGCGAAATAGAGAGGAGTACCCATGTATAAGTATCCATTAACCACCAGCCAAAAGGCACGCGACAACCTGGATCGTAAAGCTGCCAACGATGGCTATGAAGATGCAAACGCTGATTATCCCAACATACTCTTACCCAACGACGTGCGGGAGCAGGGCAACAACCATGTCGATGCCGCGCTGGACATGAACGATCATACCACCGACGATCACGAAGAGTACCGTGCTCGCTATACGGGTGCCTACTGCAAAGCCTATGCAGAACAGATAGCGTCACGGCAGGAGGATGAGGAGCACCGACCGCCGGGTGATGACCATGAGTCCATTGAGGGATGGATACAAGAGCAGGACGACGCGGAATATCGGCAAGCAGCAGGCGAAGAGTAGGAGGAAGAAATACCCATCATGAGCGAGACCATCACCAACCAGATCCAAACAGCCTTTGAGCGCGCCCATCATGTCTACGAGAGCGTCGGCGCGGTACGTGAGCGTGTAGATGCACTGGTGGATGCGCTGCAACAGGAACTTATCCGCCAGGGATCTGGGCAGAGCACACCCGGCCAACTAGACCTTTACAAGCGATTACTGAACGTGCAGAGCGTGTATAGACACATTACATCGATGTCGTGGGACGCAATGGAGATACTTGACAAGATGCAAGAGGAGCGCGCCCATCAGTGAGCACCTGCATTCAGCGCTGGCTCGCCCGTCACGGCTTCACCGAGTTCGCAGAACCGCCGCTCGGTGAAGAGTGGCTTTTGCATGCTCACTACACTATACCTAAGTGCCCATTCGTTGGGCGGGTGTTGATAGTGAGAGCAGGGAGGGTGTGACAATGTCATTAGAGGCAGTTGGATTGCTCTGTATCGTTATGGGCCTCATCGCTCTGCCCTATGCCCTGCTCTACGCTTTTGCACGCTCCAATGATGCCCGACGCGCACCCAGCGAGACCATCCCCTTTGACCCGTTCAGCATCTTCTCGCGCGTACCCGTATGGCGCACGTGTCTGCGTTGTCACACCTACGACTACTCCACGAATACCCTCTGCCATGCCCACGCCTTCCCAGCGCCACTCTTGCCACTCACACGGGCCAGGCGCTACCGGGTGCGACGTATGAGCGGGGTATGCATCCACACCGAGCAGATTGCGCACAGTGAGCAAGAAGCCTTCGAGCGCTTCGCCCTTACCCTCATGGCCGCGCATCCGGGCATGATCTGGACACCGCCAGAGGGTGCCGGGCTGTACCACCTCGATGCGTGTGTGGCCAATGACAATGAACGCGAGGATGGAGAGTATGCGGTTCTCTAGTGCCGGTGGCTATCTAGCGCGGCTGCTCCACACCCGTCTGGTAGCGCCACAGGATGCGTTTCTGACGGAGGGAGCGCCGAGCCATAACGGATTAGCGATCACGGCGCCACGACGTGCTGAGTGGCATCCTGCGCACCGCATGAGCATCTATGAGCAGTCGCGGCGTGCGGCGTTCCTGGCGTATCCGACTATTCCACTGTCTCTGACGCGGGTGTTCCCGTCGCCTACGCAACAACGTACCGCACGTATGGCGCTCAATTTAGCAAGAGAGCCGATAACAGAGAGCACCGCTCAGGCGGGCATCTCGCAGCCGGTGTAGCCCACAATGGGCACGATCACCAACTGTTCCCCCAGGCGGTCCGCATCGAAGCTTACCGCGTCCAGGCGGTAGCGCTCACGTCCACAGTGGGAGAAGGCTACCAGGCGGATTTCGTGTGCTGCGGGGAAAGAGGTGGCGAAACACCGATGGTAACTGTCCGTCTCGCCCATTTGCCGCACTTTGAGGATGTGCCAGCACCGCTCAGGGATGGGATAGTTGGCATTGAGCCACTGCGGGAGGTACGCTGCTGCCTGCTCGCATACCCGCGCCACCGCTGCACTCTCTCCATGGCACACCCGGAATTCGCCTACCACACTCTGCAACATGTCACTCATCGACTTCTCCCACTTTCTCTGTTGTAGTGCACTATACCTGTTTGTACTGTAATTGTAACCACTACAGCAGTTATAGCATGAGAAATACTGGAATTCAACAAGCGAGTACTTCTACTACGGGCGTCAATGCGCTGGTGATGCTGATTGAGCAGGTGTATATTCAATGGCTATATGGTGAACGTTCAATGTATGAGCACTAAACGGGCAAGTAGCCATAAATGCTCATGTATTGATATCCGATGGGCGTATGTGGTATCAATACAACGCTCAACTTACGAGCACAACAGAGAAGGGGGAGGCACATCATGGCAAGCACGACCACTATTTTTGAGAAACTTGTGACACAAGCGAGGCAAGACACGCGCCTGGGGCCGGTCGAGTTCCGGCTCTTTCACGCCATTGTGGAGGTGTACCGCGCCAATCCGCAGGAGTGCCGGTTGTCCACACGGGAATGGGCACGCATTGCACGCATTGCCGATGGTGGTGTGGGCAATGCGCAAAAGCGGCTTGAGGACCTGGGATATATCAGCATTACGCGCCTCGGACATCCGGAGCGACAATCAGCGTATATCCAGGTGCTGAAGGATGGCAAGCCCGTCGTGGTGAGAGGAAAGAAGGGAGATGAGGCGACATGAGGTGGCTCTATAACCTGTACGTCAACATCTACAACTGGTATGTCACGCTCTACAACCGTTACATCGACCGACATAACCGCGATGCAGTGGACGAACCGGGTGAGATCCCAGCAGATGTAGAGAACCAGCAAATTGATGAGTGGAATAAGCACGTCGATGAGTGGAATAAGGACTAGCAGCAGAGTGGGGTATGTGATGTACCCCGCTCACTTTTTGCGAGGCTCGCATGTCACTATGCCGCTTGCCAGTCATTCACAATGTCGTGCTACACTTGTGCTCATCACGTGCGTAGTACGTCCACCATGTGGATATCAGCACGGACTTTCTGTCTATGTCGTTGTTTCTCTTGACAGGTATCGATCTTCTTGTTATACTCCTTGCAAGAAGTTGTTGTATCGTAGTGATACATGAGGAGCACAGAGCATGACTGAAATGAAGATGAATCTCAAGATACTCAGGATGCGCAAGGGCTGGACGCAGTTGCAGTTGGCGCAATCAGCAGGCACGACGGAGGGCACGATTGTGCGCATTGAGCGGCATGGGAAACTCCCTCGTCCAGGGATGATTAAGCGGTTAGCGGACGCGTTGGAGGTGAGCACCGAGCAGTTGTTGGAAGAGGAGCAGATACTCCAAAAAGTCAGTTGAGATTGCCGGTAGACTCTTGACACAGCACCGGCAATCTCGCCCGGAAATGATACCAGAGGCAAGCCACCATGTCTGGGACTCTTTACCTCTTTGCGCATGATAGCACACACAATTTACGTGTGTCAATAGAGGTCCAGGGCAACGGGTGCGTGGTGGCAGATGAGGAGAGAACGAGCATGGAAACACTACACAGTGAGCATGCGGCAAAAACTGCTCAGCATGTGAACACAAGAGGAGCAAGCAGTGAACGGCGCTATACCCCTGGAGAACTCGTGTGGTGGTACGACCAGCCTCGCGGTGCGAGCATGAGCAACAGTTGCCTCTTTTGCAAGCATGCGCCGATCTCAGAGAAGCTCTTCACGTTGGTCTACACATACGAGCACAAGAAATGGCCCCCACTTTCGGTCTACACTGAGAGTACCGGCGGCTTTCCGCTCTGTCTACACTGTTACCAGAAGACGGGCAAATGCGCGATACGCCCTAAATACAGGAAGCATGCAAGCCGTCATGGAGGGTTACGCACGCTCACGCCTGACCAATGGGTAAAAGCAGTGCTGGACACGCGGGGTGACTGTCAGTATTGTTTCCAGCACGTCGGATACCGTACGCTCACCATAGACCACAAACAGCCGCTTGGACGAGGTGGTGACCACTGTGCGGCAAACGTGATCCCCGTGTGCCGGGACTGCAATAGGCGTAAGAGCAATATGCCCTATGCGCAGTGGATTGAGCAGGAGGAGATGCGCAGGCTCGCGGCTATCAGTGTGCTCATGCTGCGACACGCGCACCTCACGCAGGGTGTAGAGGCGAAGGTGGCGGCATAGATTACACGAACTACTATCATTCGGAAAACAAAGTAAGTGGAAGAGGACTGCACCATTGACGACACAACACACAC
>WNGK01002863.1_pt1 | contig 19665 bp, 13 predicted proteins | sample 5400601 | NCBI WGS metagenome assembly WNGK01 (sample SAMN13153376, study PRJNA577476) | soil metagenome | isolation source: 60 cm soil or saprolite under Garry oak tree replicate 1 | place: USA:California | collected 2016-06-15
CAGCCACCCCAGTGCTCCCGGCGATTGGCAGGTTTGGCATTACCGAGATTGTGTTCTGCACTTCCATCTCCACCGATTTTTGAGGGGTGAAGTGTTCAACCGCAGCTTTGAGCAGTGCCACGTCGCCGGTGAAGTCCTGGAGCAATCGTAGGGAGCCGGCCAAGGTATACACCGAGATAGGCTGCCCAGGCTGAAGCTGCGAGCCCAAGTACGTCAGCATCTGCGAACGGGCGTACCCTTGGTCTGCTACCGGAGTATTTAGCCCGTCCAGCAGCATGATGGTGAGAGGGCCCTTTGGCATATCGTATTCGGGCCTATTCGTATGGACATTTGGCGGCAGATCAGGCGCCTGTCGTGGCGAAACTTCGGGTGACTCGAAAGAAAATGCCGAGATCTTCTGGGGTTTCCCGTTCTCCAGTACGGTAAAGTCTTCCCTCTTGAGATCTTTGATGCGCTGGCCGGATTTATCAGTAACGACCGCGTCGACCAAAACCAGACGAGTGGTGACGCGCACCGCTGGCGTGTTCAAGTCCTCAATACTCGGTTGCTGTGCTACCACTACAGTTGTTGACGCCGAGTATAAGAATAGGGAAACCAGAATTCGTAGTGGAACAGATGTCATAGTCGCTCCCGAATGGGTCGAATTATGCCACACGTCGGCAATTCTGGGTAGGACCTGGATGCACCCGAAACTCAGCCGGGGATCGCGTCAGAGCGGTGGCCGGTTTTGAGAGATCAGCAAGACCGTCTATAATTTTTTGAGGTTCTATACCACTCGAAGTCTCCTATAGATGCGTTTCAGCGATACTTTTTTCGGTGCTGTGCGGGTTGTTGCTGCTCTGTTGCTGCTCTTAATGGTTCTGATTTCGGCAGTGATGGCTCAAAGACCAGCTTCGCGCCCGGCATCTCGTCCTAATGTGCTACTGGTTACGATCGATACACTGCGTCCGGACTATTTGCACTGTTACGGCTACGCGCACATAGAAACGCCCAGCATAGACTCGTTGGCGGCCCAGGGTATCCGCTTCGAACAGGCCTATACGCCGGTTCCAATCACCCAGCCACCTTGGCCACCGTCTTGCGGGCACGTGGCTACGACACAGGTGCGGTGATCGCCGCGGCGGTTCTGGATCGGCGCTTTGGACTGAACCGCGGGTTTGATTTCTATTACGATCACTTCAACTTCGGGCGGCTTTCCGAAGCCAATTTGGATTTTATGGAGAGACCGGCCAACGAAGTCGTCGATCAGGCTCTCAAGTGGCTGGCCAAACCGCGAAAAGGACCATTCTTCCTGTGGGTGCATCTGTATGATCCGCACCACCCTTACAATCCGCCGCCACCTTTTAATCAGTTGTACAAGGAAAATTTGTATGCCGGAGAAATTGCGTTCGCGGATACCCAATTAGCTCGCCTGCTGGCTTACCTGAAGCAACATGCCGCTTATGACCATACCGTGGTGGTTCTCAGTGGAGATCACGGCGAGGGATTGGGTGAACACGGAGAGAAAACCCATGGTTTTTTTACCTACAACTCAACCCTCCATGTGCCGCTCATCATCAAGCCGTCAGTTAACATCAAGTTCACCAACCCTCTTATTAAGAGGGGGGTCAGCCTGGTTGACCTGATGCCCACCGTACTTGGATTCCTAAATATTCCAATTCCTCCAAGAGTGCAGGGAAAGAATCTGGCCATGATGGTATTGCATGGCGACGAGATGGAACCCAGTCCGCTATATTCTGAAACGTACTTGCCGCGCATCCACTTCAATTGGAGCGAACTACGAGGCTTGAGCGCGAGGAACTACCATTTTATCGACGCACCCAAACCCGAGCTTTACGATATTTCCTCGGATCCTGGAGAAATACATAACCTCTATGTCGACAAGAATGCCGTCAGTTCAGAGATGCGCAGTCAGCTAACCGCCACGGTGCGGCACTATACTGTGGACCATGAAATGGCACAGAAGTCCACGCTGGATCCACAGCTCGCCGATCGCCTCCGTGCACTTGGGTACACGGCTTTTGCGGCTGGCGACGAATCCGCGGTCAGTGACCGTCAGCTCCCCGATCCGAAGGATCGCATTCAGGTTTATGAGACCGTTACAGAAGCAATCGACGATAGCCAGCACGGCAGGTACCAGGATTCAATCGAAAAGTTGAAAACGACTCTACCGACCGAGCACGACTCTGTTCCGATCCACTATCTCCTGGGACTCGATTACTACCGCACCAAAGACTTTGCTAGCTCCGTGACAGAATTCAAGAGAGCGCTCGAACTGAGCCCCAATTACATGCTCGCCGTGTTTAATCTTGGGCTCGCCAACGCTGCCCTAGGCGATGATGTTGAGGCCACCAAATACCTGAAACGCACCCTTGAACTTGACCCTACAAATTTTGGCGCAGCGTTCGACCTCGGCGTGACCTACCTCCATCAGAACATGATCCCCGATAGCACTGAAGCTTTCCGCCGATCGGTCACGATCAATCCGGATTTTGCACCCGGATATAAGGCGCTCGGTGAGATGCTTCTCTATGGGGGCAAAGTGGATGAGGGACTGAAGCAGCTACGCACAGCCGTGCGATTAGATCCCCAGGATCCCCGCAATCACGAAGCTCTGGCGAAGGCTCTAGAAGCCAAGGGCCTGCACATGGAAGCTGCTGAGGAAATGCGTAAAGCCCAGGAGCAGGCCCGGTGAAGTTTGCCGGAAGATTGGCCATCTGGGTCGTCGGCTCTGCGTTAGCCGGAACAGGCCTAACGGAGCCTCCGCAACCAGCTGCGCGGAAAGCGTACTCCAAACCTGATGTTCTGCTAATCACCATCGACACGCTTCGTGCTGATCACATCGGCGCGTATGGTGCCAAGAACGCAGAAACTCCTACCATCGACGGGTTAGCACGTAAGGGTATACTGTTTGAGCGCGCCTATTCCCAGGTCCCACTCACCTTGGCGAGCCACACCAGCCTGCTCACGGGAACCTTTCCATTTCACAACGGAGTGCAGGACTTTACTGGACAGCCTCTCAAGCCAGAGATTCGCAGCGTCGCCCAATCGCTCCAAGCGCAAGGCTATGATACGGCCGCTATTGTAAGTTCCTACGTTTTGGACCGGAGTTGGGGGCTCAATCGAGGCTTCGACTTGTATTACGACGTCTTCAAAGGCAGCAGCTTCCTGGAAAACGATCCGGGACTAGTTGAGCGGAAAGCGGGTCCTAGCGTTGATGAAGCTCTGCAATGGCTGCGAAGAAGTCGCAGCAAGCCTTTCTTTTTATGGCTGCATTTATACGATCCGCACAGCGGCTACGACTCCCCTGAGCCCTTCCGGACCCGCTTTGCGGACTCGCCCTATGACGGCGAGATTGCATACGCCGACCATGAATTGGGGCGGTTGATTGCCTATTTAAAACAACGAGGTTTGTACGATCGTATGTTGATCGTCCTAGTCAGCGATCATGGCGAATCGCTGGGCGAACATGGGGAGAAAGAGCATGGTTTTTTCGTTTATCATTCGACGCTGCACGTGCCCTTGGTGGTCAAACCCCCTCTGTCCAGTGGTAGTCAAGCGCACCACGTCACCGATCCCGTGCCGATAATGGGCATCGCCCCCACAATCCTGGAAATCCTCAAGCTGCGCGATCCTATTCAACAGCAGTTTGAAACTCACAGCTTGTTGGCAGCTAATGCTCCGGATTCCGCCGGCGTCTATAGTGAAAGCTTCTACTCATTCAGCTCATTTGGGTGGAGTCCCGTGAGGACCATCAATAACCGGTCCTATCAGTTCATTGAGGCGCCTAAGCCCGAACTCTATGACCTTCGCTACGATCCCGAAGAGAAGCAGAACCTGATCGCGAGCCAGCCGGCGGTAGCCGCTGTCTTGGATCAAGAACTTAAGGACTTGGTGCTCCGCTTTGCGCCACACGATTCTCCGGCAGGTGGCGCCCAACTTGACGCGGAAGCTGTCGATAAGCTGCGCGCCTTGGGGTACATGGCCTACCGCTCGCCGGTCTCCGCTGCGGATTTAGCTGCTGGTTTGCCTGACCCTAAGGATAAGATCTTGGACTTTAATACTCTCTTGGACGGCGTTGACGCCGGCAAACTCGGCGACCTTGATCGTGAGCGGGCGCTGTTGGCTCAGGTGCAGGAACGCAATCCTGGCATGTACCTGGTTCCGTTCTTGCTCGGGGAAGCAGCCCTCAAAGCTTCCGATTGGAAAGCGGCCCAGGACTCGCTGGAACGCAGCCTGAAAATCAATCCCAATTTTGATCAGGCGATGACCGCATTGGCGCGGGCCTTGCATCAGCAAGGGAAGAACGATGAGGCGCTCCAGTGGCTTGAAAAAGCGCTGCAGGCTAATCCCAAGAACCTCAGGGCTTGGTATCAAAAAGGCTGGATAAGTGTCTCGGCCGATCCCGACGGCGCAATGGTCGATTTTCAGAAGACGCTCGAAATTCAACCGGGTTTCGCCATGGCGCATCGAGACTTGGGAATCATCCTGCTCCAGAAAGGACGCTTCGGTGAAGCCGCCGTTCATTTGGAACAGGCGGTGACCCTGGGGCTCGCCCACGCGCGTCTATACAATTTCCTGGGAATCGCCTACAGCCGGACCGGCCGCTACCAAGACGCTGTTAAGGTCTACACAAAAGCCTTGGATCAAGAACCCAACTTCGCGGAGGCGCACTTAAATCTCTCTTACGTCTACGAAAAGCTGAATCGCCCGCAGGCTGCCCGGGCTCAATATCAGACCGCGTGCAAGCTGCAGGCTGACTTATGCCAGTTTGAGCCCGACAAAGCTCAGTGATGGTTTATTGCGAGGATTTGGATTGCATTTTCCCGAGCAATTCACGGGCATGGGGCGCAAAATTGCTGTCCGGAAATTGCTTCAGGAACAGAGATAATTCCGCGGTCGCGTCCTCGCTTCGATTTTGCCGGATGTACAAGTTCACCAGGGCCAAGTGAGCGTTGGCCAGACCAGGGTCGTCCTTCAATGCGACACGAAACCTTTCTTCAGCTTCGCGAGTCTCACCCTTCTTGATCAGCAGTGATCCCATCAGGAACTGTCCAAATCCCGATTGCGGCTGACGCTTGAAGCCTTCCTGGATGGAGTCCGCCGCTTCGTTCAGGCGCCCAGTTATCAGGTACACATTTGCCAGATTGAAGTACGCATTCGCATCTGCTTGGTTTTCCGCGATGACCTTTCTGAATTCCGTTTCCGCCTCGCCAAACTTCTGACTCTCCAAATAAAGCGATCCTAGATTATTCCGAGCGAAGTACATTCCTGGAGCCACTGCCAGTGCTTTTTCGTAGTGCTCAATGGCCTCCGAATTCTTACCCTCCCGTTGCGCTTTAGTGCCCTTTTTGTATTGCTTCTTTGCTTCTTTGGGATACTTGTCTCCGAGCGCAGACTCATCCACCATGGATGAATTACTGCCCTTAATTGTGGATTGATTCGGCTGGCCCGGTTTGTCCTCGGGAATTAGTTCAAGGTGCACATAAGCGATGCGTTGAACGGCTGGGTTTATGGGGACTGCCATCTCGATAGGACGATAACCCTCCTGCCGCACTGTGAGGTGGTACAGGTTGGCAGGAAGGTCATCAAAGGAAAATTTACCTTCCGCGTCACTATAGATTTCTCCCACCAGGGCGCCACTTCTTTCAAGCTTCACCAGCACCCGCATGGGAGGGGACCCGAACCGCGTAATCCGTAACTGACCGACGAGCGTCGTCGTATTGCCAACCTGTTGCGCTTGAAGTACTGCGCACAGCAGCAGACAAAGGAATGGATACCGTGGACTGCGGGCGAGAACGCGAGATATGGAGGACGAGAGGGGATGTCGCATCAGAGGAACCTCGTGCAGAAACATAAGCCGGGACCGGTCTGATGCAACCGGGTCCCGGCGCAGCTCTCTTCAGGCTAGAAGCTCAGCTTCACCCCGAACTGCAGGTTACGTGCATTGAATGTGCCACCGGCCTGTCCAAAAGTCGTATCCCGAATGCTGTCGTGATACTGACCTTCAGCGCCGGGCAGCTTGAAATTCGTGTGATTCAAGACGTTGAAGCTTTCGGCTCGAAACTCAAGCTTGGTTGCCTCCGTGATCTTGATGTTCTTGAATAGCGACGGGTTCCATGCCATGAAACCGGGACCAGTAAATGTATTACGGGCGAGGGTCCCGGTGTTTCCAGGCATAGGTCTCTCGAAAACACAGTTATTGCTGACGACCGGATCTTTGTTGTAGCAGAAGTTGCCGCCCCAACCGTTCGCCCACATGTCATGAGTCGCACCGCCGAAGCCTGCCAGGGTACTATTCGGTCGATCATTGGCCTCATAATCCTTGTTGAAGTCACAGCTGCTACGAGAGCCGTGGCAGAACGGCTCCCAATGCGCACCTGTATGATACGAAACGGTACCGTTGAACTGCCATCCGCCCAAAACTGCTTCAAGCGCCCCACCCCGGCCCCGGAACATCGGCAGTTCCCAAACGTAGTTAAAGCTCAACGTGTGACGAATGTCGAAGATGGAATTGCCACGGTCCAATTGCGGCATTGTCTGATCGCTGCTGTAGCCTTCACCCGCCCCTTCGTGGTTCGAGCTCGTCGCACCGCTGTGCCACGTCGAGCCGTTGTCAATCGCATGTCCCCATGTGTAGTGGAACGCGGCCTGCATTCCGTGGCTCATCTGTTTGGTCAAAGAAAGCTGTAATGAGTTGTAGATGGAGTTATTCACGTTTTCCCAAACGCGCAGGCGACCATAGTTCGGATTCAACCGTCCTGTGAGATTGGTTACGCCCGCAGAGTCCTTCTGGCTGCAGACAAGGCGTCCAAAACGATCGGTAGCACACGGCACTCCGTTCACCATGCTTACGCCAGCATCGGTTGAGCTACAGTTGCCGCCATTCCACCCGGCAAAGCAGAGAGATCCACCTGGAATTCGGTTGACCTGCTCGGCGCGGAATAGTTTGTGAGCGACCGTCCCGACATAGTTCACCTCCAACGCGAGGCGGGGAACTAATTCGTGCTGTACGCCGAGATAATAGTTGTAGACATAGGGGTCTCTAACCCCCTTTTTGAAGATAATACCCGTCAGGTTAGCTCGATCCGGGTCGCTTGGATTCCAGCCCATGATGTTGCCAACAGCTGTGTACGTCGTATCCGTACCTTGGAAATTATCTGATCCCGGCGGCCCCGTGAAGCTCGGTGGCGCAGTGGAGTAGCCGCCGCCTCCGAGTGCGGGCTGTGGGCCATAGTAGAGTGTGCAACCTGCCACGGTACCGCATCCAGTCCCCGTGCCAACCACTCCAACGCCGAGTGAACCGTCATCCACGATCTGGTTGAAGGAGTAGTAGGGTGGATTCCAGCGTGAGTTCGACAGGGGATTATACAAGGTTCCCTCATAGGAGACGCCAAAACCGCCGCGCAGGGCTGTTTTGCCATTGCCAAATACATCGTAGGCAAAGCCAAATTTCGGTCCGAAGTTATTGTGATCTCCCGCCCCAAGACTCGATGCGGGCGCGAATCCCCCTGGGCCACAGGTACCTGCCAGAATAGATAACTGGTCAATGGTGTGTACCCCATCCGAACCCAATACTCCCGAAGGACACCCGGCAGAACCTACCGGCGCGTTCGCATCATGAATCTGTCCGGCACCAGTCGTAATGTTGTCAATCAGATTTTGGCCAGGCCCGAGAAGAAATGTGGTGGCCAAGCCCGAATTCTCGTGGTGCCGCTCGAACAGGTCGTAGCGAAGACCAAGGTTCAGCGTCAGCTTACGCGTGACCTTCCAGTCGTCCTGTACGAAAGCGCCGAATTCCACGTTCCGCCAATGCCGTTTATTGGTTGCCAATTGGGCCAGGGATTTAGATACGAAGCCGGGATCAACGCCGGCAGCCATGCCGTATGGGGCATCGACCGCGAAGAAAAATGGATCGTAGAAATAATAAGAGGGACGCGCTACGTTGAACTCTGAATTCTCGATATTACGCCGTACTTCCCCCCCGATTTTGATGTTGTGTGAACCATGATTGATGGATACGATGTCGGCGTAGTTGTAAATGTGCTCCTTGAAGAACTGCGGGTAACCATTGTAGGAACCAAATCCCATAGTTCCAGCATAGTCCCCGATGTAAATCGAAGGTACGCCAGGGATGGACGGAAGGTACTTGGAGTAGCTACCCGAGTAGCCGGCGCGCGCCTCATTAATGACGCGAGGACCAAAGGTATGCGTCCAATCCAGTTGGCCATTGGGCGCAATGAATCGCGTGGGGTTGGTAAAGCCGCGACTATTGGTGGCTGGCGTGAGTGTGTTCTGACGTGACCAGTTGAACTGCGCAAACACGCGGTCTTTGCTGCTGGCATTCCAGTCAATTCTTCCCGACGCCTCATTCCCATCGAAAAGATTTCCCAGATTCTGTGTGTTCTGGATGTTAATTGTCTGATAAAGCATCGGCGTGTTCAGACCAAGTGGCATAGCCTGAATAGAGTTGAAGAGGTTGGTCATCCGGTTGGCGATATTTGGATCGCCGTATTGGGAAGGATCTTCGTATTCCGCAACCGAGCCGAAGCCGGTGCCGCTGTAGAAACCATTCAGATAATCGTTTACGGTCAGGAACGGCGTTCCCTGAACATTCGGCGCAAATTGACTGTAGAGCAGCTGCCCTACCGACTGTTGGCCACCAGGCGCCAATCCGGCCGCGTTGATTACTGCCTGCCGGAATTCAGGACCCTCGGCAACTGTCGGTGAGGGAAGTGTGGAAGTCTTAAACCGGTCTCCCTGGTAGGAGCCGAAGAAAAACAGCTTGTCCTTGACGATAGGACCGCCAATGGTGCCGCCAAATTGGTTGAAATGCAGTGGCGGCCTGGCGTCTCCCGCCTGGTTGGCAAAGTAGGTGTTGGCATCGAGTTTGTCGTTGCGCAGAAACTCCCACAAGCTGCCATGTAACGCGTTTGTGCCCGTCTTTTGCACCAGATTCGTGATCGAACCGGCGCTATTGCCGTACTGCGCTGACTGGTTCAAGGTCAGCAATTGGAATTCCTGGACTGTATCTTCGATCGGCGTGTTCTGAGGGCCACCGCTCAATCCCTTGTTCGACGCGCCATTGACCAGGAATCCGTTGAAGTTCTCGCGTAACCCATTAACCACAGTATTGTGGCCATTCTCAGTGAGTACACCTTCAACATCGACCGCACCGGCCGACTGCTGCATCAGATCGTAAACATTGCGGCCGTTCAAGGGCAGGTTGGAAATCTGTGCCGCGTCAATCGTTGTCGAAAGCCGCGAGTCATCGCTTTGGATGGTAGGCGCCTCGCCGCTGACTTCGACGGTTTGGGTAGCTTGTCCCAACTCCATTTTGAAGTCGACGTGCGATACCACGCCGGCATTCACCGGCACATTTGAGCTCACCCTCGTCCGGAACCCTGGCGCCTCGACCGAAATTTTATAAGCACCGATCGGCAACTCTCGTGCCGCATAAACGCCACTCTGATTGGTGGTCAGGGTGATAGTGAGGTTCGTTCCAAGATTGGTGACCGTGACTTTTGCATTGGCAATGGCCGCGCCAGTCTGGTCAGTAACACTTCCGGTGAACTGTCCATTCTGCACTTGGCCGACGGCGGTGAACGCAAACATCAGGACGCACAACGAAATCAAGCAGAGACACAGCTTTCTCATATGCCTATCCCTCTTTTTCGAAGAATCATCACGCGGAGTTTTGGACCGGGCCAACTTAGGATCACCCACGAAAAGTGCTCCAAACACAGCCGTTTATCAAACCGTCGCACATTTTGCTACCACCGAATGGTGACTGTCAACCCAATTGTTTTGAACTATTTCGCGGGAGTAGTTATCGGCTACCAGAAAGCGCCTTAGCTGATCGTTATTCCGGGCCGTGGTCTTAAGAAGAAAAAATACACTGGAAGCCATTGTATGAGCAGGACTTGCTCGTCCCAGGCGTCCGTTAGTCGTCACTTGGCGGTGGTCGGGCGAACACGCGAAATGACCCCGTTTTCCTCGCTTATTACTAACTGTTGTCCAGCCCATTCACGTCCGATTTTGTCCACCCTGCCGGAAGGCCACCGCACCGTGATCTCATCGACCCACCCTGCTGTTCCCAACCCAAAATGCAGCCGAGGATCGCTAGCCGACTCAAAACTCGAATTGGCCCGGACTTCGGCCGTCTGGGCAAGCCCACCGGCCTTGACCTGCACGCGCGCCCCAAACCCATCCCGGTTGGATTGTGTTCCCACTAGCTTAATAATGATCCAATGTCCGGGAGCGGCGGCTTGGTTGCGGAGCAGCACCGGAGATCCGTCCAGTACACTCATGACTAAATCTTGCCTGCCACGGTTCTGGAAGTCCCCCGCCGCAACCCCACGTCCCACGTAGCGGCGCCCCAGAGCCGCCCCGGCACGGACCCCGGTCTCTTCAAACTTCCCCTCCTTAAGGTTGTGAAACAAAAGAGGCCTCTCCGCGTAAGTTACTCCGAACGAATGCTGGTCAACCTGGGGATTCACATGCCCGTTGGCCACAAAAATGTCCGGCCAGCCGTCATTATTGAAATCCGCAAACTTCACTCCAAACCCCAGAAACGGAATGCTGACAGGCCCGAATCCCGCCGCCCCAGCCATATCCGTGAAACCGCCCGAATGATCGCTGTGATAAAGATTGTTGCCGTCATCGGAAAAATTGGTCTTCACGATGTCCGGCCAACCGTCGTTGTCATAGTCGGCGGTATCGACGCCCATTCCCGCCTGCTCCCGTCCGTCAGCGCTGTAAGCGACCCCAGCTTGCGCGCCTACCTCGTCAAATCCGCCGTGGCAGTTGTTGTGATAAAGCAAACTTGGCGACGAATCGTTGGCTACATACAGATCGAGGCAGCCATCCTGGTCGTAATCGAGCCAAAGCACGCCAAGTCCGTAATAGCTTCCGGAATCGATGTTCAGCTTGTCGGTGACATCCGTGAACGTCCCATCCACATTATTGTTGTGATAAAGCCGGTCGCGCCCACCCTTCAGCCCACGCGGTCCGCACGAGACAGGAATTCCCCGGTACTGGCAGAACGCCCCTTGCCCGAATTCCGGCAGATGATCAAGGTCCAAATCGACGTAATTAGCCACATACAAATCGAGATGACCGTCGCCGTCATAGTCGCCAAATGCCGCGCTGGTTCCCCAATGCCCAGCATTCCCCACCCCGGCTTTCGCAGTTACGTCAGTGAAAGTGCCATCACGATTGTTGTGATAAAGCACTCCACCGTCGAGATAGGTAACGTAAAGATCTTCCCAGCCGTCGTTGTCGTAATCGCCCGCCGCCACGCCGAATCCCCACCCACAGTGGTTCAGCCCTGCCTTGGCGCTGACGTCGGTGAACGTTCCGTCGTGATTATTGCGATACAGCTTTCCCGGATGGCACTTGCCCGCGCGCAAATCCTCTAGCGTTGAGCCGTTCACGAAATAAATATCCATCCATCCGTCGTTGTCATAATCAAAGACGGCCACCCCGCCACACATCGTCTCCATGATGTAGCGTTTTTCCAGGCCGCCACAGGTCAGATGAAAGTCGATACCGGCAGCCTGAGTGACATCACTAAAAGAGATCGAGCTTGTTGTTTTTGGTGGGACCGCGGTATCAGTCCTTGTCGGGGAATGCTTCGAAACTCGAGATGACGAGGGCGTCTGCGCATCTGCGATAAAAAAAATCGCAGCCCCAATTGTGTATAGAAGTGTGCCAAGCACTGAAAAGATCTTGAAGCGTACAGTCACTGCGCCCGGCCGGAGGCCATCCCTCCCGTCTGTGGCTGTGCCTTCTTCAACTCGGCAAAACGTTGCCATTCCACCTGCGCTTGGTCACGTTTGCCGATCTTTTCGAGAGTCCTCGCCAGTTGATAATGCGGACTCGGATCCGAAGGTTTTAACGTAATGGAGCGTTCCAACGCAGCGACCGATCCTGCAGCATCGCCCCCAAGCGAAAGCGCCTTTCCTAAATCGTACAATGCGTCTCCATTTTGCGGATCAATCTCCGTCGCCTTCTCCAGAAACTTTCTAGCGGAGGACCAGTCTCCGCTTTCAAGCAGAGAGTGCCCCAGCTGGTGAAGAACGTTCGCGTCGTCTGGATTGCGCGCAATTTCCTTCTGATACTCGACAATCGCATCCTGACTTCGCCCCAGGCTGGCGTAAGCAAAGCCCAAGTGATAGTGCCCGAGCGGCAGTTTCGGATTAATCCTGAGGGCGATCTTGAATTGCTCGATACCCTGCAGGGTCCGATTTGTGTTCTGATACGCCCGCCCCAGCAGCACATGCGCCAGGGGATTGCCCGGCTTCAGTTTGATCGCTTTCTCTAGTTGTTTCGCCGCAGGATCATATTGGTTTTCATCGAGATCGACCAGTGCCAGATCGAAATGAATATCGGCGTTCCCAGCATCGAGTGCCTCCGCTTGTTGTAATTCGTCGCGCGCTGGAGAATTCTGCCGCATCTTGAAATATGCGAGACCCAGCCAATGCCGCAGTTCAGCATCTCGCGGCCAGCGTACTACGGAGTCACCGCCGAAGCGAACAGCCTGTGCCAGCTGCCCGCCTTGCAAGTAGCTGAGCAGCAGACCTCGGTCTGCCTGCAGATTTTCTGGCGCCAGTTGTCGCGCCTGTTCAAAATCCGCCGCCGCCCGAGAAAAATCTCCGGACTCAATTGCCGCTTGGCCATCGCGAATTAGAGCCTGCACTCTCGGGCCCGACTGCGCGTCCAGTTCTGTAGCACTCAGAGCAAGCAGTAGTGCGAGCGCCAACATGCTGACGCCACTCTGAGAAATCCTCCGCACTCTACTCATCAGCTTTTCTTTGCGCCCTTTGCGAAACCTTTGCGAACTTTGCGGTTAAGAACTTTTTCCCTGCCCTCAAACGCGCGCAAATGATTCAATCCCCCGATGATTCAATGAATCTCAATCGGCGTATTCCTGCGGTTCCCCACAAAACATTCGTGCACCAGCGGCTTGGTAAACCGTTGCACCACATCATCTGGAATACTGTCTTCCTTCAACTCCTCGAACTTGAACTTGATCGTCCCCGGCGGTTCTCCCTCCGGATTCACCGTTGCCACCATGTAGCCGTAAACGTTGGTCTTCGCGGCATTCGCATCCCCCGCCGCCGGAGGAAGTAGATAGCGCTCCGCCCCAGCCGTACCTATAATCCATCCCGGCAACACTCCTCCATTCGATTTCCAATACTGCGTGTTGAAAGTCCCATCCATAAAGAAGTGGGAATGGCTGGCGAGCACATAAACGATCTTGTGCGCGTTGTTCTGCATCTTCAGTAGCATTTGATAAACGCGCCGCCCGCTTTGTACGCCCAGCGGCCATTCATTCATGCTGTGATTGGCAGAAATGCTCTCCGGCAGTGCCGCGTGCATTCCCACCACGATGGTGTGAATGGAATTGTCTTTGCGATCGCGCTTCAGAACGCTATCAATCCACTTCATCTGCGCTCCATCAAACTGGTCGTGAGTGGCATTGTCCAGATAGATAAAATCAATGCCATCACGAATCCAGTGGAAGTACGTCCGCGGTTGAGTTGCCTTGGGATCATCTTTCAAACGCTGTTCCTTCAAATCCGGCCGGTCCAGATAGTCGTGAAATTGCTGCACAAACTCAGCGCGGCTCTTCGGTGGCACGGTCTCATGGTTTCCAATTCCCAGGTAGAACGGTGTCTCTCCCCACGGCTTGATCTGGTTTTCGATGAAGTCATCCCAGGCTTCCTTCTCGTACTCGGCGAGATCAGGCGCCTGGTTGTCATGACTCTTCTCTTGCACGAAGTCCTGGTCAGGACCGTAAATTGCGCGCAGGTCTCCCAGATGCCAATAAAAAGCAACGTTGTGCTTAAGCGCGTCCGCCGCAATCGCGGGCATGACCACGTCCCCACAATTGCGCGAATCCCCAGAGACCGCAAAGGACCAGGTCTGCGAAGAGCCTTGGGCGTTGCCATTACGCACGCCTGCAAAGCCCATCAATATGAATGCGATGGCAAAACGAGTATTTCCATATCTCATATGTGCAGTCCTTCAAAACCGTCCTAAAAATAAATGGATGTCATTCCGAGCCCGCCTCGGCGGGCGAGGAACCTGCTGTTTCCGCGATGCCGGGGCTAGAATTATCCCCAGAGCAGCGCCAGAAATCGTGACGTAATTTGTAGTGTAACTTCCTTTGTTGCCATGCATCTCTAAAACGATGCCCAACCTATCACTCCGACGCCTTTTCCTAATCCTCGCCGCCATGTTCTTAGGCCTTGCCTCTGCATCGTCCCAATCCCCAACCCCAATCCTCGTCGAACTTTTCACCTCTGAAGGATGCTCCAGCTGTCCTCCGGCAGACACACTACTTCGCTCTCTGGACAGTACCCAGCCCGTTCCTGGTGCGCAGTTGATTGTCCTCAGTGAGCACGTCGATTATTGGGATGATTTGGGATGGAAAGACCCACATTCGTCGCATGCCTTCACGACTCGACAGCAGGAGTATGCAACGCGCTTGGGACTGGCCACCGCGTATACGCCTCAGATGGTGGTAGATGGAAACATTCAGTTCGTCGGCAGTGACCGTGCCCTGGCAACTCAGGCGTTCCAGAAGACACGCGTCATTCCGAAAGTTGCGGTCACAATTTCATCGGTAACAATTGAAGGCCGCAGACTTCGCGCTCATGTCGAAACTGGCCCTATGCCATCCAAAGCGGAGATCTTCGTCGCGCTTGCCCTCGAGCACGCCGATTCGCAAGTGCTTCGTGGCGAGAACGGTGGTCATCGCCTGGAACATGTCGCGGTCGTCCGGAGTCTCACCAGTATCGGGCGGCCGGCCCAGGGAGAGGCCTTGTCGAAGGAAGTAAATCTCGTGCTCGACTCAACGGACAGACCCTATCGCGTCATCGCATTCGCTCAGGAGCCGGGCCAGGGGAGAGTTTTGGGGGCAGCCATTCAGCGGATACAGAAATAGTATTGAAGCCCCAAAGCCCGAAGCCGCTCTTCTGTTAAATTGTTCCCCCATGACGCCTTCCCGCAGCTTTGCCAGCGATAACAATGCAGGAGTCCATCCCGAAGTCATAAAGGCAATCTCAGCCGTGAACCAGGGCCATGTAGTCGGCTACGGCGACGATCCCTATACCGATTCGGCCGTCCACCAGTTCAAGCATCACTTCGGCGATGACATTCAAGTTTTCTTCGTCTTCAACGGCACCGCCGCCAACTGCCTCAGCCTGAAGTCGCTAACTGACTCGTACCACGCCGTCATCTGCGGAGAGGCCGCCCACATTTACGTAGACGAATGCGGTGCCCCTGAAAAATTTACCGGTTGCAAGCTCATTCCGATTCCCGTCAAAGATGGCAAGCTCACTGAAGAAACCGCACTTTCCGTTTATCATGGAATTGGCGACCAGCACCATGTCCAGCCCCGCGCCCTTTCCGTCACCCAAGCCACCGAGGTCGGAACGGTCTACACATCCGAGGAGCTTCAACGCCTCTCCCGCTTCGCCCACGACCGAGGGATGTTTCTCCACATGGACGGCGCAAGGATCGCCAATGCTGCCGCAACGCTTGGATTAACCCTGCGCCAGGCCACTCGCGACGTAGGTGTTGACGTGCTCTCCTTCGGCGCCACAAAAAACGGCGGCATGGGCGCGGAGGCAGTCGTCTTCTTTGACCCCAAATTAGCCGCAGACTTTAAGTTCTATCGAAAGCAAGGCATGCAACTCGCCTCCAAGATGCGTTTTCTCTCTGCCCAATTCGAAGCCCTGTTCAAAGACGACCTGTGGCTCAGCAATGCCCGCCACTCTAACCGCATGGCCCAACTCCTGAAGCGTGAAGTCAGCAAACATCCGCAAGTGAAAATCGTTTACAAAGTCGAAGCCAACGGTGTATTCGCGAAAATCCCCCGCCGTGCAATCACAAAGTTGCTAAAGCGATATTTCTTTTATGTCTGGAATGAAGAGCAGTCGGTCGTTCGTTGGATGTGCTCCTGGGACACGACCGAACAAGATGTAAAACAATTCGCCGAATTTCTCCGCCAGATCGTGTAGCGGCGCGCGTCCACGCCCGCCAAGCAAATCGCGACTGCGGAGCAGCAGGAATCGTCGCCGACCAAAAACTACGCCGCCCAATTCTGAATTTTCAATCCTCGCACCGCCTGAACTCCTTGTCATCGTTCGTAACCAGAATCAGACCGGCAGCCAGCGCGTGCGCTGCAATCCACAAATCATTGTTCCCAATCATCTCGCCTTTGGATTCCAATTCAACGCGAGTCTTGCCATATCTTTCGGCAGCCGATTCCGGCAAGGGAAGCGCAGGCAATAGCACTACCAACTCCTGCAGTCGCTCCAGTGCTCTCGTCCGTTGAACGCTCTTTTCGGCGCTATAGAGCAATTCTCCATAGGTTATGACAGAGATTGCTGGCTCTCCGGGTCGCAATTTCTCAAACCTGCGAACGAGGGTCTCCGGCCTTTTCTGGCGGGCATAGACGCAGATATTTGTGTCAAGCAGATACTGCGTCTCCATTACAACCCTTTACGCCTCTGCGGCAAGTCTTTTCGGCGATCCGGGAGATCTAAGTCGTCCGGCAAGCCTGCCAGCAGATCAAATGCCCCTCGCCATAGTCCCGCTTTTCTCGCGCAGGACAATTTCGTCCGCCCGCCTGAAAATCTCAACCTCTTTGCTCTTGAGACGAAATTGCTTGGGAATCCGCACTGTCTGGCTATTACCAGACCGGAACACTTTAGCTGTAGCCATGATTCCTCAATGTATATACACAAAGTAATACTCTCTGGTTCCTGATCTGCAATTCGAACCTGGTCCGCTATCATTTCAACCATGTTCTCCCGCCGCACCGGCTGGCAGCTCGCACCCAACCGCTTCACCATCGCGCACCGCGAAGTGCTGCGAACGAGTCGAGAAATCCTCGATCTCACAATCTCCAATCCCACGCGAGCGGGATTCGACTACGACGAAGCAGCCATCCTCGATTCGCTGAGAAACCCGAACTCCCTTGACTACGATCCCCAACCAAAAGGCCTGCAAAGCGCCCGCGCGGCAGTCGCGGATTACTACAACGCCCGGGGAGAGAAAGTTGATCCCGAATCCCTGGTCCTAACCACCAGCACGAGCGAAGCCTATTCCTACGTCTTCCGTCTGCTCTGCAATCCCGGCGACGAAATTCTGGTTCCGAAGCCGAGCTATCCTCTCTTCGATTTCCTGGCCGATCTGCAAGATGTGAAGTTAGTCCCGTTTCAGTTCATCTACGACCACGGGTGGCAAATAGATTGGCCAGCCCTGGAGAGTTGCTTAACCGACCAATTGCGCGCCGTTGCTCTCGTCCATCCCAACAACCCAACGGGATCCTACATAAGCACGAACGAACGAACGCAACTCAATGAATTGTGCTGTGAGCGTGGCATGGATCTAGTCGTGGATGAAGTCTTCCTCGATTACGCCCACGGCAGCAAATCCCGACCAAGCTTTGTCACAAACCATGCAGCCCTGACCTTCACTCTGAGTGGTCTGTCAAAAATCTCCGCGTTGCCACAAATGAAGCTTGCCTGGATCGCCGTGAGCGGGCCTGAGCCGCTGGCGCAAACGGCAATTCAAAGACTGGAAGTTATCGCTGATACGTTTCTCTCGTTGAACGCGCCCATACAGCTCGCGGCCGGTAGCATGCTTGAGCAAAGAAGAGAAATCCAGCCACAAATAATGGCCAGGGTGCGCGCCAACGTCGCCGAACTTGACCACCAACTTGCAAAACAGAAATCATGCACGCGGCTTCACGCAGAAGCAGGTTGGTACGCAATTCTCCGGGTCCCGGCCACAGGCTCTGATGAAGACCTTGCAATCAAGCTACTGCAAGATCGTTCAGTCCTACTCCATCCCGGACATTTTTACGATTTTCCCAGCGACGGCTATCTGGTCCTCAGCCTCATCACTCCTGAACAGCAATTCTCGGAAGGCATTTCGCGCACGCTTGAATTCGTCTGCAAATAAATTAAGAGGGGGTGGGCAGACTCAAGCCGCAGGTTTCGTCGTTCGCCGGTTCACCGCGAGAAACGCAAGCCCAAACATGAATGAAGAAAAAAGTATGAGCGTAGCCAGGGATGCAGCCAAAGCCCCGCCTGTTCCCGGAAACAACAATTCTCGCAGCGCGTCCACGCCGTACGTCAGAGGATTAATCCGCATCACCATTCGCAGCCACCCCGAAGCTCCCGAAATCGGGAAGAGCGCCCCAGACAGCAGCCACAGCGGAATCAAAAACAGATTGATAATTGCGTGAAAGGCCTGCGCCGAATCCATAGGCCAAGCAATCGCAAACCCCAGCGCGGTCAGCGCAAAAGAAACCAGCAACACCGTGAACACGATCAGGAGAAAGCTTCCAAGCCCAATGTGAATTCCAAGCAGCGGAGCGAATACCAGAAAAATCAGTCCCTGCAATGCCGACAACGTCGTCCCACCCAGTACTTTGCCCAAAACAATCGCCGAACGCGAAACCGGCGCAACCAACACTGACAATAAAAATCCTTCCTTGCGGTCTTCGATCACCGACATCATGGTAAAGATCGATGTAAACAGCACGATCATGATCAGCGCGCCCGGGTAGAAGAAATCCAGATAATGCTGGTCCCCCGCACCCGACCGAAACGAAGTCCCGAATCCCGACCCGATCACCAGCCAGAAAACGACAGGCGAAGCAATCACGCCGACCACTCGCGTCCGTTGCCGGTAAAAGCGCACCACCTCACGCCACCAAAGAGTAAAGGCCGGCAAAAGCAATTCATCGCTGTTAGGCCTGGCGACCGCAACAGTGGTGGCAATTGAATTCATTTCTTTGTGTTTCCTCTGTGTACCTCTGTGGTAAATTCTTTTCCCCAATCCGTCCAGAACCGATGCCCCGTCCGCCGGATAAACACATCCTCCAGGCTAGGCTTCGCAATTGAAACGGACTCAATCTCCCCAGGAAACGCCTCCACCACATCAGTCACAAAACGATGCCCCTGGTCCTTCTCAATGCGCAGCAGCCCGTCGACAACTCTCACGTCCACAACAAAACGCGTATGAATCCTCATAGCCAGCGATTCCGGTTCTTTCGCTTCGAGCACAATCACGTCCCCGCCGATTTCCCGTTTCAATTCCGCAGGCGTGCCCAGCGCAACCAGCTTGCCTTCATTCAGGATCGCCAATCGGTCGCAACCTTCCGCCTCCTCCATCAAATGGGTCGTCACCAGCACCGTGACCTGCTCTTCATCGCGAAGAATCCGCAGATACTGCCACAGGTCACGTCTCGCTCCCGGATCCAGCCCCGTCGTAGGTTCATCAAGCAAAAGAACTCGCGGACCATGCAATAATCCCTTCGCCAGTTCCAGCCGCCTCTGCATTCCGCCCGAAAACGTCTCAGCCTTCTCCCGCGCGCGGTCCGCCAAGCCCACTCGCTCAAGAATTTCGCCGACTCGCCGCTTCAGCCCGGGCCCATGCAGTCCATAAAGATGTCCCTGATGCCGCAGGTTCTCCGCTGCCGTCAGCTTCAGATCGATACTTTGCGCCTGAAACACCACTCCAATTTCACGCCGCAATCGGCTGGCATCTATTGCCGCATCCTGACCCAGAATGACGGCTCGCCCCCCAACCGGAAGCATCAGCGTAGAAAGAATGCGGAACATGGTCGTCTTCCCGCTG
>WNGK01007706.1_pt1 | contig 19660 bp, 22 predicted proteins | sample 5400601 | NCBI WGS metagenome assembly WNGK01 (sample SAMN13153376, study PRJNA577476) | soil metagenome | isolation source: 60 cm soil or saprolite under Garry oak tree replicate 1 | place: USA:California | collected 2016-06-15
GAGCCTCATAGCGCACACCAAGGTTAACAGTGAGGGTATTGGTGGCACGCCAGTCGTCCTGGAGATACGCTCCGAACACGCTGGCGCGTTGTCCCCATTCACCGCCGCTAATGCCCCTGCCATAGTTAATGGGCTGTCCGAGATAGAAGTCCGCGCCACCGTAGCCTCCAGCGCCGCTGGCAGCTGGAGCCGAGGAGGTGAATATTCCACTGAAATTAATGCTCCCCAGCGCTCCGTTATTCCCGGTGTAAAAGGTATTGATGCGATCGCGCCAGAATTCAAATCCCGTATGGAAAACATGGCGGTTGTGCGTGACGATCACCGTGTCAGAGGCCTGGATCACGGCGTCTTGGAACTTTTGCTGGACTCCTGAATTCCCAATACCGCTGAGAATTCCGTTGAAGGTAATTGAGAGCAGGCCAGGAACACCGGGCGGGTTACCGTTTGTGATGCCTAAGTCGTCTCCGAGATTGCCTACCGAACTGGCGAAGTCGGTTCCGTTATGCAGCTTGATATGGTTCACACCAAAGCGCACATCGTTCAGCATCCTCGAACTGAAGGTATGACTCCAGTCCACAACCGTGTTCTCGATCGGCGCGTCTGAGAAACCGGTCCCTAGGAGCACGAACGAGTTGACTGTTGGATTGTGCTGTTTGGAGTGCGAATAACGCCCGAAAATGTGGTCGTTCGCTGTGGCATTGTAGTCTATTTTTACGTCGTATTGATTGTTGTCGAACAGCGACGCCGACGTGTAGCTGGCATTGTTCTGCAGACCGGAGCCCACCGGGGTCGGGTAAAGCGGAGAGTTAAACAATGCTTGCGCCACCGAATTGATCGGCTCCGTGATCACATTGTTGGCAAACGGCGCATTACCGTTTAGAGGATCGTATAGCTGCTGACTCGGAGTGTTACACAGACCACCAGTGAAACCAGCGGGGTGAGTGGCGTCACCGACACAAATGTCGCCGAAATCGCCTGTCCGCTCTGCGGCGGTGAATACGCTAAGCGATTGCGTTGAAGTAGGATGATCGAACCGTTGTCCCTGATAGTCAAAGAAGAAGAACAACTTGTTCTTCACTATCGGGCCGCCAATTGTGCCGCCAAACATGTTCCAGCGGAGCAATGGCCTGTCAAACGGTTTGCCCAGCCCTGCATCAATCCCTTTAAATCCATTTTCCCATTGATTCGAGTTCAGTTTGTCGTTGCGGAAGTACTCCCAAAGATCTCCGTGGAAACTGTTGGTACCGGACTTGATTGTGGCACTGACAATGCCACCCTGGAAATTACCGAATTCAGCCGAGGCGTTGCTAGTAATCAGGTTGAATTCCTGGATGGCATCCGGCGCCGGCGTATAGCCCAGAAGATTGTCCGATACCTGGTTATTGTCCATTCCATCAAGGAGGAAGTTATTGGCCTGCTCACGATTGCCGTTGATGTATGGCCTCGCCCCGCTCGCGGTATTGTCTCCATTATTAAAATTAGCGGGATCAGGCGAAATTGAACCCGGCGAGAGCAGGGTTAATTCCACATAATTTCTGGTAGCCAGCGGCAGAAGGTCATTGGTCACCGAATCAATAACGGTACCCACCTGCGTAGTCTCTGTCTGCAGCACCGGTGCCGCGCCCGTAACTTCGACGGTCTCAGTTATATTTCCGACCTTCATCTGCACGTCCACGCGTGCCGTCTGGTTGAGCACCAGCGTAAACGCCGGGTACGCAGTCGTCTGAAATCCCGGCGCCGTCACTTTCAGCGTATAGGAGCCGACTGTGAGGCGAGTGAAGTTATACGCACCCGCATCATTTGTCTCCTCGGTGCGCACCGTGCCGCGATCGGGATCGGTCGCCGTAACTGTCGCTCCCTTGATGGGTGCCCCACTCGGGTCCGTAACAGTCCCCACAATCGCGGCTGTTACTTCCTGACCCCAGGCAGACTGAACGGCGCCCGCAAGCGCCATCGAAAGAAACAGCAGGTAGCAAAATACAAGTGACCGTCGTCCCATCATCACAAAACCTCCTCGTTACACTTTTCCCCAGAAAACAGCGTGGGTCATGCTATATAGCACATCGTTCGGCCAAGTCAAGAAAAAAATGCGAGCAAGGCGCAAATTTCTTCGGGATAACCTGTCCTCGTCCCGCCGATATCCTTCATCGACGCCTGCTGCCTATGAAAAGACGGAAATAGGACGAGAAGCCTCTAATTATCTGTAGTATTGAAGAAATCGCTGCTCGCTATTGAAGAAATCTCTGCTCTATCTTAAGTCTCTCCGTCCGCGCACGTTTCTTCAAGGTTTTGAAGAACCATCCATTGGTGAGACCTTGAACCGGGAAATAGATTATTTGCAATTTCATATTGAGCTATGTAGCACTCGTGTAGTATGGTGCGAGTCTGATGGAGTATTCATGAGACAATCCCGGCGAAACGGGCTGCCAGCGTACAAGAGAATTCAGGGTACGATCCTAAAACGGGTTGAGTCCGGGCAGTTGAAACCCGGGGATGCGGTCAACTCTGAACGGGAACTGGCGAAGATTCATCGCGTTAGCCTCATGACAGCTCGCCATGCGCTGGCCGGACTGGAACGCGAAGGCCTGGTCTTGCGTCGTCGTGGGGCGGGCACGTTCGTAGCCCCACCAAAAATCCATTTCAACAAGCTGATGAGCTACACCGAGCAAATGTCAGGCCGGAGCCTGGCCGTTTCCTCGAAACTGCTGTCTCTCGGAATGATTGATACCGAGCAGGAAATTGCGGCGCGCCTTGCTCTGCCCGCCACCAGTCGGCTGATTAAAGTAGAACGACTACGCCTGGGCGCGGATGAACCGTTTGCCATCGAGACCTGTTACTTGTCAGCCGAGGACTTCGTCGGTCTCACTGAAGCGCCCTTGGACCGGGTCTCGCTTTTTTCCATCCTCGAACAGGATTATGGGCTGGAAATAGCGCACGCCGACGAAGAAATCGACGCCACAACCGCCGATCCTCATACCGCCAAGCTTCTGGGCATTCCCAACGGCGCGCCCGTCCTCCGAATTCGCCAGGTGATCTACTCCACTAAGGGCAAGACTGCGCTCTATGTGCTGGGTCTCTATCGATCGGATCGGCATACCCTTTTGATCCGCAGGTTCCGCTAGCAGAGAATTATTTCGAACCGGCCGCCTTGCGCGCGAACTGCTGCAGTTGTAACTGATCTTTCCCTTCGTCAATCAAGTAGAACTTATCGGCCTCGACGTTGCGGAAAACCTGTCGTTGCCCACTGGGCCAAGATATTTCCACGATTTCTGCGCGCTTCGCCTTGCCCAGACCGAAATTTGCACGCAGGTCGCTTTGTGAGAGATAACTTCCTCCCCCAGCAATCTCGCGAATTTGCGACGTCGTCCCAGTAACAACGTGGATCCGGGCTCCCATCGCGTCCCGATTGCTCTTTGTTCCTGTCAGCCTGAAATTGAGGAAGTGGTTGCCGTTGCCGCTGTTGTGCAGCAGAAGTGGTGAATCTCCGTTGTTTGCCACAACCACATCCGTAAATCCGTCGTTATCGAAATCCGCAAAAGCAACTCCACGGCCCACGTAAGGAGTTCCAAAACCGGTGCCGGACAGCTTACCAACTTCAGTAAACCTGCCGTTTCCTTCGTTGTGGAACAGAGAATTGATCTGCTTATAGTGAGTCCCCGGCGCGGCCTGCTCCACCTCGGGATAGACATGGCCGTTGGCGATAAATAGATCGAGCCAGCCATCGTTGTCATAATCGAAAAAACCGCCGCCGAAACTGAGCACATCGCGGGTCAGCCGAGTGATACCGGCTTCTTCGCTGACCTCGTCAAACAATCCTTTGCCTTCGTTGTGCCAGAGGTGGTCTGAGGAGCGCTGAAAATCTGAAATGTAAAGGTCAAGCTCGCCATCGTTGTCATAGTCTCCCAGGGAGATGCACATCGCAGCCATGACCCTCCCCTGGGCGGTTACGGCCATCCCGCTGACCAGTCCAATCTCCTTGAACGTGCCGTTTCGTTCGTTGTGATAGAGATAGGCATTCAACCCGTCATTGGCGACGAACAAGTCGGGCCATCCGTCATTGTCATAGTCAGCAGCCGCTACCGAGAGATTCTTGCCTTCGGGCTGGTAGATTTTCGCCGCGGCGGTCACATTGGTGAAGGTGCCGTCGTGATTATTGTGATAAAGCGCATCCGGACTGCCGCGGTACTCGCTGGGAGCGCAACTGCTGAGCACCTCGGCCAGTTGGCAGTAACGTTTGTCTCCTAGGGCGACGTAGCTCCCGACGTAGAGATCGAGCCAGCCATCTTGATCATAGTCAAAGAACGTGGCTCCCGAATGAAATGCTCCCGATTCAGTGCCGGCGACGCCAGCCTCGTCCTTAACGTCGGTAAATGTTCCGTTTCCATTATTGCGATATAAAACGTTGCGGCCATATTGTGTCACAAAAAGATCTGGAAAGGCGTCGTTGTTGAAGTCTCCCCACACGCAACCGAGCCCATATCCGGTTCCCGGCACTCCCGCTTTTTCGGTGACATCCGTGAAAGTGCCGTCACCATTGTTGTGATAGAGCGCATTGCTAACTGAAATCCCTCGATTGTAGAGGTCCCGCCCATTGACGAAATAAATATCTTGCCAGCCATCACCATCGAAATCGGCAACGCACACTCCTGGACCAAATTCCTCGCGATTGATCGAGATGCCCTTATTTCCTTTGAAGTGCACAAACTTGATACCAGCCGCAGCAGTTACATTGGTGAACTCGATCGGGGCGGGCTTGGTGTTTTGTGCATAGACCTCTGGGATTAAAGTTGAAGTTTGGACGATTACGAAGACGACGATTAAGAACATCAGGAGCGTTCCGACGAAACGTTTGCTGACTGGCGAGGGCCGACTTCTGCGTTGATTCGGGGTCATTCTGGTTACTCAGTGCTTTCGTTTAACGTACTTCATAAGTAAATCCATACTTCGTCGACAAGATCGTGGTATCCCACCCATCACTCCTGATTACCTTCTCGACTATTTCGACGCCATCACTGGAAGCAAGAGCGCGGACGGATGTTCTGCGTCGTGCAGAATTGTGTTGCCGGCAGAAACAGAGTTGTGCGCAAACTTGATCTCTTCACCCGTATTGAGATTTCGATCAAAGCGAGGGTAATTACTACTGGCAATCTCCAGGCGCAGCGAGTGACCACGGAGAAAGACATTGCTCGTGGCCCAAAGATCGAGAGATATTTCATAGATCTGTCCCGGGTTCATGAGCGTGGCATGCTCCGGAGAAGCACGGTAACGCATGCGAAGAATACCCTCGGTAAGATCCTGCGCGAGGCCGTCAGCCGCGACGTCGACGAGCTTTGCGGTGAAGTCGGTATCCACGGCGGAAGACTTGACGAAGAGATCGGCAGTGACCGGGCCAGTGACTTCTAAGTCGCGTGGCAGCGGACCCGTCGAGTAAACCAATACATCATCGCGATTTTCCACGGAACGCTGGTCGCGCGGACCCGGCTCCATGTGTTCGGCGTCGCAGCAAAGCGGCCCGCCAACCGTTGGCACGGGACTGGCGGGATTGTACACGTAGACGTCAGGCGGTTCGGATTTGGGCACAGTCGTGGAGAGAGAGCCGTCACCACGAAGCGAGTTCGCCTTGCCGGCGGAGTGCAGAAAATATTTCGTAGGGTGCGCTTGTGGCGGTGGCCAGTCGTCTTCCTGGCGATATTCGTTTGCGCCCATCACGAACAATTTCACGGGTTTGTCAGCGGCGAACTCGTTCTTGATCCCTTTAAGAAGAAAATCGTACCAATCGAGGATCACGGCGGTGTAAGGGTTTTCGATGGCATGGGGACCGAAGTCAACATCTCCGATGCGGCGACCGAATCCAGCGTGGCCGCCGATCTGGATCAGCAGATGCTGCTGCGTGCGTGCCGCGTCCGTGGATCCGTGGGCTTTGGCGCCCATGTAGTTGCGCAGTGTGCCAGCACTGAAGATGTCATACCAGCCGCCGACCTGAAGCATGGGAACGGCAATCTTCGAAAAATTCTCCTCGATCGACCACTGCTTCCAGTAATCGTCGTAATCGGGATGCGCCAACCAATCAAGGTAGTAGGGCGCGACAGCAGCAGTGAGCTGTGCGTCGGCGGGCAACTGGCCGAAATTGAAGACGGGATAGTTGGCGAGCGGAAGCGCAGCCGTGCCGACGAGCGCATTTGTGTTCTGCTCGATCAGGCGCTGGAGTGTGTTCTGCGCCAGCTGCGACGTCCAGTTCTGATCGAACCATTGTTCGAACGCCCCCCCTTGATACGTCCAGCCATCGTGGTAGTTGCTGGCCGTCACATCGGGAGCGATCGCCACGAGATGTGGGGGCTGCGCAATGGCCGCGAGCATCTGCGTGGCGCCTACATAAGAGGCGCCAATCATTCCAACTTTTCCATCGGAAAAGGGAAGCGCAGCAGCCCATTCGACGGTATCGAACCCATCGGCTTGCTCGTGCTTGAACGGATACCATTCTCCCTCCGACGTATAGCGGCCGCGAACATCCTGAATGATGACCACGTAGCCGCGCGGAACCATCTGGAAGACGGGAGAGACAGCCCAACCGACGCTCTTGTCGTAGGGCGTGCGCATAAGGATGACGGGAAACCGATCGGGAGATTTAGGGCGATAAATGTCGGCGCGGAGGGTAACGCCGTCGCGCGTCTTCATCGGCACATCGTGCTGAACGAGTATGTTGCCGGGAGTCGAGGGCGGCGCGACTTGCGCGCCAACAGACTCCGGCCACCCGAGCGCAACTATCCCGAGGGCAAATCCGAATGCGAATCCAGAGAGCGAAGCCGCACGACTTTGTCTCATGCTTAAGCCTCCTGCCGCGAGGTGGCCGAGAAAGCTCCGCAACTTCGAACGATGGGAGTCTCTAAGAAGGGGGCTTCCTGGTTTCCATGCAATGTATCATGGGACCTACCCGACCAAGGGCAACTGGTTCCAGCTCCGAAAGCGACCATGCGTATAGGTTAGTTTCTGCGGATCAATTTTTGCGGGTCAATCGGTCGTGTGGCCAAACCCACGGAGGCATAAGAGCCCGATCATGGATATCAAGCCAAGATGGAGCAGATGGGTGAGCGAGGTAGGCCGGTTCACCATTACCACTTTCCTCTGCATCTTTTGGTTGGGCGCGTCTCGCGGCACAGCAAGTCGCGCCGTCCAAAAGCGAACAGTGATTCGCGCAAGTGGACAGCTTCCATCCTGAACTCGGCCGCATGACCTGCGGCTCTACCAATGCTGCGAGCAACTTAAGAGACGTGCAGCAGGCCGGATTTCTGGCGGGTGAATTGCGTGTTCCATTGATCCGAAGCACGACTCACAGAGGCTTATCATGGCGCATTTTGAACGGATTCGCGATGTGATTTCCGGGCCATTCAGTCCCGAGGTCATCCGGCAGCGCTCGTCGGCGGGATGGCAAATGGTATCGATCGAGTGGCGGCGGGAGCTGCCCGAGTCGGAAGCTCCGACCCAGGGCGCATTCAGCGAGGATATCCCCTACGGACTGCGTATCTCGGACGACTGCCAGCGTCTAGAGATCGATCCCATCGAGAATCGAACCCTCATGCTGATGATGGAGTTGCTGGTGCAGGACTTCCCGTATTCCAGCATTGTCAGCGACCTGAATGAAAAAGGACTTCGGATGCGGGACGGCAGACCCTGGAACCGGGTAGCGGTCTTCAATATGACGCCGCGCCTCATCGAAGTCGGGCCGCGCCTTTTCTCAACCGAGGAGTGGACGAAGATACGGCGGAGGTTTTCTTCGTCAAAAGAGCAGGAGGTTTCCTAGGAGCTTCGCAACAAATAAGACTTAAACTCAGAACCGGATTCTAGTGCGCCACTCGAAACGGCACATTGCTCTGTACGGTTCCATGTGGCTTGATCACCTTAACCTCTCCGGTAGTCGCGCCGGCGGGCACGGTGGTTGTGATGAGCGACGGCGAAACCACGGTAAAAGCAGCTGCTGTGCCGTTGAATGTGACGCTGGTCGCGCCGGTCAGATTCGTTCCCAGAATCTTGACGCCCGCTCCGACCTTGCCGGACGCCGGCTGTGTTTCCACAAACGGCCCGAGGCCGACGCTCAGGGTGAAAACCGTACCATCGTTGGAGGTTCCGCCGTATGTCGTCGTCCCGTAGAAGGCTCCGCCGGTGGCCTGGACCAGGGTCGCGCCATTACTAAGATCGAGACTGTAGAGCGTCGTCAGACTGCCACTGGGCGCGATTTTGAACACCGTACCAAAATTGTTTGCCCCGCCGTAGAAGGCTGTTCCGTAGAAGTTCCCGTCGGTAGCTTGGACCAAGTCTACGGGGGAGTAGCCGTCCGTGCAGGACGATTGGGCGCAGAAGCTATACAGGGTCGTCCGCTTGCCCGTGGGAGTGATTTTGAAAACCGTGCCACCGCGGGCGGCGGTCGCACCGCCGGCCGAGGTTGTCCCGTAGAGGTTCCGGTCGGTGGACTGGACCAAGCCGGCATCGGGCAAGGCGCCGTCGGAGCAATCGGTTTGGGAGGCGCAGAAGCTATACAACTTGGTCATCGCGCCAGCCGGGGTGATTTTGAAGACTGTGCCACAGCCGTAATCGAAGCAGTAGCCGAAACCGTCGTTCCCCCCGCCGTATATCGTTGTCCCGTAGAAGTTACCGTCGGTGCCCTGGACGGAGGGGTGGGTGCCGTCCGTGCACCCCGATTGCGCACAAAACCTATACAGCGTGATCAGCGTTCCCGCGGGTGTGATTTTGAAGACCGTACCAGAATTGTTGGCCCCGCCGTAGTAGGTTGTCCAGTAGAAGTTCCCGTCGAAGCCCTGCACCAAACCGGCAAACGGATTTGAGCCGTTGCTCCCGCCGAAGTTTACCAGCGTGGTGAAAGTCAGCGCGGGCGGGGCAAGCTCAGCCGCGTCGCCTCGGTCATGCGCTTGTTGTGCGGGTAGGGCGCAGGTATTGATCAGGAAGCTGAGGAACCCCAGGATTAAGGCCTTGTTCATGAAGGGCATCTTACCTCCGGCAATGACGGTTTTCCACACTCAGTCGGAATAACGGCTGCAAACAGGCCGTTTTACACTCAAGACCCTGTTGCAGGGTCAATGAGTGCCATTGATTCCATAACAATGTCGGCGATCTTTCGCCAACAACATAAGGTGCCGCCTCTCTGGCGGCCCCCGCGGAATGAGAGGGCAGCGGTGCGACAACCCGGTACCTCGCCGATCCAATGAATTCTCAGCCGCTCAGGGGGCGATCTTGAAGACTACCCCGCAGCCGCCGACGCCGGAGCAAAGGGAACCGCTGTCGCCGCCGAAGTATGCAGTGCCGTAGAGATTTCCCGCCGCGTCTCGGACCAGACCGGCTACGGGAGCCGCCCCGTCCGCTCCGCCGGTGAAACTGTACAGCACGGTCTCCTTGCCGGTCTTATCCAGCTTGAACACCGTTCCGCAGCCACCCCCGAAGCAGGAGACACCGCCGCCATACTGCGTGGTACCGTAGAGATTGCCCGCCGAGTCCGCGATCACGCCTGCGACGGGATACACCCCGTCCGCTCCGCCGGTGAAGCTGTACAGCACGGTCTTCTTGCCGTTCGTATTCAGCTTGAACACCGTTCCAAAGCCCGAAGTACCGCCATTCTCCGTGGCGCCGTAGAGATTGCCGGCCTTGTCCAGGATCAAGTCTCCGACGGGATACTCCCCGTTCGTACCGCCCTTGAATCTGTACACGGTCTCTTTGCCGGTGCGATCCAGCTTGAACACCGTTCCATAGAAATCGCCGCCAAGCTGCGTAGTGCCGTAGAGATTGCCCGCCGCGTCCCGGATCACGCCTCCGGAGGGAGATCCCCCATCCGCTCCGGCAGTGAAGGTGTGCAGTACGGTCGCATTGCCGGTGGCATCCACCTTGAACACCGTTCCCTGATTGTAAAAACCGCCATATAGCGTAGTGCCGTAGACATTGCCTGCCGCGTCGTGGATCAAAGCCGCGGCGGGAGCGCTCCCCTCCTGCCCTCCGCCAAGAAAGTCGTGCACTCCGGTCACCTTGCCGGTCTTATCCATTTTGAACACATTTCCTTCATGAAACGCTCCCCCGTATTGGGTCGTGCCGTAGAGGTTCTCCCCGACCGGGACCAAACCGGCGTCGGGAAGGTCCCCGTCCACTCCGGTGAAGCTGTACAACATGGTCTCCTTGCCGGTGCGATCCAACTTGAACACAGTCCCCACCGTGGAAGGGCCACCAAACGTAGTGGTGCCGAGAAGATTGCCCGCACTATCCCGGATCACACCGGACGCGGGATAGGCCCCGTCCGTTCCACTCGTGAAGCTGTACAGCACGGCTTCCCTGCCGGTCGCATCCAGTTTGAACACCGTTCCGTAGCCGCCACCAAAGACTGTCGTGCCGTAGAGATTACCTTGCGCATCTCGGACCAAACCGCCGTAGGGGGTTGATCCGTCTGGTGGGCCAGCGAAGCTATGAAGCACAGTCTTCTTGCCAGTCGCGTCCAGCTTGAACACCGTGCCGCAGCCCGACGGGTTGCCGCAATTGAGATCGCCACCATAAACCGTGGTGCCGTAGAGGTTCCCCTCTGGGTCACGAATCAGACCCGCGAAAGGGCTGGACCCGGCCGCGCCGCCAGCAAAACGGTGCAGCACGGTCTCCTTGCCGGTTGCATCGAGCTTGAACACTGTTCCGCAGCCGGCCCCGGTGCTGCACTTGAGACCCCCCACCAAGGTATGTCGTGCCGTAGAGGTTGCCCTCTGTATCGCGGATCAAACTTGCGGTCGGACCGACCCATCCGCGCCGCCTTTAAATGAATAGAGTACGGTGAGCGTCTGCCCTTGTGCCGCCCGAGGAACCGCCGCGAACGCCAGCATGATCGCTAGCGCCTACGGACGCCACTGCCTCCGGGTTCTTTTTCCCGAATGCACAAAGGTTGAAACGTGGTTTGGCGTGGGTGGGATCAAGGCACATTGCATTGTCGTAACATCCTTGTCAACACATCTACTCAAGTCGAATTGGTCAGGCCTTGCGGGGGCTCGCGCGAGAGGCCCGGCTGGGATGCGGGGAAGTATTCTCCGGAAGGGAACGGCTGTCAAGGTGCAGAATTCTGCGCACGGGGAGTTTCGCTGATCGCGTTCTAGATGCCTGACACGTGTCTGGACAGCACGGCTATCTCGATTGGATGTTGGTAGCTGATATACACAGGGCTTAGCACTCAAAATCCCAGTCATCGGCTCAAGGTAAGAAACGCCCAACTGGCTGTCATTCTCAAAATGAAGCAGTGAGCGATAGAGGACGTGCCCGCAAGTGATTGAAAATCCGTTCATCCCCTCGCTCGCACTGTCACACGGGCGTCACAATTCGGAGGCTCACCGAAGCAAATAGCGGAAAGAAAGAAGAATGTTGGCAGCCGGACCTGTAAGCCGAATTCTTGTGGGCTGCTTCCTGCAAATTATAGGCTTCACGCGAGTTACGCGCAAAGCCTTGCGGGGTGCGGACTTCGTCTGAGTCTCTATAGTCTTGCCAATTTCGGGAAGTCTCGCTGGAGCCTTACAGACTGGACACTAAGTGGACACTACGGAAATCGCGCGCAGGCGGGCCGGAGATCACAGAGGTTTGATTCTCGGATTGGTTCGCCGAATCGAACACGGCACTTCCAAAGGTCCACATTGCTATGGCAACATACGTGCACCCTACGTGCACAATGGCTGCTCACCCCAACCCGTTCGTCATAGCGCGCAATAAGCACGTTCTCCCGAAACAGAGACGTGTCGAGCGCCTGCCGTCGGGGTATTCGATCCGAGAGTTTCGGAACGATTCTCAAGGCCGCTACTGGTACGTGGTTACCACGATAGAGGTGAGGCTGACCAAGAAACGTTGACGCAATCGCGGGGTTTGAAAAGGAAAAGGCGCGCGGAGCGCGCCTGTTGTGTGAGCGGTGAGGAGTGGCCGCGCTACGCTGCGACAGCAAGCGGCTGGATGTGGCCCAGCTGAGTCAACAGCGTGTATTGGTCGTAGTAGCAACCGCCCGATACGATCCGCCCTTGCTTGTCGAAGTGGCAGATTTCGCAGAAGGGCAGAGACATCTTGCGACCGGTCGGCTTCATTGAACCGAATGGCCCGTCGTTGGTGCCTTCGACGGTGAACTGGGCGACGACAATGTTTCCCGCGTCAGCGTACTGGGGATCAGTGATGCGGCCGTCAGAGAAGGCCTTGGCCCAGCCTTCCGTCCATTCTCTGAACTTCTCCCGTGTGTCCAGCGTGGTAGCACGAGCGTGATCGGTGTAGGCGAATTTCTCTGCGGCGTTGGCGATGACGCCCGCAAAGTCGCGCTTGTTCCAGCTCTCGTGCGCCGCACGGAGCGTTTTCATGTTTTTCGCACTCATCCTGGGTGCCTCCTTTCTCAATGGGCGCGAGGGCGGGCCACGTATGGGCCCGCCCTCGCGCTCGGTGGGTTGTTACGCGGCTTTCTCTGCGGCTACTTTGTGGGCGGTGGAGGTGTGGACGTCAAAGGTGCGGACCACGGGCGCAGTTTCGAGCAAGTCCTGTACGATCCTCTGCACCTCGTCGAATTGCTCGCGTTCGTAGCGTTGGGCGTCCTCTCGCGTATTCCAGAAGCTGAGCGCGAGGACGCGATCCGGCTCCGCGTCGGAGACGATCACTGTCTCGTCGACGAATCCGGCCTGCCTCTTCAGAATTGGCAGGACCTTGTCATCGATGGTGTTGCAGAGCTCGCGTGCCTTTCCGGACTTGCTGGTCAATTCAACGGTTCTTGTATACATGGGATGCGCTCCTTTCGGTTGGTGGAGGGGGAGGTGAAAGGAACGTCGCGCAGATTGCGCGGCGACCACTAGCGTTCTTGGATGCGACCAACCTACGCCGGCTCGCCGGGAGTGTCAATTGCCCAGAATTGGTGCAACGGGACGCAGATGCGATCATCAGGCGCTCTTCTTCGAGGTGATGGCAGTGAAGACGGACCAGCGCTGCTCGCCTTCCTTGCTGCCTCAGTGCGGGCAGAGGACCTCCCCTGCGGCGTAGTCGACGAGCGACAAGACTGTCGAGAAGAGCTTCTTGCAATCGTTGCAGAAAAATTCGTAGCGGGGCATACGGACCTCCTCAGGGAAGGAGTGGCTAGAGAAATTCTAGAACTGGCGTCAGCGGAGCACAACACGATTTCTCGCACGGAACTTCTGGTTCCACTTAGTGCTCTCGGACGTACAATCACTGGCATCGGGAGGAGGCTGCTATGCCCGGACCACCGCATCGCGCTCTGCGCATTTTCCTTCGCGTGTTCTCACTGTTGGCTGCTCTCGGAGGTCTGCTGATGATCTTTGCGGAGAAGCCCCTCATCGTGCGGATCTTTCTGCGACCCCCCGAAGGAGAGGTGTCCACATCGTTATTGTCGCTCCTCAAGGAAACGGGCGGCATGGCGCTCATGCTGGGCGTGCTCCTGTGGCTCGCTTCACGTAATCCCGTACGCAACGTGGCAATCGTGGATGCGCTGATTGCCGGGCTCTGCATTCTGGCTGTGACGCCGCTGCTCTCGCTTTGGATGACGGACATTGGCAGGGTGTATCCAGCGTACTTCCTGTGGGGGCGGTCTGTTGTGCGGCTCGCGATAGCCGCTTTGCTTTATTGGCTAAGACCGCGGGAGGCGCGCTGGGAACCTACCGGGAATTTCTGAAGGGTGAACTCTACGGCAGGGTAAGACGTGGTCCAGCCTGACACCGTTGCGCTTTGGCCGGGCCTAAGACAGAGGAAACGGTGAAAACCCTTGTGCCGTCCTTACCCTGCCGACGAAATAAAAGCATGGAAAAAGGCGCGCGGGAGCGCGCTTTTTCGGCCATTGCGCGGCTTCGGCGCCCTGTTTGGCGCTAAGTTTCTAGAAGTCCGAATTTCAATCCCAAGTCGCGCATGAGCCCCTCCGGAAAGTACAGCCGTGCGCCATGCCCTCCGATCTCGGTAGGCCCTCCCCGCGCGAGCGAAAGGCGCGTGGCTTCCAGCTGCGTCTCCCCCACGCCGAGAGCCGATCCCAAGGAAGACAGCAGCGCATCCAGCGTTTCGTAGCGGCCGTACATCTGCTGAGTTCCGGAGTCGGGGAAACCGTATGCGTCGTAGCCCACCACGATCCGATTTCCGTGGTCGTCAGTGCCGTAAGCCGGGGCCACCTGCAGGTAGTAGTCGACCCGCGCAGCCTGGCCTCCGGAGGCAAATAAGTTGTTTGTCACATTGATCCCGGTTCCTTCGGGCATTTCAACATGATTATGCGGTGCGTCTGCCGCTACGCTCCGTAAATCAAATTTATCTACCGCCTCTAGCAGCTCACCGCCAAGTAAGGCGACGACCGCGATTCCCGCAATCTTTTTCTTGTCCATTGTCTCCCCCCATTTTTATTCCTTGTCTTCGGCTCGGAATCTGACGTGCACCGGGACTTTGACAGGCTTCTTGGCCATGAAATCCACCGGCGTGCCGTCGCGTTGGGTGAATTCCACTTCGGTTTCTTTTTTCACGACCTTGTGCGCGTCAAACTCTACTTTGTGTTTGCTCATACTCCCCACCCCCATTTTCACGACTGGCAGGCAACTACCAATAATTAGATGACAGGGCATGTAGAGTTTCCATCGTTCTGGGCATTCAAAATATTTATGGTAACGATCAAGAAAACCGCAGGCACGCGGCAGAGAGTAAAAAAGAGCCAGGTGATACTGGCTCTGGATAGAAAGGACTAAATCGCTTTCCGGGCACTTAAGCGGAATGTTGACGATCTGGACCCGCGGATTCCAGCAAGTGCGGCAGAGCCCACATCTGTTCCCTTGCGTGTGAGCCGGACATGGATGAGCGCCGGCAGGCACGTTGTCGGGAGTCGACGAGAAGGTGCTGACCGGTAGGCCATAACCGAGCGGTCGAGGGCCGTTGACCATGTGCGCCGAATAGCGGATGCAGAGATTCCTGGGAATCCGCCCGCCCAGTTGGCGATAGGCTTCGACTGTTTGGTATTCACGCGTGGGCAGCCAGAACTTCACCTTTGGCAGATTGCGCGCGACCGTGATCATGTTTTCGAGATGCTCCAGACTTTGGATGTCGCCGGAATCATGCCAGCGAAAGTAGGCATCGCCGGAGCGCCGGATTAACGTGGTGATCGCCTCCACCCAGCCGGATGGGAAAGGCTGGCGAGGCGCTTCTCCATCGCTTTCCGTACAACCGGGAATAGATAGCGCCCCCGCAGGGCGTAGCAATGGGAACAGACGGCTTTAGATATCTGCTGCAGAAGGCTGCCGATGCGGCAAGTCCGGGCCGGCAGCCGGCAGCGAATAGGCGTGGCCCGGCATCTTATTCGGCTCGGAAAGGGAGCCACGGATCGCGACGGCCTCTTTCTGGGTAAGCGTTCGGTTCGATTTCATTGGCGATCCTCGTGCGCTCAGGCTGGGAGAAGGTGCGTTGGGGCGCCGCCTTCGGCGGACATGCCGAAGAATTTGCCAAGCGCCTGGATCGCGGGCAGGCGTGTGGTGATGGGCATCTCCTTTGCTGCGCCCGTGAAGGCGTTGTGGAGCGACCAGGCGTTGCGGGGCGCGAACTCCGCCAACTCCGGCGTGAAGTAGGCCTGGGACACGTCGGGGAGAAAGCAGACCGGCATGAGTCGGGAGGCGAAGGCATCATGGATCAGGGCTTTTGCTTCGAGGTCCGGGAGATTGCGCTTGAGGCGCTCGACTTCGCCGGCGAGACGCCCGAAGTGTTCCTGGAAGCGGAGAACCGCTCCGGCGAGTTCGGTGCGGAGGTTCAAGCCCGACGTGTGCTTGCGCCGGAGCGCGATCAGGTCGCCACGGAACGCCAGGTTGTCGCAGACGAAAAACGGAAAGCCCCGCACAGAGCTGGATGGACATGGTTTTGTTATTCGCGGTGTGAAGCCCCAGGGCCGCGCGCCCATCCGGCGACTCGCCATAGGCGAGTTGTAAGACGCCGAAGAGAACGGAGCCGCCCCGTCGCAGGGCGAAACGTTCATCCTCGATGCGGATCTGGTTTTGTTGCAGGACGATCTCCAGCATGTCCACCAGCTCGACGTGCGGAATGGATTTGAATGTGCGCGTGGCTTCGGGCGCGGGTAGGGCCCGAAGTTCGGCGCGGCTGACGAGATCGGTGTCCACATGGGACACGAGTTCGGCGTGTTGCATAGTTTCTCCTTTGAGTTTTGGTTGGGGATCTACTTGCGGAGGGTGTATTCCGGTTCGAGGAGACCGAAGCAGGCAAGGTCTAGCTAGGCGTCGACGTAAAACGTCAGGGAGCCGTGAACGTCGATGGACTCGCGCCATTTATTTGCAAGAATTCGCATGTTGCTGACCAGAAGCGGTCTCGGGTTGAACGCAGCCCACCAGTTGGACGATCTGAAGGTACCGAAACGTGCGAAAAGCGACACGGAACACGGAACCAAAGTGGCGCGGGATTGGGAACTTTCTGCTGTTAGCTATTGCCCGCAAGAAATGCTGTCGATGGATCATGGCGTTTGGATCTTCGCTGCGGATTGTCGCTGCGGCTTTCAAGTTTTCTCTTTCGAATCCTAGATCCACAACTCTCCATTGACAGCTTCCACCGTGCGCCTATGCTTAAGATGTAGGTCAATGTGTATGGAAAATAACCCAAACAATGCAGACACTCCTGTCACTAAAGCCGGCCTAAAAAGCCGAATTCGGTAGGTTCGAAGAAAAGATGGAGCAACTCCTCTCCGAGAAGGCAAATGTCATCCTGGAAGCCGTGGGCGAGACTATGGAGAAGAAGCTGGACGAAAAATTCGATCCCGTCATAACTAAACTAGACGGCATCATGAAGGGAGTCGAGGCGCTCCAACAGGAGAACACCGTAGGCGCCGAACAACTCCGCCGGCACGCAGACCGACTGCAGAAGCACGCGTCCCGTATCGCAGAGCTCGAGACCGCACCAGCATAATTCCTTTTCGCCTATGCTCGTCCATAAATGCGACAACTGCAAAAAGGAGATCAAGGGATCAAGGGCCGAGACATAGAGATCATCGCCGGATTCGCCTGGCCGCAGTTCTCATTTTGCGGACGCTGCGGAAAGCCAATCATCGCGTTCCTGAAGAAACGCAAGCTTCTTCAGCCCAAGACGACCGGATAGCAGCCATCGGATTCCTCATGCAACAATGGACCACGACTGCGGGGTCTTCTTTTCTCCGCGCTTCTTTCCCATGGTAGAAGGCACTCCACCCGCTCGAGCTCCCCAACTTTCAAAAGCCGGCCATTCTCAGCTGGCAAATTGTTTTGTATCTTCCTCTGGCACTCCACCTTATCGGACGAGGAACCCCGCTCGCTTCCGTCGAGTACGTGGTGAGTCGGCCAGCCCTAATTTCCGTGTTCCTTAAGGGGGTCCTACATAGTCTAAGCGGCAGCTTGGCCCTCTCTTCACTTCCTTTCTCGTGCCGTTGGCGGCAGCAATCCGTTCAGGCGCAGGTACATGGCGGCCGCGCTGTAGTGGTCGGCCCAGTCATTGGTCAGGGCGATGAGGGCGAAAGCTCGCGGTCCCTCGCGGCCACCAAAGAGTTCCACCGTGTCTCCAAGTTTGGAATCGTCCACCCTGCCTAGAGCCGTGCTGCAGAAATCAAAACTCGCTTTGAGCGCGGCTACGAGCCTGTCCTTTCCGTCCGTTCCTTTCAGGCCCGGCGTTGTTGCCTCGGGGACTTCTCCGATCTTGGCGCAGAAGTAACTGTTCGACTGGACGATGTGCAGGACAAGGTTGCCGAACGTCATCTGCTCTGGCGTGGGCTTGAACCCGAACTTGTCGGCCGGCATCTCTTCCGCGGCCGCTACGAGGTTCTTCTGCTGGCGTGGCAGAATCTCCCTAACCACCGACGTTACCGGGTTCTTGTTGTCCTGCGCGAAAGCAGTGGCCGTTGCTAACAACACGAACACCACGAGTGTGCGTTTCATACATGCCTCCCGCAACCGTCATGCTGCCATCCTTAAGCTCTTTCACCACTCTTGTTCTGTCCTCCGCCTTGCTACTTCAACGCAGGCTTAAATTAGGTTGAGAACGCTTTGCAATGCTTTTCCTTGCTAGCTGGTTGCAATCGTTGCATGACGTTCCGAATACCATTTTGTAAGCCGGTGTTCGCCGTAACTCGCGAGCGCACTCGCCAGATCGAAGCCAAGGCCCTACGCAAACTGCGCCAGCCCTACGCTCCGGCAAGCTCAGGTCATTTCTCGAAGACGTGCACGAATAACGCCGCGGGCGAGACGTGCACGCAGGGAGAGCCCAGGAAAGGGGCGGCGCAGCATCTGCAAGTTGACCAGTTGACCTAGGCAGCCTCACTGCGATGCGGTATACGCGGTATACAGTGGCTAGTTTGCGATGTGTTCCGCAGAGCATGCAAGGCGTACATCGTGTCATCCAGAGCTTGTTCCTCTTCGATGTTGTCTCCGGCCATGTGAAACAACTCCCGTGCCCTTAGTGCAAGTGCTTTCTCTGCTTGCGCAATGCGCTCCGGGAGTCTGGCGTTATCAACCTCAAAGAGCGCAGCCTTGTACAAATCCCTCCACGCTCCGCTGTCCAGAGATTTAGAGCTGCCTGTATTCATAATTCCTCCTGTTTCGCTTGGCAGGCCGGTCTGAGGGTGTGTCGAATTCTCCCGAGCGCTTGCGCAGGAACCGCCAACAACATGTCTCCCCAACCATTAGATACGATGGCGCCGGTGATCCCTACTGGGAAGGAACTCGTGTTCGCCACTGCGGTAGAGCTTAGGGCGAGCTTCATTGACAATCAGGGCGCGCCCGCCGTGGACGGAACCGTTCAGGGTGCGAATAGCATCTCGCGCCTCCCGACCATTAGTCATCTCGACGAACGCAAATCCGCGCGGTTGACCTGTGTCGCGATCATTGACGGTCGTGACTGCTTTAACTGCTCCGTACGCCGCGAACAATGTCTGAAGCTGGTCTTCGTGAGTGGAAAAATCTAAGTTACCGACGTAGATGTTAGTCATGGCTTACCTCCAGTGGTTTGAGCATCGCTCTCCACTACGTGATTGTCCAACCCGTCAGGCTTCACCAACGATTTCCACAGTGATCTTTGAGGTTGAGGCTCGGACGGCGTTTCGTTCCTTGCTTCCTGCTACTTCGCCTTCTGCCTGAAGCCAGTCTTCTTCCGCATGGCCATTTATTCTGCCGCGCACCTCATACAATTCGTAAGCGCGAGCGCGCACGTTCTCCTCCTCATCATGAGTCGTGATAGCTGCATCTTTCTTGGTCACAAGCTCCGGTTTCATGGACTCTTCTCCTTGATTTATTGCCTCCATTTAGCTGTTATCGGTCCTTATGCGACATGCAGGATTCCTGGCCTCTGCCCCCAGTCTTCAGGAACCTCGTTGCGGGCGATGACTTCGTCGGCGCAGGTTGGAGACAGGTACGTTGGGGGTCCGACCAGGAACCTGATCCGCTGACCTGGATGCTGGCGCCGAATCGTTCTCCAGAACCCCACTGCTTCGTTGGATCTCTGGCGCACGTCCAGCAGTACCAAATCGAAAAAATCAGGCACCCAGAGCAACCCTGCTTCCGTGACGTTTTTGGCCGTGTGCACGTGAACTCCGCGGCTTCTCAGCACATGGGCGCGCAACTGCTGCATCGCTTCGTTGCCATCGATGATGAGCACGTTTTTCGTGCCCATTTGAAAGGAA
>WNGK01002567.1_pt1 | contig 19657 bp, 15 predicted proteins | sample 5400601 | NCBI WGS metagenome assembly WNGK01 (sample SAMN13153376, study PRJNA577476) | soil metagenome | isolation source: 60 cm soil or saprolite under Garry oak tree replicate 1 | place: USA:California | collected 2016-06-15
AAACCTGAGCTTCGTCGCGATAAACGACGAATTACTGAATGAGCTCGGTGGCGCATGGGATTTGCCGCCGCGTTCGACGCGATTCGCTGAGAAGAAATTTGACGCAATGCGCGCTAAGGCGCGGACTCTTGTCTCCGCATTCAGCCGATCAAAGGTGTGGGGTTGGAAGGATCCACGGAACAGCCTGACTCTGCCGTTCTGGCGCGCGATCGTCCCGGAACTGCGCACGATCATCGTGGTGCGAAATCCGCTCGAAGCAGCGCACTCGTTACATCAACGTAATGGCTTCTCGTTCCATTTGGCCCTCTCGCTTTGGAGAGTCTATAACCAGCATGCCTTGGCCGCGACTGCGCCCAAAAACCGGATCGTGTCGCACTACGACTTGTTCTTTGATGGCACGCACACGGAACTTGTGCGGATATTATCTTTCTTCGATCTGCCGAATTCCAAAGCGGCACAGGCAGCCGCGCTGATCTCACGGGAGCGTCGGCGCACCCACTTCACGATGGAGCAGCTTCTCGATGCTCAGATTCCGCCCCAGCTGTTTGCGTTGTATCGACAGCTTTCCGCAGAGGCCGGTCGTGTCGCTGATGTAGAGCTAGCAGCGAGCAGTCTACCGGCCGAAGCGGAGCAGCGGAAATCACGAGGCCTGAGGGCGAGCGACGAGGTGCTCACCAAAGCTACGGCGCGTCTGCCCAGGTCGCCCAGCTTGAATCTCGCCGGCTTGGAAGCATACAGGTTACGAAAGCAAGTATCCGCCGCGGTCCAGCGCTCAGAGGAAAAGCTGAAACAGCGCGACGCGACACTCGCCACACGCAACGCAGAGTTTCAGCGGTTGAATGCAGAGATCGAACAAATCTCGAGCGCGCTTTCCAAGGCGCGCAATGAACTGCAGGAACGGGAGAAGAGCATCTCGGATATGCAGCTGAAACTGGTGGAAGCCGAGCGCCGGCACGCGCAAATCAATGGTCTGCTTCTCAGGAGGAGCGTAAGCTTGGCAGAGCACGAGCGGTGCATGATCGATTTGACAGATCGGTTGCGGAAACAGCTTTGGGATACAAGAAGGCTCTCGCATCTGCTCGATGATGCTGAAAACGCCGCCGCGCGTTTGCGTTCGTCCCGCCGCTGGAAATTGGCGAACCCGGGAGCTGCAATCCAGGCGAAATTATTTCCCGGCAAGGTTTCGGTGGGTTATGGCCATCTCGAAAAAATTGTGGCCGCCTATTCGCGATGGCGCGCTTCCCACCCGGATATCGCGAAGATAGAGGATGAAATAAAGGCGCTCCAATTCCCGACGATCCCGAAAGTGCCCGCGGCCGAGCCGGCAACAACCACTGAAGGCGCCAATCTTGTCGCGCCGGTCTTCGAAGTTCCGGTTCCACAACTCACGCCAGAGAATAAAGCTCCTGCCATTCAACCGCCCGTCCCCGCTGTGCCGGTTGAGTCAATCCATAACCATTCCAGCCAAATGAGAAAGCTATGAACAGTCTTTCACGGCAAGTCATGTCTGAAGCGGCGATGGCAGCCTTGTGTCTGGTGCTTACCGCTATCTTTTTTCATTCCGCGGTCCTCCCAAGAACCGAAACGTTCCTGTATCATGACAATACCCTTCAATACTACCCGTGGATGCACAAGGTCGCGAGTGACTGGCGGGCGCTCGTTCCTCCGCTCTGGGATTTTTCAGTCGAGGCCGGATTTCCATTTCCTGGGGAAATGCAGACGGCTGCGTTCTATCCAATTAACATTCTCTATGTCTGGCTAACCGGGATTCCGACTCCCGCCAAACTTGACGTACTCATTCTGTTCCATTTCGCAGCGGCGATGTGGGGCATGACCTTATTTCTCCGACAACGGGGCGTCGAAAGGTGGGCCAGTCTATTTGGCGGCGCTGTGTTTTGCTGGGTCGGACCAGTTGCAACCAGTGCTTCCTGGCAAGCAAATATTTTTGCGGGGCTTATCTATCTTCCTTGGATTCTTTATTTTTTTGAACAGGGCCTCGCTGCTAAAAACGCGTGGCGCAATTCTTGCGCGGGCCTCGCCGGGTTGATGCTTGCTTTGTCGCTCCTCGCGGGCCATCCGCAGCCGTTCATTCACAATAGTCTGATGCTCGCTTTCTTTGCCGTGTTTCTATTGTTTGAGAAGCGTGCGCCGACTTTGAGTTGGACCATTAATCTCCGACGGGCCGCTAACGCGTTCCTCACGGTTGCCGTGATAGCGTTCCTTTTTGCTTACGTTCAGCTAGCCTCAAGTCTCGAGTATTTTGCAAGGGCTTATCGCTGGGTCGGCCTCGTCAGCCCCGTAAAGGCTTTGCAAACCGTGCTGCCGCTTGAAGTCTATAACCACTATAGCTTGGCTTTTTCGGACTTGTTCAGCGTTTTTACTGCTCGCGTCGGCGCCGGTGGCGGCACGCTTTACATAACAATAACAGCCTTAATCTGCGCGTGCTTTGGACTTGGAGTGCACGGAAACTGGCGTTGGTTTGTGCTAGCGATCGCCGGTTTCACGGTTGTTGTCGCACTAGCGGGTAATACCCCCCTCGGTTGGTTGGCTTATCGGCTCCCAGTATTGAACATGGTACGGGAGCCGGTTCGAATCCTGTATCTCTATCAGTTTTGTTTCGCGGCGCTGGCAGCCTCCGGCCTCCAGATGGTGCTCAATGGAATTCCGCGACGCGGCGGAAGATTTGCGATCTTCGTTATCGTCATCTGCATTTTTGCGTGCGAGAGTCAGCAGAACGGACCTCCCCTGCTGGCATCAACGAAATCTCCATTAACGGCAGATCAAGCTTTCAGCAAAACGCCATTGATCACCTTCCTCGAAGAACGGGACCTTGCGGATCCAGGAATGTATCGCGTACTAGCACGGCCTAAGGACCTGATACCACCTAACAGCGGGGATATTTTTCGACTTAGCACCGTCCTCGGCCATCGCTCTAGCATGTTAATAACCTACTTTGATCTGCTGAGGAGAGATTGGAGTCTTTCATCGCAAGCCCTTGATCAGATCGGAGCTCGGTACGTCGTAACGGATAAGCCAAGCCAGGGTCTAATTCTCTTATCGTCTTTTAACGGTTGGTTGCTTTACGAACGTCCCACGGCGCGTGCGGTTTTTCGTTTGGGCGGTAGCCCAGACCAAGTGGCATTGGGCACCATTGGGCCCGTGAAGTGGCAGAAAAACAGCGTAAATCTAGAGGTAGTAACGAATCAGCCAACCAAACTTACCTTTGCCGAAAGCCAGTATCCTGGGTGGCATGCCCGTATTAACGGCGTCGCGACCGCTATCGATCCAAGCGGCAATTTTATGTCGGTGGCTGTACCTGCAGGAACAAGTACGGTCCAATGGTCGTATGGTCCGTGGTGGCTGGTTCCGGGAATGGTGTGTTGGTTGTTAGGGGCTGTAATATTGACCGCTATCTCCTTGCCGGCGGCGCTACTGTCTGGTAGCGCAAAGCCTCGGCGAGCGTTGCTGAAAAGCTGGAAGGTGAATTTAATCAACAAGTCCCAACCCCCAGGCTCCGCCGCCTTGCTAAAATATAGCCACCACCCTGAACGAAGCGCAAAGCGAAGCCAAGCGGGGCAGCGCAGTCGATGAATCCGTAAATTTCAGAGCAACTTATCCATTCACGACGGAGCGGCCGTTCGGATGCAGAATCTGACCGGTCATGTATGACGGAATCATCGGAGGCAAAGAACACAAAGGTGGGCGCGATTTTCCCCCGGCTGCCCGGGACGGCCAAGCGCCACATCAGAAGGATCTTGACAAACAACGTTCTAACGGACTCGTACGTGACGTCCCGAATCATTCCGCTTCCTAAATGCCGAATAATTTGGGACAATTCTCGTTGGGCAGCCTTTTAACCGCTTCCTCCCCTCGGAAGGGCAAAGACAGCTCGAACGGCTGGAACAAAAATGAAAAGAGCTATCAAAACAATATTTTCAGTTTTATTCGGATCCCTTGTTAAGCACATGGGATATGTCAGTGCGGAAGACTCTTTGCAAAGCAATTTGTTGCACAAGAATTATTTATTGAATACCCTGTTTACCAATTTAAAAGCTGCAGGCTTTCCTCCAAAACACATTGTTGATGTAGGAGCTAATCATGGGACCTGGACGAGGGAAGCACTGAAACATTTTCCCGATGCGTATTATACCCTTATAGAGCCACAGAACTGGCTAAAGCCTGCAAACAATGGAGACTGACCGGCAATCTGCGTTGATTTCAACGCAGGTTAATACCCAATGAGTTGCACTTGCGACCCCGCAGAGCGCACTGCGGCCGCGCTCGCGATGTCTCTAACTGTTATTGCGCACAAACGGCTGGTTCAGGAAATCGGGAAGGAAGCGAATATCCGCAGTCTTTTTAAAAACAATCAGTTTCCCGAGGTCTGCTGAGATTTCGAAGCCCGGTTGTTGTTTGAGGAGCAAATAAAGCTGCCGAGCCGAGTGGAGCTGAATATCGTCGACCGCTAGATAACCGCCCTGCTTCAAGGCTTTGTTCATATAGCAGAAATCCACAAATACCGTGGGCATTCCGTGGCCGCCATCGATCAGCGCAACATTAAGATACGGGACTTCGTCTTTAGCTAGCTCCGGCAGAATATTTTCAGAACAATCGGCATAAAATTGATGATCCGGGCCGCGGAGCGACAAGCGAGCAATCTCCGATTTAATCCGGCCGATTAATTCCGGGTCCGGCTCAATCGTGATCAATTTCCGAGGCTCTGCGGCAAGGAAAACAAGCGTGGAAAGTCCTGCGCCCGTTTCCAGCACGGTGGCGCCGCCCGAAGTCTCGAAGGAGCGGGTTATATCGAAGAGTTTTCTCAGCATATGATCGGTCAAACCCCCATTACACCACTCGCCATCCCAGCAGTGCAGCTTCGGCGTGTCGGCAATTATTGTCCTGAGCCGCTCTTCGCACGACTTCGCGTTCGGCAGAGAAGTCATCCGTTCACAGTCTGCAGGAAACGCTACCCAAGCTCAAACAGACCGACCACGAAGCTGAACCCGCTGAAAGCATATCGTGTGAATTCTCGGAAAATCTCACACGAATACAGGTCGCGGTAAATCCGTAGAACGTTTTGAACCGAGTGCGTGACGGACAAAATTATTTCCGAGCTCCCACAATGGCCCCGGAAATTTACGGCATTCCGTTAGCACGTCGTCCAATGCATGAACGAACATGTCGATCTCGCGCTCGCCGACGATAAGTGGCGGCAACATTTTCATCACGTCCATGGCATGCCCGGCCACCTGCGTGAGAATGCAGTGTTTGCTCAACATTGTGTCACGATCATCTGTGCGAAGAGAACCTTGTCGATCTTGTGCAGGACCTTCCAAGCCATCTTGAGTTTAAACTTCTGTGCACCCGGTGAGACCTTTAAACGATTCGAATGAAAAAATCAAGCCGGGCAGCATTCGCGGTAAGCCGAACAAGGACCGTCCGTGGTGCTAGTGCGAGAAACAAATTTTGAGAATGATCACCGAAACGTTTGCTAAATCTGGCCAAGCCGTCAGTGCGGTGTAATGCCTCCGACGCACGAGCCGCAGCGGTCTTGCTACGGTCCCACAACATCCCTAGCCTGGGCGCCGGCTACGCCTTGATCCTTTATCCAGCGCGGCACGTTTTCCTCAATCATCACGCCACAGATGGCACGCGTGTTGCCTATGGTGGCCAGCACTGAGCCGAGTCCAGACCGAGGAGTCAGGACTTCCCCGACGCCTCAAGCGACTAAAAAAATGGAATGTGATCTCTAACAGCAACGAACTTGACTCTCATTTTCTCCGCGGTTTGTTGAGTGAAGCCAAATGAAGCATTCGGCAAAAGTTCATTTTGATCACGCGCAAAGCGCCAGCAATGGTGGCGCCAAGGCAAAACCGCCGAGGAGAAAACGTGGGCCAAAACAGGCGAGAACCAGCAAGGAGCTTACACGCAGCAGAGCGGACGTTTCCGGGATTAGGGAGACCGAAGAAGCCCGTGCGCTGCTCCAGGAACAACTGCATAGCCTCTATTGGTGGGTTTTTAACGCCTGCAAAATGAAGGGCTTTATTCGGGCCAAAACCGAGGATGAACTGCAACGAGCCCGAGGTCGCTAGCAATGAGAACCAGATCGACCAACGCGGTTTTGCCGAAGATCACGTTAATCTCCGTAGTGATTCCCTGCTTTAATCACGCGCGCTTCCTGCCTGAGGCGATTGAAAGCGTTTTGACGCAGAATTATCCGATTTTTGAGGTCATCGTGGTGGACGATGGCTCAACGGACAACACTCCGGAAATCGTTAGGCGTTATCCGTCGGTGCGCTACGTTTACCAGGAAAATGCCGGGCTTTCCGTCGCTCGCAACACCGGGCTCCAGCATAGCCGCGGTGGGTTCCTCGTTCTCCTCGATGCCGATGATCGCCTGCTGCCGCACGCGCTGGAGACAGGTGTCAGTTGCATACGCGAACATCCCGAGTGCGCCTTTGTCTCCGGCCACTGCCGCGTCATCGATTCAAGCGGTGCAATCCTTCCTTCCCCAAGACAGCTTCGGGTCGAGAACGAGCATTATCTGAAGTTGCTTCGGGCAGGTAGCTACATTTGGTGTCCTGCGACCGTGCTGTATCAACGGTACATATTTGATTTTGTGCACGGTTTTAATGTCGCGCTAAGTCCCGCAGCCGATTACGAACTCTATCTCCGCGTCACAAGAGATTTTCCGGTTTATAGCCACGCTCAAATAGTTGCGGAATATCGAAAGCACAGTTCAAACATGTCGCGCGATGTTTTGGCAATGAAGCGCGCTGCGCTTGCCGCTCACGAGGCACAGTGGCATTTTGTCAAGACGAATAGGCACTACAGAGAGGCGTACGATGCCGGCACTCGGTTTTGGCAAAATGACTATCCTTTTCAGCAATTGGTTAGTAGAATTCGCGAAATCGTACGCGAACAGCTCCCACCTGACGCGATTGTCACAGTTGCAACGGGCGGCCACTGCGAACTACTTCGCTTAGACGGCCGGCGGGCCTCGCATTTCCCGCAGGCGGAGCCAAGCAGTGCAGAAGAACTATTCGCCCAAGGAGCAGAAGGTTCGATGACCACGCTGCCCTGGATTGACGCGGGGATGACATACGAATTCAGCCTTTACAGGGGCACGGAACGTTCAAAACTGTTAGCCCGGCTCTTGGTCCGAGGTGTTGCAGATCCGTTCCCGCTCGCAGGCGCTGAATCGGTGCCGCAAGAACCTGCTCGCGACGACAGAGCTTTCTTAACAGCAATTCCGAATCCGGTCTCCGTCGCTGAGAAGCCGGGCGTAACCAATATTACATGGAGTACAGGGGACGGCTCTGAAGGGCAGGTGCATGTAGTGGGCGTAGGTCTGTATGCGGGCCAAGATCCGGCCGACAACGATGAGGCATGGAGCGACTTGGAGTCAGCCAAGGCAAAAGGTGTGCAATATTTGGTTATTCCCGCAAAATCTTTTTGGTGGCTCGATGATTATCGAAAATTTCGCGCACGCGTGGAGGATCGATATGCGGCAATCGTGCGAGACGAAAATACGTGTATCATCTTTGATTTGCGGGAATCATCAAAATGAGGTCGGCAAATACCGGAAAGGATAGCGCGGCAATCTCTGCTGACAGGTCTTTCAAAGGTGTTTTTATGCCGGAGTCTGGTCTCGTCTCAGTAATCATACCCTGCTATAACCAGGCACATTTTCTTGATGAGGCGATCGAAAGTGTATTAACTCAAAGCTATCCTAATCGCGAGATCATCGTTGTAGATGACGGTTCAACCGATAACACCGCAGAAGTTGCCCGCCGTTATTCCATTGTGTCCTACGTCTATCGGGAAAATGCAGGTCCCTCCGCCGCCCGTAACGCAGGAGTAGAGGCAGGTCGCGGTAAATACCTGGTCTTCCTTGACGCGGACGACCGGCTGCTGCCCGAAGCCCTGGAAATTGGAGTTGACTGCCTCCGTCAGCATCCCGAATGCGCCTTCGTTTCCGGACATTGCAGGCTTATTGTTACCGATGGGTCGCTACTCGCCAAGCCGAACCAACCCAATATCAAACGCGACTACTATTTGGAATTCCTTCGTCGCAATTACATTTGGGCCCTAAGTACGGTGATTTGCCAGCGGACCGCATTCGAGACAGTCAAGGGCTTCGACACCTCGATAGGTCGTTGCGAAGATTACGATCTATATCTCCGCATCACGAGAGATCATCCAATCTTCTGCCACAACCAATTCGTTGCAGACTACCGTCTCCACAACTCAACAAGATCGGCCGACCACTCGTTGATGCTTCGGGATACCCTGAGTGCTCTCGACGCACAGTGGGATTTTGTGAAAGGAAGCGATCGTTACATTGAGGCGCTTAAAATTGGAAAAAAGTACTGGCAGGATCGTTACCGGTGCTTGGAGATCGCAGACCGAGTTCTGGAGATTGTTGAGGCCAACCTTCCTTCGCATGCCACCGTCGCCGTGGCGACGGGCGGTAAAAATGAGCTACTAAAGCTGGGAGGTCGCCGCGCATGGCACTTTCCACAGGCCGACACGAATCAGCGAGGCCGACTCTTTCAGCAGGGCGCGGAAGGCTCAGCTAATGCCCATTGGATTGAGGCAGGGATGAGATATGAATTCCATCTTTTCGGTGGACCTGAGTATTCGAAAGAGCTCGCTGCGCTTTCGGTAATCGGCCTCGCTGATGCGGACCTGGGGACTAATGATATAGGTTCGATCCCAGCAGGCCAAGCATACCTGATGGCTGCGCCAAACCCAGTCCCGGCTCCCAACCGATTTGGTCGAACAACGATTACCTGGAATACCGGCGACGGCACCGAAGGCCGGGTTTATCTTTCCGAGGGCGGTGCCTACGGCAGCTGCAACCCCAGGGACAGCGACGAGGCTATCAGCCACTTGGAAGCTATCCGATCTCGAGGGGCGGAATATCTGTTGTTACCAGCTACTTCATTCTGGTGGCTGGATCGTTATCAAAAGTTTCGAGAATATCTAGAGGCTCGCTGTCCGGCCATCGTACGAGATGAAATTACCTGTTTCATTTTCGATTTGATTGAGACCGCACGAGCAAGGGAGATAGATCGGCAAGCGCCGATAGCTGTGGCTGATCCAGATAGAACTATCCAATGGTGAACTGCAGCGACGGTTATTATCGGTAAAACCGTGATACGCCCACAAACTTTTCGGCCTAATCACATGTAGCGAAAGGTTACCTAATGTATCACCAAAACGGTTTCACGGGTGCCTCACTTCCCTCCAAGACCCTATGCCTCACCTATGACGATGGGCCAGGAATCACGCAGGGAGATGGCCCCGGCCCTCGCACCCTCGAACTCGCCAAATACCTCAACCAACGAGGCATCGAGGCCACCTTCTTTACCGTTGGAAAATATGCTGCCCAGTACCAGGACATCCTATCGGGAGTGCGGAACTGCGGCCACCTAGTCGCCAACCACACCTTTGAGCATCCCCAATTGGTGGACTACTATAACGCTGGTGGAGACCTTTTCGATCAGGTGGCCCGCACTGACGGCCACATTCGGAAGTGGGTAGACGGCTCGACCATTTTTTTCAGGCCACCTTATGGAGCATGGTCGCCTGATGTGGCTAAGGCACTCAACGACAACCTCGCGGTCTGTCTCAACCACATCGGGCCGATCCTCTGGGATATTGACGGTGAAGATTGGGCTTGCTGGCAGAATGGAACAACTGCACAGGATTGCTTCCAGGGTTACCTTAATTTGATCGTAAAGAAGGGGCGCGGGATCGTCCTAATGCACGACGGCTCGGCCGACCAGGATGCCGTGCGGAAGTTGAACATGACCTATGCCTTGACTCAACTTCTCGTCCCCGCTCTTCAACAGCAGGGATATCAGTTCGTTCGGCTCGATTCAATCAGCGAAATCAAGGCCGCCAGCCAGGTCCCATTCCAATTTGCCTTACTGGCGTCCAACGGCAGATATGTTTCCCCGCAGGGTGGTGGCGGGGGACAGATATTGGTCAACGGGCCTACCGTCGGGCCGTGGGAGCCCTTTGGTGTTGAAGATCTGGGACATGGTAAAGTCGCCATCCGCGCGGCCAACGGGCTGTATCTGTCCCCCCAGGATGGGGGAGGAGATGGCAAGGAAGTTCTCGCCAACGGCCCGGCTGTCGGCGAATGGGAGTCTTTGGACCTAATCACTGTCGGTCGCGGCCAATTCGCCTTCCGGACAATCAGAGGATTCTTCTTGACTCGGGAAAGTGTCGATGGGGGTCGGTTAATGGCCAACGCCACTTGGATGAAGGAGCGGGAGGTTTTCACGTTTACCAACCTCTTCACCGGGCGCTAAGCAGGCCTGGCGGAAGAGTCGAACAGCACTTTGATAATGTATCGTTTACTCGAATCACCAAGTCCGCGCTATATAACCATCTTATTAGTAGCTATTTTTGCCTGGCAACCTGTTAACGTCAATCGCTTTTATGACTCCGAATTTCTTAATTCAAGATCCCCTGCAACTGCCACGATGATCTTCGTCGTTGTTCGATGCGCGGCGGCCATGTTCAGCACTTCGTGGTAGGCATCTCTCGTTCGTAACCGTCCGAAATCCGTGTACTCACCCCAATCGGGGAAGTACTCCCCATGCGCCAGCCACCACGGATCAACCAGGTGCAATTCGCGCGGTTGTACTCCGCGAATCAACTTTTCACTGAATTTACCGCGGAAAACCCCCAGCTCTGCGCCGGTTGAATATTTTGGCAGGACGCACAGGAAATCTTCTCGCGCAGAATGCCCGCAGCGCAACGGTGTTAAGGCTTCCCGAACCTCGAACGAGGTCTTCGCGAAGCCTTCAAACCACCGCGCTCCCTCGCGAACGAGAGCAGGTGCGAACTGATACTGGCCCGGAGTAGCCGGCGCTTGCACTGACGCTACGATCTTTCGCTTTGTGAACGGCTGGAGCGGAACCAAGAATTTCGTTCGCTTGCCGTCAAATACCACGACCGAACCGTCGCGAGCATGCCAGTGATACGAGAAGCGTAATGGGTGCGGCCCGTCTTCCGTGAGTGCTTCGCCTGTGTGATTTTCGATTCACACAGGAAGTAGAAACTGTTCTCCCGCCTCGACTGTTCGCTCTTGATCGTGAATGACTGTGATTTCGAATGATTTTGGATGTTGCCTCGACTGAGCCGGCACCATGGTTCAGAATGTACTCCACCGGTTGCACAACGCAGGCGAATTCGATGGCGTTGACCCGGAAAGCAGATCGCGCCATGATTGCCGCCAGATGACGAAAAAAACGACGCTTTCATTTGGCCTCATTGTCATCAATGCCGCACCGTACGTCGAGAAGCTGCTGGTCGCAGCGAGGTCGTTCGCTGACGAGTTGATCGTCGGCGTTGACTCATCGAGCAGCGATGCCACAGAGGAGATCTGTCGGTCGTACGCGGATAAAGTATTTCGCATCGCGCCGGTCGGCGGCGATTTGTATCCCGTGCTTGGGTGGCTGCACGAGCAGTGCACCGGCGATTGGATCCTGCGTTTGGATGCCGACGAACTCCCGAGCAGCGGGCTCGTAACTGCTCTTCCTGATTTGATTGCCGACCGTGAAGTGACTCACTATTTGCTCCCCCGCCGATGGGTTATCGGATTGGACACGACACGCTGGATTACTGAACATCCGTGGTGGCCTGATTATCAGATCCGACTTTATCGAAACATTCGTTCGCTGATCGAATTTCCACGCACTGTGCATCAGCCGTGCCGGGTCGTGGGAGAGGGACGAACCATCGCTGAAGGTTCAATTTACCACTACGATCTTGTGTATCACAGTGAGGCGCGGCGCCGGGCTAAAGTTCAGGCGTATGAAAAGCTGGCGCCTGGGCGAAGCGTGCCGTGGTTTTACCTTACCGATACCTCAATTCTAAATCACAATTCGTTACCAGCTCATGACCTGCCGTTCGCCCTTGTCTCATCAGGGCGAAACCATCGAGCACCCGCTGCAGTTGTTGACATAAGCGACGCGGACCGACGAGACATTGTTTGCCAGCAGAGCAGTTTCGGTCCGGAGCTGTTTCGCGCAGACATATCCGTGCTACAGGAAGTGCTTGCGATTCGCGGCGGTGAATTACAAGCCGTCGAGGTACAACTCTCGAATCTGAGCAATGTCGCGTGGGGAAGCGCCGAGCTGGGGCTGGCGGATGTTCGACTCAGCTACCATTGGTTGACGCGCTCAGGCGAGGTTTATGAGCGCGACGGTTTGCGGACGCTCATGGCATGCGTGATACCGCCTGAAGCCAAAGCTAGAGTGATAGCACAGGTGCGGGCGCCGGCAGAACCGGGGATCTACACCTTGCAGTGGGACTTACTGATCGAGAATGTCGCCTGGTTTTCTGACCACGGATTCAACGGCCCTCTTCACGAAGTGCGGATTCAGCCACCGTTGCCGCCGTTCTCCGACTCCGTGGCGGACGTCGCTGACCGCGTATTCCAAGTTAAGGGTATGCCCGGAGTTATAAATGAACCGGAACTGCAGTTTCTGTACGAACAGCCCGCTCAAACTCTTGAAGAATTAGCTGCTTCTTTGACTCCTTGTTATGATTTTGGTTGTGGTTCATCCATTTGGAAAGGATTTGTTGGAATAGATCTTCTTCCAGAGAAAAAAGTAGATGTAAATTTTCGATCTCGTTACCTACATATTGATTATTTAGAAAATACACATGCATTGAGAGAACTTCCAATAGGCAAATTTGTTACAGCACGCCATACATTGAACGCAATTCCCCGAGGCAAAGTTTTAAAAGCATTGCAAAATATCTATAGTGTTGTCGCCAAAGATGGCTATTTTATGGTATCTGATTTAGATCTAAATCTCCTTTTGAAAGCTGTTTCCCAGAATGACCCAAAACTTTTGGGGAGTCAATTTTCTGGATGGTATAATTGGCTGCTTCGTGAGAATAAAATTCGGGATACTACTTGGGAAACTCTCTTAAATGTTGGGATGCGTGGATTAAATGAAACTGAGGTTATGTGGCGATATTCTCAAAAGACATTGCGGAATCTTTTAGAAGAAGCCGGTTTTAAAGATATAGAATATATTGCGTATGAAGATAAACGTGCATCCGCCTTTACACATTTTCGGCCAAAAGAAGATATGGTCTTCTTCTGTCGGAAATAAGACAACGTTCTTTTAGGGCGCGCGTCGCACGACTCCGTGGACCTTGTAACCTTTCTCCAGCAGCAGCTCACACAAGTAGGAGCCGTCCTGACCAGTGATTCCGGTAATCAACGCAATGCTGCTTGAATTCGGTAATAGCGGAGCAATGAAGTGCGTAGGCAGCACCTAGCGAGTACCCTTCCTGATCAGATGCGCCCAAGTGACTGTAAGCAACGCCGGATTGAATATACCACAGATGCATTCCGACAGTTTTTCCGTTTTGGCTCGCCTGAAAAGCAACCAGTCCCGGTACTTCGAACTGACCTGCAAATGCAGTTTTTGAAAAGGCCTTGATGCCTTGAAGGCGGTGACGCCCGATCAGAATTTGGTAAAGGCGTATCCACTCATCCAGGCACGTTTTCGGATCCTCAACCAGCCTTACCCGCATTTGTTTCAGGGCTCGCCTGGCATAATACTGATGGTGTCGGGTTACGTGCTGATCACTCGAGTTACTGGCATCGATGATGAAATGCTTCTTAAACGGCCTGTTTCATTTTCGATTTGTGCCAGTCCTCAGCTTTATCCGACAAGCCTGGGCATCGGGCGTGACCGAAACTTCAACGGTTCAATTTACTGGCGGCAATTGAAGTCACACTCGAAGACCGGAGCCGGGATCTCAATCGACGTTCTCTCGAAATCAATTAAGCCTCTCGGATTCGTTGAAAAAGATTATCATGATGTTCAGGGAAGAGATCGAAAGACGCCTGGCAAAACTTGTTCAGGAACATGGAGAATGGATCTCGACATATCTCTTCCTCATGGAGCCTGAACACGGTGAAACGAAAAACTTCCCCATACCAGATTAAATCCTATGAAGCGAAATTTGACGATCTCGTGGTGCCCATCTTAATTCATGCGCACGCTTATATGATTATTGTAGCCACTCTGCACGGAGTTAACGAAGGGCGATAGCTACACTGCTGACATTAATCCAATGGCAACACGCCAAAACACAACAGAAAATAGGACAACGGTCCCGTACATCGATCTCCAAGCTCAATACCGCTACGGCAAACTGCTCAAGGATTCGTCGTACAAGTTGCCCACGTATTTTCCCGATTGCGAATGTGTATGGCACTGTTATGTCATCGAATGTCAGGGTCGCAACCGTGGCGGGCATGTTCTGCAGGAGGCCGGCATCGAAACCGGTCTCCACTACCCCCTGCCCATTCACCTGCAAAAAGCGTACGCATTCCTTGGTTATCGCCGCGGCGATTTACCGGTGACCGAAGCGTTTTGCGACCGCTGCCTGTCGCTCCCGATGTATGCGGAATTGACCGATGAACAAATTTCCGCCGTTGTCTCAGCTTTACGAAAGATAGCGGCCTGACCGCTAAGATGCACATCCCGCAACCGCCAAGGTCCCCCGTCGACGATTACATCCGCGATTACAGCACATGGCTCAAGACGGTAAAGGAACATGCTTCGATCGCGGGGCGTGAATCGACCGATGCATTTGTCGCTCCGCTTAACATCTCACCTTTTACCATCCACCATTACCAATGCGCAGAGGAGGGGAATTGTGATACAGGTAATCCCTCTCAATGAGGGGTATCGCGAGCTAAAAGAACATCTTGACCGTTAGTATCATCTTGTTCAAAATGATGATACCTGTCTGATTTATGGCCTTCGCCAAATGCCGTCGAAAGATGACCCAGGCGCGGCAGCGAGCTGAAAGGCTGGTCTCAGATTCGCCGATGAAGATAACGGCGAAGCTCAGGCGATGTCATTAGTGTAATTGCTCGAGATAAAATATGAGAGCTAGTTCCCCCGCTATTAGCGTCATAATTCCGACGTTTAATCGGGCCGCCATGCTGGCCGACACTCTGGAGAGCTTCGCTGTCCAGAATATCCCGAAGAATCGCTACGAAGTGATTGTGGTCGATGATGGCTCTAAAGACGCTACGCCGGAGGTGTGTCGCGAATTTGCCTCGCGGATCGAGCTAAAGTATCTCCACATTGATAACTCGGGCACATCGGCCGCGAAGAACACCGGTATCCTGGCGTCTCGCGGCAAAATTTTGCTTTTTTTCGATGATGACGATATCGCCGATCGTCGCTTGCTCGAAGAACAATTAAAAGCCCACAAACAGCATCAGGCGGAGAACATAGCCGTCCTCGGATACACGACGTGGGCGCCGACGCTTTCAGTCACACCTTTGATGCGGTACGTCACAGAGATTGGAAGATTTCTTTTCGCTTACGCTGATCTCAAAGACGGGCAGATGCTCGACTTTACCTACCTTTGGGCCGGCCGCTGTTCGTGTAAACGATCGTTTCTCGCCAAACATGGCGTCTTCAATCGACAGTTCCGAGCCCCAGGAATCGAGGACATCGAATTAGGATACCGGCTATCGAGGTTCGGGTTGGGCGTAGTCTTTCACCGCGCCGCTGTAAGCTACATGACAAGAGCGCTTACGTTCGACGAATTTTGCAAGCGCTGTGAGCGGCAGGGCGAAGCTCTGTTTTTATTCAGTCGATTGCATGACGACCCAGTCGTTCAGCAATATTGCCAGCTTGCAGATCCGTTTATCGATAACCGTGCTGTCGGCGTGGATCCCGAAGCCAGATGGCCGGAGGTCGCAGCTTTATTCCGAGAAAGAATTAACGAAACCGGCCGCGTTGAGCGATTACTTGCGTGGGGATTCGAACCTGAAGCGAGCTCAGAAGGACCGGACACCACTGCTTCGAAAACCTCCTCTCAGGCGGAGGCATACCGGCTTCAGATGCGCGAACTTTTCGGGTCGCTCCAAAATACCTTAATCCAATCACAACAACGCGCGGCAAAGATTACCGAGCTTACCAAGCACGAATCGACCTATCATACGGAGATCGCAAACCTTAAAGATGCGATCCGGGAAATCTCCGACTCCCTGGGCCAGAGCAAAATCGAATCAGAGGCACGCCTCAAAGCTGAAAGGGATCAGTTATCCGAATATAAGGTCGAAGTCGAGTTACAAATTGCCAAACTGCAGCGGCATCTCGAAATTGAAAGTGAGCAATTGTCCGAACGTAACGTCGAAGTCGAGCAATTGCGTGATCGTATTGCGCAATTGTCCAAACGTAACGTCGAAGTCGAGCAATTGCGTGATCGTTATACGCAAATCAATCGTCTGCTTCACAGTAGGAGCGTAAGCTTAGCAGAACACGAGCGGCATATCATTGAACTGACAGATCGCTTACGCAAACAGCTTTGGGTTACCCGGAGACTCTCGCGTTTCCTTGATGATGCTGAAAACGCCGCCGCGCGTTTGCGTTCGTCCCGCCGCTGGAAATTGGCAAATCCGGGAGCTGCAATCCAGGCAAAATTATTTCCCGGCAAGGTTTCGGTGGGTTATGGCCATCTCGAAAAAATTGTGGCCGCCTATTCGCAATGGCGTGCTTCCCACCCGGATATCGCGAAGATAGAGGACGAAATAAAGGCGCTCCAATTCCCGCCGATCCCGAAAAGGGCCGCGGCCGAGCCGGTAGCAACCGCTGCAGGCGCCAACCTTGTCGCGCCGGTCTCCGAAGTTCCGGTTCCACAACTCACGCCAGAGAATAAAACTCCTGCCATTCAACCTCCCGTTCCCTCTGTGCCGGTTGAATCAATCCGTTTTCCGGCACACGAGAAAGTCGAGGTTTCAATCATCATTCCGGTGTTCAACCAGTTTCAGTTCACGCATGCGTGTCTTGCTTCGTTACAAACCATAGAAGAACGATCGGCTTTCGAAGTTATCGTGGTAGACGACTGCTCGACGGACGAGACGGCTGAGCTTGTCCCGCGGATGCAAGGCGTTGTTTATCTACGTAACGAGAAGAACTCCGGCTTTATCTTTTCCTGTAACCGCGGTGCTGAGCAGGCCCGCGGCAAATACCTCTTTTTCTTGAATAACGACACGATCGTTAGGCCAGGTTGGCTTACCGCGTTGCGTGATACCTTCGTTGAAGATCCGCAAGCGGGCATCGTCGGCTCGAAACTTGTTTATCCTGATGGCCGGTTACAGGAAGCAGGCGGGATCATATGGTGCGATGCCTCGGGCTGGAACTACGGCAAATTCGATGATCCAGAAAAACCCGAGTACAATTTTCTTCGGGAAGTCGATTATTGCTCGGGAGCGGCGCTAATGATTCGCAAATCGCTCTTCCAGAAGCTTGGAGGATTTGATGGAAAATACCAACCGGCATATTACGAGGACGCCGATTTATCGCTCAAAGTTCGGAAGGCCGGTTACAAAGTGTTCTATCAGCCCCTTAGTGAAATAATTCACTACGAAGGGATCACCGGCGGCACTGATCTCTCGACCGGCACAAAAAAACACCAGGACATCAATCGATTAACGTTTGCGGACACGTGGGCCACTGAGTTGGGAGCGAAACCGGTCACTGGCGATTTCACTTTCTTAAGTGAGCCACAGCCGGGACGAAAAAATATTCTTGTGATCGACCACCATCTGCCGATGCCGGAGAAGGATGCAGGATCGCTGCGGATGTTTCATATTCTAAACATCCTTCACCGACTGGGCCACTGTGTAACATTCATTCCAGATAATCTCACCAATATCCCTCCTTACGGCGACGAATTGCGGAAGCGTGGGATTGAAGTTGTTTATCACCCTTATACCAAAAAAGTGCGCGATTATCTCATTGCGCACGGTTTGGAATTCGACGCCGTGGTGTTAAGCCGGTGCGACTTTGCTCGCAAGCACATCGCAGATATTCGGCTGCATGCGCCGCAAAGCCGGGTCATTTTCGACACTGTCGATCTACATTTTCTTCGCACCATTCGGGAGGCCGAGATCACCAGCGATCCCGAGATACGACAAAGGGCACGCGAGAAAGAGCAGCTGGAATATGATCTGATTGATCAGGCCGACGAGACCTGGGTGGTGAGCAGCGTCGAACAGAAGCTTCTCCGCGAAGCCAGACCGGATAAATCGATAGAAATCGTGCCGACCATCGTCGATGTTCCTGGTTCGAACACGCCTTTCTCACTGCGGCGGGACTTTCTCTTTATCGGCGGTTTCCAGCACACGCCAAACATTGATGCTGTTATTTTTTTCCTGGAGAAAATCTATCCGCTCGTAAAAGAGCGCCTTGGCGGCGCCAAATTCTACATCATCGGCGACAAAGCGCCGCCAGAGGTGGTCGCGCTCGCAAGCGACAACGTCATCATCACTGGATTACAGGCGGATGTCCGGCCCTTTTTTGAGAGCGTTAAATTATCCGTCGCACCGTTGCGATATGGGGCCGGTATAAAAGGCAAAATCAACCTAAGTATGGGTTTTGGTGTACCGGTTGTCGCAAGCTCGCTCGCCGTGGAGGGAATGGCGCTGATCGACCATGAAGACATTCTCATTGCTGACGAGGCGGAAGATTTTGCTCAGGCCCTGATCGAACTTTATGAGTCAGAGGAACTTTGGAATCGGCTCTCGAAGAATAGCATCAAAAAAACTAAGGCGGGTTATTCAGTCGAAGCAGCGCGGAAACGCTTGAGTCACTTGTTTAGCGATAAGCACATTAATGTGCCACAAGGACAAAAACTAAAAATGCTAACCGCAGAGATTGGGTCCACACAGGGCCTGTCTTAAAACCTCCGGGACGAAATGGCATCTCGAGTCAAACGAACAAACAAGCCGATTTTTTATCGTAAGCTCAGGCCGATCCGGATCGACCATCCTCGCCTGGTGCCTTGGCCAGCACCCGAATATTCTTCCACAGGAAGAATCAGACTGGCTGGGGCCTTTTGCGATCGACGACGCCATCGATTGTCAACGCGGCAGTGCGCGTGGAGAACGGGGGACAGCTCGGCGCAACTTTCGTCCAGCGCGAAGAGTTTCTCGCGCTCTTGGGCCAAACTGTTAACGAGTTGATTGTGACCCACTTTAAGACGACGTTTCCTACGTGGTCGGGACGAAGCAGTTTTTGGATGCGACGCAAGCAAGGGATGGCAAACGAGCAAAGAGCCCGTGATCGAGGCGAGGCAGAAAAATGACCACTTCTTCCGATGGGACAAACGAGCCAATTTTTATCGTGGGCTCTCCGCGTTCGGGCACGAGCGTTCTCAGTTGGTGCCTTGGGCAGCACCCGAACATTCTCGTGCAGCAAGAGTCCAGTTGGATCGGACCCTTTGCCATTAACGTTGCCATCGGACATGAAATCGGCAGCGCGCGCGGGGAACATTCGCAACTGAGCGCGCTCGATATCCGGCGCGACGACTTCATGGCCCACTTCGGCAAGAGCATTAACGATTTAATCCTGAGCCATCGCCGGCAGTTCGAGATAAACCTCCGCAGTACGGCCCTGCGGGATTCTTCACAAGTCCACGAGGGCTTCCAAATCGCGCGCTCGCAGTCCGACCCAAAGTCGCGTTGGGTGGATGGAACTCCCGAGTATTCCCTTTATATCTGCGGCCTGCGTAAACTCTTTCCCGGTGCGCTGTTCATTCACATTGTCCGAGATGTCGACTCAGTGGTGCGGTCCCTCCTTAA
>WNGK01002570.1_pt1 | contig 19653 bp, 15 predicted proteins | sample 5400601 | NCBI WGS metagenome assembly WNGK01 (sample SAMN13153376, study PRJNA577476) | soil metagenome | isolation source: 60 cm soil or saprolite under Garry oak tree replicate 1 | place: USA:California | collected 2016-06-15
ATCGCGCTCGCGGCCGTCACGCCGGTTTTACCTGACGCAATCACAATAATGCTTATCCTGATCCTAAAATCAGTCTCCGCAACATTACCTATTTTGTCAGGACTCGGACGAGAATGCACTTGCCCAGGCGAGTACCTCTCCTTTTAAGATGAGGGCTGAGGGAAAAGCGATGATGGACTAGAGTTAGTTTATTGACACTAGCAACGCCTTTTACCAAACAAAACTCATCACTGTCAAAGAGAGTTCTCCGCTGGGTTTAGGCACTGAATCTTGCTCTACTACCAATTGGTTGACCCGATAGGGCTTCAAACCCGCCTCCCGAATTAAGAGTCCGCTGATCTGTGTCACTCGAGCTCCGCGCCTATGCAAATCCGATTGCGGAGAGATTGCTACACATCGAGAAACTTCTGACGGTGTCTCGGTTCGGGCATCATGCAGACCTCCGACTTGCCGAACACTCGATAGCGATTGCGCGCAACGAGGTTGTAGATCCGATCCCGAACCCACCGCGGCAGAATTCGTCCCAAACTGACAAGGCTCCAAATGCCACCAAGCTCCCGCAAGAGATAGAGTATCGCATCCGATCGCGCGAGCAAGTTCTCGCCAGACTCGTCGTAATTCCTCACGACGTAAACCGTATCGAGATCTTCAGCATCCGCGCCGTGACGCCTTAAGAGCTTTGCGGCGAAATCGCTCTGTAATGAAGCAAAACGAAAACGATCCCGGGCATCGCGCTTGAGCAAGAACTGATTCAAACGATTGCACAGCCCACAAACGCCATCATAGAGAATAATCGGATTAGACATGGAATTCTGGTTAATGCCTCTCGAGTCCAATGGTATCCTGCCCCACCCCGCTTTCGCGAATGCTCTATCCGACGAAAGGCTATTTTCCGCCACCTCCTAAAATTTTAGTTGACATGGGTGCGCGCCCGCCTTATACTCCTAAAAACTTAGGAGGCAGGACGATGGCTCGACGCAAGAATGAGCACCTGACGCCCCTCGAGCTCGAAGTGATGCACGTGCTTTGGGAGACGGGCGCCGCGAATGTGCAGACCGTGCAGCAACATTTGAAAAGGGAACTGGCCTACACGACGGTGCAGACCATGCTCAACATTCTTTACCGCAAGGGCAAAGTCAAACGGACACTAAAAGACCGCGCCTATTTTTACCGGCCGACCGTTAGCCGCCGGCAAGTCGCCAGTTTGCACGTGGGCGACATGGTCGATCGTCTGTTTGGAGGCTCGGCAGAAAGTTTGGTGATGAGCCTGCTTGAAACAAAACATCTCACACCACAGAAACTGGCTCGACTCAACAAGCTTGTTAAAGAGTCTCAGGAGGAAAGCGATGAGATCAATTAGCCAAGTACTGCTTACCTTCTTATTGAATGCCTGCTGGCAGATCGCGCTCGTTGCGGCAGTCGCTTCGCTTTGCGCCTGGCTGGTGCGCCGGACTGCGGCCCGTTACAGGCACTTCGTATGGGTGGCGGCCTTAATTATCTCGCTTGGCCTACCACTGCTGAGTTCTTCACAACTCTTAAGCCGCGCGCTTTTTTCCGCGGCTGCAACGCCACAAACCGCGGCCATACCGCCGGTCAACCTGGAAATGCGTTCAACACAGCGGAACTCTTTGGAAATTGCGGCGCCGTCAAATGACCCGAACCCTTCAGTCCACATAAACGGAAATCTAGCGGCGGGCTTGGTTGTGCTTTACGTCATCTTCTTGTTGTATCGCAGCGTCAAACTTTTCAGGGCGTGGCGCAGAACGAAAACCATCAAACGCAATACGCGCGAGATCGAGATCCTGGAGCCGATCGAAACAATTATCCGCAGGTGTCAAACGGCCGTTGGCGTTACCCGCTTTCGGATCCTTTGTTCCGCCTCGGTCCCGGTGCCGGTCACGGTTGGGATCCGCAATCCAGTTGTAATTCTGCCAGAGCAGTTGTTGCGTGCAGCTGACTCGGATGTGTTGACTTCAGCCGTGGGCCACGAACTCGTCCACGTCTTGCGCCACGATTATCTAATGAACTTGCTCTGCGAACTCATTTATCTGCCGCTCTCGTTTCATCCAGCAGCGGCGCTGGTGAGACGCCGAATCAATCAGACCCGCGAGCTGGGCTGTGACGAGCTGGTCGCAGAAAAACTGTTGACCGCTGAGGTCTACGCCCGTTCGCTCGTGCAACTGGCTGGTTCAGCAGCGCCCTGGGGCCGCCCCGCAACCATAACGGTAGGCATCACCGAAACGGATATTCTGGAGGTACGTATCATGTCATTGCTAAGAAGACCAAAGTTGAGTGCGCATCGGAAGAGGTTATTGCTGATTGCGGCTTCATTGCTGCTTGCGATACCTTGCGTGGCCGCGGCGTCGTTCGCGTTTAGTTTCGACATCGGCCCACAAAACTCGATCTTGATCCCGCAACAGGAACCCTCGCAGGAAGCCAAGGAGAAGAAGGAGAAAGAAGCACGAGCGAGGCGCGAGCGCGAAGAGCAGGAAATGCAGGAGCGAGAGGACCAGGAGCTAAGAGAAGGGATTGAGAAAGAAACCAACCCGGAAATCCGCGCGAAGCTCGAGGCAAAGCTGAAGCGACGGCAAGAGGAGCGAGCGCAGGCGGAACGGGAAGGCTGGGCCGTCACCGTGCAAGGGAACTCAAAAGAGCTGCGCACTCGTCGGGCGCAGGAAGAAGCGGAAATGAAAGCCAGGCAGGCCGAACTTGCCCGCGCCGCGAAGATCACGATGGACCAGGCAATTCAAATCGCCACGAGCCAATACCCAGGCAAGGTGTTGGAATGCAGCTTGAACGGTGAGCACTGGGAAGCTCCCGGCAAACTCGCCAGCGACGGCCTGGTCTTTTATCACGTCGTGATACTCTCGGGCGATGACACAAACGCTCGCGCTGTGCATGTATTGGTCAACGCGATTGACGGCAGGATTATCAAGGCTGAGAAAGAGGAACGAAACAACGAAACTTCCACGGGTTGGGCAGAAACCCGAACAAGAGAGCAGATTTCAGGCCGTGAGCTGAACGGTAGCGCGATCAGTCTGCCACCGCCGGAATATCCGGCGATTGCTCGTAGCGCTCGCGCTTCAGGCACTGTCGCTGTCCAGGTCACAGTTGATGAGCAGGGAAACGTAAGCGCCGCGCGGGCAATATCAGGACATCCACTGTTGCAAGCGGCCGCGGTTAGCGCTGCTCGCCAGGCGAAATTCTCGCCAACTTTGTTGGCCGGAGAGCCAGTGAAAGTGACGGGCACACTCACCTATAATTTCGTGGCTCAGTAGAACAAGTCAGGTGGACAAGCTGGAGCGCCGCTGACGAAAACGATGAAAGGAAAGAACCGTCGAGGAAGTCAGGGCGCTCTCTGGTCCGCGAAGCAGGTGTTCGCGATCGTCACGAAATGTTCGCTGTCGGTGAAACCATAATCTTCACCATGCCAGAGCCTCAACGCGCGTGATGTTTCTTCCAAACCGGCCTGAGAGAGGTCGGGATACTGGTCGAACCACTTTTCGCAGCTTCGCCTTCGCACTGTTCGACGCACATAAGCTCGCACTCCCAGATACTTGGTGAAGATCGAGGGATTAAGCGCCTCATTGAGATGATCCGAAATGAAGGGCCTTAGAAGAAGTTCCCGCAGACGGATATTTTGGTTGAAGGTCCAAATGCCATCTTTAAGCAGCAGCACGGCGGGCCTCTTTGTATCTCCTATCATAATGTCACTGGCCAGTCCCTGATAGAATTTCATACCGACAAAGTTGGCTGCCAGATCGCCGTTTGAGTAGACGCCTGCGACCAGAGTGCCGTAGATGGTTCGTTCTGTATGTTGTCCCCAACGAAAAGCCTTTTGCGCAGCTTCGTCAGGTGTTGCTCCTTCGGCCAGCGCGCGATTGCAAATCTTGTAATAGCTGTATCCCTGCTGAAATAGGTGTGCGATCTTGTCAGTGCCAAACTCTGAGCCGTAGAGTCTCACAGTGGGACTGATGGTGAAGCAGATGTTTGGCAGGAAGAGGAAGAGCGACTTCCAGTAACTCGTTTGATAGCGCGCGGGCTGTCCCCGAAAATGGTGTAAGTCGATCCAGGTGCCCATGCTCGTGAAGGGTGGCACGCCCGCACCGAGTTGATGATAAGCCTCGTGCGCGACGGCATCATTCGAGCGCAGATAATCCAGCTTCGACTGTTCTTCATCAGGAGACTTGCACCCACTCTCCCTGGATGGCCGGACGTCCTTCACGAGGCAGTCTTCGTGCGCTCGGATTTCAGCGTTGATCTTTTCGACAGCCTTTAGCAGCCTTTGTTCCACGTGCTGCGATACCTCGTCGCCGATGTCTGCAAGAGGCTGCGGAGGCAGATTGTACTGATCCGTCTCAAAGGCGGAGGCGGGCGCTTGAGTCACGAGCAACAAGGAGCACAGGAATAGCGAGATCATAGCGCGAGAGATCATAGCAATGGACCAGCCTTAATAACCGAAGTCGGATACATACACACCCAGAGGGCAACACGCGTGCCCGCGCTCGATGAGTTCTCATTCGGCGTAACGACGCTGCTATTTCGCGTGAAGCCGGGAGGGAAAGCTAAAAGACGCAGTTTTGCCATGCCAACTGAAGCATGAAGACTGCGTTTTGCTTCAGTTGTTCGGTTGGCTGACTAGGGAACAAGTGGCGGCAAGTTAGCCACACGCAACTGCTGGTTGATCGCCTGGATGTCCCTGCTCTTGAGTTCATTCCAACGACCAAGCAGGTTCTTAAGGTTTCGCTGTAGTTCCTCCGAGGCTGTTACCGCTTGCGTTGTTGGCGTTGCGTCCGCTGCCTGTAACAGCCCGAGCATTGAGGTAAAGTTCGTATTCGACCTGGTCAGATTTCCGTCCCGCGAATCAGATCCGGCGGGAGCGCCCGGACCCTGATCGCCCCGGCCCTCTCCCGCGATGGCTCCTGCTTTTTGGTCGAGCCCTGCCAACGCGTCAGCCAATGCGCCCTGACTCGCGTGAGTGCGACGGTCCTTGATCTGATCCCTGAGCTTCTTAATCTGCTCCATGGCGTCAAAGCTCTGCTGCATTCCCTGGTACGCTTGTAGTGAGAGTGCGAACTGCTGCTCGAGTCCCGCTGCCGGCGTCTTTATGCGCGGATCCAATTTCACCTTGATCGATTGCGTGTAGGCGGTGCCCACAACGGTCAATTTCGCTGAATATGTTCCGGGCAAGACTGTTGGGCCAAGTGGAGCGAGAGGTGTGTCGCGGTAGATGGCCGAGATCGGATAGTCAAAGCGCAAAGCCTTTGGCATTGGGTAATTCAGATCCCAGACGAAGCGATGCATGCCCGCCTTTGCAGAAAGGTTCTGCGGCGCACGAAACCAATAAGTGGGAACGTTGTAATCCTTTTCATTACCTGGCTCTGGTCGATCCGCACTCGAAAATCTTCGCACGAGCTGATTCTTATCGTCGAAGATCTCTAGTGTGATTGGCCCGGACGCGTCTGACTTCAAATAGTAATTGATGATTGCTCCATCAGGCGGATTCTTTCCCGCAGGCTCTTCAGGCGGCAGCGGTGTGTCGGTGTTGACGTTGCGTTTGACCCGATAAGCAAGCTCCGGTGCGAAAAGATAAGCCTCGGCAGCAGCGATCTGTTCGTTGATTTGTCTGAGCGGAGTGATGTCGTCGAGGATCCAGAACGACCGGCCGTGCGTGCCGACTACGAGGTCATCGTTATGAACGACGAGATCACGGATAGAACTTGCCGGCATATTCAAGCGCAGCGACTGCCAATCGTCGCCATCGTTGAAAGAGACATAAACCGCGCGCTCGGTACCCGCGAAAAGGAGTCCTTTGCGCAACGGGTCTTCGCGCACCGTATTGACCGGACCGCTGTCACCGAGACCGTTGACGATCTCTTTCCAGGTTTTGCCGTCGTCATGTGTGCGATAGATGTGCGGCCGCTGGTCGTCGAGTCGGATGCGATTAATCGCCGCGTAGGCTGTCGCGGAATCAAAGTGTCCCGCATCAATCATTGATACCTTACTCCACGAAGTGACCTCTGGCGGCGTCACGTTCTGCCAGGTTTTGCCGCCATCTCGCGTAAAGTGAATCAAGCCGTCATCTGTTCCGGCCCAGATTAAGTTCACGTCTTTGAAAGAGGGCGCCACCGCATAGATAACCCCGCGCCGTGGTTGCCTGGCCAGCTCTGGTTTGCGAAAGACACCGATGCTTTCGGGAACCTCAGGCGTTTCGCGCGAAAGATCCGGACTGACGATATCCCAACTGTTTCCCCCGTTCGTCGTCTTGAAGAGCACGTTGCCGGCGTAATAGATAACGTGTGGATCGACCGGCGAAAAGATCACCGGCGCGGTGCGCAGAAATCTGTACTTCCCGCTGCGCACAGCTTCGGGCGCAATGTTCTGCACCTGTCCGGTTGTCTTATCAAAGCGCGTTAGCTTTCCGCCGTAGATGATATTTGGATTGAGCGGATCGGGCGCGACGTAGCCGTACTCCTCGAGGCCGACAGTGCGCCAGTCGCGAAATGTGATGGCACCATTGTCACCGCGGCTGGCAGTTCCCACCGAGCCACTTTCTTGCTGACCGCCATAGACCCAGTAAGGAAATTCATTGTCGGTTATGACGTGATAGAACTGCGCGGTCGGTTGGTTGTACCAGGAACTCCAGGTTTGTCCGCCGTTCACGGTGATGACGGCGCCTTGATCGCTGGCGAGCAAAACGATTTGCGAGTTGTCCGGATTGATCCAGATGGTGTGATAGTCGTCACCGCCGGGCGCGCCCTTCCAGGCAAAGAAAGTCTTACCACCGTCGGTCGAACGATACGTCGAAGTGTTGGCTGAATAAACAATGTCTTGGTTCTTTGGGTCGACTTTCACTTCTGCAAAGTCGCTGCCGCGGCCCCACACGCGCGTTTCAGAGTTGACTCGCTTCCAGCTTTCGCCTGCATCATCGGAAACATAAATACCCCCAAGTCGCTGCGCGTCGACGTTGGCATAGATGCGATTAGGATCGCTCGGGGCAATGCCGAAACCAATCCGTCCTAGTCCCTGTTCAAACGTTGGCAATCCCTTCGTGAGTTGTCGCCAGGTAGTGCCACCGTCGGTAGACTTGAACAGTCCGCTGCCTGGTCCCTGCCACGCGCCGTTCTCCCACGGACCCTGTCGCGCTGACCACAAGTCGGCGTAGATCGTCTGCGGATTCGCCGGATCGAATGCCAATGCGATTGCGCCGGTGTTCTCGTCTTTGTAGAGCGCCTTTGACCACGTCCGGCCGCCGTCGTTCGAGCGAAACACGCCGCGTTCCTGGTTCGGACCATAAGGGTGGCCGAGTGCAGCTACGAAAACACGATTCGGATCGCGTGGATCGACAATGATGGCGCCGATCTGTTGCGCGTCGCGCAGGCCCAGATGCTGCCAGGTCTTGCCGCCATCGGTGGATTTGTAAATCCCATCGCCCGTGGAAAGATCCGGCCGCTGCAAACCTTCGCCACCGCCGACGTAAATGATCTCCGGATTAGATGGCGCTACGGCGAGTGCGCCGATCGATCCTGTGGGCTGGTCATCGAAGATAGGCCACCACGTGCGTCCGTAATCATTTGTCTTCCACACGCCGCCATTGTTGACTCCGATGTAGAAGACGTTGGGCTGGCCCGGCACTCCGGTGGCGCCGACAGTCCGGCCGCCGCGAAATGGACCGATCATGCGCCACTTCATTTCCTGATATAGATTGGGGTTGAACTGCTGGGCGCCAACGCTTGATGGGATCGCTACTAATAACAGACAACACGCTATGAACACAACGCGGCCAATTGAGATCACGTTTGGATCCTCCGGGACTGAAATGCAACGACCAATCAGGAACTCTACCGCAAAGGCGGCAAAGTCTTACGCAAAGGTCGCAGAGGAAAACTCTTCTTTGCGTCCCTTTGCGAATTACCTTCGCGCCCTTTGCGTTAGAGTTATTATTTACTTTGCGGCGCTCACCGCCAGCGCCGGCTCACGTTGTAGACTCGCGCCAATTCGTCGAGATTTGTTCGCAGCGTTGACCAGTCGTCCTGTGCCCTCCGGTTAAGCCGATAACGACGCATGAAGTCGTCAATCCGCGCCGCCCGATCGAGCACCGATTCAACGTCGGCTCCTGCGGATTTGTGATTGTCGAAATGATCGTGCAGCCGCTTGGTTTCGGAATAAAACTCCTTGACGAGGGCGTTGATATCGTCCTCGCGTCTGGTGCCGTCGAACCGGCTCTTATCGAGCGCGGAATCCAAACTCGAACGAAACTTGTCGGATTGCTTTTCGACGCGGTGAATGATCTCCTCGACCTCTTTGTCGCTCAGCCGGTAAGGCATGTCCGAAACCACCGGAACGGGCGAATAACCACCCCAACGCCAGGTCACGTTATAGGCTTCGGCCAATCGGTCCAGGTCGGCTCGCAAGGCTGACCAGTCGTTTTGCGCGCGAGCGGTGAGCGGAAAGCGACTCATGAAGCCATCAATACGCGCCGCACGGTCCAGGACCGAATCGACGTCGGCAGTGGTTGATTTGTGATGATCGAAATTGTCATCCAGCCGCTTCGTCTGTTCTTCAAAATTCTTGACGTAGGAGTTGATGTCGTCTTCGCGCCGCGTGCGATCAATCCGGCTCCGGTTGAGCGCATCTTTGAGGCTCTTGCGAAAAGTGTCGGTCTCTTTCGCGATTCGATCAAGCAGTTTCGTGACTTCCTTATCGCTGACGCGGTAAGGCTGGCCCAGCACCTGACCTATAACCTGTGGAGCGGTACCGATCAACGTCAACGCAAGGCTAAAGCCAAACAAAAGCATTCTTTTGCGCATAGTTCTTTCCCTCCTGTTCATGGCTCGAATCGAAGTGGTGTGCTTGATATTTTGCCCTGTTCCCTGTCGCTTGTCACCTGTCACAGGTTATCCCCGGGTTATTAGGTAGTGGGTTAGTTTGAAACCTGTGCGCGAGATGTCGTCGCTACAGAACCGGGAGCGGATAGCGACCGGATGCTAAACTCGACGGCCAATTCGAGGCAGTGTTGCTGGTGAGGACATAAACATCGTCGAGCGTGGGATCCGGTCGCTACGCTCTCGGTTCTGTATTGAGCGTGGCGTTTCCAGATTCAAACTGACTCACTACTGGGTTATTATCACGCATCGCCACGTTGATTGTCTGATCACGGATTGCCCGCATGAACGATTTCGAGATCATCGACGTTTGCCACACCATCCATCACGGTATGATCACTTACAAGGGTCTGCCGCCGCCGGTGATCTCCGATCACCTCAGCCGCGAACAATCGCGTGCGTTTTACGCGCCGGGCACGGAGTTTCATATCGGCAAGATTGAGATGGTAGCCAATACGGGCACTTATCTTGACAGTCCCTTTCATCGCTATGCGGGCGGCAAGGATCTTTCGGAGTTGGACCTGCGTTCGCTCGCCAATCTCGAGGGCGTTGTCGTGCGCTGCGCCGATGGTGCAGAAGCCCGACCCCGCGGTCCCCAGTCGGGCAGCACGACTGGGGTGGGACGGTCAGGGAGGGATTGCGTGACGCCGGCCGCTCTGGAACATCTGGACGTGAAAAACAAGGCGGTGCTTTTTCACACCGGTTGGGACATGCACTGGAGAACTGAAAACTATTCGGATGGAACACATCCGTTCGTGACCAGCGAAGCAGCGGAGTATTTGGCAGAAGCCGGAGCGGCGCTCGTCGGGATCGACTCTTACAACATCGACGACACCTCCAGCGGTCATCGCCCCGCGCATTCGATTCTGCTGGCCCAGGACATTCCGATCGTCGAGCATCTCTGCGGCCTGAATGAGCTGCCTGACTCCGGCTTCCGGTTCTTCGCCGTGCCCGTCAAGGTGAAAGGTTTTGGCACCTTTGCGGTGCGAGCCTTCGCAATTGTGCCGAAAGACTGATCCTTCCTGGGTTGGGCCGGGCCGACACTAGAAATCAGCCGCGGATGAAGGCGGAGTCACGCGGATCAGAAATCGACCAGACTGCTCCTGACCTCCTGATCTCTCTTTGTTCGGATCGGTGTCTATCCGCGTTCATCCGCGGCCAAAGGCTCTTCGGTTTTCTTGACCGGCCCCGGCGCGCCAGGCTCGGGGGAGTCTTCCTGCCGCCTTGCTACTTTGCCCCTAATAGTGCATAGTGCCTTACGGTTAATCCTTCTCTCGCGCATCGACGGTGATGCGCCCCGCGCATAAATCGATTTAGCGCTGGCGTTTTGGATAGTTCGAGAGCAGGCTGATTTCAACTTCAGAAGCCGCTCTTTTTGAGCATTCGAACACCGGCTCCTTCGCTGCTACCGTTCACCGAAGCCAAACCGATTCGCAGCTTCTTTTATTCCCACAGGGGAAAGGTACATCTGTATGTCTATGAAACTTTACGTAGGAAATCTCGCGTTTTCGACCTCCAGCCAGGATCTGCAAGAGCTATTTGCGCAGGCCGGCACGGTTGAATCAGCGAGCGTCGTGGAAGACCGCGACACGGGACGCTCGCGCGGCTTTGGCTTCGTCGAAATGTCCAGCAAGGAAGAGGGCGAAGCTGCCATCTCCAAATTTAACGGCCAGGAAGTCAATGGTCGCGCCCTGAACGTCAACGAAGCCAAGCCCCGCGAGAATCGCGGTGGTGGCGGTCGTGGCGGCTACGGCAGCAACCGCGGCGGCGGTGGCTATGGCAATCGCGGCGGCGGTGGTCGCAGCGGTGGTGGCTACGGCGGCGGTGGCAATCGCGAGCCAAGGTGGTAATCAATCCAGCATCTGAATAGATGCGCCTCCGTGATCTTTGTGCCTTTGTGGTTAACATAAAACACTAACCACAAAGACACGAAGTCACGAAGGTTGGTCAAAAGGAGTTTATGAATTTCTCTCAACTGGGACTCAAGCCCGCGCAAGTGCGCCGGTGCGAGTCTCTCGGATACACCGAACCAACCCCAATCCAACGACAGGCAATCCCTGTCGTCCTCAGCGGTCAGGACTTGATCGGCTGTGCCGAAACCGGCACCGGCAAGACTGCCGCATTTCTACTTCCCATCATTCAGCGGATCACTGAGCTGCCGCGCCCCGGCGTGCGCGTGCTCGTGCTGGCGCCGACGCGTGAGTTGGCGTTGCAGATCGAAAAGAACTATGGCGAACTCAACACAGCGAAGAGCAATCGCAGCGTCACGATAATTGGCGGAGCAAACATGACGCGCCAGATCGATGGTCTGCGCAAGCGCGCGTGCGTAGTCATCGCGACTCCCGGACGCTTGCTTGACTTGATGGAGCGCGGCGCAATTCAACTTTCCACCGTCGAGGTGTTAGTACTCGACGAAGCCGATCGCATGCTCGACATGGGATTCCTGCCCGCGATTCGTCGCGTGCTTGCTGCGTTGCCCCCGAAACGGCAGACGCTGCTTTTTTCCGCGACGATGTCGTCAGAGATCGAACAGTTGGCGCGTTCGACGATGAAAGCGCCGAAGCTGATAGAAGTCAGCCCGCGCGGGCAGGCCGCAATCATGGTTGAGCAGATGGCTTACCCGGTGGCCCAGGAATCAAAGACAGCGCTGCTGCTTGATTTGCTGGAGCGCGAACGCTTTGAGCGAGTGCTCGTCTTTACGCGCACGCGCCGCGGCGCCGAACGCCTGTCACACATTCTGTCGGCACGCGATCACAGTGTTAACCGCATTCACGCCGACCGTACACAGTCGCAGCGCGAATCGGCTTTGCGCGGCTTTCGTGATGGGCGCACACGCGTTTTGGTGGCAACCGACATCGCTGCGCGAGGCATTGATGTCGATGCTGTCTCACATGTGATCAATTACGACGTGCCCGCGGCGCCGGAAGATTACGTGCACCGCATCGGCCGCACCGGGCGAGCAGGCCTCAGTGGCCGCGCGATTACCATAGTTGCTCCGGTTGATGAATTATCAATGCGCGCGATTGAGCGTCTGACTGGACAGTCCGTCAAGCGCGTGGTGCTGCCTGGTTTCGGCGGAGCACAGAGATCTAGCGAAGGCAACAGCAAACCGTTTGCTCGGTCCGGTCGGGCCACGGCTGTATTCACGCGTTCGTTTAGACCGCGCCGCGCGAGCCGGTAGGAACAGTAGGCAGTAGGCAGTAAGCGCCAGAGTCGCGAAATCTGGGGCACTGCCTAGCTGTTGCATTTTGGCGCTGTCGGCGCCGACTAACTAACGCAAAGGAGAACCTATTGGCGAGAGATGACCTGATTCCAGCGGAGGGCACGATTATCGACAAGCAGCCCAACGCCTTTTTTAAAGTCCGGCTCGATAACACCGAGCACGTCGTGCTGGCTATGATCTCCGGCAAGATGCGCAAGAACCGCATCCGCATTCTGGTCGGCGACCGCGTGAGCGTCGAGATGTCGCCTTACGATCTCTCGCGCGGCCGAATCACCTACCGCTACAAATAGGTTAGCGCGGATCTCGGCACTCTCGAGAAAGCATCTCGCTGGCTAATCATAAAGCGAGATGCCCTCCAACAGGGCCAGTGAGATTGGACTCTTTCACTCACCGTCTTACGATTCTCCGAATTGCTAATTTCGGTCCTCTCGCGTTCGCGCTGCAGTTCGTCAGATTGAATTTAGAATCAAATTATTTGTAAACAGTCAGCAAAAAGTCGGGATGCTTCTGTTCTAATACCGGTAAGCGGAAGCGCGTCCGGCAAGTCTTTCAACTGCGTTGCCGAAAGAAAGACGCGACACGCGCTGCTCATTTCGATACGAAAAGGAGGTTCTCTGATGGCTGGCTATTTCTCTTTCAACAAACTTATCACCACACATTTGGTGAAAGCGTTTTACTTCCTTGGCTTCATTGTGCTGACGGCTGGCGGAATCGCTTTGGCTGTGTGGGCTGGTATGCAGCTTCAATCGGGGGGTTTGCCAACAAGAATCGGCGAGTATTACATCGCTGCGGGAGTTGGCGCTTTGATTGTCGGCAATCTGGTTTGGCGCGTGTTTTGTGAGAACTGGATCTTGTTATTTAACATGCACCGGCTGCTTGCTTCCATTGAACGAAACGCAAAATATGCCGACGCCGAACCAGCTGCTCAACTGGTGAGCGTTCCCGGAGAGGAAAAAAAGGAAAGCGTTGAACGCGAAGTGAAACAGGAAAGTGTGGAGCCTGAGAACAAGCGCTTCAAAGTCGCCACATCAAGTGTGTTGGGCCTATCGCGCAGCAGTTGAGTTAAACACCGGGAAGGCTTACGTTCCCTCTTTCTCCTATGGCGCCTGACGAAAGAGGCGACAGAACTGATTGCGAAACCAAACCGCAGAAGAAGAAGGATGGTTTTCGTTTTCATGGATTCCTTCTTCTCGGTCATCGCAAAGGGAGTCGCAATCTTGCTTCGCAACCTCGGACTGTACCACGATTCTCCAGTGAAAGTGTGCCGCCATGAGCTTCCGCGATCTGACGTGATAGTACCAGACCGATGCCGGAGCCTTTGGCTTTCGTGGTAAAGAACGGCACGAACAGATTCGCGGTGCTGGCCAGTCCCGGTCCCTCATCGTTGACCCACAAGTCCAGTTGGCCGTGGTTTCGCGCCCAGCCGATTTCCACGCCTCCATTCGTTTCGAGCGCAGCATCAACCGCATTGCGAACAAGATTGATCAGTAACTGCTCCAGTTGTGCTCGATCGGCCTGCACGACGACGTCTTGACCAGACGCAACCGTAACCGGCAATCTGGTTTCCAAACTGGCGACCCTCCGGGCTAACTCGGCAACATTCAAAGGCTCGAACCGAGGTTGGGGCAGTCGCGCCAGTTTTGAATACGACTCAACAAAGCGCGCGAGCGAATCAGCCCGCGATGAAATCACCTCGAGCCCACGGTGAATGTCTTCGCGCAAGTCCAACGGCTGCGGTTCGCGTCCGAGCAGATCTCCGAGACTGGTGGCCACCGACTTGATCGGCGCCAGCGAATTGTTCAGTTCGTGGCCCAACACACGCAGCAGTCGTTGCCACGCTTTGCGTTCTTCTTCGCGCAGCGTTTGACTCAGATCCGTCAGTACCAGCAACTGGTGCGGCAACCCGCCTTCGCGAAAAACACTACGACGCACACTCCAGCGGCCAACGCCGCCGGGAAAAACCAGCTGCAAGATCTGGTTGCCGTCAGGCTCTCGTGGCTCAAGACAAACGTCGAGACCAAGCTCCTTGCCGGTCCGCCCCAGCAAGCGTGTCGCCGGCTGAGCCAGCAGTCTCTCACCGGCTCGGTTAATCAATCGCAGCCTTTGATCGGAATCAAAAGCGAAGACAGCGAGATCGATTTCCGACATCACGGTGCGCAACAGCGCGGTGGCCTCCATCGCGCCCAGCCTTTGCTCGCGCAGCGTTTGGCCCAATTCGTTGACTTCGAGCATGACCTCGCCCAGAGCGTCGCCACTCGAAGCGCGCCGTCCGCGAATCGAGTAGTCGCCTTCACGCAAGGCGCCGAGAATGTTAGAAAGAGTTTGCAACGGACGAATGACTCTCTGTTTGAGGTTAAAGGCGATTGAGAGCCAGACAACTACCAACAACAGATCTATGGTCCACTGAAGCCGCCCCGAGTAATCGCCGTACCATAAGAGGAAGACACATAGAGCCACCGCCGGCAGACCGCAAAGCAGGGTTAGGACTGTGAGCCTTCGTTCAAAGGGAAGCCGGCCGCCTCGCTTCAAAGCCGGATCGAGCGTGGCGAACGTTGAAGTGTGCTTAGCTGGATTAGGCGGGACACTCACGCCGCTATGATAACCCATACTTCTGTAAGCGGCGGTAGAGGGCGCTGCGGCTCAAGCCCAGCGCTTCAGCGGCGCGATTGGCGTTTCCTTCAAAACGCGCAAAAGCTTTCTTGATCAACAGTCGCTCGGCTTCTTCGAGGCTCATCTCTTCAAGTCTGGCGGAAACGCTGGCGTCGCGCCCGGACTGCAGGGCGAGATCAAAAACCATCACCATATTGCCGGCAGTCATTAATACCGCGCGCTCGACGACGTGGTCCAGCTCGCGCACGTTGCCGGGCCACGAATGCTGACGCAAAGCCTCGAAGGCCTCGTCGGTAAACCCCGCAATCGAGCGCCGGTAATGCTCGCTATGCCGGCGTAAGAAATGTTCGGCCAGCGGTGCAATGTCTTCGCGCCGATCACGCAAAGGCGGTAGATCTATCTCGACCGTGTTCAGGCGAAACAGCAGATCCTGCCGGAACCTGCCTTGGGCCACTTCGGCATTCAAGTCGGCATTCGTTGCTGACAGCACGCGCACATCAACCTTGCGCGTCTTTGACGACCCGACGCGCTCGAATTCGCCCGTTTCCAAAACACGCAGAAGTTTTGCTTGCAGGTTAAGCGGCACATTCGCAATCTCGTCGAGAAATAACGTCCCACCATCAGCCAGCTCGAATCGCCCGACGCGATCAGTCCGGGCATCGGTGAACGCACCGCGCACATGGCCGAACAATTCGCTTTCGAATACACCCTCGGCCAGCGCGCCGGCGTTCAAAGAGAGCAAGGGCTTTGTGGATCGCGCGGAGACGCCGTGCAAAGCGCGCGCGATCACTTCCTTGCCCGTTCCGTTCTCGCCGGTGATGAGGACATTGGCGTCAGCCGGCCCGATGCGCTCGACGAGATTGAGGACCGACTTCATCGCCGCCGACTCGGCAATAATTTTCGGTGTTTGGCCGTCCGTCTGGGCTGCGTTGTCGCGTAACGCCAGATTCTCGGCTTCGAGTCGCTGACCGCGCCGCAAGGCCTCGGCCAACTCGACCTGCGTCCGCAGCACCGCGAGCAAGCGCGCGTTGTCCCAGGGCTTTTGAATGAAGTCACGCGCGCCACGGCGCATGGCCTCGACGGCGAGATCGACGCTCCCCCAGGCGGTCATTACCACCACCGGCAAGCTGGGATCTACGTTGTGAATCCTGGTCAGCAAATCAAGCCCTTCGCTGCCTGACGTGGTGTCGCGCGCATAGTTGAGATCGATCAGGACCACGTCGAATTCGCGCGCATCAACCGCTTTCAGAACGGCGGCCGGAGCAGCCACTGTTTCGATCTCGAAGCGCTCGCCTTTCAACAGCAGGCGCAACGCTGCAAGCACATCCGTCTGATCGTCGGCAATGAGAATTCTAGGCATCGTCAGAACAACCCTGAAAACCGGGAAGACAGGTGAGAACGTATTAAGAACGCGAACATGGTTACTTATAACTCAATCGAGCGGTCTTTGAGTAGTAGTCACGGAATACTCTACCTGCCAACTTCCGGTGGGTTCGTGGACCGATCTTCCTTGACTCGTTTAGCAGCCTGCTAGTGTTTGATCGGTTCAGCAACGTAGATCTTATTCACAATTTTACAGCCGCCCTCAAGCTTCAAGAGCGAAAGGTAGTCCGTGTACTTCATCTTTGACTCCGCAGGTAATCCTATTCGTAGCGCAACGCTTCCATTGGATCGACTCGCGCAGCGCGCCGCGCCGGAATATAACATGCGAGCAAAGCAACGAAAGCGAGCAACGCGGCCACGACAGCGAATGTCAGCGGATCTTTCGTGGTCACGCCAAACAGTAGAGTAGAGATCAGGCGTGTCAACGCGAATGCGCCCGCCAAGCCGAGGGCCAAGCCGAGCAATACCAATTTGAATCCCTGCCTGACGATCAGCCTCAGCACATCGCGCGTCTGCGCGCCCAGCGCCATGCGGATGCCAATCTCATTTGTGCGTTGCGCTACTGAGTAACTCATCACGCCATACAAGCCGACGATCGTCAGCACCAACGCGACCGCAGCGAAAATCGACAGCAACGTCGTGTTGAATCGCGGCGCGGCGACCGAAGACGCCAGGTACTCATCCATCGTCCTGACGCTGAACACTGGCAGGTCTCGATCCAATACTTCGACCTCTTTTGTGACTGCGGAAATGACGCTATGCGAATCGCTCGCCGTTTTGACGACGACCGTCATTTGATCGAAAGGTGTCTGGGTTTGCGGAACGTAATAAGCCGGCTTTGGCTCCGTGTTAAGGCCGCGGTTCCTGATGTCTGCTGCCACGCCGACGATTTCGCGCATCGTAGAATGCTCGTTGTCGAAAGTATTAATGCCGGGCTGGACGCGTTTGCCAATCGGGTCTTCTCCGGGAAAGAATTTGCGCGCGAAAGTTTCGGTAACGATAATCACCGGAGTCGACTTGTGTTGATCTCGGTCATTGAAGTCTCGACCTTTGACAATAGGAATTCCCATGGTCCGAAAATAACCGACACCGATGGAAAAGAAATCGGCCGAAGGTTCATCCTTTCGTGCCACCGGGCGGCCATCGATTTGAAACGAGATACCGAACCGATCGCCACTTAATGGCAGAGGAATGACATTACTGGCCGACTGTATGCCGGGTAATGATTTAACGTGCGCCACCAGATCTTCATAAAAACGGCTTTGCTTTTCGCCTTCGTACCTGATGTCGGGTAAGGCGACGCCGAACGTCAAGACGTTTGTTGGATTCAAACCAGACTTGACTTGTCGCAGACGCCAGAGACTCTTCAGGAGCAAGCCCGCGCAGACGAGCAGCACTACGGCGACGGCCACTTCACTAATAACCAGCAAACCGCGAATGCGATTGCGACGGGCACCTTCGCCTGAACCACGGCCACCTTCTTTCAGTGACTCAGTCAGTTCAGGTTTTGAAGAATGAACGGCGGGAACAAGACCAAAGAAGATCCCCGTCAAAACAGAAACACCCAGTGTAAAGCCAAGCACCCGCCAGTCAACTCCTACGTGAAGCGCGCGCGGAATGTTGTCTTTGCCGAGCGCGACGAGCAGATCCGACCACCACACGGCGAGCAATAGGCCAAGCGCTCCGCCGGCTAAAGAAAGTATGATGCTCTCCGTGAGCAGTTGCCGGACAACGCGCAGGCGGCTCGCGCCCAACGCGCTGCGAATCGCCATCTCTTTGTGCCGAGTCATCGCCCGCGCTAACAGCAGATTCGCCACGTTCGCGCAGGCAATCAAGAGGACACAGGCCACCGCGCCTAACAGAATCAGCAGAGCCGGACGAATATCGCCGACTAAAGCCACGAGCGCAGGCTCAAGCGTAATGCTCTTATGCGTGTTCGTGTCCGGGTACTGCTGTTCGAGCCGCGCGGCAATAGTGTTCACTTCTGCCTGCGCTTGCTCCTGACTGAGGCTGTGCTTGAGCCGGCCAATGACATGAAGAAAATGCGCGCCCCGCTGTGTCGTGATTGGCTCGTCTCCCGAGTTATCTCCCGCAATCGTGGTCCACAATTCCACCGGCTCGTTCTGGATTGGAAATTCAAAACTGCCCGGCATCACACCGACGATGGTGTAGTTCTTGCCGTCTAAAATCACCGACTGATTCAGCACGCCGGAGTCTGAGTTGAAATGTCGTTGAAAGAGCGTCTGGCTCAGTACTACCACGCGCCCAGTCTCGCTCGGTTTATCTTCGTTGGGTAAGAACGTTCGCCCGAGGATGGGCGCCACGCCGAGAACCTGAAATAGATTTGCGGTGACCACCTCGCCCTGCAGGCGCGCGGGCTCGCCGCGACCGGTCATAATAAAGTCGCTTTGATGGTATGACGCGACCTGATCGAATGAGTGATTCTGATCACGCAGGTCGAAGAAGTTCGGATACGAGTAGGAACCGCGCACAACGCCGCGGGTTTGATCGCTTTCCCAAACGGCCATCAGTTGCTCGGAATTCGGGAACGGCAATGGCCGCAACAAGACCGCGTTTACTACACTGAAAATAGCTGTGTTCGCGCCAATCCCGAGTGCCAGTGCGATAGTAGCGACGATGCTGAAGCTCGGCGACTTACGCAACATGCGCACACCGTAACGAATGTCTTGTCCTAAGGTTGCCATGATTGAACACTCCCTTCCTCGGCCTGGTCTCTTACCTGTAGGGGCGGACCTGCGTATCCGCCTGGTTTGCTCATGAATTTCTCGCCGATCGTCTGCTAAAGCTTTGGGCGGACACGCTGGTACCCCCTACAGATCCGAATTTCACGATCCGAAATCGGTCACTCGTACCGCAGCGCCACCAATGGATCGACACGCGACGCTCTTCTCGCCGGCAAATAACCCGCTAACGCGGCAACCAAAGTAAGCAAGAACGCCGCGGTTAGCAGAGTCACCGGATCGCTCGGATTGAGTCCGAAGAGTTGACTGGAGATCAGGCGAGCTGCTCCCAATGCGGCTGGCACTCCAATAGCTACTCCGATTGCAACCAGCGAGAGGCTCTCGCGCAGAACCATCCAGACAATGTCGTGACGTTCTGCGCCGAGCGCCATGCGAATACCGATTTCATTTGTTCGACGCACGACCGCATGGGCCATGATGCCGTATAACCCAACGCAAGCGAGCACAAGAGCCAGCAAGCCGAAGAAACTCACGAGTTGCGCGAGCAACTTTTCCTCGCGCAGGTCGTCATCAGTTTGAGCGCGCAGAGAGGTCACATTCAGGACGGGCAGCTTATCGTCTATCTGCGCGATCGCCGTTCGCACCGCAGACGTGAGGCTCAACGGATCGCCGGCGGTCCGCAGCTCCAGAACGCTTGAGTATGACGATTCGGTCTGCACCTGCAGGATGGGACGATAGACAGTGCGTTCTGCTTTTCCTCTTGCACTGCTGTATTTTGCATCGCCAATCACGCCGACGATCTCTATTTCTGCCTTTTCCGCACTCTTTTCAAAGCTTATGCGCCGGCCTA
>WNGK01008079.1_pt1 | contig 19645 bp, 12 predicted proteins | sample 5400601 | NCBI WGS metagenome assembly WNGK01 (sample SAMN13153376, study PRJNA577476) | soil metagenome | isolation source: 60 cm soil or saprolite under Garry oak tree replicate 1 | place: USA:California | collected 2016-06-15
CGGCGCGCGCGCGATCGCCGGCGTGGACGGCGACACCGTGGCCCGCGTCCTGGCCGGTGAGGTCACCAGCAGCCGAACGGACCTGGGGGGGCCGCTGTGGCACGCCGACGCCCCGGTGTTCCCGGAGGCGGAGGGCATCGTGCAGGACCGGTGGCTGCTGCTCACGCCCAGGGAGTCGGCGGAGCAGGTCGACGAGCGCTTCAACGAGCCGGTCGCTCCGTTCGTCCAGGTCGCCCTGGCCCGGAGCACGTTCGCCTTCGGATGGGACCGGTACCGCCGGACGAAGCGGGACCTGGAGCGGGTCCTGAGGAGCCTGGACCGAAGGGCGGGGTGGATCCTGGCCAACCAGCGTGTGTACGGCGACCGCCTGGCCGGGCCTCACGACGAGGCCTCGCTCGAGTTCCAGAGGAGGATCGCCCGCGCCGCGGGCACCCTGGCCGAGTACCGCAGCCTGGTTGCCGCCATCGGGGAGCTGCGCCGAACCCTCGCCGCGGATCGGCGCGATTTCCTGAGGTTCGGCGTCGGCCTGCTCTCCGCGGATGGATACGAACGGGTGCAGGGCTCCCTCGATCAGGAGGCGGAGGCGTCCGCGCAGCTCGGCGAGCTGGCCGAGGAAGACGGGTTCATCCGGCACGAGCTCGGGGAGATGCGGGCCCGGTGCGGCCAGGTGGACGAGGACCTCGGGTCCATGGAGGGCCCCCTGGCCCGCCACCAGGAGGCGGTGCGGTGGGGGATGGAGCAGCTCCAGATCGGTTCGAGCCGGGGGATGGGCGAGATGGCCCGGCCCGGTGGAGTGGAGGCGGCCGCCGTGGTGGCCGCGGTGGTCTCCCTCGTCGTGGCGGAGCTCCTGAAGCTGGGAGGGGCCGGCTCCCCCGCCGAGCGCTCCCCGGGGCTGGCGGCGAACCTCATCGCGCTCGCCGCGACGGGGTCGTTCGCCCTGCTGCGGCTGGTCTCGACCGCCGGCCGTCCCAGGTCATGGGTCGAACGATGGAGCGCCGCGGTGGCGGTCGCCTTCGCCGGCGGCGCGATCGTGTGGCTCTTCGCCCTCCTGTTCCCCGGCCTGACGCCGTGGTTCGCCTCCATCGACGCCGCGGTGGTGGTGGTCGTGGCCGCGGTGGCGGGCCTTCGGCTGGCCCGGGCGGAGAGCGCCTCGGCCCGGCGGCGGCGCGGGCGACTGCGCGAACAGGCCGACGCCGCCGCGGCGTTGCACGAGCTGCGGTACGGGGACGAGAAGCTCCTCGACCTGGTGGAGGACCTGCCAACGCCGAGCCGGTACCCGGCCCGGGGCGAGCTCGAGGCTGCGGTCGAGGCGACCGAGGGCGAACAGGGGCAGGTCATCCGGATCGGGTACGTGGTCCCGCCCTCCCGGCTGCCCGACCTGCTGGAGGACGTTCGAGCGGCCGCCGGCGGCCTGGAGGGGAACCCCTGCTACAGGCAGGGGAACCATCCGGCGCGTCCCGGGTTGAGGGACCGCTGGGTTCAGGTCGACGTCCCGCTGCGGGCTGCGGGCGGCCCCCCGGGGACGCCGGTGGCCCGGCTCGAGGTTCGAACGCCCTCCCAGGATCGCCTGCTGCGGTGGTTCGACCACCGCCACGCCGGGGGCGAGGACCACGACGCGCCCCTCCTCGTGCGGTTCCCGGATCCGGGGCCGGCCCCGCTGAACCGGTCCCTCGCCCGGATGCTGTCGTGGTGGTGCTCGTTCGAATGGTGGGGCAACCCCGGCCTCCGCCGCCTCCGCCGGGGACACCGCTGCGCCGAGTGAGGCTCCGGCCAGGACGATTCTTGGCCGGCTCACAGGTGGGTCTGACCTCCATCACCGGCTCGTCCTCGACCATCGGCTTCGACGCGGCGAAGGGTCGCCGCGCGGAGACGAGGAGGAGGAGATGGGCGACACCGAAGCGAAGGGGCTGGAGGGCAGGCCTTCCAGGGCAAGGCGGCTCGCCGCGGCCGGCCTGGTCGCGAGCGGGCTCGTGGCGGGCGCGGTGCTGGCGGGCTCCCACATCGCCGGGGCGGCCAGCGGCACGTCGAACGGCACGTCGTCGGGGACCGCCGCGGCGGCCCGGGCCGGAACCGACCCGGCGACCATGAGTCACGGGCCGGGCGAGACGCTGCTCACCGACGGCACGGCGAGCAAGGTGAAGGCGGCGGCGTTGGCCGCGGTCCCGGGCGGCACGGTCATCCGGGTGGAGACGGACTCTGCGGGCTCGCCGTACGAGGCCCACGTCCGCAAGTCCGACGGCAGCACCGTCACGGTGAAGGTCGACAAGGCCTTCAAGGTGACCAGCACCGAATCCGGTTTCGGGGCGGGTCCGGCGGGGTCCGGACAGCCGAGCGGAACGTCGGCCTGATCGGGTCGGGGGCGTTTCGAGATGGGCCGAGGGGCCCGGGCCGAAGGCCCGGGCCCCTCGGCGTTCGGTCTGTCCCCGCTTCGGCTACTCGGGCGCGATCTCCACGACGACCTTGATGGCGCCCGGCTGGCCCAACGCTTCGAAGGCCCGTCCGAAGTTGTCCAGGCCGTGGATCCGGTGGGTGATGAGCCGGTGGAGCCAGCCGGGCCAGCGGGCCTCGGCCACGGCCATGTCGCGCACGCCCTCCTCGAAGTGTTGGCGATTGGCGTTGACCGTGCCCACCATGACCTTGTTGCCCAGGACCATGTCCAGGTTGAAGGCGTCGGAGGGCACCTCCGTCGTCCTCGAGCCGCCCGTCACGCTGGACAGCACCATCACGCCGTTCTTGCCGAGGAGGTGCCGGGCCCCGTCGAACACCAGCGGCGAGAAGCCGGTGCACTCGAACACCAGGTCGAACCGCCCGCTCTGGCCGGCCCGCTCGGGGGAGGTCTGCTTCGTGCTGGCATACCGCGCGCCGAGGGCCTCGACCAGGTCGCTGTTGAGGTAGGGCGACTCGTCCAGGCCGAACACCGTGACGTCGAGTCCCCGGTTTCGCAGGCCCATCGCAGCAAGGAGCCCGATCGTCCCCGCCCCGAGGACCGCGGCCCGCTCCGGCTGCCACACCTTGAGCCGGCGCTCCACCTCGTAGGCCTGGGTAACCCCCTTTTCGATCACGCTGACCGGTTCCAGCAGCACCCCCACGTCCTTCAGCCCGGGCGGGATCAGGATGAGGTAGCGCTCGTCCTCCACGTAGCGCTCGGTGAGGAAGCCGTGGACCCGGCTGATGCCGTGTTCGAAGTACTCCTCGTCGGTGGTCATATCCGGCATGTCGAGCAGGTCGTACAGGCTCGAACCTGCCCGCCGCACCCGGCTCACCACGAGTTCGCCCGGAGCGAACCGGGTGACGTTCGGCCCCACGGCCTCCACGACCCCGAAGTTCTCGTGGCCCTCCACCAGGAAGTCGAATCCCTCGGGCGCGGTCCCGTACTCGCCCGCGGCGATCTCCTTGTCGGTGCCGTCGAGCCCGCACCGCAGGAGCTTCACCAGCACGCCCTTCCCGTCCGGGATGTCGTCCAGCTTGGGTTCGGGCAGCTCGGCCAGGTGCAGGCTGTCGGGCTTGCGCGGATACACGGCCACGGCTTTCATCGCGAAGGAGCTCCTCTCCGAGTCGGTGTGGACGATTGTCCACCCGAACCCCGCTGCGTTACCGGCGAGGTGCCGGCCGACCCACAGCGGGTCCTGGAGGGCGTAGGGTCCGAGGCACGGGTCCGACGTCGGAGGGGGTTCGTCATGCGCCGCACGGTTCCGATCATGTTGCTGGCCACCCTGATCGCGCTTGCCACGCCCGCGCTTGCCACGCCCGCGCTCGCCGCGGCCCGGCGGGCGGACGCGATCCCTACCTGGAGCCAGCCGTTCCCGATGCACCGGCCGTCCGTTCGCGGCGGATCCGGCATGGCGTACGACCCCTCCCGGCACGAGCTGGTCCTGTTCGGCGGGTCCAACGGGGTCAGCGCGTTCGGCGACACGTGGCTATGGAACGGCACCGACTGGAAGCAGGCGAACCCGCCCGCCTCGCCCCCGGCTCGGTGGGACGCCGGGATGGCGTACGACTCGACCCACCACCGGATCGTGCTCTTCGGTGGGTGGAATTTCTTCAGCCCCCCGTTCAACGACACGTGGACGTGGGACGGCACCACGTGGACCGAACAGCATCCGACCACGAGCCCGCCGGGCCGCCTGGTCCACGCGCTGAGCGACGACCCCGCGGGGGGCGGGCTGGTCCTGTTCGGCGGCACCGACATCACCGAGACCTCGGTCCTCGGGGACACCTGGCGGTGGGACGGGACGAACTGGGCCCAGTTGACCCCGCCGTCCAGCCCGTCGCCGCGCTTCGCCACGTCGGTGTACTCCCCGGCCCTGGGGGCGGTGTTCCTGTTCGGTGGGTTCGACGGCACCTCGTATCTGAACGACTCCTGGACCTTCGACGGGTCCACGTGGACGAAGCTCTCGCCGGGCACCGTCCCTCGGGGCCGGTCGGACAACGGGATCGCCACGCTGGCGGGATCCATCGTGATCGCGCTGGGCTACGGGGGCTCGGGGCACATCCTGGACGACACGTGGTTCTATCGACGGGGGACCTGGATGCGCCTGACCTCCCCGGGACCGAGCTCCCGCAACATCCCGGTGATGGCGAGCGACCCCGGCGGGCAGAACGTGCTGCTGTTCGGGGGCGCTTCGGGGATCGGCGGCTTCACCAGCACGACCTGGCTGCTCCAGTAGCCGCGGGCCGTCACCGGCTCGCGCGCGCTTGCTCCACCTCGGCGTGGATCACAACCGGTGGACAGCCACTCCGCGACCTCCGGTGCCGGCGTACAGGGTCCTTCCCGCGCCCATTTGGAGCTGGGTGATGTCGCCGTCTGACCGGGGGACCCGGGTCCAGGTCGCACCGAAATCGGTCGAACACCAGACGCCGTGAGTGTATTCGCCGGCGCACAGGTTGCCCGGGGTGGTGCGATCTGCTTCCAGTGTGAAGACGTTGTTCGGGCTTCCGGGCCCGAGCGGGGTCCAGTGATCCCCACTGTCGGTGGACCGGTAGATCGGCCCACCGCCGGCCGCATAGACGATGGCCGGATCCTCCGGGTCGACGGCCAGATCACCGATCAGCGCGGAGTCCAGCCCGTTGCTCGCCACCGTCCACGATGCGCCGCCGTCGGTGGTTCGATACACCGAGCCGTACGTCTCGGCAGCGGCATAGAGGGTGCTTGGGTCGCTTGGCGCAAGGGCGACGCTCTGATACGCCGAGTTCTCCAGGCCGCCTGCCAGCTCGGTCCAGGTCACCCCGCCGTCGGCGGTTTTCCAGATGCCGCCCCCATTGCATTCGTCGTCGAAGCAGGAAGCCTCGGCCGCGTAGACCGACATGGGATCTCTCGGGTCCACGGCGAGGGAAGCGACCCACAGCGAATCGCCGATCCCGGCGTTAGCGCGGTGCCACGTCGAACCTCCATCCACACTCCGGTAGACCCCGGCATCGATGTCGTCGTACGGGCCCCGAAGCTCGCCCGCATAGACGACCCGCGAGTCGGACGGAGCCACCGCCAGGGAGATCGTGATTCGTGACAGGCCGAACCCGGACGGCTTCCAGCTCAATCCGGCGTTCCGGGTCTTGTACACGCCGGAGCTGGCCCACGTCGATGCATACGCCACGAGCGGGTGGGCGGGATCGGCGGCCAGGGCCTCGATGTCGGTCTCCAGGATCCCCTGGTCGGCCTGGGCCCATCGCGAGCCTCCATCTGACGACTTCATGATTCCGAAGTCGCTCCCCGTGGCCGAGTACAGGACGCCGGGAGTGGTTGGATCCGGGGCCAGGACCACCGCGGTAACCGCCGCGCTCGTCCGCTCCCAGGTGTCCCCTCCGTCGGTCGACCGGAACACTCCCTGCGGAGAGGCGGAGTCCCTGGGTGACAGGGTCGCCGCGTAGACGGTGCCCGGTTCCGTGGCCGGGACCGCCAGCGAGTAGGCGTCGGCGTTCCCGAGGCCATGTCCGCTCGGCATCCAGGACGCGCCGCCGTCGAGCGAGCGGTAGACGCCCCCTTCGACGGTGGCGTACACGCGCTGATCGTCGCTCGGGTCGATCGAGATTGTGTCCGGTCCTCCCGGAAGGCCGTCGTCCGACCGTATCCAGTTCGCACCTCCGTCGACGGTCTTGTACAGGCCGCCGAAGTTGTTCCCGGCGAACACGACCGATGGCGACGTGGGGTCGATGGCAATGGTGGACTCTCCCAAGTTAAAGCTGAGCGACCAGTTCGCTCCACCGTCGGTGGTCTTGTACACGTTGTACAGACCCGCCGAATAGACCACCCGGTCGTTCGTCGGATCGACGGCCAGGTCGTCGGTGTACGGAGGATCCGGGAGTCCGTTCGTGATGACGGTCCAGGTGGCGCCCCCGTCCACGCTCTTCTCGACTGATCCCCAAGTTGCCGCGTACACGATATTCGGGTCCTGACCAGACACCGCGAGCACGGGGGAACTCAGACCCGCGTCCATCGCCACCCAGGACGCACCACCGTCATCGGTTCGGTACACGTGCTCGGGCGAGCTCGCGTAGACCCTGGAGGGGTCGCTTGCGGCGACGGCGACGTCGCGGATGATCGCGCCATGGGGTCCGTTGAATCGCCACCCGATCTGAGCGGCAGACGCCGAGCCGGAGAGCGCCGGTGCCAGAAGGAGGGCGGAAGAGCAGCAGGCCACGATGAGACGCACGACTCGCGAGCCCGCTGGCATGGTATCGATCTGCATCGCCCCTTCCCGAGCCTCCTTCAGCCCTGGTGCACGCCGACGCCGTGGTCGTAGCTGCCGGCGTAGAGGAGCCGCCCAGCTCCGACGGCCACGCGGTTGACGAGTACCCGCGCAGAGCTGCCCCGGCAGCGGGATGGACAGGCCGAAGGTGTCGGAGAGCCCGGTCAACATCGTCCAGGTGGCCCCGTAATCCGTTGACTTGGCGATGCCGCCGTAGCCGGCGACATACAGGGTGCCGGCGTTCCCTGGATCGACGGCCATGTCGTTCGCCTGGAGGATCCCGAGCGGAAGCGTGCCCGCCACGGCCCAGTTCTGGCCGCCGTCGCGCGTCCCGACGACAAACGAGGAGTCGAGGTAGTAGACGGTCTGCGGATCGCTGGCCGAGATGGCCAGCTCGACCGGGGTCAGGAAGACGTCCAGGTCGGCCTTGAACCACGTGGCCCCGCCGTCGGTGGTCTTCCACAGCGACCCCGACTCGCACTCGGCCCCGCAGAAGTCGTAGATCCCGGCGTACAGGACGTCCTCGTTCGTCGGATCGACCACCAGCGAGAGCACGAGGCGGTCGGCGATGCCCTGGTTCGCCGGCTGCCAGGTTCGGCCTCCGTCCACCGACTTGTACACACCTCCCGGCGGGGGCGACGGTTCCAGTTGGTCGAGTCCCGCGTACACCACGTTCGGGTCGGTGGGCGAAACGGCCAGCGCGGTCGGGGCCAGGGGAAGGCCCGCGCCGGCGAAACGCCAGGAGCGGCCGCCGTCGGTGGTTCGGTAGACGCCGGGATCGCCGTGGGTTGCGGCGTAGGCGGTTCGTTGGTCCGTCGGCGCCACCACCAGCGATCTCGTGAAGGTGCCGAGCATGCCCTGGACCCTGGGAAGCCAGTGCACCCCTCCGTCGGTGGTTTCGAACACGCCCAGGTCGTCGTTCTCGTAGTTGCCCGTCCCCACGTAGACGTGGCCGGGGGTGGTGGGATCGACCGCGATCGTGGAGCCCTTGAAGCCGTGCGTGACGGCCTGCCACGTGACGCCGCCGTCGGTCGACTTGAACACGCCCCGGGGCCTCGGGTTGTAGAGATCGCTCTCGCCCGCGTACAGGGTGTCGGGCTCGGTGGGGGAGGCGGCCAGTGACCTTAGGGATGCGGCCGCCACGGCCGACAGCGGGATCCAGTGGCCTCCGCCGTCGGTCGAGCGGTACACCCCGGCTCCGACCGCGGCGAACACGGTCTGGTCGTCGCTCGGATCGACCACGAGGACCGACGCGCCGGGGTACTGGGGCAGGTCGTTGCCGGCGCCGAACCAGTGCGCGCCGCCGTCGGTCGTCTTGTACACGAGAGCGCCCCCGCTGCCGGTGGAGGCGTACAGCACCGAGGGGGCTGCGGGGTCGACGGCCAGGAACGTGACCACCTGGTTGCCGATGCCCTGGTGGGACGGGGACCAGTGGGAGCCGCCGTCGGTGGTCTTGTACAGGGTCACGTCGGAGCCGCCGCCGACATACGCGACCTGGTCGTCGGTGGGGTCGACCAGCACGGCTTCGACGTCGGGATAGCTCGGGAGGCCATTCATGATCTTGTGCCACTGCCGGCCTCCGCTGGTGGTCTTCTTCAAGGCCTGGCTGGTCCCGGCGTACACGACCAACGGGTTCTGCGCCGACACAGCGATGTTCTCGACCCGGTTGAGGCTGTACAGGAAGCCCGGATGGGTCGGGGTCCACGACGAACCGCCGTCGTCGCTCCGCCAGACCACATAGCCCCCCGTCCCGTACAGGGTCGAAGGATTCCCGGCGCTGAGCGCGAGCTGATAGATGGGCGCGCCGAGCGGGCCGGTGTTCGCCCATGCAGGACTGGCCGCGGAGGCAGAGAACGGGCCCATCAGGGACGCAAGCACGGCGAGAGCCGCTGCGGCGGCGACCCATCCCCGGCCGGCAGCAAAGCGATGAGCAGGCATGACGTTCCCTCCGTTCGGACCCTAGCCGGGAAGACGGCTTCGCCGCAAGGCCCTCGCAGATCGAACGGTCGGCCGGGGCACGTACACCTGGGATGAGCATGGTCCTGGGTCGCGTCGTCGCGTTCGCTCTCGCCGGGATCACTCTTGTCGGCTGCACGCAGGGCACGCCCGCTCCTCTCGGTCGCCCGACAAGCAGCGCTCCAGCCCGCGATCAGGGCTGCTTGTCCGCCGATCGTCCCGGGCTCGTCTCCTGCGCGCACGCCCTGCGCACGGGCGGGGAGTACAGCATGACGAACACGCACAACGCGTGGCTCGAGCAGATGACGGACCGCCTGACCGGCAATGTTGTTCTCGTCTGGATGGTCAGGTCCTATCTGGTGCCAACACAACTTGACGGCCCCCGCGGGGGCTGCATCCTCACCACGGCCACGATCATGGTCGACGCCCACAGAGGCCTGTGGCTGGGCGGCTCTCACGTCGGGATCGGCAAGACGTGTCCGCCGGGAGCGCTCAGCCCTCCACCTTCCGGCTGAAAGCCGGCGTCGCGCGCTGCGTAATGCCCTCGGCGTGGGGGAGACTGTTCGGCCATGACGACGACCGATGCCGATGCCGAACGAACGCGGCTGCAGACCGATGGACGGAGCTGGAAGCGATGGGGCCCTTACCTCTCGGAACGCGGGTGGGGGACGGTTCGGGAGGACTACTCGCCGTACGGCAACGCCTGGGAATACCTCCCCCACGACCACGCCCGCTCGCGGGCCTACCGGTGGAGCGAAGATGGGTTGGCTGGCATCTGCGACGAGCCGCAGTTGCTGTGCCTTGCATTTGCATTCTGGAACGGGCGCGACCCCATCCTGAAGGAGCGGATCTTCGGGCTCACCGGCAACGAGGGCAACCACGGCGAGGACGCCAAGGAGTACTGGTGGTACCTCGACTCCACACCGACGCACTCCTTCATGAAGTGGCGCTACGTCTACCCGCAGGCCGAATTCCCCTACACCTGGCTGGTCGAGGAGAACCGCCGCCGCAGCCGGGGCGATCCGGAGTTCGAACTCCTGGACACCGGCATCTTCGAGGACGACCGGTACTGGGACGTCACGGTCGAGTACGCGAAGGCCTCGCCGGACGACCTCTGCGCCACGGTGACCGCTCGCAACGCGGGACCCGAGGAGGCCACGCTGGACGTGCTGCCCACGCTGTGGTTCCGCAACACGTGGTCGTGGGACGTCGACGCCGCGAAGCCCCGCCTCCTCGGCAAGGACGGGCGCGTCGTCGTGGAGGGCTACCGGTTCGGAGACCGGGTCCTCGTTGGTGACGGCGAACCCGAGCTGCTGTTCTGCGAGAACGAGTCGAACACCCGGCGGCTGTGGCAGTCCGACGGAGGCACGCCCCATCCCAAGGACGGGATCAACGACCACGTCGTGCACGGGCTGGACACGGTCAACCCGTCGCAGGAGGGTACGAGGGCCTCGCTGCGCTACCGCCTCACCGTCGCTCCCGGCGCCACGGCCACGATCCGCCTTCGGTTGACCGACGGGGACGAGGACCTCGGCGCGACGTTCGACGCGACGTTCGACGCCCGTCAGCGGGAGGCCGACGAGTTCTACGCCTCGATCACGCCGGCCGGAGCCACCGAGGAGACGGGCATGGTCATGCGGCAGGCCTTCGCCGGGATGCTGTGGTCGAAGCAGCTCTACCACTACGACGTCGAACGATGGCTGGAGGGCGACCCCACCCAGCCGCCGCCACCCCCGGAGCGGCTGAGCGGGCGCAATGCCGGGTGGCGCCACCTCAGCAACAACGACGTGATCTCGATGCCCGACAAGTGGGAGTACCCCTGGTACGCCGCGTGGGACCTCGCCTTCCACACCGTGGCCCTGGCGCACGTCGACCCGCAGTTCGCCAAGGACCAACTGATCCTGCTGCTGCGCGAGTGGTACATGCACCCGAACGGGCAGCTCCCCGCCTACGAGTGGGCCTTCGGTGACGTCAATCCGCCGGTGCACGCGTGGGCGGCCATCCGGGTGTTCGAGATCGACGGGTCGAACGATTACGAGTTCCTCGAGCGGGTCCTGCACAAGCTGCTGCTGAACTTCACGTGGTGGGTGAACCGCAAGGACAGCGAGGGCAACAACGTGTTCGAGGGCGGGTTCCTGGGCCTGGACAACATCGGACCGATCGACCGTTCGGCCCCGCTCCCGGCGGGCATCCACCTCGAACAGTCGGACGGCACGGCGTGGATGGCCATGTACTGCCTGAACCTGTGGGAGATGTCCCTGCTCCTGGCGCACCACGACCCCACGTACGAGGACCTCGCGGTGAAGTTCTTCGAGCACTTCGCCCTGATCGCCCAGGCCATGTACGACCAGGGCCTGTGGGACGAGGCCGACGGCTTCTACTACGACGTGCTGCACCTGGGCGGGGGCGAACGGGTGCCCCTGCGGGTGCGTTCGATGGTGGGCCTGCTGCCGCTGGCGGCCACCACCACGCTGGGCAGGGCCACGATGGAGCGGCTGCCCGAATTCACCCGGGCCTTCCGGTGGTTCCTGGCGAACCGGCCGAAGTTCGCCGACGTGGTGGGCCACACGAACGTCCTGGGGCAGGACGAGGGCCGGCTGTTCTCGATCGTCGACCCGGACCGGTTGCGCCGGATCCTGGCCGTGATGCTCGACGAGGACGAGTTCCTCTCGCCCCACGGCATGCGGGCGCTGTCCCGGTACCACCTGGAGCACCCGTTCGAGCTGCCCCTCGGTGACGGTGTGGCCCGGGTGGACTACGAACCCGGCGAGTCGACCTCGGGCCTGTTCGGAGGGAACTCGAACTGGCGCGGACCGGTGTGGTTCCCCGTGAACTACCTGGTGATCGAGGCCCTGCGGGTGTTCCACCGGTACCTCGGGGACGGATGGCGGATCGAATTCCCGACGGGCAGCGGGCGCGAGCTGAGCCTGAGCCAGGTGGCGGACGAGCTGGCGGGAAGGCTCGTCTCGCTGTTCCTGGACGACCCCGCCTCGGGGCGGCGGCCGGTGTTCGGCCCCTACGAGAAGTTCCAGCGGGACCCGGCCTGGCACGGCATGATCCCGTTCCATGAATACTTCCACGGCGACACGGGGCAGGGCCTGGGAGCCTCTCACCAGACGGGGTGGACCGGCCTGGTGGCGGATCTGATCGTTCGACACATGGGGAGGAACCTCGATGGCTGACGGTGGCGAGTTCGACGTGATCGTGATCGGGGCGGGTCCGCCGGGGGAGAACGCGGCGGGCCGAGCCGTCGACAACGGCCTCACCGCAGCCATCGTGGAGGAGCGCCTGGCCGGCGGGGAGTGCAGCTTCTACGGCTGCATCCCGTCGAAGACGCTGATCCGGCCGGGCGACGTGCTGGCCGCGGCCAGGCGGGTCCCGGGGGCAGCCGAGGCGGTCACCGGAGAGATCGACGTGGACGCCGCGTTCGCACAGCGCGACTACATGACGAACCGGTGGATCGACGACGGCGACCTGAAGTGGTTCGACAGCAAGGGGATCGCCTTCCACCGGGGGCACGGCCGCCTGGCGGGGGAGAAGGCGGTCGAGGTCTCCGGGCCGGACGGGGAGGTGACCCGCCTGGTGGCCCGGCGCGCCGTGGTCGTTTCGTGCGGGACCACCGGGGCCATCCCGCCCATCGAGGGGCTGAGGGACGCGTCGCCGTGGACGAACGTCGAGATCACCTCGGCCAAGGAGCTGCCGCGGCGGCTGCTGGTCCTGGGCGGCGGGGCCATCGGGGTGGAGATGGCCCAGTGCTTCCGGCGGCTCGGCTCCGAGGAGGTCACCGTCCTCGAGGGCGCCCCCCGGCTGCTGGCCCGGGAGGAGCCCTTCGCCGGGACGGAGGTCCAGGAGGCCTTCGAGGCCGAGGGGATCCAGGTCGTGGTGGGGGCGAAGGTGGCCGCGGTCCGGCGCGAGGCCGTCGACGCTCCGGTCACGGCCGTGTTGGAGGACGGGCGGGAGTTCGTCGGGGACGAGATCCTGGTGGCCGTGGGACGGCGGCCTCGAACCACCGACATCGGACTGGAGACCGTGGGGCTTTCGGACCTCGCCGGGAAGTACCTCGAGGTCGACGACAAGCTGCGGGTCCACGGCGCGGACGGCGACTGGCTCCACGCGGTCGGCGACGTGAACGGGCTGGCCCTGCTCACCCACATGGGCAAGTACCAGGGGCGGCTGTTCGGCGACGTCGTCGCGGGCAAGGACGTTCGGGACGTCGCCGACCACCGGGGGGTCCCCCGGGTGACGTTCACCGACCCGCAGGTGGCCGCGGTCGGGCTCACCGAGGCCCAGGCCCGGGAGCAGGGCCTGGACGTTCGGGTGGTCACCTACGACATCGGCGCCGTCTCCGGGTCCTACGTTCGGGGCAACGGAATCAAGGGCACGTGCTGCATGGTGGTGGACGAGTCGCGCCGGGTGGTCGTGGGGGCGACGTTCGTGGGACCCGACGTGCAGGAGATCGTGCACGCGGCGACGATCGCCGTCGTGGGCGAGGTCCCACTGGACACCCTGTGGCACGCGGTGCCGCCGTTCCCCACGATGAGCGAGGTGTGGCTCCGCTTCCTCGAGGCCTACGGCCTGTAGGTCCCATGGCTGACCGCGGCTGATGCTCCGGATCGCCTTCGGCCGGGAGGTGTGCGGTTCGCTCGCCGGGGCGTCGGATCGCGAATGGCTGGTGGCCGACGGCCTGGGCGGATTCGCCATGGGGACGGTCTCGGGGTTGCGGACCCGCCGCTACCACGGGCTCCTGCTGGTGGCGACGGCCCCGCCCATCGGCCGGATGCTGGGCCTTGCCTCATTGGATCCCGTGCTCGTCGTGGGGGACCGGCGGATCCGGCTGGGCGTGCACGAGTGGGTGGGCGGTGCCGTGACGCCCGAGGGGTTCGTCCACCTTGAGTCGTTCGAGCTGTCCGAGGGCGTGCCGCGCTGGCGGTGGTCGCTGGGCGACGTGGCGTTGGAACGAGAGGTGGCGATGGTCCACGGCCGGCCCTCGGTGGCGGTCGGCCACCGGCTGGTGCGCGCGGCGGGGCCGGTGCGCCTGGAGCTGGAGGCGCTGTGCACGTGGCGGGACGTCCACGGCGACCGCTTCGGTGACGGCGCGCCGTCCGTCGAACGGGTGAGCGACGGGTTCGTCTTCGAGGGGGCCTACCGGGTGGCCGGGCCGGGATTCGAACCCGCCGGGGAATGGTATCGGGGGGTTCGATATCGGGTGGAGGCCGAACGGGGCCTGAACGACCACGAGGACCTGTGGTTCGCCGGCCGGTTCGTCGCCGAGCTTCGGCCCGGCGAGTCTGCTGGAGTCTCGGCCTGGGCGGGCGATCCGGGCGCCTCTCCTCCGCCTTCGGAGGACGTGGTCCGGGCCGCCCGGCAGCGGGTCCGGGAGGTGGCCGCCCGAGCGAACCCGGCCGACGATGTCGACGCCACGCTTGCGGTCGCGGCCGACCAGTTCGTCGTCGAAGGGCCGACCCTCGTCGCCGGCTATCCGTGGTTCGGTGACTGGTCGCGGGACACGATGACCTCCTATGAGGGCCTCTTCCTGTGCACGGGCCGGAGGGACCAGGGGCGGGCGTTGCTGGAGAGGGCCGCGGGGACGCTGTCCCAGGGAATGCTGGCGAACACGAACGATGTCGGTGGCACGGAGTACAACACGGCCGATGCCACGTTGTGGTTCCTGCATGCCGTGGCCCGCCACGTCGAGGTCACGGGTGACACGGACCTGGCGGCCGCGCTCGCCCCCGCCCTGGAGGGGGTGATCGCGCTCCACGTGGCGGGCACGAGGTTCGGGATCGGAGTCGATCCGGGAGACGGCCTGCTCACGCAGGGGCAAGGGGACTGGGCCCTCACGTGGATGGACGCTCGGGTGGACGGGGTGCCGGTGATTCCACGTGCCGGCAAGGCCGTCGAGATCAACGCGCTGTGGATCAACGGCCTGGCCTCCGTGGCCTGGCTTCAGGAGCTCGTGGGGCGGGACAGCTCCGCCACGCGGGCCCTGGAGGCCAAGGCCCGCGATTCGTTCGTCCGGCGTTTCGCCGGCGGCCACGGCGGGCGGCTGATGGACGTGGTCGACGGGCCCGGCGGCCAGCCGAACCCGGGCCTCAGGCCGAACCAGCTCCTTGCCGTCTCGTTGCCGCACGGCCCCCTGAGCGGGGACCCGTCGGGAGCCTCTGCGGTCGTTCGGGCCTGCGCGCCGCTGGTGACGTCCCTGGGGCTGCGGTCGCTGTCGCCGGATGACCCGGCCTATCTCGGGCGCCACCGGGGCGGCCCGGCCGATCGCGACCGTGCCTACCATCAGGGGACGGTGTGGCCATGGCTGGTCGGCCCTCACGCCGAAGCCGCGGTAGAAGCCGGCGTCTCCACCGAGGGCCTGGTGGACGGCCTGGAGGCGCACCTCGGCGAATGGGGATTGGGTTCGGTATCGGAGACGGCGGACGGCGACCCTCCCCATGCCGCGACGGGCTGTCCGTTCCAGGCCTGGTCGGTGGCCGAGTTGATCCGAGCCCGCAGGCTCTTGGCGAGCAGGGTCTGACTCCGAGACGCCGCCGGACGTCTCCGGGCGGACCTGGCGAGGGCCCCGTTGCGAATTGGGCATATCCTTGACGGAATGGAACCGATCTACTCGATCGATGCCCTCCCGCCGAGCGGCGGACCCCTCATCGACACGTTCGGCCGGGTCGGCGACGACCTCCGGGTGTCGGTGACCGACCGGTGCAACTTCCGCTGCACCTACTGCATGCCGGCCGAGGGGCTGAACTGGCTCCCCAAGAGCCAGATCCTCACGTTCGAGGAGATCACCCGCCTGGTCGGAGTGTTCGTCTCCCTCGGGGTCCGATCGATCAAGCTCACCGGGGGCGAGCCCACCGTGCGGCAGGACCTGCCGGGGCTGGTGCGGATGCTCCGCGACCAGCATCCCGACATCGAGATGTCCATGACCACGAACGGCATCCTGCTCGACCGGCTGGCGAAGCCCCTGGCGGAGGCCGGCCTCGACCGCGTGACGGTCTCGTGCGACTCGCTCATGCGGCACCGCTTCGAGGAGATGACCCGCCGCGACGCGCTGGACCGCGTCCTCGCCGGGCTGCGGGCAGCCGAAGACGCTGGGCTCACCCCGATCAAGATCAACTGCGTGGTGATCGCCGGGACGAACGACGACGAGGTGGTCGACTTCGCCGAGTGGGCCCGCGCGACCGGGTTCGAGGTCAGGTTCATCGAGTACATGCCGCTTGACGCCGAACAGCACTGGGAGCGGGCCAAGGTCATGCCATCGGCCCAGATCCTCGAGGCCATCGATCGGGTCCACCCCCTCATCGCCGAGGCCGAACACGGCGAGCCGGCCACCTCCTACCGGTTCGCCGACGGCGCTCCCGGTGCCATCGGGGTCATCGCCAGCGTCACCGAACCCTTCTGCGACACGTGCAACCGCCTGCGCATCACCGCCGAGGGACAGTTCCGGGCGTGCCTGTTCGCGATGGAGGAGGTGGACCTCCGAAAGCCGCTCCGCGAGGGGGCCGCCGACGAGGAGCTGGCCGCATCGATCAGGGCCGGGGTGTGGCGAAAGTGGGAGGGCCACAAGATCAACCACGCCGACTTCCAGCGACCCGCGCGCTCGATGTCGATGATCGGCGGCTGACCGGTCGCGCCCGACCCGACGCCGGCGACCGGGCCCTCCCGGGTGCCACGGTTCACGTTGACGTCGGGTCCGCCGCATCGGAGACTCGCCCGCGTGCGCGCCGTCCGGCCACGGCTCACCTACCGGATCGCCGTGCTGGTGGTCGCCGTCGGAACCGTCGGGGGAGCCTGCTCCGATCGATCGGCGCCCCGCACCGACAGCTATCCGAGCGGAGGGTTCGTGCCGAGCCCCACCCCGACCTCGTTCGGGGAGGGCTCACTCCCTCGGTGCAACCCGCCCCGGAGCATCCCGGGGCCCGCCTGGGTCCCCACCGCCCTCCCGTTCCCCAAGGGAAGCTATCTCTATCAGGACCTCGGGCAGGCCTCCGGGTACCAGCGAGGGCTGTTCGTCGTCCCCGGCCCGCTGACGAACCTGGCGAGGTTCGTCCTGACCGAATGGCCCAAGGCCGGCTGGATCCTGGGGCGAGGGGACTCGGAGGAGGACGAGATCGAGACCAGCTTCACCCGGGGGTCGGCCCAGGGCGCGATCAAGGCGCAAGGCCAGCCGTGCACGCCCGGCTACAACGAGGTGCTGCTGGTGTACACGCCCGACCGAACCACCACAGGCGGGAACTCGCCCCCGGTGCAGTCCGGTTCGCCCCTGCCCTCGCCGTCGAGCTGACGGAGGCCGGCCGGGAGGTCACGCCGGGCCTCCCCCGGCTCCCTACCGTGAGGTCTCGACGAACCGGGCGATGCGATCGGCGATCTCCTCGCCCTTGTCTTCCTGGAGGAAGTGGGAGGCGTACTCCACGATCTCGGGCTCCCTGGCCGAGGGGATGAGCTGGGCCATCTTGTGGGCCGCCCCCGGGGTGAAGATCGGGTCGGCGTCGCTGAACAGGATCAGCGTGGGCTTGCGCCAGTTGCCCAGGGCCTCCCGCACCCGCAGCATCTCGGCCGCGCCCGGATCGTCCGGCTGCAGCGGCACGATCAGCGGGAACATGGCGGGGCCGGTCTTCGACTCCGGAACCGGGAAGGGCGCCTCGTAGCCGGCCAGCACGTCGTCGGACAGCTTCGTGTGCAGGCCCGACTGCACCACGAACCCGATGGGCATCTCCAGGCCGACCCGTTCGGCGAAATGCCGCCAGTTCATGAAGCCCTCGCTGGCCGGCTTCTCCGCCGTGAACAGGCCAGTGTTGAGGATGACCAGCCGGTCCACCCGCCCGGGCCGCTCCACGGCGAACCGCAGCCCGATGGGCCCTCCCCAGTCCTGGACCACCAGGGTGACCCGGAGCAGCTCCAATCGCCGGGCCAGCTCCGTGATCGACCAGGTGTGGCGGTCGTAGGTGTAGAAGCCCTGGTCGGTGGGCTTGTCCGAGCGTCCGAAGCCGAAGTAGTCCGGGGCGATGACCCGGTTGTGCTTCGCCAGGCTCGGGATCATCTTCCGGTAGAGCTCGTCGGGCGTTCGGTAGACGTCCATCGGTCAGCCCTTCACCAGCAGGACCCGGAGGATCTTCGGACCGTGCACGCCGTAGACCGTGGCCATCTCGATGTCCGAGGTGCGGGAGGGGCCGGTGATCAGCACGGGGGCCGAGGACCGGTCGGCCAGCTCCGCCAGAGCGGGCGTCACGTCCTCCAGGCCGGGGACGAGCCGGGAGGCGGGCACGACCGCCAGATGGGCCGGGGGTAGGAGGCTCGCCGCCCGGGGGCAGTCGGGCCCCGGGACCATTAGGATCGAGCCCGTCGCCGCCACCGCCAGCGCGGCCGAGGTGACACCCAGGTCCGCCCGGGCAGCCTCGCCCCGCCAGGCGGTGGCGCCGTCGGGCCTGACCGCCTCCGCTCCGGCCTCGGCCAGCCCGCGTTCGATCTCCTGCCGAAAACCGTCGGTGCCCGACGCCCCGGCCAGCGCCGTTCGAACCCGGTCGAGGAAGGCCGCCCGCTCCATCACGCTCCTCCTGAACGCCCCGTCTTCGACGGGTCGTTCACGAGCCAGGAGGGCCGCAACTGCCTCGCTGCGCTCGTTGCTGCGACCCCCCCTGGACCCCCCATCACCGGCCCCCTCTCTTGAGCGTTCGGTCCCACCGTTCGCGGAAGGTCTCGCCGGCCACGGGGGGGAGGTCGCGGCCCCGCAGCCACCGGGACAGCGGGAACGGGGCCCTGCGGATCCGTCCCTTCCGGGCGAACGGCCATTGCCCAAGCCGCGACAGCCGGGCGAAGAGCCGGAACCGCCACGCCTTTCGCCATGCCAGCGACCACGCCTTGAACCCGGCCAGCTCGGCGGTGGGCTTCTTCGCCCTGGCCACCTCGCGCCGCAGCCCCAGGAGATGCTCGACCAGCGGGATGCCCACCGGGCACACCTCGGCGCAGGCCCCGCACAGCGAGGACGCGTGGGGCAGGTCGCCGGCCTGTTCGAACCCCACCAGCAACGGCGTCAGCACCGCCCCGATGGGTCCGCCGTAGACCGCGCCGTAGCCGTGCCCGCCGACCTGCCGGTACACCGGGCACACGTTCTGGCAGGCCCCGCACCGGATGCAGTGCAGGATCGACTGGAACTCGGTCCCCAGGATCTTCGACCTCCCGTTGTCCAGCACCACCACGTGGACCTCGTCCGGCCCGTCCACCTCGCCCTCCCGGCGCGGGCCGTTGACGAACGAGAAGTACGTGGACACCGAACGCCCCAGGGCGCTGCCCACCAGCATCGGGAGCATCAGGCCGAGCTCCCGGAACGACGGCACGATCCGCTCCATGCCCATCAGCGCGATGTGCACCTTCGGCAGCGAGGTCACCATGCGTCCGTTGCCCTCGTTCGTCACCAGCACGAACGAGCCCGTCTCGGCCACGGCGAAGTTCACCCCGGAGATGCCCACGTCGGCCTGGAGGAACGCCTGCCGGAGGACCCCGCGGGCGAAGTTCGTCAACAGCTCGGGGTCGGGCGGCATGGGCTTGCCGTAGACCTGGGAGAACAGCGCGGCGATCTCCACCCTCGTCTTGTGCACGGCCGGCGCGGTGATGTGCGAGGGGGCCTCCCGGGCGATCTGCACGATGTGCTCGCCGAGGTCGGTCTCGACCACCCGGATGCCGTCGGCCTCCAGGTGGTGGTTCAGCTCGATCTCCTCGGCGGCCATCGACTTGGCCTTCGCCACCACGGTCGCTCCGTGGTCCGCCAGCACCTTTCGGATGTGCTCGACGGCCTCCGAACCCGTGTCGGCGAAGAAGACCTTCGTGCCGCGGGCCTCGGCCCGTTCGGCGAACTGCCCCAGGTACCGGTCGAGGTTGGCCAGCGTGTGGGCCCGCACGGCCTCGGCCGCCGCGCGCAGGGCCGGGAGGTCGAACGGCGCGAACAGCTCCCGCCGCCGGATCTCCCTCGAGTCGGTGGCCTTCCCGATGATCAGGGGGAGCTGCCGCTT
>WNGK01002944.1_pt1 | contig 19638 bp, 15 predicted proteins | sample 5400601 | NCBI WGS metagenome assembly WNGK01 (sample SAMN13153376, study PRJNA577476) | soil metagenome | isolation source: 60 cm soil or saprolite under Garry oak tree replicate 1 | place: USA:California | collected 2016-06-15
CTGAAGAGGCCAAGGCCTATTTCGGCAAAACCGACTTCGCCGAAATTTACAGCAGCCTGGAGCCAACCGAAGAGAACCGCAACATTCCCGAAGAAGCTGAAGCTCGCTTCAAGGTCTCCAAGCAGTATCAGGAGTACGTTCTGGAACCACTGAAAAGTGGCACGGGGGAAACGGCCGGTATCGACGGCCGGCCAAAGGTACAGGAGTTGAAACGGCCCAAGCGTGGCAATCCCTTTAAGCAGTTTATCCTGCTCTTCCAGCGGCAGATTGAGTTGTTCAGAAATAACACGAGCAACCTCATTCTCTTGTTCTTGCAGGCGCCTCTTATTGGACTGGTCCTGGTACTGATAGTCAGAGCCGAGATAGGAACAGGCATCTTTGACGCAAACAAAGTTGTCCTCTGTGCTCCGCAAATTTTCCAGACTACCGTTACAACTAATCCGCAGGCACCAGCTGGTTCTTCCCAGCCTCTGGGAATTAACACAAACGGGAACACCTCTTCGGTTGATTGTAACCGTATCATCACTTTTCTAAAAACTGATACCAACGGACAGCAGTACGTTACCAAGAAAGCAAACGGGAACGTCAACAAAGCCTTGCAGGATTTTATTCTTACAGGCGGAGGCTCACTCGCCCAGATAGCGCTCTTCATTGTATCTTTTATTGCAGTGATGTTCGGCACCGTTAATGGAATTCGTGAGATTGTCAAGGAGAACGCCATCTATCGCCGTGAGCGCACCGTGAACCTTGGCATCTTTCCTTACCTGCTCTCGAAGGTGATCGTGTTGGGTGTTATATCCCTGATTCAAAGCGCCGAACTGCTCTTGATCATCGAGATCTTCGAGCCGCTGCATCAAGGGGTCTTCTTACCAGTCCTGCTGGAGTGCTATATCGCGGTAGCGCTGGCTGGATTGGCAGGCATGATGATAGGATTGGCAGCCTCGGCTTTCTCGGCTAATGAGGATAGCGCCACCAGCTTGATCCCATTCCTTCTCATTCCGCAGATAATCTTTGCTGGCAGCGAGATCCCCCTCAAGGACTACGTCTTGCAGACGCTGTCAGTGTTCTTCCCGGCACGCTGGGCAATAGTCGCTTTGGGCTCATCAGTGGGCATACACAGTGACAAACTAGGTGGAGACTCATTGTTTGGCAGCGACCCTAGCTATCACGGCACACTCTTCTCAACCTTTAGTCAGACAGATGCCACCCACCGTGTGCTACTCGCATGGGGTGCACTGGGGGCAATCGTTCTTGTTCTTACAGTTGTGACCGCGATTGGTCTGAAACGAAAAGATATCCGCGCCTAGCAAATATGGGGAAGCGACATAGCGTTTCCCCTTTGACAGCCATTTCCTCCTGCAACGCTGTTGCAGGAGGAAATGGCTCTCAGCAAGTACACAGCGCTTGAAACATCGAACGCGAGGCGAAGATCTTAGCCCTTGTATGTAGTCTAGTAGTAAGTCCCGCATAATCCTAAGGAATATCCGTAATTCACTATCTCAGCCGCCTATTCATCTCATCGTTCAACAAATGGGGATTTCTTGTCTCATTGCCACTCCCTCATTGTGCAGCGTCACCCCTACCACTTCTGTGGAAGAGAATCTCTCCTGCGCACCGGTGGGCGTTGATCTAGATTGATCCATGCTTATGTAAAAACTGTGAGCCAATACATAGGGAAAAGGTGAATCAGTACGTAGAAAAGATCGCCATTATAGAAGATAATTATGGAAGAACTTACATGAACCTACATGAATCTACATGAGGAGGGAAGCATGCAGCGACGAGTAGTTGTCACAGGCCTTGGTGTACTGGCAGCCAATGGCATAGGTAAAGAGAATTTCTGGAAGGCCTGCATTTCTGGCCGTTCTGGTATCCGGCGGATCACACGTTTCGATCCCAGCTCACTGGTGACACAGATCGCAGGTGAGATACAGGACTTCGATCCGCAAAAGCTGGGTCTGACTCCGGAAGAATGTACAGGCGTGGATCGTGGTACGCAACTTGCGATTGCTGCATCCAACCTCGCCTTCCAGGATGCAGGACTCAGCGATGGGCTGAGTGAGGAAGAACGCGATCGTTCTGGTGTGTACATGGGCACGGCGATAAGTTCCATGGAAAATGGCGAGAAGCTCTGGGTCCAACTGAGAAGTCAAGGTGTAGAGCCCCTGAGCGCCGAGATAAGCGGTGCAATTCCTGCCGGTTTGCGCATGATTAACGCTCCTGCCACCGCGGTAGCCGCGCATCATCAATTTCACGGCCCAAGCACCGTCATTGCTACAGGGTGCTCGGCCGGCGCTGACGCCATTGGCCAGGCATTCTGGCTCATCCAGGAAGGACGAGCAGACCGTATGCTGGCGGGTGGAACCGACTCTGCCATTACTTATGCAGTCATGGACGTCTTCTGTGTACTGGGAGCTATGAGTACTCGTAACGAAGACCCGGAGCGGGCTTCTCGTCCATATGACAAGAACCGCGACGGCTTTGTCATGGCAGAAGGATCAGGGGTATTGGTCCTGGAGGAACGAGAGCTGGCCCTGGCACGCAATGCGCACATCTATGCTGAACTCATTGCTTTCAGCTCCAATTGTAACGCGCACCATATGACTGCTCTACCAAAGGACGGTTCACCGCTGCGAGACCTCTTGAAACAAGCGCTTCAAGAGGCAGGGATCACAGCTGGACAACTGGATTATATCAATTCGCATGGCAGTTCAACTCCACCTAATGAGTCAGCAGAGACAGCAGCGTATAAAGCGGCCCTGGGTGAACATGCTTATCGTATTCCAATTAGCGCAACAAAGTCGATGATTGGACATACTCAGGGGGCTGCCAGCGCCATTGAAGCCGTTGTTACCGCACTCACCATAGAGCGCCAGGTCATTCATCCAACGATTAACCAGGAGAATCCTGACCCGAACTGCGATCTAGACTATGTGCCGAACGTAGCTCGCCCCGCGGCTATCAACGTGGCCTTATCACATTCCAGCGGTTTTGGCGGTGTGAATAGCGCCCTCGTTCTCGTACGGCCAGACTGGCTTGATAAGCAATAGCAGGGAAACTCATGGATGTGGTTCAGATTTTTGCCCTGGTGGCAGAGGTGTGATTCAGTATTGGCGGCAGGGCGACCACCAGGGTTCGCTATACCTGTCCCCCGGGCAGGGTCTACTATACACGAAATCCAGGCACGAAGATAGTTCAGCAGGCATGATAAGTGCCTCAGGGGGAATCAATTATGGCATATCAAACTAAGCGACGCGTGGTTATTACAGGGCTGGGTGCAGTGGCAGCCAATGGCATCGGGAAAAAAGCCTTCTGGGATGCAACGAGCAAGGGCGTTTCTGGTATAAAACCCTTTACACGCTTCTCCGCCGACAGTCTGCCGCTGCGAGTAGGCGGTGAAATCAGCGATTTTCTAGCTAATGATTATATGGAGCGCAAGCTGGTTAACCGCACGGATCGTATGACCCATTTTGTTTTCGCCTCCATCCAGGAGGCCTTGCGAGACGCAGGCATAACATTGGCAGAAGAGAACCCACAGCGCGTGGGGGCTGTGATAGCCAATACATTTGGTGGCTTAGAATATATCATGGAACAAATCCAGGCACTGTATGAACGTGGCCCACGCGCTGTAAGCGCCTACTCGGCAATAGCCTGGCTGCAGGTGGCGAATGTAGGGCAAGCATCTATTCGTTATGGTTTTCAAGGATACTGCAAGGCTCCATTGAACGACACTGCCGGTGGACTGGATAGTTTGAGTACAGCCTACCAGGCGATTCTACGGGGGACCGCTGACGTCATTATTACGGGTGGATGCGAGGCGCCTTTACATCCCTTCCCCTTCCTGATCCTGGCTCACACCGCCCCTTGCGTCAAAGGTGATGATCCAAAGTCTTATCGGCCGTTTGATCGCCGGGCTGCTGGCTTGATTCTGGCTGAAGGAGCAGGAGTCTGCATCCTGGAGGACTACGAACATGCCCGCCGGCGTGGAGCATCCATTTATGGGGAGATTGTTGGTTATGGACAGACAACAGATGCCAACGGTATCGCGCCTCCCTCATGCAATGGTAAACAATATGCTCGCGCCATGTGCCTTGCGATGGAGGAAGCGGGATTACGCACAGAGGATATTGGCTACTTCAGCCTGGACGGACAGGCCATACCTTCCTCCGACCGGGGCGAGGCTGATGCTCTACATAGAGCGTTTGGGCCTGACCTTGAAGAACTCCCCGTCAGCGTCCCACGCACAATGACAGGTCATAGTTATGCTGCTGCCGGATTACTGGACACAATTACGGCACTCATGGCACTCCAGAATGGCCTTATTCCGCCAACCATCAACTGCGAGGAACTGAATCCGGATTATGGGCTGAACTTAGTGCGAGACGAAGCTCGTCCGCTCTCTCAACCCGCCGTTCTCCTCGGAGCTCGCGGCGCCGGTGGAGCAAACGTTGTCGTAGCCATTAAAAGGGTCGAATGAGTGGTGGACGAGGGGATGTAGGGGCGGGACACTTGTGGTCGCCCGTGCGTGTGGTAGTCGCCCGCGTGTCTGGTTGTAATATATTGCCGTATGTGAAAGAGGTTCCACTATGGAGAACAAACATGTCCTTCCACCCGGTCCTAAGGGGCTGCCTTTTCTTGGAAACGTCTTGCAATTCAGACACGACCAGCTAAACTACTTACATGGGCTTCAGCGGACCTATGGAAACATGGCCACCATCTATATTGGGAAAACGCCCGTCGTGATACTTTTCCGTCCGGAGCATGTCCGCTATATCTTGACGGAAAACCCGCGCAACTTCACGAATCGAGAAGTTGCCGGGGGCCTGATCTTTGGAAATATGCTCGTTCTCTCCCTGTTAGCCCGCAACTTCACCGACGAGGTGACTGGAGGCCTGGAAGCCTTGCTCGGAGATGGTCTACTCACGAGCGACGGTGATTTTCACCACCAGCAGCGCCGCCTCATGATGCCGGCCTTTCACAAGCGCCGCGTGGAAAGCTACGCAGGTCTTACAGTTCAATACACGCAGGAGATGCTGGAACAGTGGCAACCTGCCACCGAGATCGACTTCGCACATGCTATACAAGAACTGATTCTCCGCATTATCGTAAAAATCCTTGTCGATGCTGATGTGAATGATCAACAGAGTGAGATAGGCCGGCTTATCGATGAACTGCTCCTGCACCCTATAGGGCTACTCGAGGGGCTGTTCCGCCTGAATATCGATCTACCGATTACGCCATATGGCAAACGCATGGCGGCCAGCCGCAAGGCAGATGCTTTCATCTATGACTTAATCGATCAACGCACAGCCGAGAAGCGCGATGCAGGTGATATGCTCTCCATGCTGCTCCATGCTCAAGACGAGGACAAGATGATGACCCGCGAGCAGGTGCGCAACCAGCTTATGACGCTGATCGCCGCCGGTCATGAGACTACCACAAACTCTCTTCTATGGACCTTCTACCTGCTGTCAGAGCATCAAGCCGTTCGCGAGAAGCTGCTGAGCGAAATTCAGACCGTCCTTGCTGGACGAGACGCGAAGATGGACGACCTGGCCAAACTGCAATACCTCGACTGCGTAATCAAGGAGTCGATGCGCATGTATCCCTCGGGTTGGACACAGGGGCGCCAGGCAGTCAAAGAGTTCGATCTCGATGGCTACCACTTCCCCGCGGGCACCTTGCTCATGTTCAGCCAGTGGTCACTCCACCACCTGCCCGATGTCTGGGGGGATCCTGAAGTATTCCGGCCAGAACGCTGGGAGCCGAAGAGTGGGCAGAGTGCACCAACGTGGGCTTACTTCCCCTTCGGTGGCGGTTCGCGTATCTGTATCGGAACTTCTCTGGCCCAGATGGAACTCCGCCTGGTCACAGCTACTATCCTGCAGCACTATACACCGCGACTTGTACCAGGTTTTTCAGTCGTGCCACAGCCACTTATCACGCTGCGTCCAAAATATGGTCTGCGTATGATAGTAGAGCCCACACCAAAACAGATGGCGAGATCCGATGCCGCCCATGCCAAGATATAAGTAACACTGCATCTGTTGCATATTGTTGCCCCGAAGTATCCTTCAAACGTATCCTTTATTATGAGCCGATTTATATGGCCCTTTATAAAGGATACACTGCTGATGAGTAAAGAACCGGTAGATTCCCATACTGGATACCTGTCCCCTGGACAGGGTACCAACGAGGGGAACCAGGCCAGCGCATCTGTCTCTGTTGTTATTGTGGGAGCTGGACCAACAGGACTTAGCATAGGCAATTTCTTAGGTATAGCCGGCATAGATACGCTTATTGTCGAACGCAACACAGGTCTGTGTAGCTACCCCAGAGCTATTGCGCTCGATGATGAAGGCTTACGTATCTGCCAGGCTATGGGCCTTGGTACTGCTGTAAGTAAGTCAATACTTGCTGATATCGTAGTCCATTACATATCAGGGGGGCGCCTGCTGGCGAAAGTAGCACCAACAACCAGGCTGAATGGACATCCACCCATCTCTACATTTTATCAACCTGAAATTGAAGCAATCCTCCTGGATGGCCTCAAACGTTTCGCGTGCGCCAGGGTGCGTTTTCAGCACACCGTAGAAACGTTTGAGCAGAGGGGTGACGGTGTGGTTGTTTCTATTCGCACACCAGAAGGGACACTCCAGCAAGTTAAGTGCACCTACCTGCTAGCCTGCGATGGAGGCAAAAGTACTATCCGTCGCAGACTCAACATTCCAATGAAAGGCACAACGTTCCCACAAAAATGGCTGGTGACCGATTGTATTGCCGACAAGGAACCCTCTACCGTAGTCAAATTCTTCTGTAATCCGCATCGGCCCGCAGTGACTGTTCCGTATCCCAATAACGGTAGAAGATGGGAATTTATGCTTCTCCCTGGCGAGACAGAAAAGGATCTGCTCGAGAAAGAAACCATTCCCTCTTTGATTCAGCAAGCTGGCGGCTCTCCTCATCTCCAAATTATTCGTCAGATGGTGTATACTTTCCATTCCACACTGGCGCAGTCCTTCTCGCAAGGGCGGGTCTTCCTGCTCGGAGATGCCGCTCACATGATGCCGCCCTTTGGGGGGCAGGGATTGAATAGCGGGCTGCGCGATGCTCATAACCTGAGTTGGAAATTATCGATGGTTTTGCAGGGTCTCGCCACTCCCCAATTACTTGATACCTATCACCAGGAACGCTATAGACATGTGGCGCAAATGATACGCCTTTCATCCTTTTTAGGCAGTATTGTTATGTCTACAGCACTACCTGTGGCTTTCTGCCGCAATATCATTCTGCATATGCTCAATACCGTGCCTGCCGTACGGAAATTTCTGGCAGAAGCTGGCCTCAAGCCGCAGCCAAGATATAAAACAGGCTTTCTACTCTCTGATGGAAGCAATAAGGCAATTACAGGAGCGCTGCTGCCTCAACCTGAAGTAACCACCTTGCAAGGGCAACGTGTGCTCCTCGATGAGATGCTAGGGCCAGGTTTTACCGTGCTCCGCCTCCATAATAATCCAGAGGAGGCTTTTGCGGCGATCAAGGCCAACTTTTGGGAACGCCTGGGAATACGTTGTGTGTGTGTCCAACCGGAGAGTATGAATAGTGAAAGGCAGGATAGCTACAAGGAACAACCTGCATCAACAGGCGCAAATAGCCCGCCCTTCACCATTGTTACATCAAATGACATAAATTTTCTTAGGAGCCTTCAGGATCAATTCATTGTGATTCGTCCCGACCGCTACGTCCTGGGCGTATTCAAAGAGAAAAATGCGCCTATGTTCGTATCAGCCTTCCAAAGGCTGCTCCAACATCAAATCAAGTTATAAGCCGTAGGCGTGAAGGACGCCATCCATGTTGCCTACATATAGCACCCCTTGTGAAATAGATGCCGCACCATAGTAAAGTGAACCACTATTCGCATCGGTAAGGGTGATAAGATTCTGTCCAGAAGCACTGTCATGCACTATGACGTCGGTTCCGGCAGTAGCAACCACCACTCCGGGCACTGTCGAGACAGGAGCAAGTACATGTCCATCATGTAAACATTGCTGCCATATAGGAAGACCATTGACAGGGTTGAGAGCCTGTAAACTGCCCTGACAACCCTGACCATTGATGGTTGTATAACCAGTGGCCACGTAGAGCCGAGCGCCATCCCAGGCCGCGGAGGAAATATTAGCAGTACCACATTGTGGGCAGGAGCCACCACTGCCTAGCTTTACACTCCAGAGCGGACCTTGACTAATACCATTGCGCTTAAAAGCATAGAATATGCCATTCTTGTTAATAGCACCGACCATATTCTGTGCAACACCATTGATCGTTGCCTTGAAAAGGGTCGTTGTAGCGCCGAAATCACCGTCTGGTCTCTGTTGATTGGCCGGTACTTGCCAATAACTTATTAATGACAGATCTGATGCCCGTAGTTTCATTACTGCAATGGCATAGGGTTCTGCTGTAGAGCAAGTACCTATATTGCCCGTCGTGAAGTACAAAGTACCTGTAGGTTGGTCAATACTTGGAGAACTCCACACGCTACCGCCAGTACAACCATTAGGTACTGTGGAAAAGGTACGGATGATCTGTCCTGTTACAGCATTCAACTTGGCTAACTTCCCCTGTAGATTTGGACAACTTCCAAAGGAGGAAACACCTATATATAGGTAACCGGCGTAATAGGTCGGTGAGCTCCAAATGAAGGTATCGGGGGGAGTACCCAGGGCAGTGCGCCAGAGCACTTTACCATTGGAGGCATTCAGCGCGTACACACTGGCATCACCCCCACCAACAAAAAGGACTTTACTGGCTGTACCAATCTTTATGTTTACTATATTTGCTGTGCTCGCCACACCTGTTGTATCTTTGCAACCGCTGCTGGTGCTTCGACCAAGGTTTGTTGCCCAGACCTTATTACCATTCTGATCAGTAGCGTACTCGTTTCCATCCCATGAGCCCCAGTAGACAAGTCCATTGGCTACTACTGGCTGGGAAGAGATAGCTCCCCCAGTCTGGAAACTCCAATGTTGTTTGAGATTGGATGCCGATGTCTTATTGATAATAGTTTCCGCATTATTGAAACCGGTATGGCCGGGACCAAACATAAACATCGGCCAGGAGGCACCAGATGACGCTGCCTGGGTTGTGTGTAAGCTGGGAGCAAAGGTAAAGATAAGTGGGGCCAACAAACCAAGCAGTGGCAGGAGAAATAGTTTGCGGTGCTTGCTTGCAAGTCTCATATTCATTTTATATCCTCAAGTATGTTTTCTGGCTCTGCATCCTTGAAGGGGATTTTGGGTGGAAAGACTGGGTCCCCTACACACTGTCCCCCAGACAGCGTTCCCCAGACCCCGGCAAAGGACTGCGTCCTCTGCACTCCTGCTTTCCCCTTCAAGGATCGAGATCCGCTTTTCTTTTTGATTCCGAACCGCCTATGGCGGCGAGAAATTCTAATTGGCAGAAGCAAGTGTACTCTTTCTGGCTTCTTCGTGACTTCGATCAGCTCTGGTCAAGCAGGGATACAAGATGATCTACAGGTGGATATGTTGAAATATGTTGATTTACACAAGAGAAAAGGGGTTATGTAAGCAAGGAGGAAGAATTACATAAGACAGACAGAAAAGAGGAAAAAAGTGAGAGTGAAACTACCCCTCCACATCACCTAATAGTACTTTATATAGTTGCATCTGGCGTGCCGCTGCTTTCTGATAAATCTCGCCGCGTCTGGCATCCGGCTGCACGGGTTCTGCGAGTCGTAGTGGTACCTGCTCCATATCAGGCAGAACGCCTAAGGCTTCCAGGGCCAGCAGGGCCACGCCACGCGCCGATGCTTCATGCTCGTACAAAGGATAGAGCGGTGTGCCCAGGGTATCGGAAACGATTTGTCGCAGCGTAGGTGAGCTTAGCAGCGCCCCACCGCTGCCGATCAACCTGGGCTTCGTCTCCTTGACATCTAAGGCAACAACAAGGTGTTGGTATACTACCCCCAGCTGGTAAGCCACTGCCTCCATAGATGCTCGCAAGAGATCTTCTGGTGTTGTATCCACCTGGATGCCGGCGATCACTGCTCGTGCTTCCGCATGCCAGCCAAGACTCCGCTCGCCTGAAATAAATGGCAGTATTGTTAAGCCATGGCCGTCAGGAGGTAACTTTGCAACTAATGGTTCCGACTCTTTCAGCGAGGGGAGACGGAGCGTTTCACCCATCCAGGCAAACACATTACCGCCTTCACTCAGCGCACCACCAAGCAAGGCACGTTTAGCATCCAGGAGATAGAGCCAGAGCCCAGGAGGTGGAACGATCTGCTCGGGAGATACGACCGCCCGCATAGCGCTCGATGTGCCGATGGTGAGTGCCCAGTTACCTTCGGTTGCACAGCCTGAACCGGCATTTGCAGCCGCTCCGTCGCCTATTGCAGGAAACCAGGGCACATTGTGTAGGGCCGGCCAGCGTGAAGCATACTCGGGCAACAGTCCGGTCACACTCTCATCTACGTCACCCAGAGGGGGAAACTGCTCCGGGCGCACACCCAGTACATCCATCAATTCTTTATCCCACTGGCGCGTGCGAATTACCAGCATGCCTGTCCCGGAGGCCATCGAGAAGCTACAGACTGAACGTCCCAAAAACTGTCTATGCAGGTATTCGCCAAAGGAGAGCCACTGAGCCGCGCGCGCAAAAGCTTCTGGCTGAGTCGTTGCCAGCCAGCGCAGCTTGGCAGGCCAGTAGCTCGCATGAAGTAGGGCGCCCGTCCGCTGGTGAACGGCTCTTTTGTCCAACTCTTTGCTCAGTTCAGCCGCGGCTTGACGTGGACGCGTATCCTCCCATGTGATAACCGGAATGACAGGATGACCATCCTTATCCACACCGACCAGGCTATGCCAGAAGGTATCGACGGCTACCGCTCCCATCGATGACGCGAGTGATCCTGCGGACTTGAGGGCTTTATCGATGGTAGTGGCAACTACGGCAACAAGTTTGCCGGCATCAACCGAGACCTCACCTTCGCCAGATACTGTGAGTTCATAGGAGTCCTGGACTTGTATACCTGGCACCCCTGTGCCGGTTGCATCAAAGAGCAGGGCACGTGTCGAAGAGGTGCCGACATCTAATGAGAGAATGAATGGTACAGGTGGATTGGAATTCGCGTTCTGTTGCATGATAGCCTCACATGACAATGTGCGATGGTGGGCTGGGCGAGGACAAGCCATCGCCCCTACTATGGACGCGCTTCGCCTGCCGATTCACGCATATATATGGTAAGGCTTACCTCTACCATATATACAAGATTGAAACGCCTCTCGCATAATCTTAGTTATATCTTAGCACAAGGGGCAGGCTTGAATAAAGCTGGCCGTTCACCGAGGGTGAGCGTAGGATTTTTGCAGCAAGCATGGCAACCGCAAGGGATTGCTATACCTGTCCCCCAGACAGGGTTCTACTATATAAGCCTGGTGCTCGTTCTGCTCGTATAGTCGTCATGCAAAAATCTCTTGCGCACCCGTTCGCCAGTTATCCAGGGCGAGAACAAGTCATTTATCTGCCTCCGTAGGGTCGCTACGACTTTCCTTCAATCAACAAGAGCGAACAAAAGGCACTCAGCAGGGCCAAACCGGCAGCAATCAACATAGCCAGGCGATAACCTGCGACAAATGATTCGGCGATGGCCCGGCCCAGGGCCTCTCGCAGGCGGCCGTGTACCTCGGGTGGCACATCTGCACCGGCCAGCTTGTTTCTTTGCGCATCCAGCATTTGTCGCACCGCTGGCGTAACATGTAATGCACCCAGGTAACTATTCAAGCTGTTATTGAAGGCGTGCACGACAAAGATACTCAGCACTGCAATAGCGAGCAGGCCTGCCACCCGGGTAACCGCATTGTTGATACCCGAAGCGACACCAGCATAGCAATCATCTACAGTCTCCAGTACGGTCGTTGTCAAAGGGGCAATAGCGATGGCCATGCCCACGCCCAACGCCACGATAGCCGGAAAAAACGTCGTCCAATAGCTTCCTCCAATACCCTGTAGGGAGAGGATGATAAAGCCAATGGCTCTAAGCCATTGTTGACTTGTTGACCTGCCTCGCCTTGAATTATGCTAATAGAGATAACAGGCAGATCACAAAGGACGAAAAATTGATGGAAAACAATTCCTCAGCAAGAGATAGCCAGTCAAAACAGGTCCAGGTACCAGCGGGTGCTCGCCGGCTTGACGGTAATTTGAGCATACCAGAAGATGCTCGCGGCACGGTATTGTTGGCCCAGGGCAGCAGGAACTTAGAAAGCGATTCCTCTTTCCCGGATATTGCCAGCGTGTTTTACGAGGCAGGACTGGCAACGCTGATAGTTCATTTGCTGACCGAGGATGAAGAGACGCTGGATCAAGAAACACATTTCTTCCGCTTCAATGTCACCGTACTCCAACAACGGATCACACATATCGCGGAATGGCTGCTATGGAGCGAGGGAACACAAAACCTCAGCATCGGCTACTTCGGCAATGGTCCAACCGGCGGAGCCGCCCTTATTGCTGCGGCTGAACGTCCCGATTTAGTCCATGCCATTGTAGCGACCAATGCACGCACAGACCTGGCCGAGTCCCACTTTGCTCTTGTACAGGCACCGACCTATCTCATCGCCGGTGAGAGCGATACCCTGGCGGTGCGTATGAACCGCAGGGCACTGGCACAGATACCAGCGAAAGTAAAAGGCTATAACAAGATCGAACTCATTGCCGGGGCTACAGGACTCTTTGAAACATCCTACCTGGTACAGAGGGTGACGGAGCTGGCATGCGAATGGTTCGGACGGCACCTTGAGCCAATCGTTTAACCTTAATTTCCTACGGTTTCTCCGGCTAGAAATGCGAGGATCGCAGCGTTGAACTCGCGCCATCGGTCATACATCACGACATGACCTGCCTTTTTCAATACAAGGAGACGAGAGCTGGCAATTTCCTGGCGTAAGATGTCGCCAAAGACTGCCGGCACCAATGTATCATTTTCCCCCCAGATGAGCAAAGTCGGAACGGCAACAGATGCCAGCAGATCGTGCATATCTTTGCTCAGCAGGTCCCTGGCTGCGCGAAGAAACATCAAGGGACCTGCTCGCAAAGCATCGTAGAACAGTACAGGTAAGAAGCTTGGAGTAACATAGCAAATCATCCGCAGGAGTGGAACCAGGTAGCCCAACAACGCTCTCTCTCCTGGTAATCCTGCTGCGCAGACCAGGACCAGGCCGCGCACAACTTCGGGCCTCTGTGCTGCAACGCTAACACAAATATATCCCCCCATCGAGTGACCAACAAAGTGCGCCTGCTTCAAGCCCACCGCCTCCATCCACGCCAGCAGCCAGGACGTTACATTATCCAGGGCGAAGGGGTAGAAGAAGCTGCGCATCATCCCGAATCCAGGGAGGTCTACAAGATACACACAGTAATGCTCTGCGAGGGCCGGAACGTTGCGCACCCACCAGCGCGAGGAGGCAGAGAGGCCATGCACCAGGATGATCGGGTCTCCTTCGCCCACAACCTGGTAATAAACTCTTTGATTCCCAACCCTTATCTCACGCCGGGCTATTTTGATAAGCTGCCTCCCGATATTTAAGGGGGTGCAGGGGGCGAAGTCCCCTGCCGGGGTTCGGGGAGTCCCCGAAAACCCCTTTTTTCTCTTTTTGTTCGCCGCCGCAGGCAGCAAGGAATCGCTTAAGTCCGCGCCAAAGAGATAAGACTCACGGATTTTCCTGCAGGAACTTATCTATCTGAGCAAGCTCACTGTCGCTCAAACGAAATTCTGCCGCCTCGATGGTCTCTTCAATCTGCCTGGGATGGCGAGCCCCGACAATTGCCCCTGTTACCGCCGAATGTCTCAAGGTCCAGGCAATAGCAACATTACCGGGAGACATACTATGCGGGTACCCAATCTCGGTCAGCAGGCTGGCCAGCTTCAAATTGCGCGATAGACGCGGTTCCTGGAACTCAGGGTCGCGTTTGCGCCAGTCATCCTCAGGAAGATTGGCAACACGTTCAGGGCTCATCGCCCCGGTCAGCAACCCGGACATCATCGGTGAGTATACAATAACACCTATGTTCTGCTCCAGGCAATAGTTCAGCAAGTCTCTTTCAGCATCGGGCTTGATAAGAGAATAGGGCGCCTGCAGCGAATCAATAGGGGCGATTTCTTGTGCCCGGCGCATCTGATCGACATTAAAGTTTGAAACTCCAATGTAACGAACCTTACCTTCGGCTTTTAGCTTCGCCATAGTGCTCCAGCCCTCTTCAAGATCGGGATCAGGATCAGGCCAGTGTATCTGGTATAAGTCAATAACATCGGTTTGGAGACGCCGCAGGCTAGCCTCAAGCTCCCGTCGAATAGATTGCTCTTTGAGGCTACCCGTAATCTCGCCTTTATCATTCCAGACACGCGAGCACTTAGTGAAGACATAGGGCCGGTCAGACAGTTCCTTCAGCGTCTTGCCCACGACCTCTTCAGAGTGGCCCAGGCCATAGACGGCCGCAGTATCTATCCAGTTTATACCCAGGTCAACGGCACGATGAATAGTGGCTATAGATTCCCCATCATCCTGTGGACCCCAGGCAGATGCCCAATTTCCCCCACCCATGGCCCAGGCTCCCAGGCCAATCGGAGTAATATTTAAATCAGTTCTCCCAAGCTGTCGAGTTTGCATTTTTCTTCCTTTCCTGGGTTGTAACTCTTGAGCAGGGGGTGCAGGGGGACGCAGTCCTCCTGCACCCCCTGCTCACTTCCCCTTTCTCCCTCGCCGCCTGCTGCAGGGCGACCACAAGGGATCGCCCCTACTATGCTACGCAGTCCCCTGTCAAGCCAAATCATCCCTAGCACTGGGGAGGAGCGATGACACTGCATTGCACTTTTTATCTCATTCGCCTGAACAGTCCGCAAGCGGCATGCATTGGGTACCTGAAGAGTTACCTTGGGTTTTACCAAATCTTGCCAGCCTCTTGGAGTTGGCACTATTATGATTACGAATGACGCTGCTGTTCAGTGTCAGGTATCTCATAGCGAGCATGGCGACCGCAAGGGATCGCCACTACTATATCCGTCTGTTACCCGTACTGCGCGTATAGTAGTGATGGTCCTTGCGGCCATCATGCAAAAATCTGTGGTACAATGGAGAAGGTTGACTGCTAATCAACCACCATCTACAACACTTCTTTCACCCTCAGGAGGACAAACGAAAACCATGCTCAATCTGGACACCATACGTACACACTTTCCAGCTCTCGCTTCGCAAACAATATACTTTGACAACCCTGGCGGTACACAGGTGGCCCAGGAAGCATTACAGCATATTTCACACTACCTGCAATACACCAATGCCAACCACGGCGGCGCGTTTCGTACCAGCCGAGAATCCGACGCTGTGGTGTTTAAAGCACGCCGGGCGGCAGCCGACTTTCTCAATGCCGCCCGCCCCGAGGAGATCGTCTTTGGTCCCAACATGACCACCCTCACCTTCGCTATCAGCCGCAGCCTGGCCCGGACCTTGCAGCCCGGCGACGAAATCGTGGTCACGCGCCTGGATCATGACGCCAATGTTGCACCATGGCTGCTCATCGCAGAAGACCGGGGATGCCACGTGCGCTGGGTCGATTTTCATACAGAAGACTGCACGCTGGACATGGAAGACCTGGAGCGTCAGATCACCCCTCGCACCCGGATTGTCGCCGTTGGCTACGCCTCCAATGCCGTGGGCACGGTCAATGATGTGCGGCGGGCGGTACAACTGGCCCACCAGGTGGGGGCAATTTGTTTTGTGGACGCAGTGCAGTACGCGCCTCACAAGCCAATCGATGTCCAGGCACTGGACTGTGACTTCCTGGCCTGCTCGGCCTACAAGTTTTTTGGCCCTCACCTCGGCATCCTCTATGGTAAATATGAACTGCTCGACAGGTTAACCGCGTACAAGGTTCGTCCCTCAGGCGATCTGCCGCCCGACAAATTCGAGACGGGCACACAAAGCTTCGAGGCAATCGCAGGTACTCTGGGCGCCATGGAGTATTTTGCCTGGGTAGGCAAGACCTTTGGCGGCGAATATGCGCAGAATTATCAAGATACTTTCAGCGGCCGCCGTCTCACCCTCAAGCAAGCCATGGCCGCCATTGAGGCCTACGAACTCGAACTCAATCATTCCATACTCGAAGGACTGGGTTCCATCCCTGGCTTGCACATGCGAGGTATTACCAGTCCCCACCGTCTGGATCAACGCGTCCCCACTTTTTCATTTACCCTCGAAGGCTGGTCCCCCGAGGCAATAGCCGAAGCGTTGGATAAAGAAAACATCAATGCCTGGAACGGCAACTTCTACGCACTGGCGGTCACTGAACGTCTTGGCTTGGAGGAGAAAGGCGGCCTGGTGCGGGTCGGGTTGACCCACTACAACACCCAGCCTGAGATTGACCGGCTGGTGACAGCAATTTTGACAGCAAAAATGAAGAGGTAAGCAGGCCCAAAAAGGCACAGTTGAGTTTTTATAAAATCCAGACATTTGCTTTGAAATAAAGATGCTAACCAGTAGAATTAACTCGAATATCTTGATATACTAAGGCTATTCTTTATTAACCATGAAGGGGAGTTATGAGAGACTTATTTCCTGGTTTTTATGATCGAACAGCGGAAATCAAAGCAACAAATGTATAAACTTGATTGTTTTCTGTAGCTGCTATGAGGAGTGTGTTTTGATTGAGATGAAAGCATGTTGAAAAAGGAGAAGACCATGCCAGAGTATCGAAAATGGATCACATCGGACCCAAACGTGCTCTTTGGAAAACCTGCCATCAAGGGGACGCGTATCTCTGTTGAGTTAATTCTTGATGAGCTTGCAGGGGGGACCACGATTGACGAGCTTATTGAAGCATACCCTCGTCTAAATCGTGAGGCTATCTCTGCTGCACTTGCGTTTGCCGCTGATACACTTCGAGCAGAAGTCACTTATCCACTTGACCAAGCAGCATCATGAACATCTTTGCTGATGAGAATATTCCACAACAGATCGTGACACAACTACGTGCAGAAGGTCACCAGGTAGAATATGTCATGCAACAGGTGGAGGACCGCATCATCCTCGAAAACGCTTACAAGCAGCAAGCTCTTCTCATTACCTCTGACAAAGATTTTGGACGATTGGTTCTTGATGAGAGCAAACCAACCGCTGGTGTCCTTTTACTCCGTGTCTCGAGAACCATCCCGCTTAGAGACCGAGCAAGAATCTTAGTGGACGTGTTACGACACCGTCAAAATGAGCTTCAAGGAGCTTTTACAACACTTACGGAGGCAATGATTGACATTCGTCGTCCACCACCCTAATTTCCTAATACTATAACAAGCGAATAGCTACAGTAATGATTAGAGTAATCCTCTGTGCTGTCAATTGGTTTATCCCTTCTTATGCTGTGGAGCAAATGATAGCAAAGCCTATGCAACCTAATGTTGTTCCTTGATACAAGGTGAACAAGGGAGCGTGTAGTAAAGCACAGAGCGAACGTAAGCGGACGACCATAAACGGCATATGCTTACTCCCCCCTTCGGCACCTCCAATAGACATATCCACAACCTTGAAGTTGACGACAGTTTTGACGGCAGCCCCCGTGAAAAACTGCTGTCATGGGTGTACAATGGCAAACACAAAGCGGCTTCTTTGAGCACACAGTGAACATCGGCGAACAGTCCTTTTGGAACGGCAACTTCTACGCACTGGCGGTCACCGAACGTCTTGGGTTGGAAGAGAAAGGCGGCTTGCTGCGGGTTGGGCTGACACACTACAACACCCAGGCTGAGGTTGACCGGCTTGTGACGACAATGTTGAGGTTGCTGGCAAAGTAGGTCGAGTCAGATCAACAACGTTGTAAGGAACAGCATCGCCACAAGCATAGCTGCCGCGCAGAATAATAGCTGTATCTGTGCTTGTAGTTTAATGGACTCCTACGTAAATGCGGTACTGTGGTGATTGACGGAATACAAAGAACGTATTTAGTGTAAGAGCATCCGTTATGGCTGCTCCCAGGAAAGTTCTTCAGAATGCATTTTTATTATTCAGAGGGGGTTATTTTGTGAGAACTCATACCGCTAAAACGCAAAGACCACGAGTTCGGTAAGTATGCTACTTGTGGGAGTCTTTCTTGTCCTTGCTCTATTGCTCGCTGCTTGTGGAAGCACGAGTAGCACTGGCACAGTCCCGACCCCTAATCCCAAGACCCCAACCGTTACTCCTCCCAATGACTTGATTACTCCAGGGACCTTGACGGTCGGAAGCGATACCACCTAACTGGTTTGTCAGGGCTCTGGTAGCCTGGCTCCGTCTCAATAGCAACTGCTTCTCAAGTTCCTCAAGTGGGAGGACAAGTGATCCTCCCACTTGAAGGACGCTTACGGAATGGCAACGGTGGCAATGACCTGCTGCTGCTGGTTATTGGGATTCGAGCCATCGTTGTACGTACTCACACTGAAGCACTGCCCGGGTGCGCCGCATTCAACTGCGGGTCCCAGGTGTGCTGGGTGAGCCGGATGTTATGTCCGAAGGGAGTCAGGGTAGGACTATAGAACTGCACACTGGCGTTGACGCAGTAGTTGCTGGCTCCATACGGCGGCAGGCTACCCGAATAATTGGGGTTGACCTGGTCGAGAGCGAGGCCAGCTCCGGTAGCCTCAGGGCTGTTAGCAGCAGGGCAACTCAGGCGACGGTCGTAGAAAGCTACACTCACCGTCCCGTTGGCTGCAACTGTCAGGTTGGGTTGGAACTCATCGACCGGCGACGCGTTATCATTGACCTGAATGGGCGCGCTCCAGGTGAGGCCCTGATCGTAGGAGGCCGACAGGATGTTGTTCCCCACTCCCGCACTGTAGTCCTCCCAGGATACATAGAGCGGATAGTGACCCGCGGACAGGTGGTTACCGACCGCGAAGGTGTCCTCGATCCCGTCTCTGAACGTAGTATTCGGGTAGATCAGTGGCGGATACTGGACGTTCTGGATGACCACCCGAGGTCCCTGCCAGGTTGTGCCACCGTCAGTTGAGAAATCGACCGAAATGGTGGCGCAGCAGAAGCCGTGTTTCCCTGGGAAATTCGTTACCGTCGTGTAGACCACCCCGGCTGGGTCCACGTGTGGAAGCAAATAAGTATCGCCTGCAGAGTTGTTGACGGTAGGCAGCAATTGTGGCGCGGACCAATTCGTGTGCGTCCCATTCGAGAGTGCCCTGGCGGTCGAGACATATGGCTTGCTCGAGAAGCCATTGAACAGCGTCCACATGGCGTAGATGGTGTTGTAGTTGGGGCTGGCGGGATTGGTGTCGATGGTGATCCACTGTTTATCGGGCTCCCTACCAACACTATCATACGTGGCGACGTAGTCTGGTTGGCCCTTGTGGGTCGTGGTCCTCCAGTCGGTCGCCTTTGTTGCGCCATGGGGATGCACTGCAACTGAGACGACTTCGGCTGGGACAACCGGGTTCGGCTCCTGGGAGGTGCCAACCGTGTAGTTGTGCGTGCCATCCTTGTTGTAGAAGAACTGGTAGGCCAGGTTGAACTCATAGTAGTTCCCAAAGCCATCGAAGGCTCCGACCGGGTCGGTGTTATCGGTCCAGCCCTCGTAGCCTGGGATGTGCCCCTG
>WNGK01002576.1_pt1 | contig 19635 bp, 21 predicted proteins | sample 5400601 | NCBI WGS metagenome assembly WNGK01 (sample SAMN13153376, study PRJNA577476) | soil metagenome | isolation source: 60 cm soil or saprolite under Garry oak tree replicate 1 | place: USA:California | collected 2016-06-15
TTCGTAAGGGCCTCGCCCATGCGCGGCGATCTGCTCCCTCACGACCTCCGGAATCAGTTGGTCGCGCTCTCGGAAGCCCATGATGTAGACGTCGTACTCGGGCAGCAGCCGCAGGCTCGGCTCCAATGCCGGGAAGGCGGTGTCACCCGCAAGAACATAGGCGCGACGGCCTTCGACATCGACCGCTTCGAACTCGTCGCCGAGCGAGTCGAACAGCGCGCGCGCTTGGGGAGCCTTGAACGCTTGCGCTGAGAACCACTCCCGAAAGTCGCCGGGCCGCGCCGGGCCGTAGGTGCGCAGGTAACGTCGGCAGACTTCGGCGAGCGCCTGTTCCTCCCCCACCTCCTGCCAGCCTTCGATCCACTGGTCCGGCCGGACGAAGGTGACCTTGGCCCCGCGCGGCGGTCCCTGACAGAGCTCGGCGAGGAAGAAAGCGAAACCCGAGAGCAGCCGCTCTTGGTGCTTTCCGCCAACACTGCTCACGACCTCCGCGGCGAGCTCGTCGCGGAGCAGGCACCTGCCGTCGAGCGCATCCCAGACCGCGGCGCGAATCGCCTCCGCCTCGTCACGGGCGACTTCGGAGTGGAGGACGCCGGCCGGGTCTCGCCAGGCGGCCAGCTCGCGCGGCGCGCCTGCGACAGCCCGCCTGGCCGCATGCCAGAGGGCCAGCTCGCGGGCAGGATGGAGGTGGAGAGTTCCCCGCAGCGTCCAGGCCTTCACAAGCAGCCGGCGTTCCCAGAGGGCCTCCCGAACGTCGGCTTGGGCGATCCCGTCGACACGCGAGGCAAGCTGAAGCTCTGCAGACGCCTGCACCTGAGCGTGCACGCCGCCGAGGTCATGTGTGAGATCGACAAGTCGAGCGGCGGGCGCCCGCGCGGCGAGCGACGAGCGAGCGAGCCGACGTGCGCGAACCTCGTCCCAGGTCGCTGAAACCATCGAAGAGATCTTGCCCCGTGGCGGGGTCAACAGCGTCATGTCGTTTGTAAACCAGCCGGATATCGGGTTACCTTCTGGTCGTGTCCGTCGTCAGTTACCTCCGCGGGCTGAACCCGCGGTTGCCTCGCGCCGTCTGGGCGCTCGAGCTCGGCGGGGTCGTCAACTCGTTCGGGAACGGCTTCGTCTACCCGTTCCTGTTCATCTACCTCCACAACGTGCGCGGATTCGCGCTCGGGGTCTCCGGGCTGATCGTCGCGACCAACGCGGGTGTCGCGCTGCTCGTCGGTACGCCGGGAGGCGCAGCGGCCGACCGTTTTGGGCCGAAGCGAACGCTTGCCGGATCGCTGGCGTTGCTAACGATCGCCTTTGCGCTGTTTCCGCTCGTGCGCGCGCCGTGGCACGCCTTCGCCCTCGCGGCGCTCGTCGGGCTCGCCAACGGCGTCTTCTGGCCGAGCTACCACGCGCTGCTGGCGGCGATCACTCCGCCGGAACGTCGCCATGCCGGCTACGCGCTCCAGCGCGTCAGCATGAATCTCGGCTTCGGGGTCGGCGGCGCAGTGGCGGGCCTGATCGCGGCCTCGGCACGCCCCGGGACGTTCACCGCGCTCTTTCTCATCGACGCCGCGACGTATGCCGCCTTCCTCGCACTGCTCGCCGTCGTCCCGGCGGCCTCGCCGCAGGCACCCGAGGTAGCGAGCGATCTAGATCACAAGCCCGGCTACGCGGCGATCGTTCGCGACCGCGTCTTCCTCGCTCTGCTCGGGCTGAACATCGTCTTCGTCACGGCCGGCTACGCGCAGCTCGAGACGCTCCCCGTCTTCGCCAAGAACCAGGCGCACGTGAGCGAGCGCGCGATCGGGGTCGTCTTCCTCGTCAACTCGCTGGTGATCGTGCTCGCCCAGCTGCCGCTGACGAGACTCGTCGAAGGTCGCCGCCGCATGGGGATGCTGGCGCTGATGACGGCCATCTGGGCTGTGGCGTGGTTGCTCGTCTTCGGAGCCGGCCTCTGGCTTTCGGCCGCGACCGCCGCGGCAGTGATCGTGCTCGCGGGTGGCATCTTCGCGGTCGGCGAATGCCTCCAGGGTCCGACGCAACAGGCGTTGATCGCCGAGCTCGCGCCGGATCATCTGCGAGGCCGCTACATGGCGCTATCGACGAGCTCGTGGTCAATCGGCTGGATCGCCGGCCCGGCGCTCGGCGCCTTCGTCCTCCAGCAGGAGCCGCTCGCGCTTTGGCCTGCCGCAGCCGCGCTCTGCCTCGCCGCCGGCGCGGGAGGGCTCCGCCTCGAGCGGCGGTTGCCTGAGACCGCTCGGCGCACCCCCGCTGATCTCGTTGCAACCATGCCACCGGAGCCCGATTCGGAGACCGTTATCGAACCCGCTTCGGCGAAGGTACCCGGTTAAAAATCCGTTCCTTCGCCGCGGCAGCCGACCTGTGCGGCTGCCGCACACAACGGCACCACAGAAACGCCGAACCGCCGAAAGATGGCATGCCCGCGAAGCGGGCGGACTTTCGGCGGTAGCTCACGAGGTCTTCGGGGTAAAGTGCAGAAACCAGTCATGCGAGTAGACGACCCCCTCAGTACCAATGCCAAGCCTGCCGCGCATCAAGCGAACGCGGCCCCGGTCGGGCGACGGGGAAGTCCTCGCACGCCCTGAGCCGCGCGTCCAGGAGCTCTCCGCCAACGGCCTGACCTGGATTCACCTCGACGCCCCCACGCTCGAGGAGGCGGAACTGCTCCAGCGCCGTTTCGGGTGGCATCCGCTCGATCTCGAGGACGTGCTGTCCCGGCGCCAGCGCCCGAAGATCGACGAGTACCGCGACGACGGCTACCTCTTCGTCGTCCTGCACTTCCCGGTCTACGACAAGCGCGTCCAGCGCCTGAACGCAGCCGAGCTCGACGCGTTCATCGGCCAGGACTACCTCGTCACCCTGCCGAACGTCGAGCTCCTGCCGGTGACGCGGCTTTTCCACCGCTGTCATGAGGATCTCGAGCTCCGCGCGCAGCTCTTCGGCAAGGGCTCGGGCTACCTGCTCTACCACGTCCTCGACGACCTCTTCGACTACTGCTTCCCGATCCTCGACAAGATCGGGCACAAGCTCGACTCGCTCGAGGACGACATCTTCGAGGGCCGCTCCGACGAGGTCGTCCGCGACATCTCGAATGTCAAGCAGGAGATCATCAGCTACCGCAAGATCATCAAGCCCGAGCGGCCGACCCTGCGGCTGCTCGAGCGCTACGTCGAGCGGTTCCTGCCGCAGGAGCTCGAGCTCTACTTCGACGACATCGTCGACGCGTCCGAGCGGATCTGGGACATCCTCGACAACTACAAGGAGGTCGTCGAAGCGCTCGAGGACACGAACGAGTCCGCGATCAACCACCGCCAGAACGACATCCTGCGAGTGCTGACCGTCGTCAGCGTGATCCTGCTGCCGATGACGTTGATCACGGGAATCTTCGGAATGAATGTGCACTTCCCCGGCTTCGCAACCGCGGCGGCATGGTGGGCCATCGTGGCCTCGCTGGTGACGTTAGCCGTCGGGCTCGCTGCGTTCTTTCGCTACAAGCGGTGGCTCTGAACCCCGCCGCTTGACGACGATCGGCTCGAGCGGACGCAAGTTCGCACGCCGGTACGCCCTCCGGGTGCGCAGCCAGACGAAGGCGAAGAAGCCGAGCACACACAGGATGCCGCCGGCGATGAGAGCGGCCGGGACTGCGATCCAGACCGAGCCGAGGCGCGCCACGCCCTTGCCGCCTCCTTCGCCCGACGACGCGGTGAAGTCGTGGGGCCCGACGACCGCGCCGCCGCCGAACGTCGCAGACGGGTTGAAGGAGTCGACCAGCCAGCGACCCTGTTGCTTCCTCATCGTCCCGTTGAACTGAATCGAGTCCGACTTCGACTTCTCCGAGGGGATCATCAACTCGAAATCGACCTCGGTCGCCGAGGCAGAGTCGATCGTCCAATCATGGAAGGTCGTTCCGCCCGCCGGATACGGAATAACGGGAAGGTTGCCCTTGTCCCAGGCGGAGCGGCTCACTCCAGCCCGCATCTCCGGCGTGACGAGGTTCCAGGAGGCAGCCACGTCGTGGCGCTTGACGGCGCTGTCGACGAACCGGTCAAGCGTGCGGTTGATCGCCTCTCGCTCGGCTTGCGGGAGCCGCGTCGCGCCCGCCGGTCCAGCGATGACAAACGTCAGAATCGCGGTGACGACCAGCGCGCGCCTCACGTTTGCAAGCTAGCAAGGGCTTTCACAGGGCCGCGTAAGCTCCAACACCGTGACGAAGCAGCTCTGGGCTCCGTGGCGGCTCGAATACATCAAGCAAGCGGACGAGCACGAGGGCTGCTTCTTCTGCCTCGCCGCGGAAGGCTCGGACGAGGAAGGGCTCGTCGTCCACCGCGGCGAGCGAGCGTTCGTGCTCCTGAACAAGTTTCCGTATTCGTCAGGCCACCTGCTGGTGGCCCCGTTCAGGCACATCGGCGACTTCGGCGAGCTCGACAACGACGAGGCGCTCGAGATCCATCGCCTCGCCGCCCAGGGGCTCGGCGCGCTCGCGGCTGTCTATGAGCCGCAGGGCTACAACCTCGGCTGGAACCTCGGCCGAATTGCCGGCGCCGGGGTCATCGACCACGTGCACGAGCACGTCGTCCCCCGCTGGGCCGGCGACACGAACTTCATGCCGGTTCTCGCGGACGTAAAGGTGCTGCCGGAGCATCTGGCGGAGACGCGCGAGCGGCTCGCCGCGGCGTGGCCGTCCTAAGGCCCTGCGCTGCTTTCCATTGCACTTCCTTTTCAGCGAATGCCTCCCCTCTCGCCGCCGCGGCCGACCTGCGCGGCTGCGGCTCACAAACGTCCGCAAAAACGCTGAATCGACGGAAGTCGCCATGGCTCCGCGAAGCGGAGCCGGACTTCCGTCGATGGAAGCGGACGACGGGGATCGAACCCGCGACCCTCAGCTTGGGAAGCTGATGCTCTACCAACTGAGCTACGTCCGCGAAGCGCGTCCAGTTTAGCCCGGACGCGGCCGAAAGAGCGTCTTTCGCCGAGCCCGGTGCTGCGGCACGGTGGTGGTCGTGCGGCCGCTCCTCGTCGTGCTCACCCTCGCCGCAGTTGTGGCCGGCTGCGCGCTGCGCCGTGCCGATCCGCCGCCGTCTCCGCACTGCCGTTCGGGCTCGCCGCTCGTCGGCGTCTACCACCCTGAGCGGCTGAAGGTGAAGAGCCGCTGCCGCGTCGCCGCCGGCACCGTCGAGAAGGTGAAGGCGGAGCTCTACGACGGCGACATCCACATCGGGCTGCGGCTCGACCCCGGGCAGGACGGGCTGCTCTCGTCGGGCAACGCGCGCGTCGGCGGCACGCTGATCCTCGAGATCATCCCGTGGGACCGTTCGCGCGTATTCGTCCCCGAAGTCGGCCAGCGGATCGAGGTCGTCGGACCCTGGGTCGACGACACCGCGCACGGCTGGAACGAGATCCACCCGGCCTGGTGGATCAGCGGCGGGACGATCCAGCCGGCGTCGGCGGACCAGCTCCGCCGCGTCGACAGGCTCCTCCACGGGCTCCAGCCGGCGGCGGTCGAGGACGACGGCTGAGCCGACCTTTTGCGAACACGTACCTTCGGGAATAATCGAGTCGCTGAGCTTCGAAGGAGGACGAAACGATGGACGTGCAGCAACTGCAGTCGACCGCACAGGCGCTCGTCGCCGAGGGCAAGGGAATCCTCGCCGCCGACGAGAGCACGGGAACGATCAAGAAACGGCTCGACTCGATCGGAGTCGAGTCGACGGAGGAGACGAGGCGCGCCTACCGCGAGTTGCTCTTCACGACGGAGGGCGCCGAGGAATTCATCTCCGGCGTGATCCTCTACGACGAGACGATCCGCCAGTCGGCCTCGGACGGCACGCCTTTCCCGAAGCTGCTCGAGAGCAAAGGCGTCATCCCCGGGATCAAGGTCGACACGGGCGCGAAGCCGCTCGCGCTGACCGACGGCGAGACGATCACGGAAGGCCTCGACGGACTGCGCGACAGGCTCGAGGAGTACCGCGAGCTCGGAGCGCGCTTTGCGAAGTGGCGCGCGACGTACTCGATCGCCCACGACAAGCCAAGCGAGTACTGCGTCTGGACGAACGCGCACGCACTCGCCCGCTACGCGGCGCTCTGCCAGGAGGCCGGCCTCGTTCCGATCGTCGAGCCTGAAGTCCTGCAGGACGGCACGCACACGATTGCGGAGAGCAGGAAGGCTACGGGCCGTGTCCTCCAGGCGGTCTACACGGAGCTGCACGATCAGCGCCTCGATTTCCGCGGCACGCTCCTGAAGCCGAACATGGTGCTATCGGGCTACGACGCCTCCGATCGCGCCTCCGCCGACGAGGTCGCCGACGTCACCCTCGAGTGCTTCTACAAGCACGTGCCCGCAGCCGTGCCCGGGATCGTCTTCCTCTCAGGCGGCCAGTCGGACGAAGACGCGACCGCGCACCTGAACGCGATGAACGCGCGGGGGCCGCATCCGTGGCAGCTCTCGTTCTCCTACGGCCGCGCCCTGCAGGCGCCGGCACTCAAGGCGTGGGGCGGCAAGGAGGAGAGCGTCGAGGCCGCGCAACGCGCCTACTACCACCGGGCCAAGATGAACAGCGCGGCCCGAACAGGCATGTACGCACCGGAGATGGAGCGACAAGCAGTAACGGCCTAGCGAACGAGCTTGCCGCCCGGTCTGACGATCAGCCACGTGCCCCCGAACTCGACGACGTTCTGGCAGAGGATCTGCCCGGCCCTGGTGTCGCCGACGTAGTAGTAGAGCGGCCGCCCGGCGTAGGTGATCTGGCGGCGGCCGTCGCGGCGCATGGTCGTCCCGATCAGAGAGCGCTTGATGCCGGTGCCCGCTCGTAGCGTCCCTTTCGCGTAATAGACCGGCCAGGCCTTCGCGCAGGCGCCGTAGCAAGCGCTGCGGCCGTTCTTGTCTCGCGTGAACGCGTAGAGCACGTAGCCGCGGCCGTCGAAGAGGACGCGCCCGAACGACGACGATTTGACGGTCAGCGTCGGCGCCACGGACTCCCCCGACATGGCCGCCGGGGCGAGCGCCAGCAGCGCGAAGGCCATGACCGCGGTGCCGAGAAGCGTTCTGCGCATGCCTACCGGTCCAGGCAGCCGCCGATTCGTTACGGCCTGCCGGGCCATGGCCCCGTGCCTGGCACCGGGACACGCCCCGCGGGGACAGCCGTATTAGCTGTACTCGCGACCGGTGAAGCTCTCGAGCTTGTCGAGCGCGTGTGACGCCTCGATTCGGCGCACGGTGCCGGAGCGCGACCGCATCACGATCGAGTCCGTGATCGCGCCGTTCGGCAGGTAGCGGACGCCCCGAAGCAGCGCGCCCGTCGTCACGCCCGTGGCGGCGACGAAGACGTCCTGCCCGGAGACGAGGTCGTCGGTCGTCAGCACGCGGTCGAGGTCGTTGCCCGAGTCGACCAACGCTTGCCGCTCCTCGTCGTTGCGCGGCCAGAGCTTGCCCTGCATGCCGCCGCCGACAGCCTTGAGCGCCGCCGCGGAGATGACGCCTTCGGGCGTCCCGCCGATGCCGTAGAGCATGTCGACACCCGTCCCGCTCTGGCCCGCGGCGATCGCGGGCGCCACGTCGCCGTCGCGGATCAGGCTCACCTTCGCCCCTGCCTCGCGGAGCTCACCGATCAGGTTCTCGTGGCGGTCGCGTTCGAGCACCACGACCGAGATCGCGCGCGGCGAGACTCCCTTCGCTTTCGCGACCGCGTTCACGTTCTCGGTCGGCGAGGCGTTGATGTCGATCGCGTCGATCGACTCGGGCCCGACCGCGATCTTCTCCATGTAGAAGGCCGCGCCGGGGAAGAACATCGTTCCGCGCTCGGCGACGGCGATCACCGCGATCGCGTTCGGCTGCCCGAGCGCCGTCAGCCGGGTGCCCTCGAGCGGATCGACCGCGACGTCGACTTGCGGGCCCGTCCCGTCGCCGATCGACTCGCCGTTGAAAAGCATCGGCGCCTCGTCCTTCTCGCCCTCGCCGATCACGACGACCCCGTCCATCGAGACGGAGTCGAGCATCGCCCGCATTGCGTCGACCGCCGCCTGGTCGGCGGCGATCTTGTCGCCGCGCCCGACCCAGCGGCCGGCGCCCATCGCGGCCGATTCGGTGACGCGGACGAGCTCGAGCGCCAGGTTCCGGTCAGGCCGAACGGGAGCCCGGGGCCTGCCGCTTGTTTCTTCGGCGACGGCCATCCCGGAATCCTATTGGGTCACATCCGGTCAGGGGCCGCGACGCCGACGAGATCGAGGCTCCGCGCGATCACGTTCTGCACCGCGCGGACGAGCGCAAGCCGGAACGCCTCTGTGTCGCTCCCCAGCACGCGATGCTCGTGGTAGAAGCGGTGGAAGTCGTCGGCGACGCGGATCGCGTAGACGGGAATCGCCTGCGGCCCCCGGCGTTCCGTCGCCTCCACGGCGACGACCGGAAATTCCAGGAGCCGCTTGATCAGCTCGCGCTCCTCGGGCTCCAGGGGCTGGCTTGGCGCCGAAGCGCTGCTCGCCTCTCCCACCGCATTGCGAAGGATCCCGGCGATCCGAGCGTGCGCGTACTGAACGTAGTAAACGGGGTTCTTCTGGCTCCGCTCGGCCGCCAGGTCGACGTCGATCTCGATCGTCTGGTCGGGGCCGCGGTTGACGAGGTACCAGCGCGCAGCGTCGACGCCGACTTCGTCCATGAACTCGTCGAGGAAGACCACGTCCCCGCGCCGCTTCGACATCTTCCGTTGCTGCCCGCCGCTCGTCAGGTGAACGAGCTGGTAGAGGAGGACCTCGATTCGCTCGGGGTCGTAACCGAGCATCCGCGCGACGGCCGCGTACCAGTTGCGGGTTCCGTGATGGTCGGCGCCGAGGACATAGATCGCACGGTCGAAGCCGCGCTCGAGCTTGTCGGCGAGGTAGACGACGTCGGCAGCTCGGTAGGTCGGGCCTCCGCCCTGCTCCGGCGAGCGGATGAGGACGCGGTCGTCCTCGTCCCCGTACTTCGACGACCTCGCCCAGACGGCGCCGTCCTTCTCGTACGTGTCGATCCGCGGCAGGAACTCGTCGAGCCGGCCCTCGAGCCTGCTCTGCAGCGCCCAGGTGTCGAAATGGACGCGAAAGCGGTCGAGCGTGCGCTCGATCTGCTCGAGCATTCGCGGCACCGGATCGTCGTCGCTGGCGGCGAGCTCGTCGACGTACTCCCCCCGATACCCGTCCTCTGGCGGCTCCTCCCCGCGCCGGCGCGCCTCGACCGAGGCCCGGAACTTCCCCATCTGGGTGCCGGAGTCGTTGTAGTAGTACTCGCGCTCGACCTGGTGGCCCGCGAACTCCAGCAGGCGGGCGACCGAGTCGCCGTAGGCCCCGTTCCGCGCCGAGGCAACCGTGATCGGACCGGTCGGGTTCGCAGAGACCATCTCGACCTGGATCCGCTCTCGCGACTCGGGCTCGCCCGCGCCGAAGTCGCGTCCTCGCTCGACGATCTCACCCAGCGCGTCGGCGAGCCAGGCGTCGGTGAGCCAGAGATTGACGAACCCGGGCCCGGCGATTTCCGCCCGCTCGACCGCGGGGAGCGCCGTCGCAACGGCGGCGATCTCCTCCGCCAGCTCGCGCGGCGCCTGCTGCCGTGCGGGCGCGAGCCGGAGCGCCGCATTCGTGGCGTAGTCGCCGTGCGCCGGGTCGCTCGGACGTTCGAGCTCGAGTGGCGCGCCGACGGCTTCGCTCAGCTCCGCCGCGAGGCGGGCGACCGGGTCAGCGGCCGGCAACGGCCTCGGCCGACTTGAACAGCTCGTCCAGGGCGCGGAGCTCCTCGTCGGTCCCCGCGGCAATCATCACATCCCCGGCCTCGAGCGGCAGATCCGGGTCCGGCGTCGTCTCGAAATGCCCGTCCCGCTTGCGCACAGCGACGATCACGGCACCTGTGTGTCCTCGGATGCGCAGCTCGCCGATCGTCCTTCCCGCCTGAGCCCAGTCGGCCGGAACCTCGAGCTCCTCGAAGCGAAGATCCGTGCCGGCCGCCGAGGTGACCACGTCGACGAAGGCTGTCACCTGCGGCTTCAGCATCAGGTTCGCCATCACGCGCCCGGCTGCTGCATACGGCTGAACAACCCGTTCGGCGCCGGCGATCCGCAGCTTCTTCGCCGCGTCGGCGTTCGAGGCACGGGCGACAACGAGCAACTCGGGCCGCACGGCGCGCGCCGAGAGCGTGATGTAGACGTTGTCAGCATCCGAATCGGACGACGCCACGAGCCCGCGTGCGCGTGGCAACCCAGCGGCCTCGAGGTCTTCCTCGTCCGTGCCGTCGCCCTCGATGAAGTAATCGTTGCGCTCGCGAGCCACGGCCAGCGCCTCTTCGTGGAAATCGACGACGACGTAGTCGGCGCCGGCGGCCCGAAACTCGCTCCCGATCTGCTGTCCGACTCGCCCGTAGCCGCAGATGATGTAGTGATCTCGAAGCCTCTCGATCGCCCGCCTCCTTCGTTTCTCCGCGAGTGCACCCGTCAGGACGCCCCGAGCGATGCTTTCGACCAGGGTCGAGGCGACGAGCGCAAAGATAGTCACCCCGGCAATCACCATGAAGATCGAGAGCAGTCGCGACGAGTCGTTCCTCGGCACTGTGTCCAGGCCGACGAGAGCGCTCGTGACGACGGAGCGGTAGAAGGACTGCAGCCAGGTCTCGCCGAGGGACCAGCGGTAGCCGACCGTCCCGATCGCGAGCACCGCCACCAGAGCGGCGAGCGCGTAGCCGATCCGGCGCGGGCTGATGCCGTCCACCCGACTAGTATCGTAGGCCCGTGGACGACGACGCTCAGGAGCGGCAGCTCAACATCCACCTCGACCCCGAGCACCTTGCGGGCGTCTACGCGAACTTCGCGAACATCAGCTTCTCGGACTACGAGTTCACACTGACGTTTGCCCGCATCGACCACGAGGTCGAAGAGGGGGACGTGCCAGGAGTGGTCGTGGCGCGCGTGAACATGTCGAACCGCTTCATGCGGGAGCTGCTGGACGCGATGGAGGACTCATGGTCGAAGTGGTCCTCGCGCGAGGGGATCAGGAACCTGCCCGAGACCGACCCGAAGTCCGACGCCTAGTCTCCCACGCCTCCGTCATCGCGATCCGCTGGATCACCGTTGGGTGGGTGTCGAGCAGGACGTATGACCACTCGGGCGGGTTCGGCTGGGCCAGGTCGATCCGCGTGAAACTGCGGAACGCCTCACGGCCGGAGACGGGGTCGCGGGTCGCTTGGAGCGCCATCCAGTCGGCTTCCGACTCGTAGCGCCGCGAGACGACGTTCTCGAGCGGCGTCGCCAGCAGGCTGAGCGCGAAGACGACGAGCAGGGCAAACGGCACGACCTCGGCCCGATGCAGGCCGCCGCGGCGGCGCGTTGCCCAGGCGAGCAGGAAGGTCAGCGGAACCGTGAACAGGGCTCCCCAGCCGAGGCCCTTGAGCACGTGACGCCCGGCAACGTGGCCGAGCTCGTGCGCGGTCACGAACTCGATCGCGCGGTCGCTCAGGTGCGACTTGAAGAGCGTGTCCCAGAGGATCACCACTGTCGTCGGTCCGACGCCCGTGGTCTCACCGTTGACGGCCCGGGTCTCGTTGCTGACCTTGTCGACGCGAATCTCCGTGTGAGGCACCCCCTCACGCTGCTCCAGCCGCTCGACGACGGCCGCGACCTGGGGATCGCGGATCGGCTGGGTCCCGATCGGCGCCAGCAGCGCCCCGACCACGACGAAGACGGCGCCGACGGCGACGAACAGCGGCGCGACGATCGCCCACCAGCCACGCGGGAACCGCCGCGCCAGCGACATCACGACCGCGAGCACGATCGCCACGGTTGCCGTCTGGGCGAGCACGCGGCCCCACTGGCCGAGCACGAAGCTCCAGTACTCCTGCTTCGAGATCCCGTACCGCCGGTCCCACCAGAGACTCGCCAGGCCAACCGGCAGCGTCGCGAGGGTGACGAACAGCGAGGCGGCGACCCCGATCATCACGCCTGCCCCGATCTCGCCGAGCGCGAAGCCGCGGGCGAGCCGCCGGCCCAGCAGCGCCAGCACGGCGAGAACGGCCAACTGCACCGCGACGGCGAGGAAGAAGAGCAGGCGGCCAACCGAGCTGTAGCGCGCCGCTTTGTGCAGCTGCGCGTGCGAGAAGAACGCTGAGGCGTCGAGCCGCGGCCGGTGCAGGTCGGCGGGTACCTTCGTCCGCCAGAGCAAGGCTGCGGCGACGAACCAGGCCGCGGCCGCGAGGATTATCGTGGCGCCCTTGAGCAACCGCGTCGCAGTCATCTCCGATATCCACGGTAACCGGCACGCCCTCCAGGCCGTCCTGGAGGCCGTGGCGGCCGAGCAGCCGGACGAGCTCTGGTGCCTCGGCGACCTCGTCGGCTACGGCCCAAAGCCGAACGAGTGCTGCACCGCGGTCGCCGCCCGCGCCGACATCTGCCTGGCGGGAAACCACGATCTCGTCGTGCTCGGCTCGCTCTCGATCCACGATTTCGCCGGCGACGCGGCGACCGCAGCGCGGTGGACGCAGACCGTGCTCGAGCCCGGCCCGCGCGACTTCCTTGCCGGGCTCGAGTCGAGCGCGCGGCGCGACGGCGTCGAGCTCTTCCACGGCAGCGCCCGCGACCCGGTGTGGGAGTACGTCCTCAGCGAGGAAGCGGCCTGGTGGACGCTGCAGGCGACGACGGCGCCGCTCGTCCTGGTCGGTCACAGCCATGTGCCGCTCGCGATCGGCCTCGACGGTGAAGACTTCGCGGGCGGCCTTGCGTCTGACGGAACGGTCGTCGAGCTCGCCGCTGGGCGCTGGCTTCTCAACCCCGGCTCGGTCGGCCAGCCGCGTGACGGCGACCCGCGTGCGGCCTACCTCCTGCTCGAGCCCGGCCGCCGCGCAACCTTCCACCGGGTCGACTACCCGATCGACCGCACCCAGGCCGAGATGCACGAGCGCGGACTGCCCGACGCCCTCGCGGCAAGACTCGCGGAAGGTTTCTAACGACTAAGCGGAATCACTTCGGCGTCGCGGCCGGAGTTGATTCCTTCACGCGCGAGCGCGAGCTGGACTTCCTCTCGCGCCTTGAAGATCCGCCACTTGACGGTGGCGAGCGTGGTGTCGAGCGAGTCGGCGATCTCGTTGTACGAGAGCCCGACTACGTCCCGGAGGAGCAGCGCCATCTTCAGGTCGGTGTTCAGTCCTTCGACGGCCGTCCACAGCGCTTCGATCGTCTCGACCTGTTCGGCCGGCGCGTCGAGGACCTCGAGCTGCGGCGCGTCGTCCAAGGCGACCAGTGCCCGTGGCCGGCGCTCGCTCGCGCGCAGCTCGTCGAGGACGCGGTTCTTCGTCACCTGGAAGAGCCAGGTCGTGAACTTCGACCGGAGCGAGAACTTGGGCAGCCCCTGGAAGACGCGAATGAAGACTTCCTGGGTCAGATCTTCGGCCAGCGCGCGGTCGCCGACGAGGCGCATGACGTAGTTGAAGACCGGGACTTCGTAGGCCCGCACGATCAGTGAGAAGGCTCGCTCGTCGCCGCGCTGTGCCTTCCGAAGGACCCCGAAATCTGGCTGGGCTAGTGCCAAGGGAGCAGGAGTATAACCGGGGTCTTGGTCACCTGAGCAGGGATTTCCCGGTCATCTGTAAAGGTTGGGCAAAGCCGAGCAGGGCGAGTGCGGTCGGCATCAGGTCTGAGAGCTCGCCTTTCTCCACCAATCCCATCCCTTCCTTCGTCAGGATGAGGGGGACCGGATTTGTCGTGTGAGCCGTGTGCGGGCTTGTGCCGTCCGCCTCGAGCATCTGTTCAGCGTTGCCGTGGTCAGCCGTGATCAGGCTGACGCCGCCCGCGCGCTCGACGGCCTCGACAACCCCGCCGAGGCACGCGTCGGTCGTCTCGACGGCCTTGATCACCGCCGGGATCGAACCCGTGTGGCCGACCATGTCCGGGTTCGCGAAGTTGACGACCGCGAACGCGTAACCCTTGCCGACCTCGTCCGCGAAGCGCGCGGCGACCTCCCGGGCCGACATCTCCGGCTTGTGGTCGTAGCTCGGCACGTCTCGCGGGCTCGGGACGAGTATCCGCGTCTCGCCGGCCCACTCGTTCTCACGGCCCCCGTTGAAGAAGTACGTGACGTGCGCGTACTTCTCCGTCTCGGCCACGTGTAGCTGGCGGGCGTCGTGCTCGGAGAGGACCTCGGCCATCGTCTCGCTGACGTTCTGCTCCTGGAACGCGACCGGGCAGTCGAAGTCCTCGTGGTACCGCGTCATGGTTGTGAGATCGAACCCCGCGTCGAGAAGCTTGATCGCTAATTGGCGTGCTCTGTCGGGCCGGAAGTTGAGGAAGATTGCGGCATCGCCCTGGCCGAGGCTCGGCCGGTCTTCAATCGCGACCGGCTCGATGAACTCGTCCGTGACGCCGCGGTCGTAGCTGGCCTGAACGGCCATGACCGGGGTCTGACCCCAGACAGGCCTGCCGGAGACGATGGCGTCGTACGCGCGCTCCGTCCGCTCCCAGCGCTTGTCGCGGTCCATCGCGTAGTAGCGGCCGGAGACTGTTGCGATTTTCTTCTCGGGCAGCTCCGCCAGGTCGTGGACCGCCGAGTGCGGCGAGACGTCGCGGCCATCCGTGAACGCGTGGATGAAGGTGCGGTCCTGCATTCCCTGCCGCCGCGCGAGCTCCAGCAGCGCCCGCAGGTGCTCGATGTGCGAATGGACGCCGCCGTACGAGACCAGGCCGAGCAGGTGGACGTTGGTGCCGCGCTGCTTCGCTCGTTCGAACGCTCCGACGAGGGCGGCGTTCTCGAAGAACGACCCGTCCGCAATCGAGCGGTTCACCCTTTGGAAGTCCTGGTCGAGGATGCGGCCCGAGCCGATCGTCAGATGGCCGACCTCGGAGTTGCCCATCTGGCCGTCCGGCAGCCCGACCGCCTCACCGGACGCGTCGAGCGTCGTGTGCGGGTAGCGCGACCAGAGGGCGTCGAACACCGGCGTCTCGGCCAGCTCGACCGCATTCCCCGGGCCGGGGGCCGCGATGCCCCACCCATCGAGGATGACGAGTGCTACAAGCGGGAAAGTCGTGCCGCCGTCTCGCAAATCGCGGTGAACGATTCCACTTCGAGCGACGCGCCGCCGACCAGCGCTCCGTCGACCTCGGGCTGGGCAAGCAGCTCCTCGGCGTTCTCCGGCTTCACCGAGCCGCCGTACAGGATCGGGACGTCGAGCAGGGATTTGATGAAGGCATGCGCCGCCTGCGCGATCTCCGGTGTCGCCGTCTTCCCGGTGCCGATCGCCCAGACCGGCTCGTAGGCGACCACGAGGTTGTCGTGCTTCGAGAGCACCCCCACCTGGCGTCGCAGCACCTCCTCGGTCTCGTCTCGCTCGCGCTCGGCCTCGAGCTCGCCGACGCAGGCGATCACCCGCAGTCCTGCCTCGAGCGCATGCTCTGCGCGCATCCGCACCGTCTCGTCCGTCTCTCCGAAGTACTGCCGCCGCTCGGAGTGGCCGACGATCGCGCCCTGGGCGCCCAGCTCGAGCAGGATCTTCGTCGAGACCTCGCCCGTGAAGGCGCCCTCGTCGGCCCAGTGCACGTTCTGGGCGAAGATCGTGTGTCCGCTCGCCACCGCCGCGCCGAGCGACCCGAACGGCGGACAGAGCACGGCATCCACGCCGGTGGGCGGCGCGAACGCGGCGCAGAACTCCCGCGTCTCCCCCGGGCCCTTGTACATCTTCCAGTTGCCCGCGATCAGCACAGGGCGGCGATTCTGACGGATGGTTCAGCCCGGCGCAGCGTTCCCGACCGCTTCGACCAAGCGCTCGAGCTCCTCGCCCGTGTTGTAGTAGTGGACTGAGGCGCGGACGAGGTCGGGCAGCGCCCGAGCTCTCGAGTCCAAGAGCGTCGAGGAGGGCGGAGACGCGGTGACATTGATGCGCTCGCGCGACAGACGCTTTTTCAGCTCATTCGCTTCGACCCCGTCGACCGTGAACGTGACGATTCCGCAGCGAACTTCGCCGAGGTCGCGGACGGTCACCCCATCGATATCGCCGAGCCGGACGCGAAGGCTCTCGCCGAGCGCGGCGACGCGCTTCCAAATCGAGTCGAGACCCCAGGCCAGCGCGTAGTCGATTGCGGTCGCGAGTCCGGCCTTCGCGGCGTAGGCCTGCTCCCATTCTTCGAAACGGATTGCGTCCGGCCGGAGCTCGTAGCGGTCCGGCTCGACCCAGTCCGCGGCGCGCATGTCGAGGAACGGCGGCTCGAGACGATCGAGCAGGCTCGACCTCACGTAGAGGAAGCCGGTGCCGCGCGGGCCGCGCAGATACTTGCGCCCGGTCGCAGAGAGAACGTCGCAGCCGATTTCCTCGACGTCGACCGGGAGCTGGCCGACCGACTGGCAGGCGTCGAGGAGATACGGGATTCCGGCTTCGCGCGCGACGGCGCCGATCTCAGCCGCCGGGTTGACGAGACCGCCGTTCGTCGGGACGTGCGTGATCGCAATCAGTTTGACGCGCTCGTCGACGAGCCGACGAAGTGACTCGACCGAGACCTGCCCGTACTCGTCGCTGGGTACGGGAATGACTTCGACCCCGGCCCGCTACGCGACCTGGATGTAGGCGATGAAGTTGCTGATGTACTCGGCGACCGCGGTCAGGATCCGGTCGCCGCGCTCGAACGGAAAGCTGTAGAACGCCATGTCCCACGCTCGGGTTGCGCTCGACGAGAACGCGATCTCCCCCGGGCTCGCTCCGACCAATTCCGCCGCGGCGCCGTAGAAGCGATCGATTGCCGTCTCGTTTTGCTCATGCGCCTCGTAGCCGCCCGCGCGCGCCTCGAGCTGGAGGTGGCCGATCACAGCGTCCAGAACCGGCTGCGGCGGCAGCGACGAGCCGGCGTTGTTGAGGTGCGTTACGTGCTCGCACCCGGGGGTCTCTCGGCGGGCGCGCTGGACGTCGATCATGCGGCCGGGATCACGGCGACTCCGGGTAGTTGTTTTCCCTCGAGCAGCTCGAGTGCGGCGCCGCCGCCCGTGGACGCCCACGAGACCTGGTCGGTGAGGCCGAGCTCGTTCAGCGCCCGAATCGAATCGGCGCCGCCGACGACCGAGAACGCGTCGGCTCGGGCAACGGCCTCGGCAACGGCCTTCGTCCCCGCCGCGAAGCGCGGCCACTCGAAGACGCCCATCGGGCCGTTCCAGAAGATCGTCTTGGCCTGCGTGATCTCGTTGGCGAAGCGTGCACGCGTCTCCGGACCGATATCGAGGCCGAGCCACCCTTCCGGCAGCGCGTCGTAGGGGCAGACCTTCGACTCGGCGTCCGCCTCGAAGGCTGCGGCGCCGACCACGTCGGTCGGCAGGACGACCTCGAAGTCGAGCGGGTTCTCGTCCCGAAGCTGTTCGGCCATCTTGCCGCCGATCAAGACCGTGTCGGCCTTGCCGCCGAGCTTGCGCAGGACGCCGAGCTTGTCCTCCACCTTGGCGCCGCCGGACACGAGCACGAACGGCCGCTCGACGTCGCCGAGCAGCTTGCCGAGCTCTTCCAGCTCACGCTCGAGCAGCAGACCCGCGTAGGCCGGCAGCAGCTCGGCCACGCCCACGGTCGAGGCGTGGGCCCGATGAACCGAGCCGAACGCGTCCTCGACGAACAGGTCGCAGCCGTCGGCGAGTTCGCGTGCGAACGCCGGGTCGTTCTTCGTCTCGCCGGGGTTGAAGCGCGTGTTCTCGAGCACCTCGATCCGCTCGTCTGGCAGCAGCTCGCGCAGGCGCGCCCGCACAGGCTCGATCGTAAAAGCCGGATCCGGTCCTTTCGGCCGCCCGAGGTGCGAGCAAACGCGGACACCGGCGGCATCGCGCTCGAGCAGCAGCCGCAGAGTCGGCAGCGATGCCTCGATCCGCGTCTCGTCGGCGACCCGGCCGTCCTCGAGCGGCACGTTCAGGTCGGAACGCACGAGCACGCGCTTGCCTGCGACGTCGGCGTCGCGAACCGAGCGCGGCCTGTGCACGCTAAGCGGTCGCCGCGGCCTCGGCCTTGGGCAACGAGGCGCCCATCTTCGAGACGAGGTCGACGAGCCGGCAGCTGTATCCCCACTCGTTGTCGTACCACCCGAAGACCTTGACCATGCGCCCGTTCACCATCGTCAGCTCGCTGTCGAACGTGCACGAGAACGCGGAGCCGACGATGTCCTGGGAGACCAGCGGCTCGTCGCTGTACTCGAGCAAGCCCTCCAGAGGCCCTCGCTGGGCGGCGGCGCGGAAGAGCTCGTTCACCTCGTCCTCGCTCGTCTCGCGTGAGACCACAACGACGAGGTCGACGACGGAGCCGTCGGGAACCGGGGCCCGCATCGACATTCCGTCGACCTTGCCCTTGAGCTCCGGCATCACGACGCCGATCGCTCGCGCGGCGCCCGTCGAGGTCGGGATCAGGTTCAGCGCAGCCGCGCGGGCCCGACGGAGGTCCTTGTGCGGCAAGTCCTGCAGGCGTTGGTCCGCCGTGTAGGCGTGGATGGTGGTCATGAAGCCCTGCTCGACCGTCAGGGCGTCGTGGAGCACCTTGGCCATTGGGGCGACGCAGTTGGTCGTGCAGGAGGCGTTCGAGATGATCCGGTGCGTCTCCGGGTCGTAGACGTCGTCGTTGACGCCGAGCACGACCGTCACGTCGGGATCGGTCGCAGGAGCGGAGATGACCACCTTCGCGGCACCCGCTTCGAGGTGCCCCGAGGCGCCCTCGCGGTCGGTGAAGAGCCCTGTCGACTCGATCACGATGTCGACGCCCAGATCGCGCCAGGGCAAGTCCTTGGGATCGCGCTCGGAGAGGAGGAGGAGATCGCTGCCTCCGACCGTGATCTTGCCCTCGCCAACCTCGACGTCCTCGGCCAGCCGGCCGAGCACCGAGTCGTACTTGAGCAGGTGCGCCATCGTCTTGGCGTCCCCAAGGTCGTTGGCGGCGACGACTTCGAAGTCCCCGCCCCGCTGCAAGTGAGCCCGAAAGAAGTTGCGCCCAATGCGCCCGAACCCGTTGATCCCTACCTTCACCTTGGCCATGTCGCTCCTCCTCGCTATCTCCAAGGAATCTAACGGAGACGCCCCTGCGAAGCCCTGTACAAAAAAAAGAGCGGGCCGCCAAGGCGCCGCTTGCGGCGCCGACCATGAGAGGCCCGGCGGCTTTGCCGGCGGGCCGTTTACGCCCTCCGGCCCGCCCACTGTGTGGGCGGGCCGGAGGGGAAGCTCCGAGGACGACCTCCCCCTCCGCAATTGTCGCGCTCCGGACCTTGGCGACGGACGGGGTCTGAATCCATCACCGGACGAGCGCGAACCCGCCTCTAGGAAGTATTAACGAATGTGTAGGGCTCGTTTCAACTGGCCCCAAAGGTATACGACGACGCCTTGCGGACTAGGTTTCTGCGAGCTCGATCAGCTTCTGCAGTCGTCCGTGGACTGCGGCCTTCGAAGCCGCGGGTCGGCATTTGAGCCCGAGCTCGCGCAGCGGCAGCGACGGATGTCGAAGACGAAGCTCCGCGGTCTCTCGCAGCCGCGGCGAGAGCTCGTCCAGACGATGCTCGCGCCCGAGCCGGCGCAGCGCCTCCAGCTGCGTGTGGGCAGCGCGACTCGTACGGACGAGATTCGCATGGTCCGCGTTCGTGAGCCGGTTCGCCCCGGCCTTCGTCTCCCCCACCACCGCCCGCTCGTCGAGCC